>Ga0114922_10000037_pt1 | contig 107647 bp, 92 predicted proteins | sample AartaG_FD_100975 | JGI IMG/M metagenome (GOLD analysis project Ga0114922, IMG submission 100975) | Deep subsurface microbial communities from Aarhus Bay to uncover new lineages of life (NeLLi) - Aarhus_00045 metaG | ecosystem: Environmental > Aquatic > Marine > Oceanic > Sediment | place...
AGAAAAGTTCTAAAATATTCTACTCCAAATGAGATATTTTTCAAGGAGCTTTCAAGAAAAAAAGTGGCATAATTTAATAGATTTTAGATGTGACTTTGTTGCACTTCTGATGTGAATTGGCGATATTAGTCAAAGACCACAAACTCTAATGGAAAAGGAAAGATTTGCATTTTTTTATAATGATCAATTAACAGGTGTTTATAATAGAGATTATTTAGAATATATACTTACTCACAAAGAGAACACAGAATCTAGGTACAATTGTGTGTATAGTATTTATTTATACAATTTCTCAGAATATAATAAAAAGTATGGCTGGGATATAGGGAATAAACTTTTAAAAGAGTTTGCAAATGAATTAACGCAAAAGTTTAACAAAGGGATGGTTTTCCGTATTTTTGGGGATGATTTTTTATTATTTCATTATGAACATAATAGTGAGTTTGAAAATACACAATTTAAATCACTAGAAAACAGTGGAGTAAGCTTTACTTTTAAACATATTGACCTACACGATAAGGACTTAGATATTGATAGTTTAGAGCTTTTAAAAAAAGATAATATTGTAAGGAGTAAGAGATGAAATATATAAAGTTTTTTAGTGAGATAGGTATAAAAGATATATCTTTAGTTGGTGGTAAAAATGCTAGTTTAGGAGAAATGTATTGCTCTTTGAGTAAGCTTGATGTAAAAGTACCAAATGGTTTTGCTACTGACAGTGAGGCTTATTGGCTTTTAATAAATGAAAATAATTTAAAAGATAAAATAGAAAATATCTTATCTGACCTAGATATAAAAGATATAGAAAATCTACAAAAAAGAGGGAAAAAGGTTAGGACGTTAATATTAAATGCCAAACTACCATTAGTAGTGGTTGATGAGATAAAAGAAGCTTATAAAATGCTATCTAAAAAATATGGTAAAAAAAGTATTGATGTCGCTGTTAGATCTTCTGGAACTGCTGAGGATTTACCTGATGCTAGTTTTGCAGGTCAGCAAGATACTTTTTTAAATATAAATACTCAAAAAGAGCTTTTAAATGCTGTTCAAAAATGTTATGCCTCTTTATTTAATGATAGAGCAATAAGCTATAGGTCAAGTAGAGGGTATGATCATTTAAAAGTTGCCTTATCTGTTGGTATTCAAAAGATGGTAAGAAGTGATAAATCAAGTAGTGGAATAATGTTTACTATTGATACAGAATCTGGTTCAAAAGATTTAATCATGATAAATTCTATTTTTGGACTTGGAGAAAACATTGTTGGAGGTAAAGTGATACCTGATGAGTTTTTTGTTTTTAAACCAACTCTTAAAAAAGGTATAAACACAATATTAAAAAAACAGTTAGGCTCTAAAGAGAAAAAGATGGTATATAGTGGAATAAAACAAGATAAAACAAAAAATATTTCACTACCTAAAAAAGAGCAAAATATTTTTTCAATTAGTGATGATGAGATTATTAAATTAGCCCAATATGCTTTAAAAATAGAGGAGCATTACTCCAAACTTGCTGGTTGTTATAGAGCTATGGATATAGAGTGGGCTAAAGATGGAGATAGTGATGAACTATTTATTGTTCAAGCACGACCTGAAACTGTACAAAGTAAAAAAGAAAAATATATATTAAAAAGCTATAAACTCTTAACAAAAGAGTCTAATAAAGATATTATTATATCTGGTCAAGCAGTAGGTGAAAAAATAGGTTCAGGAATAGTTAAAATTATAACAAACTTATCACAGTCACATCTTTTTAATGATGGAGATATTTTAGTTGCAGATATAACTGATCCAGATTGGGAGCCATTGATGAAAAAAGCATCTGGTGTTGTTACAAATAAAGGTGGAAGAACTTGTCATGCTGCAATTGTAGCACGAGAGATAGGAGTTCCTGCAATAGTTGGTACAATAAATGCTACAAAAGTTTTAAAAACAAATGAGGCAGTAACTGTAAGTTGTAGTGATGGTGAAAATGGATATGTATATAAAGGGATTTTAAAATATGAGATTCAAGAGATAAACTGTCAAAATATTAAAGAGCCTAAAACTAAACTATATATGAATGTAGGTGATCCCCGAAAAGCTTTTAAAGTTGCAAAACTACCAAATCAAGGGGTAGGGTTAGCACGAATGGAGTTTATAATAAACAACTATATAAAAGCACATCCAATGGCTCTTTATAATATGCAAAAAGGTACAAAAGTTCAAGATGAAAAAAAGATAAAAAGTTTTATAAAAGGTTATAAAGACCCTAAAAGTTTTTTTGTAAATAAATTAGCTCAAGGTATTGCTATGATTGGTGCTGCTTTTTATCCAAAGCCTGTAATAGTAAGAACAAGTGATTTTAAGTCAAATGAATATAAAAATATGCTTGGTGGAAAACTATACGAACAAGATGAAGAGAATCCAATGATAGGTTTTAGAGGGGCTAGTAGATACTACTCTAAAGAGTATCAAAAAGCTTTTGAGTGGGAGTGCGAAGCTTTAAAAAAAGTAAGAGATGAGATGGGGCTTACAAACATAAAAATAATGCTTCCATTTGTAAGAACACCTCTTGAGGGTGAAAAAGTTATAAAAATTATGAATAAAAAAGGTCTTATTCAAGGTAAAAACTCTTTAGAGATTTATGCAATGTGTGAGATACCAAGCAATGTGATTTTTGCAGATGAGTTCTTAAAAATATTTGATGGATATAGTATAGGTTCAAATGACTTGACACAATTAACTTTAGGTGTAGATAGAGATAGTGCTTTGATTTCTCATATTTTTGATGAGAGAAATGAAGCTGTTAAAAGAATGATAAAGATGGTTATAAAAGAGTGTAAAAAACAAAATAAATATATTGGTATTTGTGGACAGGCACCATCTGACTATCCTGAAATAACAAGATTTTTAGTTAAGAATAAGATTGATTCTATCTCTCTAAATCCAGATTCTCTACTAAAAATGAGAAAAGTGGTAGTAGAGTTAGAATCAAATAAATAAGGGTAAACTATAATGAAATATTATCCACATATATTAGCAATATTGCTTTTCGTATTTTTGATTATATCAGGTATAAATCCAGCAAGTCGTGATGTATGGATTGTTGAGGTGATACCTGTAGTGATGGTATTTTTTGCATTGGTTTTTACATATAATAAATTTAAGTTTTCAAATACTGCTTATAGTTTAATGAGTGTATGGATAGTTTTACATACTATTGGGGCACACTATACTTTTGCAAATGTACCTTTTGAATATATCACAAATCTTTTTGATTTTCAAAGAAATCATTTTGATAGGGTAGCACACTTTTCAATTGGATTTTATGCTTATGCGATGGCTGAATTTTTACTTAGAAAAGAGTATTCTAAAGATATTATTGCTAGTTTTTTTGGATTATTTTTTATTATGAGTGTTGCTTGTGGATATGAGATAGTCGAGTGGTGGTTTGCTGTTATAGTTGGGGGCGATGTAGGTGTAGAGTTTTTAGGTTCGCAAGGTGATGTTTGGGATGCTCAAAAAGATATGTTAGCTGATACAATGGGTGCAGTTATAGCTTTGTGTTTATTTCAAATGAAAATATATTTAAAAAAGGTAAAAAAATGATTTATGAGTTATCAAATCCAGTTACAAAAAATTTAATTACAAAGTTAAGAGATAAAAATACAGATGCAATATCTTTTCGACATACAATTACAGAACTTACAAAACAACTAGTATATGAGGCTTTAAAAGATTTTAAATTTATATCAAAAACTATAGATACATGGCAAGGTGAAAAAAGTTTTAATGCTATTGATGAGAGTAATATAATAGTTGCTACAGTTTTAAGAGCTGGTATGCCTATGCTTGATAGTGTTATTGAACTATTACCAGATGCTACTGCTGGTTTTTTAGCAATGAAAAGGGATGAAACTACACATAAAAGTGTATTGTACTACGATAGATTACCTGATTGTAAAAATAAAATTGTACTTTTAGTAGATCCCATGTTAGCAACAGGAGGTTCTATGTGTAATGCGATAGAAGTTATAAAAACAAAAGAACCATCAAGAATAATAACACTAAATATAATAGGCTCTCCAGAGGGTTTAAAAGTTGTAGAATCAAAATATAATGATGTAGATATTTTTATAGCACAAATTGATGAGAAATTAAATGAAGATAAGTTTATTATTCCAGGATTGGGTGATGCTGGGGATAGGTCTTATAATACCCCTGAATAATTTATATATAAAGCTAATAATAATTTTGTTATAATAGTCTCTTAATTTAGGTGGTAGAATATGAAAAATTAATAAATACATTGCAACTAAAATAATAATATTTTTTACTTATCCTTTATAATGTGAAAGTTCATCTCTATATTATACTTTATTAAAAAAGATTATTTGTCATTTTCTTTACCTATAAAGTTTAACAAAAATACCATAAAGATTGATAATATAAATCCAGTAACGAATGAAACTACAACGATAAGTTTTTTCTTTGGTTTTATAGGATAGTCTTTAACAACATAACTTCCAATTACTTTACTATTTTGTATATTTTGTTCTGAATTTTGAAACTTATATTGTTCAATTTGTTCCAATAGTTTTACTTGTTTATTTGGCAATTCAAATTTTAATTTATATTCTAATTTTCTAAGTATATCATCTTGAATATTATTTTTTTCTCTTTGTAGATTTAGAATAGATACATTGTTAATATTATCTATTTTAAGTTGTAAGTCTTTTATAGTAACATCTTGAATATTATTTTTTTCTCTTTGTAGATTTGGTATCACTTCATTGTTGATTGTTTCTATTTCAATTTTTAAGTCTTCTACTTTGTTTTGTGAATTTAATATTAAGTTTTGATAATTAACCATTTGTAAAGATGATATAGTTAAAGAAGTTCTATCTGTGTTTTCTTGATTATTTTGATATATTTGCTTTACTGATTTTGTGTATTCCTTTAATTTGTCAGTATGAAATTTAATCTTTTCATTTAGAGTATTGATTTTTATTTTATTATAAAATTTAATCTTTTCATCAATCTTAACTATCTTTTGTGTTTTAAGTAGTTCTATTTGTCTTTGTATATTTTTTATATCTTGATTTTTAAGTCTCTTAATCTTTTCATCAATCTTAACTATCTTCTGTGTTTTAAGTAGTTCTATTTGTCTTTTAAGATTTTTAGTTTCTAGGTTTTTTAGATTACTTATTTTTAATTCTATTGCTATTATATTATTATTATTATTATTAAGGATAAATTGGTCAATTTTACTTTTGTATTTATTTTCTATATATGATACAACTAATTTATTCTTTTTAAGTGCTTCATCATTTGATATAGCTTGTGTTTTTATCTCTATAAAGTTTTTTAGTTTTTTATTTGCGGTTATGCTTGTAACTTCTGATACAAACTTTTCTTTTGTAGAAACTTTATCTTCAACATTAAATACTATATTTGCAGTTTTTATCAAGGTATTTGGTTCTGCTATTAGGTTTTCTCCAATAAAACCAATTTGAATATTTGATTTTACTTCATATATTGGAGTTCTTGTTATTGCCCATATAATTGCTCCAATTGTAATAATTAAAGTAAAAATAACAATAAATAATTTTCTATCCATTATTATTTTCCATAATTCTCTTAAATCTATCTCATCTTCTTCTATATATCTTGTTTGTCCATTATTCATATTAATTCCTCAAAAAAATCTATACTATTTAAAAATAATATAACTCCTATAAGTATTGTAAATATAACTAAACTAGCTATACCATGAAGTTTTTTATTCATTATTTTCCTTCGTAATTTCTTGAAATAGTATCTTATTCTTGATTAAGTATCTATTAAATACTAAATAATCTTACTTACGTATCATTTAAAAGTATAAAATATCTTGAAAGTGAGAAAAAATGGAAGTATATGAAATAGTAAATCTACATTTACGAGATAATAAAGTAACTAAAAAAGAATTTGCTCAAAAATTAAGAAGTTTAGAGCCAAAATTAAGAAATACAGGGGAGATACCATCTGAAAAATCTATCTATGCTTATCTTACTGGAAGAATAGGCATAAAAATAGAACTCATCCCTTATATTGCAGAGGTTTTAAATATCCCTGAACAATTACTTTTTGATGATAGTGGTCGTGCTAGAAAAATATACTTAAAATATATTTTAGATTCGATAACAGCAGAAGAAACTGAACTTTTAAAATCAAAACTTTGTTATAAAAAAGAAGTATCTGATATTATTCCTAAAGATAGATTATTTAAAATACAAGATTTACTTGTGTATGCACCTGACATATTTTTAAATGAGCTTGAAGTTATTTTAAAAGATTATAAAGATTTAACTTTGAAGCTAAAAAAATAGTTTTCAATGATAGTTGATTAAATATTAAAATTCCATCGGATTAATCTAATGTAGGGTTAGTTAGTGACTATATGCAATATATTAGTTCTAAAATAGATACACCAATAGTCTTTGTCCCTAGTAACTCTTGGACTCAGTCTATATAAAAAGCTAAGAATAGAGAATGTGATATATATTCTATTATTTCTATAACTAAAGATAGAAAAAAATATATGGATTTTACATCACCATATTTAGAGGTTCCTATAGTAATAGCAACATCTTCAAAAGAGATGTTTATAGAAGATGTAAGTTTTATTAAAAATAAAAAAATAGGTATTGTGAAAGATTATTCAGTAGGTTTATTTTTAAAAGAAAAATATCCAGATATTATTTTAATGGATATAAATCTTGAAAATAGTAAAGATGGAATTTCAACAGCTATTGAGATAAAAAAGTCAAAAGATATTCCTATTATTTACCTAACAGCTTTTAGTGATGAAGAAACAATAAATAGAGCAATACAAACAAATCCAGTAGGCTATTTAATCAAGCCTTATAAAATAGCAGAGTTAAACTCTACAATACTTTTGGCACTTTTTAAAGCAGAACAAACTCCATATTTAAATAAAACTTTAAACTATACCTCAATAGGAGATAACTATTTTTTTGATGAAATAAATCAAGAGTTATACTATCAAGACAAACCTATAAAACTAACACCAAAAGAAAAACAATTTTTAGCATTACTTATTGAATCAAAAGAAAATATAGTCTCATTTGAGACAATAGAATATGAACTTTGGGATGATACAACTATATCTAGTACTACCTTGCGAACTTTTTTGTATAGATTAAGAGCAAAGTTGGAGTATAAACTTATAGAAACTGTTTCTATGAGTGGGTGTAGGATTATGTAGTAAAATTAATAAAAAGCCTAATATATATAATTAAACATATAATAAGTCTATAAATTGTATGATATAACTTATAATTTAGTAAGGAATTAAATGTTATGTTAGAAAAAACTAAAATAATAGAGATTTTAAATGATTGGAACTATTGGGATAAAGATATTTTAAATACAGTTTCAAGAGAGATATATGATAATAAAATAGAGAAATATCTCAATAAAGATGAAATAGTAGTGATAAAAGGTGTAAGAAGATGTGGAAAATCAACTCTGATGCTAAATCAAATAAAATCACTTCATCAAAAAGGTATTAGTAAAAATAACATTTTATTTATAAACTTTGAAGACCCAAGACTTATAAATCATCTAAGTTTAGATTTAATGCAACAAATTTATGAAGTATATCTAGAGTATCTAAATCCTACAGAAAAACCATATATATTTTTAGATGAAGTACAAAATATACCTTCATGGGAAAAATGGGTAAACAAAGAGTATGAACTTAAAAAATCATATATAACAGTTACAGGCTCAAACTCATCTATGCTTAGCAGTGAAATAGCAACAGCACTTAGTGGTAGATATATATCTATAGAGGTGTTTCCGCTTAGTTTTTGTGAATATCTATCTTTTAAGAATATAGTAGTAAAAAGTAAACTTGAACTAGTATCTAAAAAAATAGAACTAAATAGAGAGTTAGAAAATTATATAAAAGATGGAGGTTTTCCAAAAGTTATCAGCTATGAAAATGATGAAAAAATAGAACTACTTACCACTTATAAAGATTCAATCCTACTCAAAGATATTGTTTCAAGATTTAAACTTAAAAACTTTCATATTCTTGAGGAGTTAGCGGCATTTCTACTTGCTAATAGTGGAATAGTTCAAAGTAAAAATAAACTAAAAAATAATTTTGGAGTATCATATGATATGGCAAGTGATTATTTGGAGTATTTAAAAAAAGCCTATATGCTATTTGAGATAAACAAGTTTGACTATTCACTTAAAAAACAAAATGTAAATGATAAAAAATACTACTCAATAGATTTGGGGTTATCAAATATATTTAGAGTACCAAACCTCCAAACAAGAGGAAGTGACCTTGAAACAATAGTTTTTTTAGAACTATTACGAAGAGGCTACAAAGTGTACTACTATAAAACATCAAATGATTTAGAGTGTGATTTCCTAATAGAAAAAAACAATAAAATAATCCAACTGATACAAGTAAGTAGTAGTATAGAAAATATAAAAACATTAAAGAGAGAGATAGCACCATTTATAAAAACTATAACTGAACTAAAACTAAAAGATACAGAATGTATTGTTATAACAGAGGATAATTCTAAGATAATAAATCAAGATAATTTTGAGATTAGTGTAGTTAATATTAAAGAGTTTTTGATTACTTTCTAAAACTGTGACGGGAGTGTGACAGATTTTTGCTATCATTTAAATTTAAATAAAAAAAGATGAAAATAACTAATGAAATATCTAAGAATAAAAATATTTAAAATGGAGTATATATGGAATTAACAATTGAACTATTATCTATTTTATTTTTAGTAGGACTAATTGCAGGTGTTATTGACACAATTGCTGGAGGTGGTGGATTATTAACTATTCCAGCATTATTATCAGTTGGTGTTCCACCTGCAGCAGCACTTGCTACAAATAAACTTCAAGCAGTATTTGGAACGGCAACAGCATCTATATATTTTATAAGAAAAAAAGTTGTTGATATAAAGAAAATTTGGCTTTTAATAGTTATGGCATTTGTTGGCTCCATGCTTGGTGGTTGGGCTATGTTACAAATAGATGCTAGTATATTAAAAAATGTAATCCCTATACTACTTATAGCTATTGGTACTTATTTTATATTTTCTAAAAGTGTTGGTGAAGTTGAAAAACATAAAAAAATTACTTACACTGTATTTGCATTTACACTTGCTCTTTTTATTGGTTTTTATGATGGGTTTTTTGGACCTGGTGTTGGATCATTTTTTGCTATTGCTTTTGTGTATTATTTAGGTTATAACTTATCTAAAGCAACAGCACAAGCAAAAGTACTTAACTTTGCTACAAATGCAGGGGCATTGACATTTTTTATTTTTTTTGGAGAAATATTTTGGATACTTGGAATTACAATGGCAATAGGTCAAATTATTGGTGCACTAATAGGTGCCAAATTAGTAATAACTAAAGGGCAAAAACTTATTCGTCCATTGATAATATTTATTAGTTTTGCGATGTCTTTTAAGTTATTGTTTTATTAAATTGTAAAATACAAAAAAGGATAATAAATTGTCGCAAATATCAAAACTAAAAGCTAATATTTTATGAGTATCTTAATCCCTTTTTCATATATATTATTAGGGTATATAGTTGGGACAATATGGGAAAATAGTTCAAAATATTTATCTTATTTATTGATAAATATTTTTATACCAATAGTTATACTGATGACTATATTAAGTTACTCAGGAAATATTGCATTTTTAATAATGTTAAGTTTTACTTTTTCTTTAATAATGTATAAAATAGCTGATTATTTATATATAAAACATGATAATAAACCTATATTAAAATTATGTTTCTCATACTATAATATCGGTTGGCTTGGATTACCTATCTCTATATATTTTTTTGGTGAAACTGTTGTACCTATAATGATTGCTACATACATTGGTGGTATGGTATTTGGTTCTACTGTATGTATTTATTCTTTAAACTTATTGTCAAACTCAAATCAGTTATCTCCTATGAAAAAACTATTTACTTCTATGCCATTTTTATCATTCTTACTTGCCATTACAATAAAATTTAATTTTGGAACAATTGATATTATTGAACAATATAATCAAATATATAATATAAGTAAACTCATAATGTCTGTTTTAGGAATGGCAATTTTAGGTATATGGCTTCAAAAAAGTCCCTTAAAAAAGAATCATTGGAGAGAGGTTATTTCTTTTAGTTTTTATAGACTAGTTATAGGTTTAATTGTTTTTTCAATATTATTAAGTTTAATGTACATTTTCAATATATTAGAATATAAAGATGCAAAATACTTATTAATCATCCCTTTATTACCAGTTGCAGCAAATATTATAGTACTAGAGACTTATTATTTACAAAGTGCAAAGTCAATGCATATAATTATGATTAATACAATATTTTCATTAGTTTTGTTATTTATATTGGGAATCTATTTGGAAGTTTAATATTATTTTAAAACTGTGACGGGAGTGTGACAGTTTTTTGTTATACTTTATTGTACAAAATAGAAAAGGAAAATGATGAATATAGATACTTTACTACTTTATACAGCAGTTGCATTTTTTTATATTACAAGTCCAGGACCTGCAATATTATTAGCAATATTTAATGGATTAAAAGCAAATATACAAATAGTTGCTATATCATCTTTAGGTAATATGTTAGGATTAGGTATATTATCAATAGCATCAATTTTAGGATTAGGTGCTATATTAACGACATCTGCAATACTTTTTATGATTGTAAAATTTATAGGTGCATTTTATTTAATATATCTTGGTATAAAATTTATTAAAAATCATAAAGCATTAAACTTTGATGATACTAATAAAAAAATAGATAACGATAAACCAAAAATGGCATATTTTTATGAAGCATTTTTTTTAGCTGTTACAAATCCTAAGCCAATACTATTTTTTACAGCTATTTTCCCACAATTTTTAAATCTAAATGTAGATATATTACCACAGTTTACAATGATGACAATAATATTTTTAGTAATATCATTTGGATCATTATGTACATATGGACTAGTAGCAAAAAAATCAAAGGTATGGCTTTCAAATAACAAAAGAATGATTTGGTTTCATCGTATTACAGGTGGTATATTTATTGGTATGGGTATAGGCTTATTGCAATTGAAAAATATCCAAAATTAATATATTTGAGAGATGAGTATGGATGCTTATTTATTGCTTTCACTGGGATAATTGGGGTATAAACAACAAACTAGTTAGTGATAAAAGAGATTGGAATAAAATATGATGAAAATTTTATAATGTATACTTTTGTGACGCAATTGTGACATCTTTTTGATATAGTATTATATATTTTAAATAAAGGTTATATTATAGAAGTACAATCAACAACAGAAACATCAAACACAAATAATACAAAAAATAGCACAACTACAGATGAGAACAATACAAATAGTTTTGATGATATGATAAATCAAAAATCAAAAATCGAAGCAATGGTTGCAGATCTTTTATCATTAGTAAAAACTGGCTTAACTGTATCGGAACTAGAACTATTACAAGAACTTTTAGCCAAAGTAGCAAAGATGGTAGAGGATGGTGTTAAAAGTGGTGAAGAGCAAAGAGAGATAGATGAGTTGCTAACTGGTATTGAAGAAGCAATTGCAGCATTAATGAAGCGAGTAAATGGTGAAGCAATCATCAAAAATGATAGTAAAGATGTAGCTTCAAATGAAAATACTTTTGAAGAAAGAATTAAAGCTATTGACAATATGATAGAAGACCTAAAAGATGGTTATGTTGAAAATGAAGAGAACAATAACTTAATAAATGAATTAACATTAAATAAAAAACCAAATTTTTTAGACAGATTAGTTTTAAATAAAAGTCAAGATATGATTGATAAAGAGTTTGAAAAGTCTGCCCAAAAACAAAAAGATAAAGATATACCAAAAGAAAGTATGGAACTTTTTAAATCTTTGATTGAAGATGAGTATATAGTTAATAGTAAATCTAAATAAAGGTTATATAAATTAACTAGTTTTATATAGTATGTTTAGTTAGTTTGATGTACAATAATAGCAACTATAATAAACCAAAAAAATGTATAATATTATTACAGTTCAAAAAGAGATAATTAATGAATAAATATACAAAAGTATTAAAACTTTTAACAAAAAACATAACTAATATAGATTTAGAAAAATTAAAATTTGATGATGAAGATATAAAACTTATTATCTGTTATATCTCACCAAATTTAGATTTTTCAAAAATTACAAAAGATATAAAATCATTTTTTGGTAAAAAAGTAACAGTATTAGCCACACTTACAGCTGGTGAGTTGTGTACTTTTAACTTAGATAAAGTAGAATCAAATATCTACCTTGAAACTAATGATAATTGGGAGAGTATTGTACTACAAAGCTTTAGTTCATCGATGATAAAAAGTGCTGAACTTCTCACCGTAGATTTAGAATGCGAAGATTTGAAAAATAATCAAGAAATTTTATCTACATCACAAAGAACTCAGGTCATTGCAAATAATATAAATAATCTAAAAATAAAAACTAAAATAGACTATAAAGATACTTTAGCTTTTACAATTATAGATGGATTATCAAAAAGTGAAAGTTTTTTTATAGATGCAATTTATAGAACAGGAAAATTTCAATGTCAACTAATAGGTGGCAGTAGTGGTGGAAAATTAGACTTTCAAAATACTTTTATTTTTAATAATGATAAAGTTGTTTCAAATGTTGCTGTTATTGTATTGTTAAAATTAAAAAAGAATATAAAATTTGGTATTTTAAAGTCACAAAATTTTAAACAGTTAAAAGAATCATTTGAGGTTTTAGATTGTTCTGTAACACAAAGATATGTTAAAACTGTATTGGATAAAAAAACAAACTCTAGTGTTAATATTATCGATTATCTATCTAAAATTTTTAATTGTTCTGAAGATCAACTAGAAAATAAATTATTGAACTTTGTATTTGGTATTGTTATTAATGATGAACCCTTTATAAAATCAATTAGTTCCATTGATCTTATAAATAGAAGAGTATATTTTTATTGTGATGTTGATTTTGGTGATGAATTGTATCTATTTAAAACTATTGATTTTGTCAAAAAAACTAAAAATGATTATGATAAGTTTTTAGAAAACAAATCTTCAAAACCATTTACAGGTATTTTAAATGATTGTATACTAAGACGGATTTCTAATAGTGATAACTTAAATGACCTAGATTGTTTTTCAGATGTTCCATTAACTGGTTTTTCCACTTTTGGAGAACTTCTTGGTGTAAATATAAATCAAACCTTAACTGCTATTTTCTTTTTTGAAGTATCTAAAAATGAACCATTTTATGATAGATATATGGATAATTTTATAAATAACTATGCTAATTTTAAACTCTTTTTTAACCAAAGAGAACTAAATGGATTAAAATCAACAGAGATTAAAAAATTAAATATTACACTAGAAGATGAGTTAGATAAACAAACTAAAGAATTAAAAAAACAATTAAGAGTTGTAAAAGAATCAGAGAAAAAGCAAGATGAACTTTTTATACAGATGGGAAATGCGAAAGAAGAGATAGAATCTAGCCATAAGCACACAAAAGACTCTATAGAATATGCAGCATTGATTCAAGGAGCATTGATACCTAACAATCAACTGTTTATAAATAATTTTAAAGATTATTTCGTTATATGGGAACCCAAAGATACAGTAGGTGGAGATATATATTTATTTGAAGAGTTACGAGATCAAGATGAGTATTTGCTTATGTTTATCGATTGTACTGGTCACGGAGTACCAGGGGCATTTGTAACTATGCTTGTAAAAGCAGTTGAGAGAGAAGTTATATCTAAAATAATGCATGATAAAAATATTGAAGTAAGTCCAGCATGGATAATGGGATATTTTAATAAAACTCTAAAAAAACTTCTAAAACAAGAAAACATAGATAGTTTATCAAATGCAGGATGGGATGGTGGAATTATCTACTATAATAGAAGAACTCAAATACTAAAATTCGCAGGTGCAGAAACACCACTTTTTTATGTAGATACTGATGGAACTTTTAATATAATAAAAGGAAATAGATACTCCGTTGGATATAAAAAATGTGACTCAAACTATCAATATAAAGAAACTATTTTAGAAGTTAAAGAGGGTATGAAGTTTTACTGTACAACTGATGGATACTTAGATCAAAATGGTGGAGAAAAAGATTTCCCTTTTGGTAAAAAAAGATTTGGTAATATTATCAAACAAAAGCACAATGAAAATATGATAAAACAACAATCTATATTTTTAAATGAGATGATGGAATATGAAGATATGATTCCAAATAATGATAGAAATGATGATATGACAGTGATAGCTTTTGAGATAGCAGAGACCTCAAATAGAATAGAAACTATTTTAGAATATGAAGGGGTTCTTACTCAAGGAATTATATCCCATAGTATGGATATCATAGAACATAATATATCAAATATAGCTATGAATGGAAATATATCTACAATAGTGATAGAATTAACACAAAATATGATGAAATATTCAAAGTCACATGATTTAATATGTAGAGATATAAGACCTGCTGGTCTTATTGAGGTGCAAAAAGATAAAGATGATGTATATTATGTAAGAAGTAAAAATATACTCTCAATAGAAGATAAAAATAAAATTGAACCAAAACTTATAGAGATACAAAGTTTAGATAAAGCAGGGATTAAAAAAAGATATAGAGAGTTAAGAAGAAGTGGGGAGAATACCCATGAAAATGGTGGTGGAATTGGATTTTATTTGATATCAAAATTTGCAACATCTATCGAGTATGAATTTAAAGATATAAATGATGAGAAATTTAATTTTGAATTTAAAGTAATGATTAAAAAGTAACTTTAAGATAAAATGTTGATATGACATTATATAAGTTTATTTTTTGGACTGAGTTAAGCAACAAGACGATATAAACTTAAAATATTGGGTCAATAATATATCTAACTTTATTAGAGAAAAGCTAGAGAAATCGTAGTATAGCCTTTTTAAATTTCTGCAATTTGTTATGCTTATTAGTTAAAAAGTTGCAAAAAATCTTTAAGATTACTTAATGATGAATGCTCAAAATTCCAAATATCTTTTTTTATAGTAATATCATTACTTTGTAAATTATTTTCAATTTCAGCTTTATTATTAGTATTATTGATTAATTCATTGGCACATTTTTTGGATTTTTGTTTTTTATCTTTACCAATACATGTGTCATATTTTAAATAATTGCTAACCCAAATTTTATTTAATTCTTTTTGTTTTATTTCTATTCCCTTAGAAGATAAACATTCTTTCCAACTCTCTAAGCAATCAGCATAAGTAGAGTCATTTGAGTGAACTTCTCTCATGACCGTTTCCAATTCACCTTTTCCCTGAATATTTGTTATATAACAGGCTATCTCTAAATCTAATTCTTTACTTTCATTAAGGTGATTTATTTCTTTAAGTTCAATATCATTACAAATACTTTTTAATGATTCATTTATAAGTTTAATTCTTTCTTCTATCCCAACTTCATCAGCATCTAAAATAATTCCAATCTTACTATATGAATCAGGTTTAAGAGCTTTCAACATTGCATTTAAATTACTTATGCCACCTAGACAATCAAAATCATTAATATTACAAATTGGTTGACCAACTTCTATATTGCTTAAATTTAGTTTTTCAATAAAAGACTCAATAAAATATTTATCATTTTTACTTTCAACAACAATTAAATTACTCACCTCTTATCTCTATATTGTGAGTAAGTTCATATTCTAATTGTTCATTATCTTTTTGTTTAGCTACAATTAAATTAGTTTTCTTATTTCTATAAAATTCAAAATAACTACCCTCATTATTTTGATTTACTTTGTTAAAAACTTCTATACATTCTTTAGAGTGAGTAGTGATAAAAATTTGACATTTTGCCATTTCAGAAGCTTTAAATATTATATTCCAAAGTTTTTCATAATTTGAATAATGTATCCCATTTTCTATCTCATCTATAAATAAATATCCATCTTTACTAGCCCAAATTGCACATAAAATTGCGATATATCTATTTATACCTTCACCTAAAGATGATAATAATACAGGTAGTTCTCTATCTTTTAAAGAAACTTTTAAAATAACATCTCGTTCTGTTGGTTTTAGTTTTAATGCTAGAATATTTTCATCAAATAATTTTAAAGAGTCATTGAGAAATTCTTCTTTATTTAAATCACCTAATTTACCATATAAAATAGAAATATATCTTTCATCAGTTGTATTTGATGAGATAAAATTAATTTTTGATTTGATGGAATCATATCTCTCTTTTCTCATCATCGAGGGTCTATTAATTAAACTATCCATAGGAACTTTTCTTACATCAGCATTTATCTTAAATTTTAGTAATGGTTGAAATTCTGAAAATTTATCTTCATTATCAAACAAACCTCTTTGATTTTCTGATACATCTTCACTATATTCAATTTCAATTTTTTTCTTATTTAAAATTAGTTCTATCTTTGAGCTATTTTCATATATGAAATCTAATTCAAAATACAAATCATCTCGCATACCCTCACGTTTCAAAGTTGATTGTCGTCGTTTCATCATTTTATATATATTAAAACTCAATGCTGAGCTATCAGGTGAAGATACAAATAATTCTATCCCTTCCATAAAAGAAGTTTTACCAATATTGTTTTTGCCACCTATTAAATTTACTCTTTTTATGTTATTGAGATTTAATTCTTTAAAGCATTTAAAGTTAGAAAAAGTTAAATTATTAATAAAGTGATTTGGCATTATTATTCCTTGTAATTAACTGTAGATTGTACTGTTTTTTTAATAATACTTTGATTATTTGTTTTAAAACCCATTTTATATAAAATACCCTTAAATTTTGAAATAAATATACATAATAATATTGTATTTAAATAAAACAACACACGACGAAGTCTTTATTTATAAATTATATTAGGTTTATATAGTATGTTTAGTTAGTTTGATGTACAATAATATAACTATTATAAAGGATACTATGGATGGCGTATTATACATCATATGGTGCAGCGGGTGAAGTAACTGGATCTTGTCACTTATTAACAATTGGAAAGATTAAGATATTAATTGATTGTGGAATGTTTCAAGGTGAAGAGAGTGATTTAAACTTTGTGCCATTTGGATTTGACCCACACGATATAAATTATTTAATTGTAACTCATGCACATTTAGATCATATAGGTAGAATACCTTTACTTGTAAAAGAAGGCTTTAATAAAGAGATTATTTCTACAAAAGCTACAAGTAGTATTGCTCACTTGATGCTTAAAAACTCTGCTGGTATATTACAAACCAAAAAAAGGGTATTGTATACAATGAATGATGCCGAATCATCATTAAACTATTTTGGAAAATATTTAGAGTGTGATGAGTCTATGATAATTGAAGATGATATAAAAATTACTTTTAAAAATTCAGGTCATATTTTAGGTGCGGTTAGTGTTAAACTTGAATTTAAAGATGAGGGTATATCTAAAAGTGTTGTGTTTTCAGGTGATATAGGACAAAATGAAAGAATTATTACTTCTCCAATCCAATTTTGGCATGAGGCAAATTATCTATTTGTAGAATCAACATATGGATCTTCTAACCATAGTGATTTACACATCTCAATTGAAACTTTTAAAGAGAAAATATTAGAAACTATCGAAAAAGGTGGTGTTGTAGTTATACCATCATTTGCTTTAGAGAGAACTCAAGAGATACTTTATTTATTAAGACAGATGAGTGAGGCAGGTAAACTTGAAAACACACCTGTTTATCTTGATTCTCCTTTGGCTATAAATGTAACCAAAGTATTTACAAATTATCCAAAGTATTTCTCTTACCATGTAATGAAAATAATTCAAGAAGGTGGAAATCCATTTGATTTTAAAGAGCTTATTCATACATATACCAAAGAAGAATCACAAAAAATTGTTACTCATAATGGTGCAAAAATTATTATTGCAGGTAGTGGTATGTGTGAAGGGGGAAGGGTAAATTTTCATTTAATTAAATATTTACAAGAGAAAAAAAATCTAGCTTTATTTGTAGGATTTCAAGTAAATAGTACTTTGGGTCGTAGAATATCAAGTGGAGATGGTGTTGTAAAAATTTTAAATACGGATGTTGATGTAAAAGCAAACATTAGTTATGTTTCTGGGTTTTCAGCTCATGCAGGTCAAAAAGAGATACTGGAGTGGATATATACTATGGAAAACCTTTATTGTGTTTATTTAGTTCATGGGGATATGCCACAACTTGAAGCTTTAAAAAATAAAGTAAAAAAAGAGTTAAAAGAGAAAGTCCATATTGTAAAAATGGGTGAACGAATACATCTTTAATAGGAGATAAACATATGAGAGATTTAGAAAAAGAGTTCTTAGATAATAAAAATAAAGATAAAGATATATGGCGTTTATTTAAAGTTATAGGCGATTTTACAGATGTATATGATGAATTAAGTACTCTACCTCCTGCTATATCAATCTTTGGAAGTGCTCGAACACCATCATCTAGTAGATACTATAAAGATACATTTAAAATATCTCAAATTTTATCAAAAAAAGGTTATGCCATCATGACTGGTGGTGGAGATGGTATTATGAAAGCTGGAAATAAAGGTGCAAAAATATCTGTTGGGCTTCATATAAAACTTCCAAATGAACAAAAACTTAATAAATTTGTAAAAATTGCACTTAACTTTAAATATTTTTTTACTAGAAAAGTTACATTTCTTAAGTACTCTGTTGGTTTTATTGTTATGCCTGGTGGATTTGGTACTTTAGATGAATTATCTGAAGCTTTATGTTTAGTACAAACAAAAAGAATGGGGGATTTTCCTATTATACTTTTTGGTAAATCTTTTTATGAACCACTAGAAGAGTTTTTCAAAGTTATGTTAAAAGAGAACTATATAAATAAAGAAGATATGCAATCTTATTTAATAACTGATTCAATAGAAGAAGCAATAGAATATATAGAAAAATCAAGATTTGATACAAATCATATACAGTTACGAAGACTAAATGATGAAAAATAAAGAAAACTATAATCAATTTAGTAAAAATCTTGAATCAAAATTAAACGATAGTCTATTTGATCAAGAGTATGGTGTAGAGACTATAGTAAAAACTTTAGTTCAGTCATATATGATAGAAAATAAAAGTAAAATACAAGCATTGTTTACATTAATTGGATTGCCAAATAGTGGTAAACATTTTGCTTGTGAACTACTAGAGAAGCTAAATCCTAAAATTGAAAAAGTAAAAACATTTTATATGGAGCAATATAGTGGCGGTACTGGTGTTGATCAGGCATTAGTTCTAAGTTTTCAAAACGATGTAGTAAGTTTTGTAAAAGATAATCCAACTGCAATTTTAGTATTTGAAGATATTGAGAAAGCTGATTTGCAAATACAATTCTCTCTTTTTACTTTACTTACAGATTCTCAAAAAATTGGTATAAACTTGCAAGAGATAGGAGATATAGACTTTTCCAATATCACTGTGGTAGTTACCACAACACTTTTATCATCTTTATTACAAAGAAAAGATTTACTAAAACTACTTAAAAAAGATCCTCTACAAGCACATACTTTAGTTATGGAACATCTATCAAAAGAAAAAATCCCTGTTGGTGAAAGCACTGATATAGCATTTGATAAAAAGTTACTTTCACTTTTAAATGAACATACTTTAGTATCATTTAATAAATTATCTCTAAAAGCCTTAATCAAAATAGGGGCAAGATCATTGCATCAGATGTCTCAGGAGTTTATTAAAAAAAGTGGTTTAACTATTGAGTATGAGGAGTTTGATAAAATAATATCTTTATTAACTCTATCTTTATCACCATATATAAATGCAAGGTATATAAAAGAGAAAATTCCAAAAATAATGTTTAATCATTTCTATGATACATTAAAAATTAATAATAATATAACTCAAATATGTTATGAGGTATCAAAAGATGCAAAAGATTTTTTAGATAATATATTAAATGATGAAGAGAAATTTCTAACAAAAATAAATAAACAACACAATAAAATTAGTTTAGAATGGGATATAACGTATAGTGATGGTGTAGCTTACTGTTTAATAAAAAATGCTTTTTATTTAAAAGAAAAACTTATGATAAAAACAGATGAAGTTTTACATATTTCTGATATAAAATTTAAAGATATAGCAGGTCATAAAAAAGTTAAAGATGAATTAAAACAGATAATTACACTTCTAAAAGAGCCTGAAAGATTGAAACAATTTGATCTTTTAGCACCAAAAGGTATGTTTCTTTATGGACCATCAGGAATGGGAAAAAAACTAATAGCAAGAGCATTTGCTAGCGAGTTAAATATGCCATATATTGTTATAAATGGTTCAGACCTTTTTAATGCAAACAATATACATAAAGCATACGCTCAAGCATATAGTTCAGCTCCTGCAATTATTATTTTTGAAGATATTGATATTCAGGGTATTGTTGGTGGTATAATATCTACAATGAGTCTTGAACCAATAATAGAAGAGTTAGATTCTTTACAACAAAGTTTTGAATCACCAATTTTTACAATCATAACATTAAGTTCTAGTGCAAATATTTCAGCAGATCTATTACAAGTAAATAGAATTGATATACAAATAGAAGTACCAAAACTTGATATGGAAGCAAGAAGATTTTTTATTAAAGATATTTTAAAAAAACCACATAATAAAAATATTGATATACAAAGAGTTGTTCGATATATTTCAGGTATGGGTGGAAACGAGCTAAAAAGAATAGGGCAAGAGGCATCTTTATATGCTGCACGAAATGGTTTAAAAGAGTTAACAGAAGAGATACTTTTAGAACAGATAAATATTATAAAATATGGTTCAAAACTAGAAAATAAACAGATACGAGATATAGAAACTTCTATGTCAAAAACAGCATACCATGAAGCAGGTCATGCTGTTTTATCTTACGTTTTATTACCAAAGATTAAAATAGAACAAGTAACAGTAGCACCTAGAAGTGAAACTTTAGGTTTTGTTTCATATCATAATGATGATTATATAGATGCTACATCTAAAGAAGATTTATTTAATGATGTTTGTGTATTACTTGCAGGTAGAATTGCAAAAATGGAAAAATATGGTGAAGATGGGATGGAAACTGGAGCTATAAGTGACCTAGAAGTTGCTACAACTCAAGTTTATGCAGCAATTGCCTTATTTGGAATGGATGAAGAGCTAGGTTATATAAATGTAGCTGGTTTAGAAACAGGAAATGGAAAACCAATTTTAAGTGAAAAAATCGAGGAACGTATTTTAGTATGGATTTCTAAAGCTACTAAAACTACAAAAAAAGAGGTAAAAAGACTATGGAAAGCTATAGATGCAGTTGCCATAGAACTTATAAAAAAAGAGATGATTGATGGGGAAGAGCTAAAAAGTATTATTGAAGCTAATATTTAGTTTTTTGTATTAATTAAGATTTTTAATTAACATTCTCTCTTCCTCCAATGAAAGGAAATGCCACCTACCACTTTCGATGTTGAGATTAAAACTGCCAATGCTGATTCGTTTTAAGTCTAAGACCTTTAATGGTGTCCCAAATTTTTGGTCTTTTAACGCTCCAAAAAGTCGGCGTATATGCCTGTTTTTCCCCTCGTCAATTACTATTCTAAGTTTTGTTTTTGCACCACCCATTGCTATTTTTTCAACTACAAGAGCTTTCAGTATACCGTGCTTACTTTCTACTCCTTTTTTAGCTGTTGCAATATGTTCCTGTGTTACGTGACCCCTTACCCAGATCTCGTATACCTTAATACAATTCCCAGGTTTTGTCAATACGTTGCCGATTTTTCCGTCGGTTGTGAATAACAGAAGTCCCTTAGATTCTAAATCAAGACGTCCTATGGGCATCCATCCGTCATGAAAAGCCCAATCTGGCAAAAGATCATAAACTGTTTTTCGCCCAAGATCGTCAGATCGTGTGACCAAATAACCCTTAGGCTTATTGAGTGCAAACAGTTTTTTAGAATCATTGTCTGTTCTATTCATTAGGTGTATTCCTTAGTTGTTTTTAATGAGTCCTAAAATTAATGTTGTTTCAAGTAAACAATAATTGTGAGATCCTCTTATGTTAAAAATATTTGCAAAAGAGTAAATTTTAGAAAGAATTACTATATTGAAAACATGGTGATTTTTAACTACTTATTAACTACACATATTATATAAAGTAACCTTAAGATATTCGATATTTTTATAAATTACATGTAGTAAATGGAAAGTTTTTAAAAGTCCTTATTTGTAGACTTTAGCAATATATTGAAGAAGTTTATTTAGCAGAAGCTAAAATAGCATTATTTAGATGGTGATTGATACGGTGAATATGGATACTAACTCGACGCAACCAACGAATAGCCTCTAATCTAGCGGAACCTTCTGGTACTCCTATTTCTCCTTTGGCTATTTTATTAGCTGTCTCTTTACGATAATTATGCATCTTTTTATGAATCAATGAAGCTACATTTTTACTACTCTCTTTTGCTTTTTTCCATTGTTTTTTTTCATTAAAATAGATTATATTTACAACTGTTTTACTTAACAGTTGTACAATATCATCCAACTCATCTGTTTGTTTAGCTAAAACAGCTCTATCCTCTTCCTCTTCACATCTTTCATGTAGTCTTTGTAGATGATCAAGTATATGAATCAAAGAAACTAGATAGTCCCAGTTTGCACCATCTTTATAGTGAAGATGTATTTTATCTATAAACTCATGTGTTTCATCAAGTGCAGTTTGTAACTCTTTTATATCCATCCTTACTGAAGTTGGATTATTGTTTATAATAGTATTTATATGTCCTAAGATTACTATAAACTCTTTATTGACACTTTTTAATAGTTCATTTAGTGCTAGTTTTGGTTCTTTTAAAAGTATATCATCCAAGCTAGTGTTAAATCTATTAGTTTTTTCTTTAACAATAGTTTTAATAAAATTAGCAAATTGATTTGTAAAAGGTAAAATAATAAAAACAGATAAAAGGTTAAAAAAAGTATGAAAAGCAACCAATGCTACCTCACTGTTTTCCATTAAAGAGTTAGGTTCTATATATTCCCAAAATGATACATAAGGGGTGATAAGTATAAAAGCTACAGATGCAGAAAATAAATTATAAACAACATGGGAATATCCTGTACGCTTAGCATTTATATTACCACCAATTGTAGCAATAAGAGCTTTAATAGTAGTACCAACATCCATACCTATAACTAAAGCGGCTGCTTGCTCAAAATTAACAGCTCCTGCATATAGAAGTGTTAATGTAGCAGCTACTCCTGCACTTGAAGCTTGAGTAATCATAGTAACAATAATACCAATACCAATAAGCTGAAGACGACCGATAATTGTATCATTTGGAAGTATGTCAGGAGTTATAATATTTTCAAATCCTGCAACACTCTCTTGCATCATAGCAATACCAACAAAAATAAGTCCAAACCCTGCAATAGCAAAACCTATAGAAGCTACACGACCTTTTGCAAAAAGTTTTAAAATAGCTCCCAAAAGTATAAATGGCAAAACAATAGTTCCAAGATTAAATTTAAATCCAAAAAGAGCTATTATCCATCCTGTAAAAGTACTACCAATATTTGCCCCAAAGATGATACCTAAAGACTGTGAAAAAGTGAGTATCCCTGCACCTACAAAACCAATAGCTGCAACTGTTGTAGCACTTGAAGATTGCAGTATTGCAGTCATAAAAGCCCCACTTGCAGCACCTTTGTAGGGACTATTAGTAAAACGTAACATAGTCATTCTTAAAGCATCTCCTGCAATTGATTGTAAACCATTAGTCATAATGATAAGTCCAAGTAAAAATATACCTAAACCACCAGAACTAGTAACAATAACAATTAATTCAGAAGAATCAAACATATTAAAACCTTAATTAAATAAATCTTATAATTATGTTATCATAAAACATGGATATTCATTATTAAACTTATAATATATTTAAAATATATTATAAGAGTATTTTAGGGTATCATTTAAGAATTATAGAGTTGTTTAGAGAATTAATAATATGTAAAAGATTATATTTTGTATAAAAAAGTAAATTTAGCACCATTTTCTACGTTGCTAACATTTAATTTTCCATTGTGCTTTTGTGCAATTTGACTACTCATATATAGTCCTATTCCTGTACCTTTACCTTCCTCTTTTGTTGTTACATTTGCTTTAAATATATCTTCTATAACATGCTCTGGTATCCCTCCTGCATTATCAATTATTTCGATTTTTTTAGTTGTTTCATCATTTAAAATATTTATTAAAATTTTTCTATCATCTTTATTGTTATCGTTAAATGCATCTTTAGAATTGTTAATTATATTTAAAATTAAATGTTTAAATTCATTTTCTACACCATCTAAATTAAAGTTTCCATTATCATTAACAGTAATTGTAATTCTATTTTTAACAAACTCATCTTTTACTAAAAGTAGAACTTTTTCTATCATTTTTTTTATATTAAAGTTAGAAACTTCTTTGCTAGGTCTAAAAAAACTTCTAAATTCATTTAAAGTACTTGTCATATGTTTTACTTGTGATGAAACTTTACCTTGAAATTCTTGAATATACTCTTCGTTTACTAAACCATCTTCATAATCATAGTTTATCATACCAACTTGCATATTTATAATATTTATTGGTTGATTCCATTGGTGTGCAACTGCATCCATCATCTCACCCATTGCAGCTAGTTTAGACTGTTGGAGAAGCATCTTTTCTTTCTCTTCTCTCTTTCTTATCTCATCTTCAACTTTTAACTCAAGATGATTTTTATACTCATCTAGTTCTTCATTAAGTTTTATCAATTTTAATTGTTGTTTATCACTTTGAGACATAATTTTATCAAGTCTTTTACTTTTTCTTTGATAGTCTGCTAAAAGAGTTTCTAAATTTTCTTTTAAATCAACATAATCTTCATCTAAAAACTTCTCTATAAATTGTATTGTTTTATCTTTTTCAATTTTCATATTTTCATACCTTATTTCTTTAAGTAACCATATTATTTAGTATTGATTTGTTATTTTATGGATTATATCATAATGAATCTGAAGTTTTATATTTATACTATTTTGTTAAGTTTTCTACAAGCTTTAATAGTTTGTTATTTATTGTAAATTTATCTTTTACTACAATATTAATTGGTAAAAAGCTAAATTTTGAATTTTTATATACTATTATTTCATTTACATTTACATTTACATTTATTAATTTATCAATAGAGTAAGTTATAAATTCAAAAGCCATAAGTCTATCATATACACTTGGACTTCCACCTCTTTGAATATGTCCTAGTTTCATATCTCTTACTTCAATATGCAGTTTATCACTAATCCACTTTTTGATTTTTTGTGTGTCCTTTGTCCCTTCTGCTACTATTGCTAAGACATAACTTCTTCCATTTTGTATCTCTTGCAACAACTTCTTTTCTAAAGAGTTCAAGTCATATTTTATTTCAGGAATAATACATATTTCAGCACCGCTAGTAAGTGCAGATATTAAAGCTAGGTATCCACAGTTTGCTCCCATTGTTTCAACCACAAAAGCTCGTTTAAATGATGATGAAGTATCTCTTATATCATCTAAAGCATTTTTAATAATATTTAATGATGAATCAACACCCAAACAATAATCTGTACCGTTTATATCGTTATCAATAGTTGAAGGTATCCCAATAAATGATATATTAAACTCATTGGAGAAAATATTCATCGCTTTAAAACTACCATCACCACCTAAAACAATAAGTTTTTCAATATTTAATTCTTTTAAATTATTATAAGCTGTACATCTATTTGAATATTCATAAAATCTTTTTGATCTAGATGTTCGAATAATTGTGCCACCAAGGTGTATGATTCCAGCTACATCCTTATGGACAGCTTTTTTAATATTTGAATCTATTAATCCATCAAGTCCATCATATATAAAATAAGGTGTAAGATTTTTATCGTATGAGTAATCAACAAATTTTTTAATTGCAGGGTTCATCCCTGAACAATCTCCACCTGAACACATTATTGCAATTGAACTCATAATATCATCCCTTATTAAATCTATTTTTAAATGTACATTTTTTACACAATTCTTCTACTGCTACATTTTTTTTAAAACCTTCAACAATATTGCTTGCCCTTTTAGAGTGTAATATATCATTAAGTGAACTATTTTTAACATTACCTAAATCAATACAACCAAAACTATCTAAACAACATGGTACAACACTACCAGATGATAAAATAGCAATTTGTGATGATAAACCATGGCAGTACCCATCTGATTGTTCTGTATGGCTTAAACTTGGCCATATAAAGTATTTATCAAAGTCTATTAAGATTTGATTCTCTAATCTTGTTGGTTTGTTAAAATCTATTTTAGATAAGTTTATATTAAATTTTTGTGAAAGAATAGTAAAAACTTTAGAATTGAAATCATTTTCACTATTTTTTTCATCTAAGTTCCATAATCTAAAGTTTATAAAATTATGAATTTTATTTTTAAGTTTTAAATCACATAATTTAAACATAGGCTCTAAATATTGTTCAAGTGATATTTTCATCTCATTTTTATTATAACTATTAAGTGAAAAGTTTATTTGTTTAATTGCTTTATGCAAAAAAAGTTCTAAATTAAATCTATTTAAATAATAACCTGTTGTTGTAATATGTACCTTAAATTTATATTTATATGAAAGATCTAAATAGTTTTCTAAATTAGATAATGTTAATGGATCTCCAAATACATGAAAAGCTATATCTTTAGTATATGGTTGCAGTTGTAGTAAAATTTTTTCAAAAAGATCTAAACTCATAGTTTGAGAACTCATATCTTTTGTTGGACAAAAGCTACACGATAAGCCACATATATTTGTGAGTTCTATATAAACTTTATGAAATTTGTAATGCATTTTTTACTAAAAAAATATTTTGTTTTAGTTTTTCAACTCTTGATTCATATTCACTTAAATTATCATTATAGTGTGTTGAATTAGATATTGCTACAAGTTTCTCATCAAAATGCTCAATAGTTTGTTTTTGTATATCTTCATCTGTTAAACCAAGAAGAAGTTGTGGTGTTTGTTTTTCTAATTTTATCACAGTATGTTCTAGTGTATATTTATTATCAATTTGAATATTCAAATAATTACACATCTCAATATATAAGTTATCAACACTTGATGCATATCTACTATATATAGTCCCTGCAAAATCATTTAAATATATATGATAGTTCCTATAGTTTGCAAAAAACTCTAATCTTTCATTTTCATTTATATCTATATTTTCTTTATAAACTTTATTTAGTATATGTACTGTACTTATATACAGTATCTCACTACAATTTTCTTTTATCTCATCTAAAAATTCATTTTTTTTCAATTGTTTATCCTCATAAAAAAAGAGAGCTTAAAAAAGCTCTCTCTATAAATACTTTTTTGTATTCTTATTTTACTTTAAGCATCTGGTCCAGATGCTGTAAAATCAAAATCACTATCTTCAGTTAAGTATTTTTTAAAGTTCTCTCTGTACATATCAGCTAAGTTATGTGCAGCTTTATCATAGTTAGCTTTATTTTCCCATGTATTTCTAGGGTTTAATACTTCAGTATCAACACCATCAAGAGTTTTAGGGATAGAAAGATTAAAAATAGGTAATGTTTCAAATTCACTATTTCCAATATTACCATCTAAAATACCATTTATACATGCTCTAGTATTTTTAATACTCATTCTATGACCAGTACCATAAGCACCACCAGTCCAACCTGTATTTACAAGATATACATTTACATTGTGTTTTTCTATCTTTTCTCCAAGTAGTTTAGCGTAAACTGTTGGATGTAGTGGTAAAAATGCTTCACCAAAACATGCACTAAATGTAGCAGTTGGCTCTTTAACACCTCTTTCAGTTCCAGCAACTTTTGCAGTATAACCACTTAAGAAGTAATACATTGCTTGCTCATTTGTAAGTTTAGATACAGGAGGCAATACTCCATAAGCATCGGCAGAAAGAAAAATTATATTTGTTGGATGTCCTGCAATACTGCCAGGTTGAATATTATCAATATGATTAATAGGATAAGAAACTCTTGTATTCTCAGTTTTAGATCCATTAGTATAATCAACATTACCTTCATCATCGCAAACAACATTTTCTAATATTGCACCTTTTCTAATAGCAGCAAAAATTTCTGGTTCACTTGATTGGTCAAGGTTGATAACTTTTGCATAACAACCACCTTCAAAGTTAAATACACCATCATCATCCCAACCATGCTCATCATCACCGATTAAAGCTCTTTTAGGATCTGTTGAAAGTGTAGTTTTTCCTGTTCCTGATAGTCCAAAGAATAGGGCAGTATCGCCATTTTCTCCAACATTTGCAGAACAATGCATTGCCATCTTACCATCTAAAGGAAGCCAGTAATTCATCATTGAAAAAACACCTTTTTTCATCTCACCTGCATACCAAGTCCCACCAATAACAGCTTCATTGTTTTCTACATTAAAAGCAACATAAACTTCAGAATGTAAACCTTGTGCTTGCCAATCTTTATTATCTGTTTTACAAGCATTGTATATTGTAAATTCAGGAGTGAAATTCTCTAAATCAGAATCGTCAGGAACAATAAACATATTTTTAATAAAATGTGCTTGCCATGCAATTTCAGTAATAAATCTAACAGATTTTCTACTATTTAAACTTGAACCACAGTAAACATCTGTAACATAAAGATCTTTACCACTTAATTGCTCTTTTGAAGTGTTTAACATAGATTCGTAAGTTGATTGATCAACATATCTATTTACATCACCCCAAGAAATATATTTTGAAGATGGATCTGCAAATGCAAAGTATTTGTCTTTAGGACTTCTACCTGTAAAAATACCTGTATCTATCATTAAAGCACCACTAGAGGCAATTTTTGCCCCTTCATTCTCAACTGCATGGTCAATTAAAGTATTAACGTCAAGGTTTAAATAAACCTGACCTACATTTTCTAAACCAAGAGAGTTTTTTATATCTGACATATCTGTTTTTTCCTAATTCTTATTTAAATATTGATAATAGTACACCGGCTGCTACCGCTGAACCAATAACACCTGCAACATTTGGACCCATTGCATGCATTAATAATATATTCGATTTGTCATATTCTTGACCAACCTTACTTACAACTCTTGCTGACATTGGAACTGCTGAAACTCCAGCTGCACCAATTAAAGGATTTATCTGTTGATCAGCAGGACTTAACTTATTCATAAGTTTAGCCATTAATACACCAGTTGCAGTACCAACACTAAATGCAATAAGACCAATAAGCATAATTCCCATTGTATCAAGTACTAAGAACTTATCTGCTGCTAGTTTTGAACCTACACCAAGACCTAAGAAAATAGTTACAATATTAATTAAAGAGTTTTGCATAGTATCACTTAGTCTATCAACAACACCTGATTGTTTTAAGAAGTTACCAAATGTGAATGCACCAATTAAAGGAGCAGACTCAGGAAGCAATAAAATAGCCATCATTAAAATTAGTATAGGTAAAAATAAATTTTCTAACTTATGAACTTTTCTAAGTTTAGGCATTCTTATTTTTCTTTCTGCTTCAGTTGTAAGTGCTTTCATAATTGGAGGTTGAATTACAGGTACTAAAGCCATATAACTATATGCAGCAACTGCTATTGCTCCAAGTAGATGTGGGGCTAATGCATTTGCAATAAAAATAGATGTTGGACCATCTGCTCCACCAATAATAGAAATAGCACTAGCATCTTGAAGATTAAAACCAATCATAACAGCTCCTACTAAAGAACCGAAAATACCAAATTGTGCAGCACCACCAAGAATAGCAGTTTTAGGGTTTGCTAGAAGTGGAGTAAAATCTGTCATTGCTCCAACACCCATAAAAATTAGAAGTGGAAAAAATCCATTTGCTATACCCATATTATAAATAATACCAAGCATACCATTTTCACCACCCATTCCTGCTAAGGGAATATTGGCTAATAAACCACCAAATGCAATAGGTAATAATAGTAAAGGTTCAAAACCTTTAGCAATAGCAAGATAAAATAATATACCAACAATAAGGAACATAATTATTCTTCCCCATGTTTGCTCAAATGATGTCATTGGTCTTGCATCTTTATCATGTGATTCTGATGTCATTACGTCATCACTTGGATTTATTAAAGCATTAATACCCGTTGTAGCATAAAAAGAAGACACTAATTCACTTAATGTTTTAGATTCATATTCTTTTTTTTCTGTTTCTACTGTTTCTACACCACCTGCCATTAGATTAGCACTAAAAAGTGACATAATCATTAATAACAAGATAGATAAAAGTTTTTTATTCATTGTTTTCTCCAAACTTTAGTTTTTTACCAATTAGCCTATAACAACTATAGTTTGACCCTCTTCAACAGCATCATTTGGTTTTGCAGGAATTGCAACAATTGTTCCAGAACAAGGTGCTTCCATATCAATTTCCATTTTCATAGCTTCTAGAATAGATACTACTTGACCCTTTTCTACTTTATCTCCAACATTAACTAATATTTTCCAAACGTTACCACTTACTGTTGCACCAACTTCTGTACCACCTGTATTTACTGGTGCTGTTTCAGCTGGAGTAGCTGCTTGAGTTGCTGCAGGTGCAACTACTTGAATATCTGCATTTCCTTCTGCTACTTGAACGCTAAACTTCTTACCATCAACTACTACTGTATAATTTCCATCTGCCATTTTATTGTTTTCCTTTTTCTCTTCTTTATTATTTTCATCTTCTATTTTTCTAATATTTAAAGGTGATTCACCTTTTAAGAATGCGATACCTTTTTCATCACATGATGCCGCAATAAAAATATTTTCTTCTGTTGTAGGAAGATTTTCTAACTCTAATCTCTCTTTCCACGCAGCAATAGATTTTGTAACATCTTTATCTGCAATATCAAGTGGATTTTCTTTTGTAGGTTCTAACTTTAATTTATCAGAACACAATTTAACAATTTCTGGGTTTGGTTCAACTGGAGTTTTCCCAAAATAACCAAGTACCATTTTTCCATATCCTGGAGCAATTTGCTTCCATGGTCCAAACATAACATTTGCATAAGCTTGTTGCCAGTAAAATTGAGAAACAGGAGTAACAGAAGTACCGTAACCACCTTTTTCAACAACCTCTTGCATCGCTTTAATAACTTCTGGAAACTTATCTAAAGTACCACTATCTCTCATCATTTGAGTATTTGCAGTTAAAGCACCACCTGGCATTGGTGAAAATGGGATAAGAGGTGAAACTTGAGTTGCCTCTGGTGGCATCATATACTCACCTAAACAATCTTTTAATGTTTCTTGATATTTTAAAATTTTATCAATACTTAATCCACCAAGATCATAATTCATACCTTTTGTAGCATGTAACATTGTTAAAATATCTGGTTGAGATGTTCCACCACTAACAGGAGAATTTGCAAGGTCAATACCATCAGCACCAGCATCTAAAGCTGCTAAATAAGCAGCAACAGATACACCAGCAGTTTCATGAGTATGAAGTCTAATATGTGTGTCATCTCCTAAAAGTTTTCTGGCCATTGAAATAGTGTCATAAACTTTTTTTGGATTTGCAGTACCACTTGCATCTTTAAAACAGATTGAATCATATGGTAAACCACTATCAAGAATTTTTCTTAATGTGTTTTCATAAAATGCTACATCATGCGCACCTTCACAACCAGGAGGTAAATCCATCATTGTAACAACTGCTTCATGTTTTAATCCATGATTTTTAATACATTGTGCTGAATATTCTAAATTGTTTACATCATTTAGTGCATCAAAATTTCTAATAGTAGTTGTACCGTGTTTTGCGAACATTTTTGCGTGTAAATCAATCAGTTCTCTACTTCCTGTATCTAACATTACTGTATTTATACCACGCGCAAGTGTTTGAAGATTTGCATCTGGACCAACAATTTGTCTAAACTTGTCCATCATATCAAATGCATTTTCTTGTAAATAAAAGAATAGTGATTGGAATCTAGCTCCTCCACCAAATTCAAAGTGTGTTATACCAGCATCTTTTGCAGCTTCAACAGCTGGAAAGAAATCATTCATTAGAACTCTTCCACCAAAAACAGATTGAAATCCGTCTCTAAAAGTTGTGTCCATTACATCAATATATTTTTTTGACATTCTCATTAACCTTTGTTATTGTTGTGGTGTATAATTGCAGCTGTAATTGCTGCGATAGTGTGTTTTTCATCTTCATTAGTTGTGATTGGTTTCCAAGTCTTTGAAACATCTTTTGGTTTTTCAGGGAAATATTTTGCGATAAGCTTTGCCTGTAACTTTAAAGCGAAAATCATCACTGTAAGGAATAAAAAAACTATTCCCATCCCTAATGCCATAAATTTGAATGCTTCTGAAACTAAATTTACTTCTTCCATAATTGTACTCCATTTCATTTTGATAGATTTTGGTAAGCTACCAAAAATTAAAATTTTAACATTTTATATTAATATTGCTTTATTAGATATTTAATTACTCTTTTATCCAATAGGAATTTAAAAAGTTTACTTTTTGTAATTGTCATAAAAGTATGTCTGCTATTTTAAATATAATATTATCTAATTCATTGTTTAAATTCTTAATAATTTTTGCCATTGCATATCCTTTTTATTTATTTTAAATTATTGCATAAAAAAAATTATTTAATAAAAAAGATTGCATTTTGCAATGTTTTATAAATTAATTAATATAATTTGTGATATAATTTTATTAATAAGGAGATATGTCATGTTATGTATAAATGAGATTATTGATAAATTGAGAGATGTTTTAAGTAGTGAAAGAGATAATGGTAAAATTTTTGATAAAGAGATTGCAAATGCTCTAGATCTTACTAGTGTAAATTTTGCAACAATGAAAAAAAGAAATACTATACCGTTTTCTAATATACTTGATTTTTGTGCATTAAAAAAGATATCTATAAATTGGATGTTATATGGGCAAGACCCTAGTAGTTTAATTGATAGTACAGATAAATATTGGATTAAATACTTTCCTGCAATTAGTGTTAGTGCTGGCGGTGGAGCATATGATGCTGATGAGGAATATGAAAAGTTAGATTTGCCTGATTTTTTTGTAAATATAATTGGTGGAAAAGATAATATAAAAAATATAGAAGCTATAAATGTTACTGGTGATAGTATGGAACCAACTTTAAATAATGGTAACATTATATTTATTGATAAAACAAAGCAGGATGTATCCAAAGATGGTATTTATGCATTTGTAAATGAAAATGGTTTATTTGTAAAAAGAATGCAACGTCGAATAGATGGCTCTTTAGATATTATCTCTGATAATAAGGAATATCCAATGCAAATTGCAAAAAAAGCAGAGATAAATATACTTGGTAAAGTTGTAAGCTCAATAGGTAAAGTTTTTTAATCTTTATTGTAAGGATAGATTAGTTATAATTAAGATAATTTTAAAATTCTAGGAGTAAATAGTTGGATAGTTATCCCCCCATATTTATGTTAAACAAAATTAAGAGTAGAGGATATTTATGGAATATCTAATATTTTTATTCATCTTAGTTATAGGTGTGTCTTTTTTATGCTCTGTTTTAGAGTCAGTATTATTATCTACGAATGTATCATATATTTCAGTTTTAGAAGAAAACAATCCTAGTGCTGGTAAACTTTTAAAAGATTTGAAAAGAGATGTTGATAAATCTATATCATCAATTTTAATTCTAAATACTTTTGCAAATACGCTTGGTGCAACAGCAATTGGTGTTCAAGCTCAAACAGTTTTTAACAATGATAGTACTTTAGTATTAGTTGTTTCAATAGTTTTAACATTTTTAATTTTATTTTTTGCAGAAATTATTCCAAAGACTATTGGTGCTATTTATTGGAAAGAGTTAGCTCCAATGGGTGCTAGATTTATTAATGTATTTATAATTATCACATATCCAATAATCATATTAACATTATTTGTTACAAGAAAAATAAGTAAAAATGGTGATACAGATATTGTTTCAAGAGAAGAGTTAATTCATACTGCTTTATTAAGTGAAGATTCTGGTGTTATTAATGATATGGAATCTGATATTATTGAAAATACTTTAAATCTTAAAGAGATAAAAATAAAAGATATTTTAACTCCTAGAAGTGTTGTATTTGCTGTTCAAAAAGATACGGTTATAAAAGATTTACTTGAAGATAAAAGAACTTATAAATTTTCAAGAGTTCCAGTTTATGATGAGACTATAGACAATATTGTAGGTATGGTTCTTACAAAAAAGATTTTTAAACATGCAATAAATAATCCTGATGTATTAATAGAAGATATTATGATAAAAGTTGATAGTATTAATGAAAATATTCCTGTCTTAAAAGGTTTAAGTAGTTTTACAAAAACAAAAGGTCATATGTTAATTGTTGTTGATGGATATGATCAAACAGAGGGTATAGTTACACTTGAAGATTGTTTAGAAACATTATTGGGGTTAGAGATAATGGATGAGCTAGATACAACAGAAGATATGAGAAAATTAGCAACATCTAAGATGAAAGCTAAAAGAAAATTAGCTACAAATGGATCGTATGAATAGATTATATTAATTAATAATAAAAAAGCCAACTTCTGAAGAGGTTGGCTTTTTTTATTTATATTGTATTATATTTTCTATGTAAAGATTAACTCTCTACATAGTTTTTAAGATTTCTTCCAACTTTAGGATGTTTAAGTTTTTTAATAGCACTTGACTCTATTTGTCTAACTCTTTCTCTTGTAACACTTAAAGTATTTCCAATCTCCTCTAATGTTCTATCACTTCTATCTTCTAAAAGACCAAATCTCATTCTTACAACGGCTTGTTCTCTTTCGTTAAGTTGTCCTAGAATTTGATCAATTTGACTTAATAAGTCATCATGCATAATATTGTCAACTGGTGTTGGTGCAGTTGTATCAGCAACAAAGTCACCAAACTTACCATCATCTTCATTTCCAATAGGTGCATCCAAAGATACTGGCTCTTTAGTAATTTTAATTACCTGTTTAACTTTATCAATAGTAAGACCAACCTCTTTTGCAATTTGTTCAACATCTGGCTCTTTACCATCTTCTTGAATACCTTTTCTAATGATTTTATTAATTCTATTAATTGTTTCAATCATATGAATTGGTATTCTAATTGTTCTTGCTTGATCTGCAATTGCTCTTGAGATTGCTTGTCTAATCCACCATGTTGCATAAGTAGAAAATTTATAACCTTTTTTATACTCAAATTTATCAACAGCTTTCATAAGACCAATATTTCCCTCTTGAATTAAGTCAAGGAAAGGTAAACCTCTATTTGTATATCTTTTTGCAATAGAAACTACAAGTCTTAAGTTTGATTTAGCCATTCTATTTTTAGCTTCATCTGTTATTTTTTTACCAAATTTAATTTGTTCTAAAATATCTTTTAGCTCTTCCTCTTCCAAATCAAATCCACCTTTACTAGCTTCAGCTGTTTGAAAAAGTTTTTTAATTTCCATATATGTACTAACCATTGTAGCTTCTGGAACCATGCCAATAATATCAATTTTAGATAAATTTAAAATATCTTCTAAAAGTTTTTTATGATTTTCTAATAATGTATCATTAAACAAAGGAAGTTTATACTCTAGTCTTTTTAACTCTACATTAAAACCATCGTCACTACTTAAAGCAGTTTCCATAGCTTTAACAATTTCAGAAATAAGTTTACTTGTAGGTCCAAGATCTATTAAACTTTCTTTTGTAAGTCTCTTTTTAAATGCACAAGAAAGTTCAAATACAAGAACTTCTATATCAGATAAATCGCCTAATGGTTCTTTCGCAGAAAACTTTAACCAATCTTTTTTTGCTTTTTCTAAAGCTTTAAATGATTCAATTATTTTTTCAGCTCTTTTATCTAGTTTTTTATTTTTCTTTTTATCGTCTTTTGAGTCATTATCTTCACTTGCATCAGTAGCTAACTCAACTTCAATGTTTTCATCTGTATTTTCATCACTTGATTCATCATCATCAAAGTTTTTAAATAATTCTTTTACTTTTCTCTCACGATTTACTAGAGGTTCTTTATATTCTAAAATAAAATCAATAAGATAAGGTACAGAACAAATTGCATCTAAAATTGTATCTTCACCTTTTTCCATTGATTGACTTATCTCAATCTCTTCCTCTTTTGTAAGTAATGGAACTTTTCCCATCTCTCTTAAATACATTCTTACAGGTGAGTCACTTCTACTCCACTCAAGAAGTTCTTTATTTTTAAGAAGATCAAACACTTCTCCATCTTCCGCTTCTTGTCTTTTTATCCTTGCATCTTCTTTTCTTTGATATGCAATTACGTTTAATCTTTTTGCTTGCTCTTTTGAACTGATTAATGTTACATTAAAAAGTTGCCCTTGTGCTAATATTTTCTTTACTACTGCAGCTGTTGGTGCTTTAGGAAAGTCTTTAATAAGCATCTCATAAGTTAGAGTACTATTTTTGTGGTCTTTAAATGTTTTTTCAATAACTTTATTTATATCTTTTACTTTTGGTGCCATATATATTAGCCCTTTGTGCTTAATTTTAAGGGTATATTATACCCAAAATATATAAAAATATAGTTAAGATATAAAAGTTTTACTTTTTTTTTGGTATAAATTAGATAAAATGCCCCATAAAATGAAATTTATTTAGAATTAAGGAAATATAAAAAATGAATAAAATTACAGGAAAAGTATGGACTTTTGGAGATAATATTGATACAGATATTATTATTGCAGCTAGATACCTAAATAGTAGTGATCCAGTGCATTTAGCAAAATACGTTATGGAAGATTCTGTTATCCCTGATTTTGCATCTAAAGTAGAAGTTGGTGATATTATTGTTGCTGGAGAAAACTTTGGTTGTGGTAGTAGTAGAGAACATGCTCCAATTGCTTTAAAAGCAGCTGGTATTTCTGCAATTATTGCTCCCACATTTGCAAGAATATTTTATAGAAATGCTTTTAATATGGGACTACCAATTTTTGAACTTGAAGAAGCATCTGAAATAAAAGCTACGGATAACGTAACTGTAGATTTAGATGCAGGTGAAATTATAAATAATACAACTTCTAAAACTTATAAATTTACTCCAATTCCACCTTTTATGCAAGAGTTAATTGCAACAGGTGGTTTAATGGAATTTGCTAAAAAAGAAGCATTAGAAAAAGAGGAAAATAAATAGATGAAAAATTATAATATTTCGCTTATCAAAGGTGATGGAATTGGTGTAGAGATAGTAGATGAAGCTGTAAAAGTTTTATCAGCTGTTGGAAAAAAGTTTGATATAAACTTTGATTATAAAGAGTATTTAATGGGTGGATGTGCAATTGATGCAACTGGTAATCCACTTCCACAAGAGACTATTGATGGTGTTTTAGATTCTGATGCTTGTTTATTTGGAGCAATTGGTGGACCAAAATGGGATAATCAACCACGTGAGCTTAGACCAGAGTCTGGACTATTAAGATTTAGAAAAGAGATGGGTGTATTTGCTAACCTTAGACCTGCTCTTGTATATGATGAATTAGTTGATGCAAGTAGTTTAAAACCTGAGGTTATCAAAGGTGTTGATATTATGGTTGTACGTGAACTTATTGGTGGAATTTACTTTGGAGAACCTAAAGGTAAAACAGAAACTAAAGGTTGGAATACTATGGTTTATGAAGTATATGAGATAGAAAGAATTGCTCATGTTGCTTTTAAACTGGCAATGAAAAGAGATAAAAAACTTTGTTCTATTGATAAAGCAAATGTTTTAGATGTATCTCAATTATGGAGAGAAACTGTAGAAAAAATTGCTATAGAATATCCTGAAGTAGAATTATCTCATATGTATGTTGATAATTGTGCTATGCAACTTATTGCAAATCCAAGACAATTTGATGTTATTTTAACTGGAAATATTTTTGGTGATATTTTAAGCGATGAAGCATCTATGTTAAGTGGTTCTATTGGACTTTTACCATCAGCATCAACTGGTGAAAAAACTGCAGTTTATGAACCAATTCATGGTTCTGCTCCTGATATTGCTGGACAAAATAAAGCTAATCCAATTGCTACAATTTCATCGGCTTCTATGATGCTTAGATACTCTTTAGATGAGATTGAAGCTGCTGATGCTATTGATAGTGCTATTAAAAAAGCAATGGCTGAAGGTTATAGAACTGGTGACTTAGCTGCTTATGATTGTAAAGAGCTTGTAAATACTCAAAAAATGGGTGATATAATAGCTAATAATATTTAGTTTATTTCATCTTAATCAAAAAAGGAGATAGTAATTTTACTATCTCCTTTTTTAGTTTAATAAATAATATTAAGCTTTCTTCTTTGTAAAATATATAAATATACCTAAAGATACAAAAAGTAATGAAACACCACCAATTAAATAAACAGCATGTATCATTTGCTCATAGTTGTCAATTGCTATTTTAAATACAACCATAAGTGATTCAATAAGTAAAGCAATAATAATAGTGATTGAAAATTTTATAAGTACTTTATATTCAGCCTTACTATTTTTTGAGTAACTTTTAAAAACGACCTCTTGTTCTAAAATAGTTTTTGCAAGGTCAAATATAGCTAGACCTAGCGTTAGGGCAATTACAGGTTTAAAAATAGATTCTATAGATAAACCAGTTTTGAAAAACAGTGCATTTATAAATTCAAAAAATGAATAACCAACAGTGAACAAAGCTAAAAGCATCATCATACTTGCAGTAATAAAATAAAAAATTTTACTAATAAAGTTAAATTCTTTATGTATTTCAATAAGTCCTAACCTTTGTAAAAGTGCAGTAACATTAAAATCTAAAAAATATACTTTTTCATTTTCTTTTTTTGCTACTGTTATACATGTTTGACCAGTTGCACTACTTATATATGGTTGTGATATTGATATACCATTATCATTAAATATTAGTTTGTTAAGTAAATATTTTCTGCTATCACCTATTTGTGTACGTGATGTATTTTTTCTATATATGTTTGATGATACTTGTATTAAGTTTTCTTTATCACATACATAAGCTAATTCTAGGGATGGAAAAACTTGAAAAAGTTTTTCAAAATTTGTTTCTTCTTTTTTTGTAATATTTCCTATATTATTTATAGTTTCTACTAAAAATTTTTCGATGTGATCAATATTTGATCTATATGTTTCCATAAATTCTTGCATATTTATTCCTTGTGATATTATATTCAATTAAAGGAATTATGACTATATAAATAATGTATATATTCTATACAGTACTTATAATATAATATCTAAACAAATAATTTGACTATCTCCATTTAGTTCAATTTTTTTTGAATAGGTTCTGCATATATGACCAGTAGCTTTTGATATATATTTTCCACTTAAATAGTCACCTCGTGATGATTCCTTTGCAATAAAATAATATTCTTTTAAACTATGGTCATGAGAATTTTTTGTTGGGCTGAATAATGTATTTTCTTCAATATTAATAATTGTATCCCCTAACTGTATTCCTAGTTTTAAATCAATTAAATAAATTGCCTCTAGCTTTTCATTATTTACAATAATTTGATTAAGTTTTTGTGTTGAGTTTAAAGATTTAAAAGTTAAGACTGATAAAACTTCTTTAGTTAAGCTTTGAGATTCATTTAATATTTGTTGTTTTTTAATAATATGATTTTTGACAATATTTTTATATTCGTTTCCTATGTCATCAATAGAATTTAATATTGAGTCTTTTATCTTATTTGTAATTGTTTTTTTAGGTTTTGAAAAATAAAAACCTTGATATATATCAATGTCTTTTTTTAAACAACTCAATATTTCATTTTTACTTTCAACACCTTCTGCTAAAACTATAGCACCTATTTTATGGCACATTTTAGATATAGCTTTTAGTATTTCAGAATTTATAAAATTCTTATCTACATCATAAATAATAGATCTATCAACTTTTACTATATCTGGTTTGATTAAGGCCAATCTATCAAAACTTGAATACCCAGTACCCAAATCATCTACAGCAATTATAAATCCCATCTCTCTATAGTTAGTCACAAATTTTTTCAATGAATTATTATCTTTTACACTATCTTCTTTTATTTCAATTACTATATTTGATGGATTTATATTATATTTTGATACAACATCAATAAAGTTATCGGAATTTTGTGAATCAATTATTGATGATTCAAAATTTAAAAAAAGCAAAATATTTTTATCCTCTTTATGAAATTTTTGAAACTTTACTATTGCTAGTTCTCTGACATAACTATCAAGTTTATTTGAAAGGTTTTCTTTTCTTGCTTGTTCAAATAGATACATTGGATATATTAACTCATTATTCTCATCATAAGCACGGGTAAGTGCTTCAAATGAAAATATTCTTTTATCTTTTATTGAAACAATCGGTTGAAAGAATATCTCTATTTGTTTATTTTCTATTAATTGTTCTATCATTATTATATTTCCTCACTTGTATTTGTTTTTACTTTATTTCTACCATCTTGTTTTGCTTCATATAATAATTCATCTGTTTTTTTATACATTTCATCTTTTGTCATCTTCTCTTTATTATAAATATATAAACCCATTGAGACAGTTATATATTTTGAAGCACTATTATTTTCATGTATTAGTTTTTTATTTTCTATATCTATTCTTGTTTGATTTGCAATATCTAAAGCATCTTTATCATTCTCAACAAAATATAACAACCCAAACTCTTCTCCTCCAAGTCTAAAAACTAAATCATTTTCTCTTTTTAGAGATTTATTTAAAGTTTTAGCAACTATCTTAAGGGCATTATCTCCTTCTTGGTGTCCATAGCTATCATTATATTGTTTGAAATGGTCTATATCTATCATACAAAAAGCTAGTTTTTTATCTATTCTTTTTGATAGTGTTATATGAGAAGAAAATACTTCATCAAAGTATCGTCTATTATATAATGAAGTAAGTGAATCGGTTATAGATATTTTTTCTAATAACTTCTTATTTGTTATATCTTGTCTTATTGAGGTGTAACCAATTATATCACCATAAAAACCAAATATAGGTGTTATTTTTGCTTTTACCCAATATGTTGTCCCATCTTTTGTTAAGTTAGGAAGTTCACCTTTCCATATTCTACCTTGTTTAATAGTGTCCCATAAATTTTTATAAACAGTTTTATCAACATCTGGATGTTTTAATATATTGTGTGATTTTCCTATAAGTTCAAACTTGCTATATCCTGATATTTGACAAAAAGCTTCACTTGCAAAATTTATAATTCCATCTTTATTTGTTGTAGAAGTAATGACATATTTATCTAGTAGATTAAAGTATTTTTTATTTTCTTCATTTTTTTGATATTTTATTATATGTTCTGCAATAATATTAATTATGGTTTTTAACTCTTCATATCTAGGTGAATAATCAAAAAATATTACTTGTGAAACTGCAACTATATTTTTATACTCATCTAGTATAGGTATAATTGCTACATGATCCCCATAAGAAGTGAAAATATCAAATTTAGATCCAAGCTTATCAATATTTTGAAATATTTCTATATTCTTACTTGTTAATGTATTATAAAAAATAGAATCATTTAAATTAATATTATGTCTAATATTTTTTGCAGAAATACTGTAAGTTGAAGATAAATTTAATTGTTGATTTTGCTGGTCAATTATATAAAAAAGCCCGGTAGGTGCTTCTAGTTTTTGTGATAAAAAAGATATTGATACTGTAGTAATTTCTTTTAGATTATTACAGTTGTTAAGTTTAGAATATAATTCATTAACCAATACTGTAATGTTAGTTTTTTTGTTTTTATCTTTTTTAAAAAAATCATAAAACATTAAAGTTTCTCTTTACCTTCAAATTGTACACCGTCATTAGCTTTTACAAAATTATGAGCCATGTTATATGTTTCTTGTGCTATATTATTTACTTTTTCTGCTGTTGCTGAGTTTATTTGTATTGACCTATCAATGTTTTGTATAGAATTATTGATATTTTCTATACCTAAAGTTTGCTCTTTTGATGATGTTACTATAGAATCTACAAGATTAAATGTTTGTGTGATATTATTGTTTAACTTTGAATATTCATCTATCATTTGATTTGCAGATACTTTACCTTTTGCAGTTTGTTTTTTTAAATTATCCATTAAGTTTTCTATATCTTTTGCAGCATTAGCACTTCTTGTTGCAAGATTTCTAACCTCTTGTGCTACAACAGCAAAACCTTTTCCAGCTTCTCCCGCAGTAGCTGCTTCAACTGCAGCATTTAAGCTTAAAATATTTGTTTGAAATGCAATTTGAGCAATAACTCCTACGGAATCATAAACATCTTGAGTTGCAATATTTATCTCATCCATAGAATTTGTTGTTTCATTTGCCAAAGAAAGATTTAATTTTGCAGTTTGCATAATATTTTTTCCATAATTTGACATTTGTATTGAAATATCTGTATTTTCTTGTATAGTATTCGTAATCTCCTCAACACTTGCTGCTGTTTCTTCAATAGCGACAGCTTGTTGTTGTGTAGAATTAGATAACTCTTTTACTTCATTAGTTAATTTATTTGAACCATCTTCAAGATTTATACCATTTTGATAAGTCATTTTCATTCTATTTACAATTCCAGTGTGTAGATACTCTAAACCACTTAAAACATTATAAAGTTCACCACCTCTAAAAACTGTTTTATTAACTTTATTCAAAAAATTTCTATTCTCATATTCTTTTAATATTTTTGTTGTATTTTGCAATGATTCATCAAGCCTATCACACATATTATTTATAGTATTAGATATATAATTAATCTTTGAATCATTTGATTTCAAAACAATTCTATCATCACTATAGCCATCTGATAGCTTTTCACAAACTATCATCATCTCACCAAAAACTTTTATATTAGTAACTCTTTCTTCTTTATATCTATCAATTAAATTAAATATTTTATCTTCTAAAATTTTAATTTTCTTATTCTTTACATCTCTAGAAATATTTAATTTTCCATTTTGGTTGTTTAAATAATCATAAAAAGAATCAATAGTATCAATTAATGTATCAATATCTTTGTCATTTGCTAAAATCATAATCTACCTTAGTGTTTTATATAGTTTAGATACTGTTTCAATTTGCTCTAGTGATGGTTTTGAACGAACAGATATATATCTTATTTCCCCATTTCGTTTAGTAACCTTATAAGCAGTAGCATCTACCCAGTAAAAGTCACCATTTTTAGTTTTATTTTTAACTATGCCATTCCAAGTTTTTCCTGTTTGTATTGTTTCCCATAAGTCTTTAAATGCAACTTTTGGCATCTCACTATCTCTTACTATATTATGTGGTTGACCTATTAATTCGTCTTTTGAATATCCTGCAATTTCACAAAAATCTGAATTAGCATATATAATATTTCCTTTATCATCTGTTTCAGAAACAATCATTGTTGATTCTTCAAGTTGTAACTCTCTACTCATGTTTATCCTTTAATAGTGTAGTTAAATAAAACTGCACTATTAAAAGATAGATATTTTATCTATCTTTTAAATTATGTGATGCTAACTATTCATCATCCTTAGCAAATTTTTCATATAAGAAACTTAGAATTGCTTCTCTACATCTTGTATATTCTGGATCACTTTGTAATTCAACTCTATTTCTTGGTCGTGGAAGATTTACTTCTAAAATTTCCCCAATAGTTGCACTAGGTCCATTTGTCATCATAATAACTCTATCACTTAATAAAACAGCTTCGTCTATATCATGTGTAATTATGATAACTGTATTTTGAGCTTTTTGTTGTATTCTCATTAGATGCTCTTGAAGATTTGCTCTTGTTAAACTATCTAATGCTCCAAATGGTTCATCCATAAGTAATACTTTTGGAGAGATTGATAAAGCACGTGCAATTCCTACTCTTTGTTTCATACCACCACTGATCTCATCAGGTTTTTTATCTTTTGCATGGTCAAGGTTTACCATAGATACAAACTTCTCAACTCTAGCTCTTAGTTCTGAAGAAGTTAAATCTGGCATAACTTTTTTAACTGCCATCTCAATATTTTCATAAACTGTAAGCCAAGGTAAAAGTGAATGATTTTGAAAAACAACGGCTCTATCAGGACCTGGTCCTTTAACCTCTTTACCTTCAAGTATAATAACACCCTCACTTTGAGAATCTAAACCAGAAATCATATTTAATAATGTTGATTTACCACAACCACTATGTCCAATGATAGAGATAATTTCATTTTTCTTTATCTCTAAATCAACATCAACAACAGCTACATAATCTTCTTTTCCAGGTATTGGAAATCTTTTTTCAATCTTTTCTAAACTTAAAAACTTGTTACTCATTACGCTCCACCTTTTACTCTATAATCAAAGAAATCTGCTATTTTACCCATAATTAAATCTAAAAAGAATCCAACTAAACCAATCAAAATAATACCGATAATAATATTTGCATAATTTAAATTATTGTACTCATCCCAAACCCAAAATCCAATACCAATACCACCTGTAAGCATTTCTGCTGCTACAATTACAAGCCAAGCGATACCTAAAGATAGTCTCATTCCAGTAAAAATAAATGGAACAGCAACTGGTAATATAATCTGTACTACTTTTTCCATAGGTGTAAATCTAAGTACCTTTGCAACATTCATATAATCATCATTTACACTTCTTACGCCTAAAGCTGTATTAATTATAATAGGCCAAATTGATGTTATAAATATGGTAGAAATTGCCGTCAATGTAATATCTTGAAATATAAATAATAACAACGGTAACCATGCAAGTGGTGATACAGGTTTAAATATCTGTATAAATGGATCAAGTGCATATTGTGCATTTTTAGACATTCCTATTAAAAGTCCAACTGGAACACCAACTAAAATAGCTAATGTAAACCCACCAAATACTCTTTTAAGAGATTCTAATATTTGCCATGCTAAACCCATGTCATCTTGATTTTCAATATAAAAAGGATCGGCTAATACACCCTCTATCTCATCACCTTCTGCATTTACACCGCCAAATGCTGCAACATAAGTATCACTAGGAGTTGGGAAATCCTCAACTATTTTTGCTACACCTGACCAAAATTGAATAATCAATGCTAACACAATAAGTGGTAGAAAGATTTTTTTCAATGTTTCATTATTCATTTTTTCTCCTTTTTTAGACATAATTGTCCTTATAGATACTTAGCAAGTTGTATTTAATCGGCGGGATTAGTTACTTTATTGTCAAAAGGAGGACTTTGCTAAGCATCTATAAAGACAAAAGCTTTTCGCTTTTATCTTTATATTATTTTGTGATTACAAACTTTGGATCAGCACAACCAGCTGGTCCATACGGACATACATATTTTGGTTGTTTTGTTTCAACAGACCATTTATTTACTTTAGCTAATTCAGATTGTGACACTTTAGAATTAGTAACTTCAACATCATAAATATACTCAACAGCTTTATTTGGATCCCAAACTTTACCATCTATAAATTTATTGTATTGATCTACACCATCTTTTTTCCATGCTGATGGAGGAAGTGTATATCCAACTTGTTTTGCAACTTCTTCAAATAAGTCAGGTCTATAAACTTTTTCAATTAAAGCTTTCATATCGACAGCTTTATCAATTTGTCCCCATCTATACATTTGAGTTACAAACCACATACCGTGTGAATAAAATGGATATGCTGCATAATAGTTAGCAAATGTATTAAACATAGGGTTTTTACTGTCTACACCTTTGTTATATAAAAATGTTCCAGACATTGATTTTCTTAATACTGATTTAGGAGCATTAACATAATTTCTTTTTGCTAAGTATCCAATAGCTTCTTCTCTATTTTCCCATGAAGCATCAAGCCACATTTGTGCTTTTAAAACCGCTCTCATTACAGCTTTTGTTGTTTCTGGATTTTTCTTAATAAAATCAGCTCTACCTTGTAAAACTTTTTCTGGATTATTATTCCAAATATCGTAGTTTGTTACAAGTGCACTACCTTTACCTTTAAGTACAATTCTTGAATTCCAAGGCTCACCAACACAGTATCCCTCAATATTACCAGCGATTAAGTTTGATGGCATTGTAGGAGGTGGAAATGGTTTGATTGTACAATCTTGATCTGGCTTGATTCCCGAACCTGCCATCCAATATCTTAACTCATAATTATGTGTTGAAACTGGATGTACCATACCAAATGATAGTGGTTGATAATTTGAACTCTCTTTAGCATGTTTTGCATCGATATACTTTTTCAAACTATCTGCAGTTACAGGTGTCTGCGTTTTATCTAGTCCATATTTTTCCATCTGTTTAATAATATTATTACCATAAGTAATAGCATTACCATTAAAGTCAAGTGAAAGAACAGCTTGTAAATTTGCTTTACCATTTATACCTAAAGTTGCAGCAATTGGCATACCAGCAAGTGCATGTGAAAAGTCATACTCTCCAGATATTACTTTTTGTTGAATACCTGGCCAACCGCCACCCTCTTTTGCAACATGTACATCTAATCCCTCTTGTGCAAAAAAACCTTTTTCTTTAGCGATTACAAGTGGTGCACAATCAGTAAGTGCAATAAAACCAATTTTAAGTTTTGTCTTTTCAGGTGCTGCTAGTAACGATGATGCTACTACAGATAATCCTAAACCTATTTTCAATACTTTTCTAAACATTTAAACTCCTTGATTTTTTGTTAAATTAGTATACATTAATTATATACATTAAGTTTACATCTTATTGTATATAAAATATACAATATACAAAAAGATTATAGTGTGTATTATAAAAATTTATATTTTAATATTATTAAGTTAAAAAAAAGGGGATAAGTATGATACTTATCCCCTTGTATTAGATTTATTATATAATTAGTTTATGTAGTTTTCTTTTTTATCACTAGTATCCAACTCTTGTCCAATCTCTTTATATCTTTTAAAGTAGTATTGAATAAAGTTATCAATATTTTGATTTGTTGATGTATAGTATTTCTCTTTTTTTATAGCGTATTGTTCTAAAAATAAAGTAGCGTCTTTTTTATTCAGATAGTGTAGTGCTAAAGAGCTATATGTTTTGATATACCAAGATTTAAGAGTTTCCATAGTTTGTTTATCTCTAGAGATTGTTAAACTATTTGTATCTTCATCCCATATAAGAACTTTTGATTCAAATAATCCATAAAGATGTATCATCCCCTCACAATAATATGGTTGAACTTCATCGACTTCCATCCATGCTATAAGTCCTATTGCCCTTTTAATAGTATCTGTTAAAACGAACTCTTCTAACTCTTTCTCATCACTACTTTCATCTAAGAAAAATGATACAAGTCCACCTGTTGTTGCTTTAAACTCCTCAATGTTTTTAAAGTTTGCAGTTTTATTCATAATAGTTTCTGTCTCTTCATCACACCATAAGATGTGACCAAACTCATGCCCAATTGTTGTTATATCATATACTTTATGCCAAGATTCAGTTTCATTAAATAAAAACTCTCTATCTTTTGTAAGTAACTCTTGACCTAACATCTCTTTAGTTAAAGCTAAAAATGGTTTTGCTCTTTGACCTTGAAGTATCTCATCACTAAAAGCAAATATTTTTTTACCCTCTTCTTTAGATACTATTTCATCATTTGGTACAACTTGTGCTGAAAATAGACCGTTAAATTCTGCTCCAAAAAATAGAGCAGGGCGACCAAGATGTAGTTGAACTTTATCTAAACTTTTTAGAGAAAAATTATAAATATCTTTAAACTCTTTAGTTTGTTCTTGCTCAAGTTGTTTAGAGTGAAAAACTTTTTCAAACATATATTTTATTTTTTCTACTCTTTGATTATTATTTTGTAAAGATGGGTTAGTGAGTCTTATATCCCACTCTAGTGCAACTGCTTTTCTAAAATGATCCTCATAATATTCTAAGGGATGACCAATTTGAATTGGAGTTGTTAGTTTCATCCAAGTTCTATCTACATCTGCCCATTTTGATACAAGCATATTAGTTCTTTTTTCTGCAAGAGCAGTTATGATTGATTGTAGATATTGTACATATTCCCACTTTTGATTATATACTTCATCTTCTAATTCTATTATATTATCAACAAACTCTTCAAGTGCATCAATAACAGATGTAACCTCTTTTTTAAAAGATGTTATATAAGCTTCACTTTTATATTCATTATTAGATGTATCATCTTTAACTAACATAGAGTAACTTCTATCTGCTATATCTCCATTATGTCCTAAATCAAAAAGTTCATTTGATTCTAAGAAGTTCATAACATCTTCATTTTTACCATCAAACTTTTCTAGTAAATCTTTATTTATACCATTTATTATTAGTTTTGTCCATGAAGTTTGCCATTTTGTAAACTCTATACCTACACTATAGACACCTTTAAATATCTCTTGATAAAAAGGTGTTAATAAATTGTTTGATGTGATATATTCAATTGTATTGTGGTGAATATCTAACCAATACTCTTTTACAAATTGATATGCTTCTTCTTGTAGTTCTACTATCTCATCTTCAGTTTTTTCAAGTTTTTTAAGAACCTGTACAAGTCCATCATCTCTTAGATTTACAACTCTAGTTATAAGTGCTAGTTTTAAATCTGATGTTAATTCTAAATTTAATTTATTTGAGAATTGTTTTATTAAGTCAAGTTTATCATCTTCATTTTTTTCTAAATACTCATATAGTTTATTTATATTAGCTTTTTGCGTCGATATAAAATTATATAGTTTTTGTATATCTTCTAGAAATTGTTCTTTTGTCATTTTGTTACCTTATTAAAAGTTTGTTTGAAATAAAAAAAGGCTCATATAAAATGAGCCTTTTTATTATTAGGTATTAAATATTAATTTTCGTAAAATCCATTAGTGTAAAGTGCTTCGATTAATTCTTTTACACTTCCTACTGATTTAGCAAATTTTCTATCTTGGTCGTCATTTAGGTTTGCTTCAATAACTTTTTCAGCACCATTAGCACCAATCATAACTGGAACACCACTTACTGTATTTGTGTATCCATATTCACCATCAAGCATAACTGCACATGGGTAGATTTGTTTTTTATCAGATAAAACAGCTTCAACCATAAGTGCAGCTGCTTTAGCTGGTGCATAGTATGCTGAACCATCTTTTAGAAGTCCAACAATTTCAGCTCCACCTTTTTTTGTTCTTTCTATAATCTCATTTATATCATCCCAAGATAAAAGATCTGTTAAAGGAACTCCTGCAACAGTTGAAAATCGAGGAAGTGGAACCATGTCATCACCATGACCACCCATAACTGAACATCTAATTTGACCAGTACCATAACCTAGTTTTTCATAAACAAAGTGTGCCATTCTAGCACTGTCTAAGATACCAGCCATTCCAAGTACTCTATTTCTTGGCCAACCAGATTCTTTTAAAGCAACATAAACCATAGCATCAAGAGGATTTGACACAGGGATAATAATAGCATCTGGAGATGTTACTTTAATTGAACGCATTAATTCTTTCATAATAGAAGCATTTTTTACAAGTAAGTCATCTCTGCTCATACCAGGAAGTCTTGGACTACCAGCAGTAATAACAATAACATCACAATCTTTCACATCTTGCAAAGTTTCTGCAACTGTTACAATAGTATGTTTTCTAGCTGCTTGAGAAGCTTGAGATAAATCAAGTGCAATACCTTTTGCTTTATCAACATTATTTGCTCTTAACATAACTTCATGACAAGCACCACTCATAACTAAACTATATGCAACCGACGAACCTACATTACCAACACCTACTATTGCTACTCTTTTTCCTCGCATGAAAACTCCTATGTTATTTTTATTTTGAATTTTTATTTTGTTATGATGTAAAATAAATAAAGATTAAGACTAAAAATAGTCCTAATCTTTATTTACAAAGTGTATATTAACCTATAAAAGTAACCGTTAGGTTACTTTTAAGATATGCTAATAAATTAGATATTATCAATAATATTATTTAATGTAGCAGATGGTCTCATAGCTTTAGCAGCTAACTCTTCGTTTGGATTAAAGTATCCACCGATATCTTGAGGTTTACCTTCAACAGCCAATAACTCAGCCATAATTGTATCTTCATTTTCAATTAATGCTTTTGCAACTGGTGCAAATTTAGCAGCTAACTCAGCGTTATTACCTTCAGCTAATGCTTTAGCCCAGTATTGAGCTACAAAGAAGTGAGAAGCTTTATTATCTGGCTGACCACATTTTCTTCCTGGCTCTTTGTTGTTATCTAAGTAACCGTCATTTGCAATATCAAGAGCAGCTGTAAGTGCAGTTAATTTAGCATCTGAATGTTTGTTACCTAAAAATCTTAAAGATTCAGCAAGTGCAAGAATTTCACCTAAAGAATCCCATCTTAAGTGACCCTCAGCTAAGAATTGATCAACATGCTTAGGAGCAGATCCACCAGCACCTGTTTCATATAATCCACCACCAGCAATTAAAGGAACGATTGATAACATTTTTGCAGATGTTCCAAGCTCTAGAATTGGGTACATATCAGTAAGGTGATCTCTAAGAACATTTCCAGTTACAGCTATAGTAACTTTACCTTCTCTTACTCTAGCATTTGTAAATCTAGTAGCATTAGTAACATTCATAAATTGAATATCTAAACCGTCAGTATTATACTCTTTAAGATATGCATCTACTTTGTTTTTGATTTGAACATCATGAGCTCTTTTGTCATCTAACCAGAAGATAGCAGGAACTTTTTCAAGTCCAGTTCTTTCAACAGTCAATCTAACCCAGTCTCTAATTGGAATATCTTTAGTTCTAGACATTCTCCAAATATCACCAGCTTCACATTCAAAACTCATAAGAACACCATCAGCACCAGTTACTGTAACTGTACCAGCTTCAGCTAATTCAAAAGTTGTAGGGTGAGAACCGTACTCTTCTGCTTTTTGAGCCATAAGTCCGATATTTTGCATTGTACCCATTGTAGTTACATCGTATTGACCATTTTTAACACAATCAGCAACCATCTCAGCATGGAACATACCATAAGTAGAATCAGGAATAACAGCAACACACTCTACAGCAGCTCCAGTTCTATCCCATTGTTTACCACCTTCTCTTACTACTACTGGCATAGAAGCATCAATAATTACATCATTTGATGCATTAAAGTTAGTTGTTCCTTTATCTGAATCAACCATAGCAATTGCAGGAGAATCAGCTTCAACAGCACCTAAGAATGCAGCTTTAATCGCAGCTTCATCAGCATGACCAGCAATTTTCTTTTCTAAATCTGACATACCTTGATTTGGATCAACATTTAAAGAAGCAAAAGTATCAGCATATTTAGCGAATACATCTTTAAAGAAGATTTTGAAACCATGACCAAACATAATTGGATCAGAGATTTTCATCATTGTAGCTTTAAGGTGTAATGACCATAAAACATCATTTGACTTAGCATCTTCAATTGTTTTTGCATAAAAGTTATTTAATGCAGAAACTGACATAAATGTACCATCAAGAATTTCATCAGCAACACCATCAACAGATGTTAACTCTTTACCATTGATAGCAATAGTAATTTTTTGATCTTTAGTAATAGTTACAGATTTTTCATTACCAAAGAAATCTCCTTTTCCTTCCATATGTGCAACATATGATTTAGGATTCTCAGGGAATGCTCTTAGTTTATGAGGATTGTTTTGTGCAAATTTCTTAACTGCAACAGCAGCTCTTCTATCTGAGTTACCTTCTCTAAGTACTGGATTTACAGCAGAACCAAGACAAGTTGAATACTTAGCTTGAATCTCTTTTTCAGAATCATTAGCTGGGTTTTCAGGGTAGTTAGGAATATCGTGACCTTGACCTTGAAGCTCAGCAATACAATCTTTTAATTGACCAACAGAAGCAGAAATATTTGGAAGTTTAATAATGTTACCATCATCTTGTAAAACTACTTTACCTAATTCAGATAATTCATCTTTTGCTAAACCCATTGCAGATAAAACTCTACCTGCTAAAGAGATATCAGAAGTTACAACTTCAACACCTGCAGCGTTTGTGAATGCATTTACGATTGGTAAAAGCGAGTAAGTTGCTAAAGCTGGTGCTTCATCAATTTTTGACCATATAATTTTTGACATATGTATTCCTTATTTAGTTTTAATATTTGTAACTGTTATTTTATCAAGAATTTGTTTTATGGTATTTTATTTTTATAAAAAGTTATTGTATATATGTTGTAGGTGTTTCTTTTATACACACTATTCTATTTGTATTTAAAGATGTTTCATTTATACACATTCATTTATAAACTAAAAAGGGTAGAGATTTATTTCTCTACCCTTTTTATATTTTATAATTATAAGTTATTAACAAGAATAAGTTGAAACAAACTCATAAGCAGTTGGTCTTGCTTCATTTGGTTTGATTTGTCTATCATATTGATAATGTTGGAATGTATCAATGAAATCTTTAGTAAATACTGGTTGTAAGAAGTCATTATCTCTGATAAGACCTTCTGTAGCCATTCTTAAAGTAGCTGGCATTTGAGGAATATTTTTTTCTCTAATTTCATCAAGAGTTAATTCAAATAAATCTTCATCCATTGGACCAACTGGCTCCATTTTATTTTTGATACCATCAATACCAGCCATCATCATAGCAGCAAATGCTAAATAAGGGTTAGCTGTAGAATCTGGGAATCTCATCTCAAGTCTAGTAGCAGGTGCTCCAGCTCCATAAGGAACTCTACATGCAGCTGATCTATTTTGAGCAGAATATGTTAAGATTGAAGGTGCTTCAAAACCTGGAACTAATCTTTTGTAAGAGTTAGTTGATGGGTTTGTAATAGCAGCAAGTGCAGTAGCATGTTGGAATATACCACCAGCATACCATCTAGCATGATCACTTAAGTTACCATAGTTACCTTCTGTATAGAATGTATTTACTCCATCTTTCCAGATTGATTGATGTACATGCATACCGTTACCATTGTCACCATAGATTGGTTTTGGCATAAATGTAGCAGTTTTACCATTTAAATGTGCAACCATTTTAACAACATATTTAAGTTTCTGTACATTATCAGCAGCTTCAACTAAAGTATCATAAACAATACCTATTTCGTGTTGACCTTGTGCAACTTCATGATGACCCAACATAACTGTAAGACCAACTTGCTCTAAAACCAACATAGTTTCAGCTCTTAAGTCTACACCTTTATCTACAGGAGCTACCGGGAAGTATCCACCTTTGTTTCCAGAGATGTGGCCCATATTTCCACCTTCCATCTTAGTATTTCTATTCCAACCACCATCTTCAGAATCAACTTTGTAGTGTGTTTCATGAGGAGCATCTTTTACTTGAACATCTTCAAAAATAAAATATTCATTTTCAGGACCAAAATAAGCAACATCACCGATATTTGCTTCTGCTAAATATTTTAAAGATTCTTTTGCAATTGATCTTGGACATTTAGCATATGCTCTATTTTCATAAATATCATAAACATCACAAATAACTATAATTGTACTATCAGCTGTAAACGGATCTAAAAATGCTGTTTTCACTTCAGGTTGTAAAATCATATCTGATTTATTAATTGGTTGCCAAGCATCAATACTTGAACCATCAAAAGGCATACCAAAATCAAGTTGAGCATTTGTAACTGAACTCATTCTATAACTGATATGATGCCATGCACCTTTAATATCTGTAAATCTAAAATCTACAAACTCAACCTCATGCTCTTTACAATACTCAAAAAACTCTTCTGTATTTTTTACGAATTTTCCCATTTATTAAATCCTTTTTTATTTTAAACTGACATATTCTAACTAATTAACAAATAATGTCAAGTGAATTTTTGTATAAAAAATATACAAATATTTATTTTGTTTCTTTTTACAACAAATTTATGTATAATAGTGTTTTAAATTTAAAATGAATAATAGGAAATATTAAGATGGATAAAAATCAAGCGATAAAAAATTTAGATGAAGTTATAACAAAGATTGAATTTTCTAGATTACAAGTTAGTGATCATCATATAGTTCAGTTAGTTGCTGTAAGTAAATATTCTACTTCAAAAGAGATAGAGGTATTGTATGAAGCAGGACAAAGAGCATTTGGAGAAAATAAAGTTCAAGATTTAAAACAAAAGCAAGAGGAGTTAGAAGACTTACCAATTGCATGGCATTTTATTGGGAGTTTACAAAAAAATAAGATAAATAATCTTATTGATTTAAATCCATCGTTGATGCACTCTTTAGATAGTTTAGATTTAGCACAAGAATTAGATAAAAAACTTAAAGTAAAAAATAAAACTATGAATTGTTTACTTCAAATAAATAGTGCCGAGGAAGATACAAAATCTGGTGTAAATCCAAAAGAAGCTATAGCTATATATAATGAGATAAAAGAAAAATATAAAAATATTATTTTAAAAGGTGTTATGTCTATAGGTGCACATAGTGAAGATAAAAAATTAATAGAAAAAAGTTTTAAAACAACTAAAGAGATATTTGATGGTTGTACTGACGCTAAAATTTGTTCTATGGGTATGAGTGGTGATTTTCAAACTGCTATATTAAATGGTTCAAATATGATTAGAGTAGGTAGTGCATTGTTTAAAACTAAATAATTTAATATATTTATTTTAGATAAGGTTCTATGTCTACTTCGTCTATCTGCTCTGATTTTAAGTATTTTACAGCATATTCTTTATATATTCCTGAAGATAAAAATAGCTTAAATATATCACTATCTAAATGTTGATCTTTTACCATAAAGCTTAATATTTTAATAGATGCAGATAATGTTTTTGGTTCTTTATATGGTCTATCCGATGCTGTTAGTGCTTCAAATACATCTGCAATAGCCATAATTCTAGATGCTATTGGCATATCATCAATTGTAAGTTCCCTAGGATAACCAGTACCTATTAATGTTTCGTGATGAGCGCCTGCAAATAAAGGGACATTTTCAAGGTACTCTGGGAATGGTAGTTGTTCTAACATTACTAAAGTCATCTGTACATGTTCTTGTATTTTAAATCTCTCTTCATAACTTAATGTTCCAGCACTTGTACAAATATTGTAAAGTTCTCCTAAATTATAAAGGTGTTCAGGTACTTTTGTTTTGAAGCCCATTCTTTCATATTGTTCATAATCAAAATGTTCTCTAGGGATTATATGACGAGTTTTATCAGATAAAAGTTGTTCAGTTTGCGGAGTAGTTGAATTTTCTCTTTGAACTCTTTTTAACTCTTCGTGAGCTAATCCAAGTGTATCATCAAAGTTTCTAATCCAAGTTTTTGATGCAATCTCTTTGATTTTATCTTTTGCATCATCTTTCATATACTCTGCACCAACATTAGCATTTGCAATTAGTTCATACTCTTGTGTTAGTTTTTTATGTTCCTCTTTGATCCAAATATCAACTTCATTTTGATTTTCTCCAGCAAGTTTTTTATTTAAAGCTTCTATAGTTAAATCTCTATGAATAACTTCAAATCTTGTTCTTACCTCATGAATTCTATTGTTTATTGTTTCAAGTTTTGTAGCTTTATCTACAACATATTCAGGGGTTGTTACTTTTCCACAATCATGAAGCCATGCTGCTATGCTTAGCTCTTGTCTTTTATCTTCACTATCAATTATAAAAGATTCAAAGATTCCATTTGTAGCTTCATTTGCAGCATCTGCAATCATAAGAGAGAGTTCAGGTACACGTTCACAATGTCCACCTGTATATTTTGACTTAGCATCGATAGCACTTGCAATAAGTTTTATAAAAGCATCTAATAAATCTTTTTGAGATTTTTGTAAAGACTCAACCTCTTCTAATCTTGACTCAAGTTTTTTTAATTCTCTCATCTGGTCTCTATCTGTTCGAGTCATGATTTTATCATGTCTTTTGATGTCTTTTATTAATTTATCTGTAGTATTTGTAAATGTTTCTTTAAGTGATTCAATTTCTAATACCAGCTTACTATCAGGTTGTGTCATTCTGATTAATCTATTTTGTAACTAACTCTATATTTAAGTCTTCAAAGTCTTCAATAAAGTCTTCACCTGCTTCTTCAGCACTTTCGTTCTCTTCATCAAAAATCCAGTTGATAGCAATATCGTGATCATCATTATTCTCTTCAAGAAGATCAAAAAAGTCAAAAAATAGTTTAGAACTACTTGAATTAAAATAAGTAATTTCAAGATTTACAGTTGTTGTATCTTTTGCAGATGTCTCAAAATATTCTTTTATCCAATCCATCATTGGTGCATAAAACTCAAAAGTATTCTCAGGGTATGATTTACCAACCATTGAGATTGTTCCATTTATGTCAAGGTTGATTACTGGTGTGTACTTAGTTTCTGCTATATTTAAATTTTCCATTGTTTTTCCTATTTATTAATATTTATTTTTGTTTTTATATGAAAATAAAATTTATTCTCATTTATTTTTGTAAAAGTGTATTCAATTTTATCACATCTTTTTGCTATTTCATAAAATCCAAAACCACCACCTTTTTCATGGGTATTTTCCCCTGATCTTCGAAGCTCTTTATGTCTTTTTTTTATATCATCTCTGTTTAGTGTTGTAACTTCTAATAGTTTTGGTTCCATTTTTGCTTTATCCTCAACAGAAACAATATTTTGACTATTTATAAAATAATTTCTTTCAGTATCTTTTGAGACAACAATTAATCCACCTGGTTCTATATCATTATTCTCTAAGTCAATACTTTTTGAGTAATTCATCATATTTTGTGATAATTCAATAAATATTGTAAAGATATTAGTTGATATACCCATAGAAACATCACTTGCTTCTGCTTCTTTTTCAAGAGCTTCAGTCATACTTGATATTAATGCTTGTGATAAAAATCCGCCATAACTTAAGAATATTATACCATCATTTTCAACTAGTTTTTGCACATCATTGATATTCATAGATTATCCTTTCTGATAAATTTTAATAAAATAAAATATTACCTATGATTTGTATTGTTATTTTAATTAAATTTATTAAAAAGTATCATTAAATTAAATGTAAATTATAAAATATTTTTTATTATTCATTTCTAAGTACATCTAGTACATCTATTTTTGTTGCTTGTACTGCTGGGTAGTATGATGATAAAAATACAATAACCATAGAACCTATAATAATTGATAAAAAATCAGCCATATCAAGAACAAGTGGTAACTTACTAGTTCCATATACGTCTGCAGGAAGAGATATAATATCAAAGTTTTCTAATATATAAATACCACCAAATCCTAATGCAATACCAACTATAATACCTGTATATCCAATAATTATACCAAGTCTTAGAAATATATGTTTTACCTCTTTTGTACTTGCACCAAGTGATAAAAGTAGGGCAATCTCTTTTCTTCTACTCATAACTGTCATTAAAAGTGAACTAATAATATTTAGAGATGCAATTAGAATGATTAACATTAATACAATAAATAAAGCTTTCTTTTCCATCTCCATTGCTGCAAAGAAGTTTCCATTTTGTTGCCACCATCCAACAACACCTACAGCAAATACCGGTAGCTCTTTTTTTAATAGTTTTATATCTTCAAATGGTTCATCACTATATACATGTATCCCATCATAATATGTGTCATCTTTTTTTAGAACAGTTCTTAATGCTTCAATCGATGTGTACATATATGCTTTATCATATGCAGTTAGTCCTGATTTAAATTCTCCACTATAAACAAATCTTTTCATTTTGGGCATCATTGAAAAACCACTAGGATTAACAGAAGTAAAATAAAGTGTAATTTTTTGATTATCATACAAGTATAGTTCATCTTTAATACCTTGACCAACTATAACATCATACTTATCGAATTTATCAATACTCTTAACAGCATCTTTATAAATCTTATTTATTTGGGACTCTTTATCTTTATCTACACCAAATATAACTCCACCTACCATTGAGTTATCACTTTGTGCCATAGCTTGTGATGTGATATATGGTGAAAATTTTAAATGAGGAAATTTTATTTCTAAATCTTTAAGTAACTCTTCATTTACAGAGCCTTCAATTTTTGAGTATATACTTAAAGGATAGTTCATAGTAAAAAGTTTATCTTTAAACTCTTTTGCAGTTCCATTCATAATTGCCATTGCAACAATAAGCACCATCACCCCAATTGCAACACCAATAAAGGCTAAAATTGCACTTATTGAGATAAATGGATTCTTTTTATCAAACGTTAGATATTTTTTTATTATAAAGTTAATTAGTTTTGTATTCATTCTTTTCCATTTTTGATTTTGGTGTGGATTATACTACTTTTACTTATTGTTTGTCAAATGGCTTTAAAGGTAAAGTTATTAACCTTTTTAATATATTTAAAGGAACCAAGGTTGTCTCTTTTAAAAACTTGGTAGATATTTCAGGATTATTTAAATCACCTTGTATATTTAGTTCATATGAGATCTCATTATCATCGCCTAATAATATATATCCAAATAATGGAATTTGACTTACTAAACTAGAATAGTTTTTCATAAAGTTTATATTTAGTTTTGAATCTATTTTAAATTTATTTATATTTATCTGTGCATCACCACTAATAAAATAGTTTTCACCTTGAGCATCAATATTATTAAGTTTTAGAAGTGACATATCTCTATTTAAACTGATATTTGCAATAGAGTTTTTAATATTGTATTCTTTAAGTATTAAATCTTTTATTTTAATATTACCATTTAATTTGCACTGTGTCCCTTTAATATCAATATCAATAAGACCTTGTGTAAAAACTTTTAAAGAAAATATATTATTTATAAAGTTTGTATCTAAATCTTTTCCATTTAATTTTACGTTTTGATTATCAATTTTAATTTTAATATTTGAATTATTTATATTGTGTTTTATATTTAATTTATCACCTTTTGTTTTTATAGTTAATGTATCATAAATAATAAGTTTATTATTGTATAAAATAGATCCATTATTTAAATTAAAATTTATAGTAGGTAAATCAAATATTATATTTTCACATTTGGATATTTTATTAGTATACTTAATATCAATATTATTAAGTTGAATATTTGTTATAACATTGTTACCTAAAGATATATTAGATTTTAAAAATTGATTATTATCTTTTATCTTTATGTTTGAATTATCATTTAAATCTATAAATAGTTTAATATTATTTAATCTGTGTTTTTTATTATATATCTCATACATAGATAAATCTAAATCAAACTTTGCCATATGTGATTTTAAATCATAAACTATATTATTTGTATCTATTATATGGTTATTTATTGTAGAATTTAATCTTTTGATATACACTTTATTGTTTTTATATCTAAAATCTATATTTTTAAAATTGAAAGGTTTTTTATTTATAGAAAATGTTGCATTGTTATTTATTATTTTAAGATTAGTTTTTATAGGTTTTTCATCAAATGGTATATCAATATTTGCATCAATTTTACTTTTTCCTTTAGTTTGTAATATATCAATATTTGCTGGAATTTTTATATCATATGCTTTAATAAAACTGTTTATTGTTTTGTTTATTGGTGTAGTTGCTTTTAAATTTAATATTATCCCTGTATTATTAAATATATCATAAATTATGGCATCCGTACCATCAAGTTTTACGTCATTAGAATAAGGCTTTATAAATTTAAGTAGTAAATCTTTACCATTAAAGTCAAGTATCACTTTTTTTGATTTTACTGGGTATGTTTTGTTTGGATTAAAATCTAGTATTGCATTATTTATAGTTGCATTGATTCTTAAAGATTCTAAATCTACAAAAAAATCTTTTAAATATATTTTTCCATTAGCATTATTAATTTTAACATTCTCTATTTTTAGTCTATTGACAATCCAAATTCTAAGTTCATTGGAATATTTAAAGAATTTATCAAATATTTTAATATCTTTAATATGATTTGTAGATATATTATAATTTATCTGTTGTTTATTAGTTTTAAAATTACCATTTATTTTTAAATCTTTATACGATAACTCACCTATAAAATCAAACTCTTTAGTATCTATATTAGCATTTAGATTTCCATTTATGGTTAAAGCATTAAAATTATTTTCTTTATTTAATTTAATATTTAAATTTTTATCTTTTAATGTTATAATTATATTATCGAATTGGATAATATTATTCTTTGAAAATTTAATTTTTGGTTTATTAATTACAAATGTAGAATATATTGAATTAAAGGTTACGTTCCCAATATCATTTAAATTTAAATACCCAAAAAAAGATTCTAAGTTAATACTATTAAATGACAATTGTTTATACAATAGATTATCAATTTTTTTATTTAATTTAAAATACTTTTTTAAAAATTTAATATCATAAATATTGTTAGAGAAAATTTTATAGTAAAGTTTATTATCTTTTATTGTTGCTTTAAAGTTTAACTCATTCTGCTTTTTAGATTTAATTTGTAAATCTTTGTATGTTAGATTTATTGTATTGTTTTTATACTCTAGGCTTACATATTTATTGTTGTGTATAATTTTATCAATCTTAATTAGTTCAAAATAGTTTAAAGTTTTTGTTATGATATTAAAATTAGAACTCGTGAAATTACTTTGTAAAACTTCATTTTGGTTTTTGATTTCTAGTTTATTTAATCTAAATATGAGTTTTTTATCATATTTTAAATATAATTCATTTAAATATATATTATTATAAGAGATACTATCTATTTTTATACCATAAATTAAAGAGATTAAAAACATTAAAACAATTAAGATTAAAACACCAAGAATTGATACTATTTTTTTCAACACGATTGAATTTATCCTCGTTTTATCTATAATATTAAGTTTTTATCTAAGCTTAGAAGTAAAAACACAAAGAGTTATTTACATACCTCAAGGCAGTACAAGTTCTATTATAACATACTTAGATGAAAAAAATTATGATGTAAATTACATAGATAAAATTTTATTAATATTAATAGGACAACCCCAAAGTGGTTGGATAGATTTAAAGTCAATTAAGATGACAAAAATTGAATTTTTATATAGGTTAACAACTTCAAAAGCAGCACTTAAAAAGATTACATTAGTACCTGGTGAAACATATTATTTTTTCTTACAAGAGTTAGCAAATAAATTAAATATCTCAATGTATAAGCTTTTTGACCATTATTCAACTTATGCATATAAAAAAGATGGAAATATTATTGCTGATACATATTATTTACCAATAGGTATGGATGAAAAACAACTTGTATTACATCTTTTTAAAATAACAGAAGATAGATATAAACAGCTTAGCCTTAAAATATTTGGAATTTATAATAAAAAAAATTGGTACAGATATATTACAATTGCTTCAATTATACAAAAAGAATCTGCCTCAAAGGCCGAGATGTCTAAAATATCAAGTGTAATTTATAATAGAATAGATAAAAAAATGAAACTACAGATGGATGGGATACTAAACTATAGTAAATATTCACACACTAAAATTACACCAAAAATGATTAAAAATGATGATAGTGAATATAATACATACAAACATAAAGGATTACCATCAAATCCTGTTTGTGTAGTTGAATTAGCTGCAATTAAAGCGGCTATTTTCCCTATTAAATCTGACTATTTATATTTTGTAAAATCATATGATGGTACTCAACACAATTTTAGTTCTAGTTATAAAAAGCATAAACAAAATATTAGAAAATTAAAAAAAGCAAATAAACGAAAAAGCAAACAGATTAAAAAAACCACTATAAAGAAAAGAGTGGTAAAAAAGAGAATAGTAAAAAAAGTCACTAAAAAAATAAAGCAAAAAGTACATAAAGAAGTTGTAAAACAAACTGTTGAAAAAAGTATGTTTACACCTGTAAAAACTACAACAAACTTAAAAGATTTGTGGAAATAGATTTATATAAATGAATTTATAAGCATAAAAAAAAGTGGTTGAGATTAAATCTCAAACACCTTTTTATTGATTAATATCTATGCTTTTTTAGAAGCATCCGCATACTTATAACCTAAGTCATAAGCTTGTAAGTTAATTTCATGAACTTTTGCAGGAACTTTTGAAAGCATTACTTCTTTAAGAAGTTCTTTATCAACAGCATCCATATAGTTATTAGCAATTGCTAGAGCAACAACAGATTGAGTAATAACATTACCAACCTCTTCTTTTGCAATAGTAATAATAGGTATCTCAACTATGTTCCAAGTTTTTCTATCTTCTTCACTTGCTTTTACAAGATTTGGCTCAATAACAATTGTTCCACCTGGAGTTACACCATCTTTAAAAGAGTTGTAACTTACCTGTGCAACAGATAACATAAAGTCAATCTCACCATCATTTGCATATGGGTAATAAATTTCTTCATCATCAAGAGTAATATCAACAACAGTTGGTCCACCTCTTACTTGTGATGTATATGTAGCTGTTTTAAGTCCATGACCACCAGCTTTAATTTTTGCTGCTGCAAAAATTTCACCAGCAAGAAGAACACCTTGTCCACCAACACCTGTAAATCTTAATAATTTTCTAGCCATGTGTTAATCCTTATATCTTTTTAGCAAAATCATCTTGAGTAATTTTTGCTCTTTTACCTTGATGTGCATCAATAATATCTTGGTACATATCACAATATTCTCTTACTTCTGTATCATGTTTTAATACACCAGTAGGGAACATATTTAATTGCTCTTCTTCAGATAATTTTTCATATTTAGATAATGGAGTTGTAATTCTATCAATCCAATCTAAGTTATCCATAGCAGAAACCATTTTATTTTTTCTACCAAGATTAATATGACAGTTAGACATAATATCAAAGAAAGAGAAACCTCTATGTTCAAAACCTTTGATTAATAATCTTTCTAGTTTCTTAGGATCAAGCATAGTTTCTCTACCAACCCATGAAGCACCAGAAGCGATAGCAAGTTCACAACCATCAAAAGTTGGATCAATATTACCAGCTTTTTGAGTAACAGTCCACATACCTTGAGGAGTAGTTGGAGAAGTTTGAGAATTAGTTAAACCATAGATAAAGTTATTTATCATGATAAAGTTAATATCAATATTTCTTCTACATGCATGAATTGTATGATTACCACCAATAGCAAGTGCATCACCATCACCAGCAACACAAATTACATGCTTATCTGGATTTGCTAATTTTACACCTGTAGCATATGCAACAGTTCTACCATGAGTAGTATGAATTGTATTAAAGTCAACATAAGAAGAAAATCTTCCTGAACAACCAATACCAGAAATTACACATACGTCATCTTGAGTCCAACCCATTTTTTCAACAGCTCTAATAAAAGCTTTAAGGATTACACCGTCTCCACATCCCCAACACCATAGTGTTGGCATTTTTTCTAGTCTTAAGTATTTATCATAATTAAAAGCCATTTTAGAATACCTCCTTAACTTTTGCTACGATCTCATGAGGAGAAATAGCTCTACCGTTTACTTTATATAAACCTTCAATATCTAATCTACTAGAAGCTCTTTCTATCTCTTCAGTATATTGTCTAATATTTAACTCAACACAAAGTACATTTTTAACTAAACTAGTTACTTCTTTGATTCTCTTTGCAGGTGATGGCCACATTGTAATTGGTCTAAATAAACCAGCTTTGATTCCATCTCTTCTTAAATGTCTAATAGCTTCTTTAGCTGCTAATGAAACTGAACCGTAAGCGATGATTAATACTTCACCATCTGCTCCAGTTAAGTCATCCATCATAAATTCTTCATTTAATTCTATCTCATCTTGATGAGCCATTACTTTATCTTCTAATCTTTGGATTAGTTTTCTACAAGTATTGATTTCTTCAGTTGGGAAACCATTTTTATCATGATGAAGACCTGTATAGTGGTATCTATAACCTTCAAACATTGGGTTTAGAACAGCAGGATCAGTAGGACCACATTCGTATGGAAAATATTCTTCAGCAGGACCGTCAAATGTTTTTCTTGGAACAATTCCAGCTTTAACTTCTTCAAGTGTAGGAAGTTCAGCTTTACCATGCATATGACCAATTGTTTCATCTAAAAGAACAATAACTGGTTGCATAAATCTATCAGCTAAATTAAATGCTCTTACTGTTTCAGTATAACACTCAGCTAAACTACCAGCACATAATGTGATTGATCTATAATCACCATGAGATGGATTACTTGCTTGTTTAATGTCACCTTGAGAAACTCTTGTAGGAAGACCAGTTGATGGACCACCTCTCATTACATTTACACAAACTAATGGAACTTCAGCCATTTGTGCTAAACCTAAGTTTTCTGCTTTTAAACTCATACCTGGTCCAGATGTTCCAGTCATAGTTCTTTCACCAGCCATACCAGCACCAATAACAGCACAAATTGCAGCTATTTCGTCTTCCATTTGAATACAAGAACCACCAACTTTAGGTAGTAAATCTGATATTTCGTGCATGATTTCACTTGATGGTGTTAACGGGTAACCTCCAAAAAATGTACATCCTGCATCAACTCCTGCAATCGCTGACAGTTCATTACCAGTCGATATTATTTCTCTAGTTGCCATTTATATTCTCCTTATTTACCGTAACTTACAGGTAATCTATAATTATTTTCTACAATAGCTTTTTGTCTAGCTTTTGCTTCGTCTGTTAATTTTGCGAATTTAATTCCATCTGATTTTTTATCTGCTACATATATAGCAAAATCAGGACAGTTTAATTCACAGTCATTACAACCTATACAAGCTTCTGGAAACTCGATACTAATCATCGCCCCTAAAGTTGATGTTGGTTCTTGTTTCATCGAAAGTACGCCAGATGGACATACTGCAACACAAATATCACATGCTTTACATCTAGTTGTATCTACCCATACTGGTGTATTTTCAGGTGCTTTCATTAAAGACATATTTTCCCCTTCATTATTCAATTATTTTAAATAGAATATATGATTTTCATACATTACTACCAACATACTAACCAATATTGTTTAATACTATTTTGAATATTTTATTAGATTTGAAAATGAATTGAGTTTGTGTTACATTTTGAAGCATGTTTTTGGAGGTGTTACCGTATGATACAGAGAGCTGGAAATATATTCTATTTAAAGATAATCTCAACTCTTCTATTTATTTTTCTTCCCTCTTGTGAAACATTAGTTGATTTTGGTTGGGTTTCTCCAAACCAATTTAATTTGATTCTTTCCTTATTTATACCATGAAGTAAAAATAGTTTTTGAATGTTAGTTGTTCTTTGTTTTGATAAGTTTAAATTGTAGTTTGATTCATAAGTTGAATCGGTATGACCTATTATATCTATGTTATAGCCAAAGCATTCTTGTGCAATTTCAATAATATTTTGTGCTTCTGTTGTTGAATTTTCATCTATTATAGATGATGATGGATTAAAATTTATTACCCTTTTTATAACTTGAGTACAACCATCTTTATCTACACAAACACCATCAGGAGTATTTGGACATTTGTCATACATATTTATTATCATATCTCTATCATCATCATTAGAAGATATATCTTCTGCATGTATATTTGTTAGAAAAAAGAAAATTAATAGAAATTTACCCATCATGACTCCAAAATTTATTGATTTATATTAAACGTATAATATCTAAAAATTAATTAGTTGTTTATTGTTTTTCATTTAACACCCTTTTAAATTAACTTTAGATACAATCAGGGCAATAATGTTAAAAATTTATAGAGACTAAATTATAAAGGAAAACAATGGGTTGTAACTTAGATAAATTAACTTCTTTTAAAGACAACTGTGGGTTTGGATTACTTGCTCACTTAAAAAATAAACAAACACATCAGAACTTAGAGGATGCGATAACATCTTTAGAAAGAATGATGCATAGAGGTGCTGTTGGTGCTGATGGTAAGAGTGGAGATGGTAGTGGACTACTGCTTTCTATTCCTGATCAATTTATGAGAAAAGTAGCACTAGAAAATGGTGTTGACCTTCCAAAGCAATATGCTATAGCGATGGTATTTTCAAAAACTACTAATCAACTTGATACATTTAGAAATTTTTGTGAAAAAAATGATTTAAAAGTTATTTTAAATAGAACAGTTCCAGTTGATACTGATGCCTTAGGTGCTCAAGCTTTATCAATTTTACCAAATATGACTCAAGTATTTGTGGTACCAAATACTCTTGTATCTTCAAAAAGATTTGATGCTATGTTATATCTTGCTAGAAAAGAGTCTGAACACGCATTAAAAGATGAAGAAGATTTTTATATCCCAACCTTTTCTTCAACTGTAATTGCTTATAAAGGGCTTGTGATGCCTACAACAATTAAGCAGTTTTACAAAGATTTACAAGATACAGATTTTAAAATATCTTTCTCTTTATTTCACCAAAGATTTTCAACAAATACTTTGCCAAAATGGAGACTAGCTCAACCTTTTAGAGGAATAGCTCATAATGGTGAGATAAACTCTATTGAAGCAAATAGATTTAATGTTGAAGTTAAAATGCAAGCAATTGAATCAGAGGTATTCACTCAAGAAGAATTAGATAGAATTTTCCCACTTTTACAATTTGGTGGTTCAGATAGTGCTTCTTTAGATAATATGTTTGAGTTCTTAATCTTAAACGGTATGGATTTCTTTAAAGCAGCACGTTGTTTAGTTCCAGCTCCTTGGCAAAATGCTCCATATATGGATAGTGAGCTTAGAGCTTTTTATGAGTATTGTGCAATTAGATTTGAAGCATGGGATGGTCCAGCTGCAGTTAGTTTAACTGATGGTAGACATATTGGTTGTTTAATTGACCGAAATGGACTTAGACCATCTAAATACTTTAGAACAAAAGATGATAGACTGTTTATAACTAGTGAGTATGGTACTGTGATATTCCCTGAAGAGGATATTATTGATAGAGGTAGGCTTCAAAGTGGTCAGATGATTGGTATTGATTTAAAAAATGGAACAATACTAAAAAATGATGATATAAATAACTATTTAAAATCTTCTCAAAACTATGAAAAATGGCTTACTTCAAATATGCAATATCTTCAAGAGTATATTGAAGATTCATTTGTAGATTTAAGTGATTATAAATTTGATGATATAACTAGCAGACAAAAGTATGCAAATATCACTTATGAAACATTAGATCAGATGATTATTCCTATGGCAGACGAAGCTAAGGAACCAACTGGTTCTATGGGTGATGATACACCATTAGCTTGTTTTTCAAATAAACATAGAAATTTCACAGACTTTTTTAGACAAAAGTTTGCACAAGTAACAAATCCTCCTATTGATCCATATAGAGAAAAGATTGTTATGAGTTTAAATACAGGTATAGGTCACACATATAATATACTTGAAGAAAATGAACACAACTCAAAAAGACTAAAAGCAGCCTCACCAGTTCTAATGAAAGAAAAATTTGATGTTATGTTAAGTTTTGGAGATAAAAATTCACCTAGATATGATGAAGATTTTATAAATAAAACTTTTAGTACAACATTTGAATCAAATTTAAAAGAGGCTTTAGCTTCTTTATATGCTGATGTTAAAAATGCAATTGAGAATGAAAACGTAAGTATTGTTATTTTAGACGATAGAGCTATTAATAATAAAACAAAAATCATACCAGCAGCAATGGCAGTTGGATATGTAAATCATCAATTAGTTAAAGATAAAATTGCTAAGAAAGTTTCAATAGTTTTAGCTACTTCTGAAGTATATGACCCTCATAGTGCAGCTGTTATGTTTGCATTTGGGGCTACTGTTATATACCCTTATATGATGTATGCTTCTATTTTGTCATTTTATGAAAGAAAAAATATATCTACTTCGCAATTGCAACAAAAACTTAAAAATAGTACAAAAGCTATGGGTGCTGGACTTCTTAAGATTATGTCAAAAATGGGTATTGCTACTATGGCTTCATATAGAAACTCATCTTTATTTGATGTTTTAGGTCTTAGTGATGAAATTTGTGGTGAGTGTTTTACTCATGCAAATAGTGATTTAGCTGGTTTAGGATATGAAGATATTGAAAAAAGAATAGAAGCTTCTCATTTTGATGCTTACTACAATGACAAATCAATGTTCCCACTTGAAATGGGTGGATTTTATAAATATCTTGATGGTAGTGAATACCATGATTATGGTCCTGCTATTACAAAAGCTATGCATAATAAAAATCCAACTGAAAATGAATCTATAAATGACTTTAAAGGTCTTAAAGGTTTAATCGAAGGTAGAGATAAAAAATTTATTAGAGATTTCTTTGATTTTAATAGTGATAAAAGTGCTATTAGTGTTGATGATGTTGAATCTAAAGATGAAATCTTTAAAAGATTTGCAGCAGCTGCTATGAGTTGTGGTTCTATATCTATTGAAGCTCACGAAGCGATTGCAGTTGCAATGAATACAATTGGTGCTCAGTCAAACTCTGGAGAGGGTGGAGAAGATCCAAAAAGATTTAACACACTTAAAAACTCTAAAATCAAGCAAGTTGCTTCAGGAAGATTTGGTGTTACTCCAGGATACTTAGTAAACTGTGAAGAGCTACAAATCAAACTTGCACAAGGTGCAAAACCAGGTGAAGGTGGACAGCTTCCAGGAGCTAAAGTTACACATATGATTGCAACACTTAGGCATACAACTCCAGGTGTTACTCTTATATCTCCACCTCCTCATCATGATATTTATTCTATTGAGGATTTAGCACAGCTTATTTTTGATCTTAAACAGATCAATCCAAAAGCTAAAATTGCGGTTAAGCTTGTATCAACTGTAGGTGTTGGTACTATTGCTTCTGGTGTTGCAAAAGCATATGCTGATAAGATTATTATCTCTGGTGCTGATGGTGGAACAGGGGCTGCTCCTCTTACATCTATTAAACATACTGGAAACGCTTGGGAGTTAGGTCTTAGTGAGGCTCATCTTTCATTAAAAGCAAATCATTTAAGAGGTATGGTTCATTTACAAACTGATGGTGGATTAAAAACTGGTATTGATGTAATTAAAGCAGCTATGTTAGGTGCTGAGTCTTATGCATTTGGTACATCTGTTCTTACACTTCTTGGTTGTAAAATTCTTAGAATTTGTCATACAAACAAATGTAGTGTTGGAGTTGCAACTCAAGATGAAGAGTTAAGAGAAAAATTCTCTGGAACTGTTGAAAGACTTATATCTTATTTTGAATTTTTAGCACAAGATGTTAGAGAAATTCTAGCAACTTTAGGTTACTCAAAAATGGAAGATATAGTTGGTCGTAGTGATCTACTTAAAGTTTTAGATGATGAATTTGCTCAAAAATTTGACTTTCAAAATATTTTAAGAAAAATTGATGGTATTGATACTTGTCAACAAGAGTATAATAATCCATATGATAAAAATGAGAACTCTCATAAATTGTTAGAACAAGTTATGCCAGCAATTAAAGATCCATCTAAACCTGTAGTTATAAATACAGAAATATCAAATCTTGATAGAAGTTTTGGTACTTTAGAATCAGGTGAGATAGCAAGACTTTATGGTGATGCTGGACTTCCTGAAGATACGATTACATATAACCTTACTGGTGTATCAGGTCAATCATTTGGTACATTCCTAAGTCGTGGTATCACTATGAACCTTGACGGTGTTGCAAATGATTATGTTGGAAAAGGTATGAGTGGTGGTAAGATTGTTGTTAAACCACTTTTACAAGGTTCTTCATATGCTGGTGCTGGTAATACATGTCTGTATGGAGCAACTGGTGGAAAGCTTTATGTTAGAGCTACTGTTGGTGAGAGATTTGCAGTTAGAAACTCAGGAACTATAGCAGTTGTTGAGGGTACTGGTGATTCTCCTTGTGAGTATATGACTGGTGGTATTGTAGTAATTCTTGGTAAAACTGGTATTAACTTTGGGGCTGGTATGACTGGTGGATTAGCATTTATTTATGATGATAAAAGAGAATTTATAGATAATATGAACCAAGAGTTAATTGAAGCATTAAGAATTGATACTGATGATACAGAGCTTGAGAGAATATATTTAAAAAATCTATTAAAAGATTATGTAGCACATACACAATCAGAAAAAGCACAAAATATATTAGATCATTTTAGATCAGAAATAAGAAACTTCTGGATGGTAAAACCAAAAGATATGAAAGTGTTACCACTTAACCCAGATGAGGGAGACTAAGATATGTTAAATTTTACAAAGATTGATAGAGCTAACCCTGTAAAACGTGGGGTTATGGAGAGAATAAAAGATTTTAGAGAAGTTTATACAGTATTTGATAAAAACAAAGCTAGTGAACAATCTGATAGATGTATAGGTTGTGGAGACCCATACTGTCATAATAAATGTCCTTTACACAATATCATACCTGCGTGGCTTAAGCAAACAGCAGATAACGATATAGAGTTAGCATTTAATATCTCAAATGAAACTTCACCTTTTCCTGAAATTCTTGGAAGAATTTGTCCTCAAGATGTTTTATGTGAGGGTGATTGTACTTTAAATGATACTCATGGTGCTATTACTATTGGTTCTGTTGAGACACATATTAGTGAAACAGGATTTGAAAATGGTCTTACACCTAAGTTTTCTAAAGAAAAAATTGGTAAAAAAGTAGCTATTGTAGGTTCTGGTCCTGCTGGAATTAGTGTTGCTACCTTTTTACTAAGAGAGGGTGTAGATGTTGAGATGTATGAGCGAGCTGACAAGGCTGGTGGACTTTTAACATATGGAATCCCTGGATTTAAGTTAGAAAAACATAGAGTTCAAAGAAGAATTGACTGGTTAATAGAAGCTGGAATGACTTTACATACTAATTGTGAAATTGGAAAAGATAAATCTTTTGATGAGTTAGAAAAGACTAATGATGCTGTTTTTATTGGAATTGGAGCTACTAAAGGTAAATATCCTGGACTTACAGGTGAATCAAACTTAAATGTACACCTTTCTATGGACTTTTTAACTGCAATTCAAAAAAGAAACTTTGAAGAAGAGGTTGAAAACTTTATTGATGTTAAAGATAAAAAAGTTGTAGTAATCGGTGGTGGAGATACTGCTATGGATTGTGTAAGAACTTCAGTTAGAGAGGGTGCATCTTCTGTTAAATGTCTTTACAGAAGAGATGAAGCAAATATGCCTGGATCTAAAAAAGAGGTTATTAACTCTAAAGAAGAGGGTGTTGAATTTGTATTTAATGTATCACCTAAGTCTATTGCTCAAAATGGTGTAAATCTTCTTAAAACTACTATGAGTTTACCAGATGAATCAGGAAGACAAAGTGTTCAAATAGTTGATGGTAGTGATTATTTAGAGGAAGCAGATGTTATTATTTTAGCACTTGGTTTTGATCAAGAGTTACCAAAATTCTTAAAAGATTCTAATTTAGAGTTAGATAAATGGAATGGTATTAAAGTAAATGATAACTTCCAATCTTCAAACTCTAAAATATACTCTGGTGGTGATAGTGTACGTGGAGCAGATTTAGCTGTAAGAGCTGCTGCTGATGGTAAAGCTGCTGCCAAAGCTATGGTAGAAAGTTTTAAATAAAACTTTCTACGTAGTTTGTAAGTAGAATATTCTATGGCAAATATAGAATCCTTACTTCAAAACGGAGCAGATGTTAACACAAAAGATGCAAAAGGCTTTTCGTTGTTGATGTGTTGCTCTAAAAATAACGATATACATTCAATAAATACATTATTATCTTATGGTGTAAAAATCAATGAAAAAGATACAAAAGGTAATACAGCATTAGATTATGCTGTTGCTACAAATAACCTAAAAATAGTAAAAATGTTAGTTGAGAATGGTGCTTTAATAAATGATAGTAGCTATATGTTAGCTATAAATAAAAAGCTAAAAGATATTTTATATTATTTTGATTCCTTAGATTCAAATAAACAAATTTTTTTAAAAAAGAAAAGAGAATAGATGAAAATTAAACAACACAAAATAAAAACATTACTTGATGCCTTACCATATATTAAAGAGTTTAGAAATAAAATAGTGGTTATAAAATATGGTGGATCGGCACAAACATCTCCAGAATTACAAGAGAAGTTTGCTGAAGATATTACACTTTTACAAATTGTTGGTATTAAGCCTGTAATTGTACATGGTGGTGGAGCAAAAATAACAGAGATGTTAACAAAACTTCAAATAAAATCACAATTTATAGATGGTCATAGAGTTACTTGCGAAGATAGTATGAAGATTGTTGAGATGGTATTAAGTGGAGATATAAATAAAAATTTAACATCACTATTAAATCATCATGGTGCAAAGGCTATTGGTATTAGTGGAAAAGATAGTAACTGTATAGAAGCAGTTGCAAAAGATAATGGTAAGTTTGGATATACAGGTGTGGTAACATCTATAAACTATAATATGATAGAAGATTTAATTGAAGAGGGGTTTATCCCTGTAATTGCTCCAATTGCAGATAGTGCAAAGCCTAACCACCCAGGATTTAATATAAATGCAGATATTGCAGCATCTCAAGTTGCCATTGCTTTAAAAGCCAATAAAGTATTGTTTTTAACAGATACTACTGGTGTATTAAATAAAGATAAAGAACTTTTAAACTCTTTGGATAAAACTGATGTTGAAGCTTATAAAGCTGATGGAACTATTGAAGGTGGTATGATACCTAAAGTTGATAGTTGTATTAATGCTATATATAATGGTGTAAATAAAGCACATATAATAGATGGAAGAGTAGAACATAGTATATTGCTAGAACTTTTTACAAGTGATGGTATTGGTACACAATTTTTACAGAAAAGTGACATTATTTGTGACAATTGAGACTTTTTGACTACTTTTAAATAATAATAAATTACATTTTAGCTATACTAAAATAAATACTCATAAGAGGTAATATATGTTTAATATTTTATGTGTAGACGGTACTGTTTCTAACCTTATAGTCTTAGAATCATTATTTGAAACTAAAAAAGATAAATATAATATACTAACAGTCCAAGGTGGATATGAAGCCTTGGAGGTTCTACTCATTGAATCAATAGATTTAATTTTGCTTGATGTTATGATGCCAGATATTGATGGTTTTGAAACAGCAAAATTAATTAAAACAAATAAACTTACAAAAAATATCCCAATAATATTTTTAACTGCTAAAAAAGATAATGAAACAATAAGAGATTCATTTAAGTATGGTGTTGATTATCTATCTAAACCATATAATGAGTTTGAACTTTTTACTAGAATCGATGTTCAACTAGAACTATTAGAAGTAAACAGAAAACTTGATAATCAAATACAATTTAATCAATCAGTTATGAACTCCCAAAAAAATATTTTATTTATACAAGATGATTGTGGTGTAATAAGTGCAAATAAAAAGTTTTTGGACTTTTTTAATATAGAAAGTATTCGAGATTTTAATATTCAATATAGTTGTATTTCAGAACTTTTTATGGAATATGATAGTTATTTTTCATTGCATGTTTTAAACAATAGCAAAAGATGGGCGGAAGCATTAAGTGGAAATAATATTGAAGAAGAATACAATATCTTAATCATGGATACAACGATATTTGAACCACGTGCATTTAGAATAGAGGTTAATACAATTGATAACTCTGATATGTATGTTGTATCTTTAACAGATATTACAAAAATCACTACAAGATCAAAACAATTTGAAAATAAAGCTACTTATGATGCTTTAACAAATATATTTAATAGAAGCAAGTTTAACGATCTATTTAAACTGGATATAGAAACATCAAAAGAGGATTGTACTAATTTATGTTTTGCAATAATGGATATAGATTTTTTTAAAAAAGTAAATGATAATCATGGACATATTATAGGTGATGAGACACTTAAAACTTTTGCAAATACTATACAAAATAAAATACGAAAATCTGATACTTTCGCTAGGTGGGGTGGTGAGGAATTTGTATTGGCAATTAGAGGTGTTAATATTGATGAAGCTTTTAAAATAGTGGATAACTTAAGAAAAGATATAGAAAATACGAAGTTTAAAGTTATTGGAAATATCACTTGTTCAGTAGGATTAACCCAATTTATTCAAAATGATACGATGGATGAGATACTTTTAAGATCAGATAATGCTTTGTATGAAGCAAAAGAGACAGGAAGAAATAAAGTCTGTATAAGATAAAGGATAAAAATGATTAAAGTTCTGATAATAGCATTGTTTTTTAGCACTACAATATTTGCAAAAATTATAACTGCAAATGAGGTGTATGGACAAGTTAGATTGATACAAGGGCAAGTACATAATCTTCATAAACATTTTGGAATACAACATCATCATGATGATGAGGGTACAGTAGATGAACAGATAAAAACAAAACTAAAACCTAGAAATTCTTGGCAAAAAACATATGAGATACTTGTAAAGATAAATATACTTAGAAATGAAAACTATCTTCCTACAATAGAGCCTGTTAATATGACACCTGAATTAAATCTAAATCCAAATTTAGTTTATGAGATGACTCAAAGAATTATAACTGAACTAAATATATTTCAGTATATGCTTGATATAAAAATAGTTACCCCAAAGCTAAAAAAATATCAGGGAAAGTCATCTTTAGATGTATTTAATGGTTTAAATCATATTTCTTCATCTTTAGACCAGCTAAATAAAATTGGATTTACTCCATCTTATGTATTTGGTGAAAATATGAGAGTATATGATGACTTAACTATTATTCTACAACATTTAAATATAAAAGATAAAACGATACCAGCTAAGCAAGATATACAAGCAACACCAAAAGATACTTTTAATTTAGGGATGGATATGTTATTAAAGATAAAACAACTACAGATAAAATCTGGGATAGGTTTTGTTGATTATAGTGGCTTTAAAAAAGTTAAAATAATACCATCAGATGTATTTACTATTTCAGGTATGATTATTGCTGAACTTCAAGTTATAAAAGCGTATATAGGATTAAATGATTATATAACACCAGCTGCAAATAAATATAACTCAAAAACACCTGTAGAGGTGGATCAACTTATGAATTGGAATTTGAGAAAATTATTACTTATTGATAGTTTAGAGGGGAGACAATAATGGTATTGAATTTATCTTTAAAAAATAAAATATTTTATATATTTATATCTGTTATTATTATATCTATAAGTTTGGTTGGATGGTACGGTTTTAATACTAGTTCTAAAGCTTATACCGAATCTGCTTATGAGCTAAGTAAACAACGAACTATCTCTATAAATCTTGAGATTGAGGGGATACTTACAACCGTACCTAAAGATGTATTGTATCTTACAGAGTATCATGCCCTTAAAAGATTTGTGATATGGAATAAAATGGATGAAAAAAGAAAAACAAAAGAGTGGAAGCAGGTATTTTCAAGTGCTTTGATTGACTTTATGGAAAAAAAAGAGAACTATTTTAAAGCTAGAATTATAGACTTAAATGGTGTTGAGATAATATCTGTAAGATATGATAGAAATATAAATAAAGCTTTTATACAACCATATAGTTCATTACAAAATAAAAAAGGTAGAAGGTATGTAGAACTTCCTAAAAAACTTACAAAAGGTAAGTTTTATGTTTCTCAAATGAACTTAAATATTGAAGATGGACAGATAGAAACTCCTCATATACCAGTGGTAAGATACTCAACACCTATGATTGATGATAATGGTGAACTTATAGGAATATTTGTAGCAAATATTTATGCTGATGTTGTATTAGATATATTAAATAATATAATTAAAGAACATGAAAAAGATGGGATATCATACTTTTTAGTAGATACAAATGGGGATTATTTATACCATAAAGATAAATCTAAAAGGTGGAATACTCAACTAAAACACGGCTCAAACTTTAATAAAGAGCATTTTAACATTAAAGAGAAACTAAAAGGTGAAAAAAATGGTGCTTTTACACACAATGGAAAAATATACTCATTTCATAAAGTACACTCACTTAAAACAAGAGAGACAAAAAATTACTGGTATGCAATATCTGCTGTAGATAGTAATGTTGCTTTATCTAAGCTTCAAGATTTTAAACAAATATTTGCTTTGATTTTATTAACTGTTTTAATTGGTAGTTTTTTTATTATCAGATTTTATATTGATAAGATAACTACACCTTTAACTAAAGTAACAAATCAACTAATTGCTTTATCAAAAGGGGAGATACGAAAAGAGAATATAGAGTACAAAGCAAATGATGAGATAGGGCAGATAGTAACTTCTACGACAAAGTTAGTAGATGCAATAGAAACAACTATAAACCAAGCTAATGCAGTAGCAAATGGAGACTTTACAAAAGATATAGAACTATTAAGTAGAAATGATAGATTGGGTCTTGCAATTACAAATATGACCAAAAGGTTAAAGGAGATAACAAGTCTTGCAAAAAGTTTATCAATTGGAAACTATGATGTTAATATAGTTGCTAAAAGTATTGATGATGAACTAGGTCTTGCTTTAATACAGATGGTAAAATATCTTGAAAATATCACAAATATAGCTGAGTCAATATCTGTGGGACAAATTGATGTTAAATATAAAACTCAAGGTGAGGATGATAGACTAGGTGTTGCTATTTTACAGATGATTGAGTATTTAAAAACTATTTTAAATCAGGCAAATGCTATTACTAATGAGAACTTTAATAACTCTATTGAATCAAAAGGTAAAAGTGATGAGTTAGGAAATGCAATTGTAACTATGACAGATATGTTAAGGTTAAACTCTATAAAAAATAAAGATGAAATCTGGTTTAGTGAAGGTCTTGGTGAATTTAGTGATAAGTTAACTGGTATTGAAGATACTTTTACTTTAGCAAAGAAAGCTATAACTTTATCTTCTAGATATGTGGGAGCTTCAAGTGGAGTGATATATACATTTAATAAAGAGGAATCTCAACTTAATTTAATAGCATCATTTGCATTTAGTTCTCGTGATAACTTATCAAATAAATTTGCCTTAGGTGAAGGGGTAGTTGGTCAAGTTGCATTAGAAAAAGAGGCAATTTTACTTAAAAATATTAAAGATGGTGATTTTGAAGTACAAACTGGAACAACTGTATCAAAACCAAAAGAGGTGTTTACTTTTCCACTTATTCACGAGGGTGAACTTTTTGGTGTAATGGAGGTTATGAGTTTTGATGAGTTTAGTAAACTTCAAAAAGATTATCTTTTAAAAACTGCCAATATTTTTGCAACAGCTCTTCATACAACAGCCCAAAATGTACAGATAAAAACTTTACTAGAAGAGTCTCAAAATGCATTTGAAGAGTTACAAGTAAAATCAGAAGAGATGCAATCTCAAAGTGAAGAGTTAAGAGAATCAAATGAACAGATGGAACAACAACAATCTCAGCTTCAAATGCAATCTGCAAACTTACAGATAAAAAATGTAGAGATAGAAAAAGCTAAAGGGGAGATTGATAAAAGAGCAAGTGAATTAGAATCTTCAAATCAATATAAAAGTGAATTTTTAGCAAATATGTCACATGAGTTAAGAACACCTTTAAACTCTGTTATTTTATTATCATCTTTATTATCTAAAAATAATAAAAATAATTTAAGTGAGCCTGATATACAAAAAGCAAAAGTGATTAATGAATCTGGAAATGAACTTTTAAGACTTATAAATGATATTTTGGATTTAAGTAAAATAGAATCTGGAAATATGGAACTTATAGTTGATAAAATAGATACCAATGAATTAATAAAAAGTTACAGTGAAATCTTTAGACATACTGCACAAGATAGAGGTTTAGAGTTTAAAGTTATTGATAATATAAAGGGTACTTTTTATAATGATAAAGATAGATTAGGGCAGGTTATAAGAAATCTGATTTCAAATGCATTTAAATTTACGAAAGATGGTAGTGTAACTTTAGAAATATCACATACAAATGATTTAAAACTACCAATAAAAGTTTGTGTAACTGATACAGGAATGGGAATACCTAAAGAGAAACAAGAATTGATATTTAAAGCATTTACCCAAGCAGATGGAAGTACAAGTAGACAGTTTGGTGGAACTGGACTTGGGCTTTCTATATCTACAGAGTTATCTCATTTAATGAAAGGTGATATTGAACTTTATTCTGAAGTTGGGCAGGGGGCTAGTTTTTGTATATTGTTACCAAATTTAAAAGATGATTTTATAGATGAACAAGTTACTCTAAAAACAAAAATTATAAAAAGTAATGATGTAATTATTAATAAAAAAGATAATATAGAGATAAAAAAGAAACAGTTTTTAATAATTGAAGATGATAAAATATTTGCTAATGTATTAAGAGATACAGTTGAAGAACATGGTGCTAATGTATTTGTTGCATACAATGGTGAAGATGGATTAAAGTTAGCAATTAAGCATAAAATAGATGGTGCTATTATAGATATTGGGCTTCCAGATATGAGTGGTATTGAAGTTATTAAAAAGCTTAAAAATGATGAGATTACATCACATATTCATATTCAAGTTATATCTGGACAAGATAAAGATATTGATACTTTTAAAGATATACCTATTGATGGATACTTACAAAAACCAGTTTCTAGTGAACAGATAAATAATGCAATAATAAATATTGAAAAGTTAAATAACGAAAGTTTAAAATCAATTTTGATAGTGGAAGATGATGAGTTACATCTAAAAGCGATTACAGATTATATTGCTGAAGAAAATAATTATGATATTACAACAGCAAATAGTTTAAAAGATGCAAAAGAGTTATGCAATACAAAGTATTTTGATATAGCAATTGTTGATTTAGGTTTAAAAGATGGAAGTGGTAGTGAAATATGTAATTGTCTAAGAGAAAATAAATCTGATACTGCTATTTTGATATATACAGGTAGAGATTTAAGTACTCAAGAGGCTGATTTTTTAAATGATATAAGTGATGAAATTATTATAAAAAATCCAAATTCTCATGAGAGATTAAAAGATGAAGTAGAAAGATTTTTAAATACCCCTACAACTGTAAATGAGAGGTTTAAAGCACATATTGAAAATATTGATTATGGTAATAGTGATATAGATGTATTAAATGGAAAAAGAGTTTTAATTGTAGATGATGATATTAAAAATATATTTGTATTAAGTGCTGCACTACAAGAGCATGATATGCAAATATCTCATGCAAAAAATGGTAAAGAAGCGTTAGATTATTTGGATAAAAATCCTGGTACTGATATAGTGTTGATGGATATTATGATGCCAGTTATGAATGGATATGAAGCTATGGAATCTATACGTGCTAATGAAAAGCTTAAGCATTTACCAATTATAGCAGTTACTGCAAAAGCTATGCAAAAAGACAAGCAAGCTGCATTAGATAGTGGTGCTGATGATTATTTAACTAAACCAATAGATTTAGAAAAACTATGTTCTATGATGGCTATGTGGATTAATAAATAAAATTATGTTTATAGAACAAGATAAGTTAAATCAATTTTTAGTAGATGTGTATCATAAATACGAGCATGATTTTATACACTATAATCAGGGAACATTAAAAAGAAGAATAACTAATCATGCAATGAAGTTAAATATTGATATTAACGATAAAAAAAGTGCTTTTAAAAGTTATACCAAACTTGTATTAAATGATAAAGAAATCTTTAATGAGATGTTTTCTTATTTTAGTATAAATGTTACAGAATTTTTTAGAGAACCTGAACAGTTAAAAATATTTAAAGAGAAAGTGATACCATATTTAAACTCTTTTAGTCATATTAAAATATGGTGTGCAGGGTGTAGTAGTGGTGAATCACCTTACTCTTTAAGTATAATATTAGATGAAGCTGGAATCTTGGATAAGTCACAAATATATGCAACAGATTTTAATAATCGTGTTTTATCTCATGCAAAAGATGGCTTATTTGAAATTGATGATTTTGAAAAAAGTAGTAAAAACTATAAAATAAGTGGTGGGACGGATGAGTTTCAAAACTATTTTATAAAATATGGGAAATTTTATAAGGTTAAAAAACACCTAAAAGAGAATATTTTGTTCTTTAACCACAACTTAGCAACTGATGGTGTGATGAATCAATTTAATCTTATAATTTGTAAGAATGTTATAATTTATTTTGATAATGTACTAAAACAAAAGGTATTTAATCTCTTTGATGATTCTTTAGAATGTAATGGTTTTTTGATCTTAGGTAATAGTGAATATTTACCAAATCAATTTCAAGATAGGTTTAAATCCTATATCCCTAAAAGTAAGGTGTATCATAAAAAATGCAGATAAATATATTAATAGTTGATGATGTAAAAGCAAATCTTATTTCTCTTGAAGCATTACTTGAAACAATTGATGAAAACTACAATATCATAAAAGCTAATAGTGGTACTGAAACATTAGAGATGACATTGACTCATAAAATAGATTTAATAATATTAGATATTCAGATGCCAGATATGGATGGCTTTGAGGTAGCTCAACTATTAAAGTTGAACAAAAAAACAGCTGATATTCCTGTGATATTTTTAACAGCAGCATTTAAATCAGATGAATGGATACAAAAAGGTTTTGAACTTGGTGCTATTGATTATTTAACTAAACCAATTGATGAGAACCAATTTGTAAATAGAATCTCTTTGTATACAAAACTTATAAAAACAATTGAAGATAATAGACAAAAAGATGTAGTTTTACATGAACAATCAAAAATGGCATCAATGGGTGAGATGATTGGAAATATTGCACATCAATGGAGACAACCACTTAGTGTAATTAGTACGGCTTCCAGTGGAATACAACTTCTAAAAGAGTATGATAATCTATCTGATGATGCTCTAGATTCAATGTTAGATAAAATCAATGAATCAGCACAATATTTATCTACAACTATAGATGACTTTAGAGATTTTGTTAAAGGTGAGACTAAAAAGTTGGATTTTAATATCTCTGAGTATCTATATAAAGCTTTTAAAATAGAAGATTCGATTCTAAAAAATAACTCAATAGAGTTAATAACAAATATTGACAATACTATTACGATGAAAAATTATGCTAACCTGTTGATTCAAGTTATTTTAAATATATTAAATAATTCAAAAGATGCATTAAAGAATATTGATGATAAACATAGATATATTTTTGTTGAACTTAAAAAACATAATAATCATTCTATTATAAAAATAAAAGACAATGCTGGTGGAATAGATGATGATATTTTACCAAAAATATTTGAAGCATATTTTACTACAAAACATCAATCACAAGGTACAGGTTTAAGTTTATATATGACATACAATATGTTAAATAGTATGGGTGCAATAATAGAAGCAAAAAACTGTACTTTATATCATAACAATATAGAGTATAAAGGTGTTGAATTTACTATCAAGTTTTGATTAAATTTTAATTAACTCAACTTATTGTATAATAATTAATAGTATACAATAAGGAAATAATTAAATGAGTTTTATAGAAACAAGAGGAAACGATGGAATCAAACCTTTAGAGGTTGAGTTTTCATACGCTATTTTAAATCCAAGTTCATCTTTTGGTGGTCTTTATGTACCAAAAACTATCCCAACAATAGCAGATGATTTTTTAACAAAACATACAAGAACAAGTTATAAAGAATTAGCTTCTGATGTTTTAAAATTATTTAAAATTGATATAGATGAAGACACAATAAATGAGGCTTTAAATCTATATGATAATTTTGATGACAATCAAAATCCATCACCTGTTGTAAAAATAAAAGATGATTTGTTTGTAAATGAACAATATCATGGACCAACTCGTGCATTTAAAGATATGGCACTACAACCTTTTGGAAGTATCTTAAGTGCAGTTGCTAAAAAAAGAGATGAAAAGTATTTAATTCTTGCTGCTACTTCTGGAGATACAGGTCCAGCTGCTCTTAATACTTTTAAAAACAAAGATGGTATCAAAGTAGTTTGTCTTTATCCACATGGTGGAACATCAGATGTTCAAAGACTTCAAATGGTAACAGAAGATGGTCAAAACTTAAAAGTTATAGGTATAAATGGAAACTTTGATGATGCTCAAAATGCATTAAAAAATCTTCTTGCATCTTCTAGCTTTAAAAATGAGTTACAAAAAGATGGTTTAAAACTGAGTGCCGCAAATAGTGTGAACTTTGGTAGAATTATATTTCAAATAGTATATCACTTTCAAAGTTATTTAGAACTATTAAGACAAGGTGAAATAGAACTTGGAGAGAAAATATATATTGATGTTCCAAGTGGAAACTTTGGAAATGTTCTTGGTGCTTATTATGCACAAAAGATGGGACTTCCTATTGAGAAACTTCTTGTATCATCAAATAAAAATAATATCTTAACACAATGGCTCACAACTGGTATTTATGATATTAGAGATAAAGAGTTATATCTTACATCTAGTCCTGCTATGGATATATTAAAATCATCAAATATAGAAAGAGTTATCTTTGATTTATTTGGAGTAATAAGAACAAAAGAGCTTATGTTATCTTTAAATGACAATAATTACTTTGAGCATACTAAGGAAGAACTAGAGAAACTTCAAGAATTATTCGGGGCAACTTATAGTGATGATGATTATGGATTAAAAATTATAAAGTCTTTTAATGATGATGGATACTTAATGGATCCACATACTGCTACATGTATAAAAGCATATGAAGAGTTAAGAGAAAATAAAAAGTTAAAAACAGTTATATACTCGACAGCAGAATGGACAAAATTCTCACCAACAGTATTAAATGCTTTAAATGAAAATAAAGAGAAATATGCAGATCAAGATGCTTTAACTGAGATCTCAACAAAATTAGATTTAAATATACCAAAACAGATTGAAGATTTATTTGGTGCAGAAATTTTACACGATAGTATAATAGATATTAAAGATTTAGAAAAAGAGATAGTTTCATTTTTAAGGGGTTAAAATGTTAATGAAAGAGGATTGTTCTGGTATCAAATTATTATATGTAGAGGATGATGTTGATGCTAGAAATGCTACTGTTAGGATACTAGAAAGATTTTTTGATAATTTGACTATTGCAGTTGATGGACTAGATGGTTTAAATAAAGTAAAAAATAGTAAATATGATTTAATTTTAACAGATATAAATATGCCAAATTTAAATGGTGTTGATATGATTAAATCAATTCAAAAGTTATATAAAGATATTTATACGATAGTAATATCTGCCAACTCTGATCATCAAAGTTTTACAGATACTATTAAGTTAGGAGTAAAAGGATATATCCTAAAGCCTATTAATATGAATCAATTTATAGATTCTCTTAAAACTGCAGTTCAAACTATAAATGCACAGAAACAGATTAATATTTTATTACAATATAAAGAGTTGATTGACCATACTTCTATTGTATCTAAATCTGATAAAGATGGAAATATAACATTTGCAAATGATAAATTTTGTGAAATATCTGGATATACATTAGATGAATTAATAGGTATGCCTCATAGTACTGTAAGAGACCCTGATACTCCTGCTTCTGTATTTAAAGAGTTATGGGAAACTATAGAAGATAAAAAGATTAGGAATGGTCATATTAAAAATAAAAGAAAAGATGGTGGAAGTTATTATGTTGATGCCACTATATGTCCAATCCTTGATGAAAATGGTGAGATAATTGAATATATTGGATTAAGAAATGATATAACAGAGTTAATCAATCCAAAAAAACAATTAATTGATGAGATTAAAATAATTGAACAACCTCTTTTAGTAATGATAAAAATAGAAAATTTTTCTAACTTAGAACATCTATATGATGAAAAAGTTATAAATGATATGCTAGAGTTATTTAATAGTAAAATAGATACATATTTACCTGATGCTTGTTCATTTGATAAAATATATAATTTAGGTGATGGTGAGTTTGCACTTTTAAAGAAAATGGTTGATGGAAATACAAGTGCTACACAAAAAGAGATACAATTAAAACAATTCCAACAAAATATTAAACAAGATACTTTAACAGCTGATGATTATGAATTTGATATTTCTGTACTACTTAGTTTTTCAACAGTAAAAGATAAAATTTATGAGAATGTAAAATATGGTTTATCTGAGGTTTCTAATAAACAAGAAGATATTATATTTGCAAATGATTTAACAAAATATGCAAAAGAAAATGCTATAAAAAGTACAAAAACTATTGATATGATTAAAAAAGCGATAGAAAATAAAAAAATAATATCTCATTTTCAACCAATAACAAATAATGATACCATGAAAGTTGAAAAATATGAATCATTAGTAAGACTTGAAAATGAAGAGGGTAGAGTTCTTTCTCCTTGGTTTTTCCTTGAAGTTGCTAAAGAGAGTGGATACTATAATAAAATTACAAATATAGTAATTGATAATTATTTTGAAGCATTAACTAAAACAGATAAAGAGATATCTTTAAACCTTTCTGCTATTGATATTGAAGATTTAGAGATACGAAATAGACTTATAAATTTAGTAATGGCAAATATGGATATTGCACACAGAATGGTTTTTGAGCTTCTTGAGGATGAAGAGGTTAAAGATTTTGAGATAGTAAAAGATTTTATTGCTTTAATTAAAACATTTGGTGTTCAAATAGCTATTGATGACTTTGGTGCAGGAGTATCAAACTTTGAGAGACTTTTAGACTATCAACCTGATATTTTAAAAATTGATGCATGTTTAATAAAAAATATTGATAAAGACAAATATAGTAGAGATGTTGTTGAAACTATTCAGCTATTTGCATGGAAGCAAAAGATAAAAACAGTTGCTGAGTTTGTTGAGACTCCGGCTATTTTACAAATTGTAAAAGATATTGGTATTAATTATACACAAGGTTATTTAGTAGGTAAGCCTGAGCCTTTAGAGGTGCATGAAAAGTAAATTTAATAACTATTAAATAAACAAAAAAAAGGAGAGTAAGAACTCTCCTTTTTTTGTTTATTTAGTTTTCTAAACTAGAAAAAATCTATAGTACTCTCTTGATTTAGTTCAAATTTTAAAACACGATTTCTTCCACCATCTTTTGCATCACTTAACGCAATCTCAGCATTTTTAACAACTTCATTTATATTAGAAGAATCTTCTGGAAACATCGCCATTCCTATACAAACTGTCTTTTTAAATTTATCATTATTTTTTGTTAATAAATATGTTTCGGCTAATTTTTCTTTAATTTTATTTGCTATATCCATCGTTCTTATCTCATTATCAACATTTACAAGTAAAACTAAAAACTCCCCTCCACCAAATCTAACAGCTATATCTGAAGTTCTAATTATTTTAGTAATTGTATCTGCATAAAGTTTTAAAAATCTATCTCCAAATTCATTTCCATGCTCATCATTAACTGCTCTAAATCTATCAATATTAATAAGCAATACACCCATTTTCATCTTTTCTCTTAAAGCAAGGGGAACAAGGGCTTTCATCTCTTCTTGAAACGAGAATCTATTTTTTAGTTTTGTAAGAAAGTCTGTGTGCGATGATTGTTGAAGATTGACTAAAACAAATTGGATATATAAAAGATGTACTAACTCTTTAAAATAACTATTTAGGCTTAGTTTTTGGAATTCACTTAAATTTCTACCATCTAATACTATATTTATATCTGTATCAGCCGATACTTTATTTTGTACATGATATGTAAAGTTTGATTCATTTCCATGTTTATATAGCGTTGTTTCAATATCATCTTTTAATTGAGTAATTAAAAAATCGTTTATATCAAACTCTTCTTTTAACTCTAATGCAATATTCTCATATATAGAACTTTCACATAAATCATCTTCTATATTATGTTTAAAATCATTTATTTTTGAAAGTGTTGCAATTATTTCTCTTACTTCGTCTATATGTACATTGCTTACAAGTGATTCTAGTTTATCAAATAGATTCTTATTATTTATTGCCATATATTGAAACCTTTTTCATTGACTTATAGGTAATTAAGCCAATTTTTTAATGAATGATTTTCATTATTTAATGTTGTTTTATCCCCATGTCCAGGATAAATAACAAAATCTTTTTCCCATGTTAAAACTTTATTTATGCTTTTTATCATATCTGATGGGTTTGAGTATGGAAAATCAACTCTTCCAATAGATCCCGCAAATATAAAATCCCCACTAAATAAATTATCACCAATTGATATAGCACTACACCCTGGAGTATGCCCAGGGAAGTGATGAAATGAAAACTCAATCCCCTCAATGTTAAAAGACTTATCTTCATCAACTTCTATATCTGCACTACTGGCAGGTGTCCCTTGCGAGAAAGGGTCATCTTGAAGCATAAAGCAATCATCTTTTGGGCAATAAATTGGTATATTTAGTTTATCTTTTAATTCTTTATTGCTCCAAACATGATCAAAATGCCCATGTGTATTTAAAATTGCAATAGGGTTAGTTGTATTTTTTATAACCCAAGATGTAGCATCAACACCTGGATCGATAATTAAATCTTTACCATCTATTGTTACTATGTAACAATTAGTTTGGTATGGACCCATCGGTTGATGTTTAATCTCTACTTGCATTACTTAAACCAACCCTTTACTGTATCAAACATACCATTAAAAGTATCTTCATGAGGTTTTGATTCTATTCCAAAACTTTCTTGTAACTTCTCAAGTAACTCTGTTTGTTCACTGTTTAAAGTTTCAGGATATTGTATTTTTATTTGTGCAACAAAATCACCTTTTCCATAACCATTTACACTTTTAACACCTTGACCTCTAAAAGTGAATTGTTGTTTATCTTTAGCACCTGCTGGAATTTTTAGTTCTAACTCACCTGTTAAACTCGGAAGTTTAATAGTGTCTCCTAATGCAATTTGTGTAAAGAATAATGGAACTTCTAAATATATATTGTCATCATGTCTAACAAAGTTTTTATCTTCTATTACATTTATAAGGATATATAAATCACCCCTTGAACCATTTGGTGCAATATTCCCTTTATTGCTTACTCTTATTCTATTTCCAGTATTTACACCTTCTGGAATATCAACTTTAAAACTCTCTTTAACCTCTTTGTATCCTGTACCTCTACAATCTGGACATTTAGTACCAGCAGATTTACCAGAACCTGAACAGTGTGGACAAGTTTGCGCAAATGTCATAAAACCTTGTCTCATATGCACTTGACCTTGACCATCACAAGTAGAACAAGTAGATAGCTTACCACCTTTTGCTCCAGTACCTTTACATGGTTTACAAGCAGTTTTATAGCTATATTTTATCTCTTTGTTACATCCAAAAATTGCTTCATTAAATTCTAAATTAACTTGAATCTCTGTATCTAAATCATAGTTGTACGTTTTTCTTTCTTTTTGTTGTCTTCTTCCACCGTTGAACATCTCTTCAAACATAGAGCCTAAATCATCAAATCCACCGCCTCTTGAGAATCCGCCACCTTGACCGTGACCCTCTAGACCATCTTTACCGTATCTATCATAGATACCTCTTTTTTCTTCATCACTTAATACTTGATATGCTTCATTTACAACTTTAAAATTTTCTTCAGCCTCTTTATCATCAGGATTTTTATCTGGATGATATTTCATAGCCATTTTTCTATATGCTTTTTTTAGTGTGCCTTTATCAGCACTTTTTTCAACTTGTAATACTTCATAATAACAAAGATCTGTCAATTTACTACCCTTTTGTTTAAAACTATTTATTTTTATAGATTTTATCTAATATTTGCTATAATAATTCTTATGAATAAAGGTTTAGAAAAATTTAATGATTTAGTAGAATCATTTGAGATGCTACCAACCATAGGTAGAAAGTCTGCATTAAGATTGGCATATTATATTGTTACTGAGAATAGTTATACAGGAATGAAACTTTCACATAGTATAGAAACAGCAATTAGAGATGTACGAAAATGTACAATTTGTCATTCCATGAGTGAAAATGAAATGTGTGAGATATGTTTAGATGAAGATAGAGACTCTTCAACACTTTGTATTGTACAAAGTGCCAAAGATATTTTTATTTTAGAAGATTCAAAACAATTTGTAGGTAAGTACTTTGTAATAGAATCATTAGAGGAAGATGTATTAAAAGATCTATTTCAATTAGTAAAGAATAATAGCGTGAAAAATATCTTATTTGCGATTACTCCAAGTTTGGCAAATGATGCTTTTATATTATATATTGAGGATAGGTTAAAATCTTTTGAGATAATTTTTACAAAAATAGCACAAGGTGTACCTACTGGAGTTAGCTTAGAAAATGTTGATATATTATCACTTTCAAAAGCGATTAAGGGACAGGTACAAATCTAATATTAAATGAAAATTAAACTTTAAGCAAAAATCGATATAATAGGTAAAAGTTGAATAACTTAAAACTGATCAAAAGATAATCAATCAAAAAGGTAACTCATATCAATGGAAGAAACTAAAAATCCAGAAATAACTTCTCAAGAAGTAAAAGAAACTCCAAAACCAAAAGCTGAACCAAAGAAAAAAACTATAAAAAAACCACAAAATCCAAATCAAAACAACAATCAAAAAAAGACAAGAACGCATGTTCCTGTAAAAGGTTTTGAAATTGAGCAATTAAGAGCTAAAACAATGGCAGAATTAATCGTTATTGCTAAAGAATTAAATGTTGAGAACCCTCAAGAATTACAAAGACAAGATTTAATTTTTGCAATTTTAGAGACACAAACTACTCAAGGTGGATATATCCTTTTTACTGGTATCTTAGATATTAAAGATGCTGGATTTGGATTTTTAAGACCAATTGATGGTAAATTTAGTGATACATATAGTGATAGTTATGTAAGTGCAACTCAAATAAAAAGATTTGCATTAAGAAGTGGTGATATCGTTTCAGGTCAGGTAAGACCACCATCTAAAGAGAGTGAAAAATATTATGCTTTATTAAAAATTGAGGCTATTAACTATCTTCCAATAAATGAGTCTAAAAACAGACCACTTTTTGATAATCTTACACCTTTATATTCAACAGAAAAGTTTAGTTTTGAATATGATCCAGATAGATTAACTGGTAGAGTTATAGATATGTTTGCTCCAATGGGTAAAGGTCAAAGGGGTCTTATCGTTGCTCAACCAAAATCAGGTAAAACAGAGTTATTAAAAGAGATTGCACATGGAATTAGTAAAAATAATCCAGAGTCAACTTTAATGGTTCTTTTAATTGACGAGAGACCAGAAGAAGTTACAGATATGCAAAGAAGTGTAAAAGGTGAAGTTTATAGTTCAACTTTTGATTTACCTGCTCAAAATCATATTAAAGTAGCTGAGATGGTTATAAACAAAGCAAAAAGAGAAGTAGAGATGGGAAAAGATGTAGTTATCTTACTTGATTCTATTACTAGACTTGCTCGTGCTTACAATACAGTGACACCATCTTCAGGAAAAGTACTTTCAGGTGGAGTTGATGCAAATGCTTTACATAAACCAAAAAGATTTTTTGGTGCTGCTAGAAATATTGAAGAGGGTGGTAGTTTAACAATTATTGCTACAACGTTAGTAGAAACTGGTTCAAAAATGGATGAAGTTATTTTTGAAGAGTTTAAAGGTACAGGAAACTCAGAAGTTGTTCTTTCAAGAAAAGCAGCTGAAAGAAGAGTATATCCAGCAGTTAATATTGTAAAATCAGGTACAAGAAAAGAAGAACTTCTTTTACACCCTGAAGAGTTAAAGAAAATTTGGATACTAAGAAATGCAATGGCTGATATGGATGAAGTTGAGTCATTAAAGTTCTTATATAAGAAAATGAAAGAGACAAAATCTAATGCAGAATTTTTGATCTCTATGAATGCATAAGAGAGAGTAAATAATGAAATTTAATAACTTAGAACATGAAGAAAAATTAGCAATACAAAAATTAGTTTTAGATTGTATGGAAACAATTGGTGGTAGAAACTACTTTTTAGGTATGATTGAGGGTGTAAAAGAAGCAAAACAACATCCAATGTTAAATAAAACAGGAAGATTCCATTTTCCAAATGGTACAATTTCTTGGGGTAAAGAGATATATAAAGATAAAGTAGTAACTTTAAAAAACATGTTAATAGCTAGCGATAATGATAATATTTTAGATTGTGATGACGATAAAATGAAAAAAAATATTAACAACGTGATTAAAACTTTAGGTAAATTAGAGTTTACTATACAAATAAACGATGGTGAAAAGTTTACTTTTAAACCATTTAATACAATAAGTTCTGACAATGTAGAGTTAGACCCATTTTTCCAAATTATTTTCTTTGATAGTTTAAATAATACAAAAAGAATTTTAAGTTATAAATAACAATATACTATGAGGCTAATATTTACACTAAAATATTAGTCTCTACTGCTTTTAAATTATACAAAAAACCTATCAATTATAAAATCTTTAAAGTTTCTTCCACTTATTCGTTCTAATCCTGTGTTAATATTGCAGAGATAATTTAAAAGTTTAAAAGGATAGATATGTCTGATACAATTGATTTTGGAATATATAATAATTTAGAATGGGATAAGCTCTCTACAGAATATCTACATGGTTTAGCAGATATGGGAAATATTCAAGCTCAAGAGCAATTGACAAGTATATATGACTCTGAAATACAAACTCAAAAAATAGGATTTGGGAAATATTCTGGACGTATATGGACAGATTTAGATGCTGATTATTTGTATTGGATTTTGGATAATGTTGATACAAATAATATAAAATATAAACTTGCCACTAGAGCTTTAGAATATATTAAAGAACATATTATCAACGATGAATTTATTGATGTTATATATGTAGATTAAATTCCAAAATATACTTAAAAAGTAAAAAACATTGCATTATGTCATTCTTTTGAAGTGATATCATTTTTTTGTCTATAATATTTTTATTATATAGATGGAGTAAATGATGCAACTAATTATAGGAAGTCAAGTCACACTAATAGATGGAGAGATAGAAAAGCTATTTCCTTATGGAAAAGTACTTGAACTACTCACAAAATTTAAAAACATTTGTAAAGATATTCATTGGAATGTAAATGTTCCCCAAAGAGATAACTGTAAAATTATAGATAATCAGGAATGCATAAATATTAAAGATTTCCAACCACGAGGATTTCAACAAGATTGTGTTGATAAATTTACTCGCACTACTTTAACAGGTTATATTTATGCTCCAACGGGTGCAGGTAAAACAAACATTGCTGCATATTTAATCGCTAAGAGAAATATCAGAACACTTTTTATAGTTCCAAAGTCAGATTTGGTTAAACAAACTAAAAAAAGGTTTCAAGCTATACTAGATATTGACCCAAGCTGTATAGGAGAGATTAGCTCTTCAAAAAAAGAGTTTGGGGCTCCGATACTTATCACTACTTGGCAGTCTTTAAATACAGATGCAACTTTACAAACAGTAATAAAAGATAAGTACTCACAGATTATATGTGATGAGATGCATAAATGCAGTGCAGATGTATACTATAATGTAGTTTCTAAAATACCTGCTATGTACAAACACGGGCTTACTGCAACTCCATACAGAAATAATACTCAAAATGAACAAAGACTTTTTGATCTAGTGGGTAATGAACTAACCCGAGTAGAAATATCAGACCTATATAGAGATAAATTCTTAGTTCGTCCAAATATACAATTTAAAAATACAAATTATAAAATAGATATAGAACAACCTTATCTTCAAACACTAGATTTCAATATAAAACTAGGGATGCTTAAAAAAAATATTGATAAATCTAAAAAAAGAAAAGAAATCATTATAAATGATATTAAAAACTCCCTTATAGGAGAAAGAAAAGATTATGGAGAGAATAGGTCAGTAATATTAGTGAATACTTTAGAGCTAGGACAAACATTACAAGAAGAGCTATCAAGTAACTACAATGTCCTATATATTGATGCAGATACAAAAGCAAAAGATAGAAATAAAATATTTGATAGTTTGACTGAGCATAAAATAACAAATTATGTTTTAATAGGTACATCAAAACTACTAGGTGAAGGAACAGATATACCATCTATTAGAAATGTTTTTTGTGCAAGCCCAGCTTATCCACCTTTTGAAGATACAGCTAGAATGCAACAAATCATAGGTAGAGCTATCCGACCATTTAAGGATAAAGACCAAGCTAATATCATCATTTATAATGACGAAACATCAGGCTGGATTGATAAAAAGAAAGAACATGTTTTTAATATTGTTAATGAGAATGTTAAACCTATTGTGAAATATTCTTAGAATTTTAGAATTTAAAAACTGTATTCTATTTTTCCAAAGAATTGATAATTTGGTATAAGAAATTTAAAGGTATAATTACCTATTAAAATTATATATTTCAAGGTGTTTTTTATGTCTATTTTTGCTGTACAATATTTAGCTGGTGGATTTCTAGATGAGGATTTAAATCAATTTAATAAATATTTCGATGATTGGTGTGTTCAATTTGATAGTTATGATGATGCTATGATTATAGTACAAACTCTTGAAAATCAAGAATCTATAGTTGTCGTTGAAATAACACCATTAAGTTATCCAAAGTATTTTTTTCCATCTTTACAAGGTACTATTTATTTAACACGACAGATTGAAGATAAAATTATCTGTACTGTAGAACCATATATGGGTTCTAGCTTTAAAATTGCAATATGTGATACTAAAACAGGAAAAGTAAGACTTACAAAAACAAACTATAAATCTATTACAAGTGTTGAAGCTGCTTTTAGCAATTATAGTGAGTAGTTAAGTCCTGATTGGTATAATACTTATTATTTATAAACTTCTTGAGTAACGACTATACTATTATCATCATCGATTAAAGTAAGTTCATTATCAAGTATATTACACTGTAAACTCATAGATCTGCTTGTTAGTAGTTCTATATCACCATCAATGTTAAGATACACTATTTTAAGATTCTTAAAACGTGTAAGTGAATTTTCTATTTGTTTAAACCACGTGCTTGCTACACTTTCTTTGAATGTATATATTATTACTTTCTGGGAACGTCCACATGCTTTTTTTATCCGTTTTTCATCTGGTTGCCCTAAATCTATCCACATTTCAATATCCCCACTTAATGATTTTTGCCATAAATCAGGCTCATCATCGGCAGATATCCCTTTACAAAACATCAATGTATTATTTGCATTTAATATAAAGGCAATTAATCTAATCATTAATCGTAAATCGTTTTCTGATGGATGTTGTGCCAGTGTTAAATTATGTTCCTCATAATAGTTTTCATCCATATTAGCTATATTTATTAAAGCCTTGTGAATAATTGCATTAGCGGCCATTTATATCCTTTATCTTAATTTATAATTATGGATATAGTATAGCTAAATATATTTTTATTTTATGTTCAACTTTAATATTTAGAGCTAAATCTAACTCTTTTGCTAATGAACTATAACTAATCAAAATATATAAATAGTTATGTTAAAATCTTTTCAAATTTAATTAAAAAGGTTACAATTGAAAGCAGGAGTTTTTGATAGTGGTATAGGTGGATTAACTGTTGTAAAATCTCTGTTGGAAAATAAAATTTTTGAAGAGATAATCTATTTTGGTGATACAGCACGAGTACCTTATGGTGTAAAAGATAAAAATACTATTGTTAGGTATTCACTAGAAGCTTTAGAGTTTTTTAAAAACTTTGATATAGATATTTTGATAGTTGCATGTAATAGTGTAAGTGCTTATGCTATAGAAGAGCTAAGAGCAAATACAATTATCCCTGTTGTTGGTGTTATAGAATCAGGTGTAAAAGCATTAGAAAATAAGATACAAGATAAAAATTCAAATATTTTAGTAATAGGTACAACAGCAACAGTAACATCAAAAAAATATGAAAAAGCTTTAAATAAATTATCATATAACAATATTAACTCAATAGCTACTGGACTTTTTGTACCAATAGTAGAAGAGGGTATCTTTGAGGGTGCAGTTTTAGATGCTACACTAGAGCACTATTTTAAAGATTTAAACTCAATAGATGCTGTGGATGTTGTTATTTTGGGATGTACACATTTCCCTTTAATTGAAAATAAAATATCATCATATTTACATAATGCCACAACTATTCATAGTGGAGATGCAATTGTAGATTATCTAAAGTTAGAGTATAATTGCAATAATAAATTTGAAGAAACAAAAACAGTTTTTTTCGCCTCAGAAAACCCAGATGGCTTAAAAAGTGTAGCAAAAAAATGGCTAAAGGAACTAATCTAAATGGATAACTCAAACTCAACAGCAAGACAAGTTTTAGCATTAAAATATAGACCAAAAAGGTTTGAAGATTTAATAGGACAAGATACTATATCTACAACTCTATCTTTAGCTTTAGATACAAACAGACTATCTCATGCTTATTTATTAAGTGGGTTAAGAGGTAGTGGAAAAACTTCTACAGCTAGAATTATGGCAAAAGCATTAATTTGTCAAAATGCACCTACATCAAAACCTTGTGAAACTTGTGCCGGTTGTATAAGTGCAAATGAGAATAGACATTTAGATATTATAGAGATGGATGCAGCGTCAAATCGTGGAATTGATGATATAAAAGATTTAATAGAACATACAAAATATAAACCAACAAGCTCAAAATATAAAGTTTTTATCATAGATGAAGTTCATATGCTTACAACACAAGCTTTTAATGCTTTATTAAAAACTTTAGAAGAACCACCTGATTTTGTGAAGTTTATTTTAGCTACAACAGATCCTTTAAAATTACCTGCAACTATTCTTAGTCGGACACAACATTTTAGATTTAAAAGAATTTCAGATAAAAATATAGTACATCATTTAAGTCATATTTTAAACTTAGAGGGTATCTCTTTTGAAACTCCTGCTTTAGACGTACTTACAAGAAGTGGAAATGGTAGTTTAAGAGATACATTAACGCTTCTTGACCAAGCGATTATATTTTCAAAAGGGATTATAACAAACGCTACTGTAACAGATATGTTAGGTATGATAGATCCAGCTTTTATGGAAAACCTTTTTAATGTTATATTATCAAAAGGCGATATAAGACCAATAGTTGAATCGCTTGAGAGTTATGAAGTTGGTCAAGTTTTAGATGAGATAAGTATATATTTAAAAAATAAAATGCTTTTAAATGATATAAAGTTTGACTTATATGTATTTGATAGATTTTTTAGAATTATTGCTGATGGAAAACAGCTTTTAAATATGAATAGTGATAGTGGTTTTGTACTAATTTTAACATTATCAAAGATGGTTGAAGCAGTAAGTTTAAAAACAATAAATGAGGTTATTTCACAAGTTAATAATATAGAAGTAACTCAAAATGAAACTGTAGTGCAAGAACAAACTACACCACCTGTTCAAGTTACACCTCAAATAGTACAACAACCAGAGCAACATGCAGTACAGCAACAAGAGACACGAGCAGAACAGCAAGTAGAAGTAATACAACATACAGAACCAAAAGTTGAACAAGTTCAAGAGATACAACAGACACAAATAAATAAGCCAATAGTTCAAGAAGATATATCACTTAGAACATTTAAAAAACTTATAGCAAATATTTATGAGAAAAGTTATGACCTAGGTGAATGTTTTGAAAAAAGCTTTACCTTTTCATCATATGAAAATAATATATTAAAAATAAATAGTACAGCATCAGGTGATTGTAAAACAAAACTATATAAAAACTTTGCTCACATTAAGAACTTTATCGAAGAGGTTTATGGAGTAAATACACAACTAGAGTTTGAAAAAATTCAAAAAGAACAATCCAAGGAGTTGGCCAGGGTAGTTCAGCCCTCAACTCCACAAGTAGAAAATAATACCACAGAACAACCATCAAATGACAATTGTGTTGGTTCTATGATAGAGGATATAGAGTTACATGAACAACCATCAAGTTGTGTTGCAGGGATGAGTGAAATGCAAAATCCAACTTTAGCTCAAAAAGAGATAAATATAGACGATGTTTTAAACTCACAAATGACATCAACAGTTATGAAACTATTTCAATCACCAAATCCACCTAGGATAAAAAGTAAGTTGTAGTATATCTTAATTGATATACTGTCAACGGAATTTTAAAAAATATTACGATCTTACTACTATTAATGTATACTTGAAGCCAATTGTAGATAGAATCCTTTTCCAAAAAAATATGACAATAAAATAAGGGAAAGAATGTTTCAAAAAACTATAATTGAGATTATAAAAAGAGTTGAAAATTTAACACAAAAAAAGAGATCAATAGTTGAATTAGATATAGTAGATATAAAAGATAAGATACAAGAAACATTATACAAAATAGATTTTACACAAGATACAATAAAAGATATAAATTTAGAAGAGATAGAAAAGTTAAATGTTACAGCTAAAGAGGCATTAGGATTATTCTTCCTTACATTTACAACTACACTAAGGTATGAGTTATCATACAATAGTTTATGGATAGGTATAGTTGATGCTTTAATGGAGTTTGAAGAGGACGATAATACATTTTTTATAGATAATTACTTTGTTGATGATAGTGAACCAGATGTTTACCTAAATGATGCTATTGTTGATGCTATCGTTAGATTTAACCTACGTGATGGTTATGACAATGGAAAACCTACTGATACAGTTTTATTACAAATGGGTATTTTAAAAAGGTGTAGTAATATAAATTATTGGTTAACATCAACTTCAAAGAATTCAATAATTGAGGACTTAACAAATAGAACAAGTGAAAATTTCTCAAATACTTTTAATAGTGCTTGGAAAATTTTACAAAGATACACTCAAAGCTTAATATCTAAAAAAGATGCATTAAAGTTTTTAGAACAAAATGTATGGTTTAAAGATTTTGATTTAGATGAACTTTTTAGCTCTTCAAAAACAAAGTTACATAGTACTCTTATAAATAGAGATGAGATAGAAAATAACTTCTTTTTAGATAAAGTTAAATATGAAGATGAAAAGTTACAGTTCAATATAGATGGGGATGATTTTTATATCTTAAATCTTAACAAAAGTAACTATGCTGTTTTTGTAGATGGTATATTTAAAACAAAATTATTAAAAGATGAGATAACAGATAAATTTTATTTGGAAAATCCGATATGTATAGAAGAACCAGAAAATTACAAAGTAAAAATAGAGATAAAAGATAACAATAGCAAAGTAGAATATGAAGAAGAGTTTGTGCTGTTTGATTTTAATCATGATATTTTAATATTTGATGAAGATGGAAAGTGGAATAAAGATCAAAATAAAAAGTTAGATGATACAAAAGTTTATTCTATACTTATTGATTCAGATTTTGAAGTTGATTTTTCTGAAGAATATATTCATGAATATTTTGATGGGTATGTTCATCTTATAACTAATATCACAAAAGATTCAAACTTTAAAGCTGATGATGGTGATGAGTATCAATTTGATTTAAACTTTAAAGAGCATATCAAAACTCCTCTATGGTTAAACAACCTTGAGCTATATGCTATAAGTGACTTCTTATCGTTTGATGAGCCTATACAATACCACTTGCGATATAACCGTATTGCAGTAAGTGCTAGACAATCTGATGAACTAATAGATATAGAACAATCGGCTTCAATAGTAAGATGGTCTTATAGTGGTGGAGTTGTTTATGATCTTGATAATATCGATAACTTTAACTATGATATGGATTTAACTTATGATATTTTAATTGATAGAAAAAATAGTTTAAAGATAAAAGTTGGTGATAAAACTTTTACAAAACAACTAAATGTAACATTGATAGAAAAAACATTAAAACCAAAATATAGAACTTTTTTAAGAGATATAAACGATAATTTAAAGTTTTTAAATGAAACAAATAAATTAACTTCCAACGATATAAAAAACAATCAGATAATAATAACATCTTTTCATGAAGATTTTATAACTCAACCAGAACTAAAAACACAAATATTAAGAGATAAAGCAAATATATTTGATAGATTTGAAGTAAATAAATCTTTCAACCTTACTAACTATCCATATTATGGGGAAGAGATATCAAGTGTAAGAAAAATATATGATGATGTAAGATGGAACACATTTTGTAGTGTTTCTATGAATGGAAATGTAAAAAGCTATGATGAAGATGATTTGGTGGCTTCTTTGTATAATGATGATTTAACTTCAAGTTTGACTCTTATTACACTAGATAGATCATACAACTTAAATAGCCATGATGTGAAAAGTTCATCAAACAAAGTAGATATACCTTTTGATGTATTAGGGTTTTGTTTACTTGATGAAGGTAATTATGTAGGCTCTTATTTTACAAATGAATCACTGGATATAGAAACAATATTCAATAGTGTAGAAATCCTTAAGTTTTTACGTGTATCTTATTACCCTTTTGGAGTTTATTTTAATGGTACTGAGCATGAGAAGAATAGGGCACTAAGAGAGAGAGCTAGAAACGAAAAGAAAAAAGATAAAAGGTTGTTAAGAGTTTGTATTAAAAACAACCCAGCTATATTCCTAGAAGCCTTTACGGCAGATAAGTTAAACATAGATGATATATCTATAAACATAAACTTTGATCACTCAAAAGCTATTGCAGAGCAAATACTTTTTGCTATAGAGTTTGACTCGGCAGAAGCAGTAAAAATCATACATGAGATTATATTAAATAGATGGCAAGATAAAGTTATACATCTACCAATGTTTTTAATATTTTTACTAAATGTTATAAAAAATGAAAGATACTACCATATATTTTTAGATGAACTGTCAGAAAATATTACCCAACCAGATGATGTAGATGAAGAGTTTATAAACAGAATGGTAAAAGCACTTTTAAGTGACCATAAAATAGATAGATATGAGAAGATAAATATCAAAACTATTACACAACTTGAAAATAAAGATTTTTATATTCAAAAGGCACTAAATAAGCTTATCGATATAAGTAATATGCCTGTAGTTGAAGAGGAAACAACAACAGAATAAAAACAACGTGGAAAAACTATTTAATCAAAATCTTTAAGTAGTGTTTTCTCTTCTTCCACTGAAAGGTAACGCCACTTACCGCTTTCGATGTCGAGTTTAAAACTACCAATGCTGATTCGGCTCAAGCTTAAAACCTTTAAGGGCGTCCCAAATTTTGGGTCTTTCATTGCTCCAAAAAGCCGGCGAATATGCCGGTTTTTCCCTTCGTCAATTATTATTCTAAGTTTTGTTTTCGCACCACCCATGCCTATCTTTTCTACCTCAAGAGCTTTCAGTATACCGTGAATACTTTCCACTCCTTTCTTAGCCTCAGCAATATGTTCATCTGTTACGTGACCCCTGACCCAAATCTCATATACCTTAATACAATTCCCAGGTTTGGTCAATACGTTGCCGACTTTACCATCTCTTGTAAATAATAAAAGCCCCTTAGATTCTAAATCAAGACGTCCAATAGGCATCCATCCATCATTAAAAACCCAATCTGGCAAAAGATCATAAACTATTTTTCGTCTACGTTCGTCAGATCGTGTTACTATATAACCCTTAGGTTTATTGAGTGCTAACAGTTTTTTCGAATCGTTTGTTGTACTATTCATTAGGTGTATTCCTTAGGTGTTTTTGATGAGGCTATAAATTAAGATTGTTTCCAAAACTATAATTGTGAGATTCTCTTATTTTAAATTACACTTCCCAAATACACATCTTAGATATCTTATAATCATAAATATAAAAAATAAACCAATAGCTACTTCAAATACTTTATATAATACTTCCATATTTCTCTTTTTTGATTGTAACTTCATTTTTAAATTGTTCTAGAATATTTAATAAGTTCAGAACAAAATTATCTTCAACTTGTAATGCCGATGTTTGCACAATAAAATCTTTATATAGAATTAGTATAGCAAAATTCAAATATAATTTACTTAAACTTAGCTAGTAGGGAGTTTTTTAAAAGCTATATATACTACTAATACTAGTGATTATAAAGATGGACTTAATGAAAAGTTTGAGTGCATAATTTATGGAATTTTATCAAAGCTGCTATTAAACGCGACTTAGTCGCATTTAATAAAATTTATTGTACAATCTTATTGTTATAATAATCATCAAAAATTAAATAGTAAGAGGGAAAATGAAATCTATAATTAAATCAGAGATAGCAGACTTGCCTACAAGATTTGGGAATTTTAAAGTAAAAGCCTATAAAGATGGCTGTCAAGAACATTTAGCAATTATGAGTGAAAACTTTTTTGAACTTAATGAGCCTTTTGTTCGTATACATTCTGAGTGTCTAACAGGTGATACAATTGGAAGTTTAAAGTGTGATTGTAGCAACCAACTTGATTTGGCACTTAATCTTATCTCTAAAGAGGGTGCTTAGTGATATATCATCGTCAAGAGGGTAGAAATATTGGTCTTGTAAATAAAATAAATGCTTATAAACTACAAGATGAGGGATATGACACAATTCAAGCAAATTTAAAACTTGGATTTAAAGAAGATGAGAGGGATTATAGTTCTGTAGAATTTATCTTAAAAGATTTAAATCTTTCAAAATTAAAACTTATTACTAATAACCCATCAAAAATAGATTTTGTAGAAAATTTAGGCATAGTAATAACGCAAAGAATATCAGCTATAACTTCTATAAATAAATATAATCAAGGGTATATCCAAACTAAAAAAGATGAGATGGGTCATCTTTTTTGATATATAATACAAATACAATTTTATTTTACATATTAACAAATAATTAACATAAAAATTGTATTATTTCATTTATGAAACAACTATTTAAAATACTTTTATTTATCTTAATTTTTACAAAAATATCTTTTGCATGTACTTTATGTACAGTTCAAACACCATCAATACATGTACAAGTAAAAAAGAATATAACCAATGATAAAACATCATATAATATAAAATGGACATTTAATGAACTATTTACAAAACAAACTATTGATAGCTATCCTCCTAAATTTGATATAAAATTTAAAATGCAAGAGATAAAAAAAAGTCTTGAGCAATATATAAGTAAAAATAACTATTTAACATACATCACTTATGATACAAATAAAACATATAATCTTGAAAACATAGCCAACACTACACTTGAACTTAAACACGATAAGTTAATATATAACTATAGCTTTACAGCAGATATAAATAAAACACAAAATGATAATTTAGATATAAAATTTGAAGACAATGGTAATTATTTTTTATTTAACTTCAATAAAGAAAATATAATAGATAAATCACAACAAAAACAAAGTGAATTTATAAAGTATCTATCCCAAATATTAAAAAGTATTACAGATGATATGAAAGAGTTGCTAAACGATATAGATAAGTCAAATTCTATCATCTCTTATGTTTGGCTTTTGTTTTTTTCATTTCTTTATGGAATGTTACACGCAATAGGTCCAGGGCATGGAAAAAGTTTAATAAGCAGTTATTTTTTAAAAGATGATAGTTCACATATAAAAGCACTTAGTATGTCTAGCTTAATAGGTATTGTTCATACTTTTAGTGCATTTATTTTAACATTGCTTATCTACTACAGTGTAAATACTTTTTTAGGTAGTTATTTTACTGATATAGAAAAAATAGCTACAAAAATAAGTGCAATTATCATTATATCAATAGCTTTTTATCTAATATATAAAAAAATCATCCAAAGCAGAAATAAACATAAACATAGCTGTAGCTGTGGTGGTTGTAAAACACACTCTACAGATATTGGTGTGATTTTAGCAGCTGGAATAGTTCCTTGTGCTGGAACTGTGACAATATTTATATATACTATGAGTCTAAACCTATATTTCATAGGATTTTTAAGTGCTATTTTTATGAGTTTGGGTATGAGTTTAATCATATACATAACTGCACTTTTAAGTATAAAAATAAGAGATAAATCATCTTCAAATACAACATTAATTAAATTTTTTGAATATGGAAGTTTAATTTTTATTTTATTTTTAGGGGTAATATTATTTATTGTATAAATTAGTTATAATATTTTATGAATATTGAAAAGATTATAAAAAATAAAAATATAAAGCTTACACCTGCTAGACTAGAGTTGTTAGAGATATTAATAAGTTCAAATAAACCTATGTGTTACGATGATATAAAAGACACTATAAAAATGGACAAAGCAACTTTTTATAGAAATATATCAAAATTTGTTGGTGAAAAGATTATTAGTAGTTTTGAATCAAATGACAAAAAAAGATATTTTGCGTTTGAAACAAATATACATCCACATTTTATTTGTAACTATTGTAACACTATTGAGTGTATCAACGACTTTCCTAATATAAATTTAGAAAATCATACTGTAGAAAATATAATATTTAAAGGCAAATGTAAAGATTGTGTGGAACAGTAATCTTTTAGGATAACGCCTCATATCTAACTAGCTATAACAAAAGTTAGATATTTATGCAGTTTAACCTTGCTGGTCTCCTCTGATTTGTTGTGTATATCATCCCTAAATATCTATCTCACCCATTAATCTATCAAAATCACTCTTATATGATTTATCTTGAATTACTTTGTATTTTTCAAATTCACTTATAGCAAATTCTTTTGCAATTTGTGCTGTAACTTTTCCAGCATTTTCTAAAATATCTCGTTCATTAAATTGTAAAAAAGCATTTAATTTTTGACTCCAATCTTTCATTGTCATTGGGATATTCCTTTCTGCTTGGTCTTCTGCATAATCAAGATACATAGTTACAATTCTATCTAGTGATTTTATTTCACTTTTAGCTAAATAATTTTTAGCAATAGTAACATCAGATTTTAATATTTTACCATTTGGTGCTTTCTTCCAATTTGTAAGTCCCATAGATTCTTTTTGATGGTCTGCTCTCTCAACTAATAATTCAGATGCTGTATGTCCATGAATAGCCCAATGTAGTTTATTTTGTACTGTAGCAAAAAATTCTTTTGTTGTTGGAGCTTGTAAATCATAATCTAAAGCAGTTGTATAAATATCTGTGATTTGTTGATAAAAATTTCTTTCACTTTCTCTAATATCTCTTATTTCTAAGATTAAGTCTTTATAATATTGGGGATTTAAATAACTTCCATTTTTTAATCTTTCATTATCAAGAACATAGCCACGAGTAGCAAAAGTTTTTAAAACTTGTGTCGCCCATCTTCTAAATTCTGTAGCTTTATTTGAATTTATTCTATATCCTAAAGAGATAATCACTTCTAAATTATAGTGTTTTGTATTGTAGTTTTTACCATCACTAGCAGTTATTAGGAATTTCCTAATAACTGAATTTTCATCTAATTCATGGGTTTTAAATATGTTTTTTAGATGTTCATTTACTGTTGCTACATTTATATCAAAAAGTTTTGCTATAAGTTTTTGTGTAAGCCATACTGTTTCATCTTCTACTTTTACTTCTATTGTATCTTGACCATTAGAAGTTGTAAATATTAAAAACTCTGCTGTTGAGTTTCTTATTGTTAGATTTTTATTCATTGTTTATACTTCTTTAATTTATTTTTTATATTAATGATTCTCAATAAAATTCTTATTCCAATGTATATTAAGTTTTTTTATATGTTCGAATTCATAATGATTCCCAAGAGGAACTGTAATTAACTTATAGTATGATTCTTTTTTAATATAATTTACAATACAAATAAAAGATTTATTGTTTTCTTGCAAAGAAAAACTGTTTCTATTTTTTGTTTCATAAAAAACTTTTAAGGTTACCGCATCAGCTTCAATTTTACCGTGTTTTATTTTTTGTTTGGGATTAACTTTATTTTCTAATACTCTTATTCTTTTTGTAACCTGAAATAATAAACTCGTTATCTCTTTTTTTGAAATATTTTGATTCTCGATTATTAGTCTAGCCTCTAAATATTTTATATTATTTTCACTAATATCAGTTAAATTTTCAACATACCAATTCCTACAATTGATATTTGGAAAAGTATAAAACTTATAGGAACGATTATCTACATTTATATCATTTATTTCTGGAATAGTTATTACTGAATTCTCAGACAAGATTTTATTTAATATTAGAATATTTGTCTCATTATGCATTTTTTTTAATTGTTCTTGAGTAAATGTTATCATTCCATCAATACTATATGGATGTTTATAATATATTAAATAATTTTCATAACTATAGTCATGGTCAAAACATATAAAAAGTATTTTTACAATTAAAACTGAAATATGTATAATTTTATTTTTATCATTAACGTTATTGATTGATAAATATAACTTTACTTGATTATCTTCATCATATAAAGAGTTCACAGTTATATTTTCATTTCGTAAAAAAAGTTTTATTAATTCAAAAAATGTATTTTTGTCTTTATCTTCGGACATAAATTTTGCGTCAATTATATTATTTTCAATAATAAATTTAAAATAGCCAACGAATGCACCACTTGAAATATCAATAAGTTTATTTTTCATTTCTTCTAATTGTGAAAACATTAACGCTTTTTGTATCGTTTCTCGTTCTTTATTATTATAAAAATAAACTAATTTATCAGGATAAATTTGTACTCCACCATGACTAATAGCATTTCTAAATTCAATATCAATATTTAATAAATTTGGGTAAGTATCTAATAAAAGGTTTTCTAAATTTCTAAGTGTATCTTGAGCCACATAGTTTTTTCCTTTTATATCTCCAATAATTGATGCTATACCTCTGTAAAAATGACTTAAACAAAATTCTATTAATTGGGTTATTATAGGTAATGTATATATTTTAGTTTTTGTTTCTAAATCAAAATTAACACCGTCAAACTCTTTATATTGTTCTAAAATATTGTAGTAAGAATTTATCGAATGAAAAAATCTATCTTGATATAAATAAAATGATTTTACAAACTGTTCTTTATCTTTATTGTATAAAATATTTAAATTGTTAAATACTTCATGTTTAACTTCTTTGTTATAATATTTTTGTGGTTTACTAACTAAAAAATCATTTGTGATTCCAAGTAATATTAATGGAAAATCATTTTGAATCTCTAATTCATTTTTTATAAAATTTATTTTTTCAGAAACTTCAACTTTATTGTTTGATACACTATTATATTCAATAAATAAATTTGTCAATTTATGCCTTTCCTTAATATTTATATTATAACAAAATTATATTTATAAGTTTATCTGAACACAACGACTTATATCTAACTAGCTATAATACTTTTACAGAGTTTGTCAAAGTAATATATCGGATAGCGACTGAACTGAAGGACAAGTGGACTTACGACTTGACACTTCAGTATTTTTTATTTTATTTAATCGAAGCTTTTAAGCTCGAATAACCGCACTTGTCACTTATTCTTCTTCCTTTATTTTATTATACAATTAGTGTACTTTAATCCATTGTTCTAATTTGTAAAAGTTAAAGCTAGTAATATATTTAAATGAATATAATCCAAATATAAATAATGGAATATATACAAAAAATATATTTAAAAACTCTGAACTTTTACTATCATCTGTTTGAATTAGTAAATTATATAAGTCTAGTAAAAGAATGGCGTTATCACTTGAATAATTTATTAGACATATAATAAATAATATTAAATTAAAAAAGGAAAATAAATATATTGAATGCATTTCTTTATATTCCTCTAAATTTAATTCAAACATCTTCATTTTAGCTGAGTTATTTTCCTCTATAGCTTTATCTCTTATGTAAAATAATTCTTCCAATTCTTGATTATAAAGTGATGAAAATATTTTAACTATAATATTATCATCATGTCTAATACCGATAAAAGATATACCCCAAAATATAATACTAAATATTAATCCTAGCATTGGGATTAATATATTAATTGATATTAAGTATATTATGGTTAATTTTAAAAGTGATTTGAAATTTAATATTTCTTCATAATGTTCAGTAAATTCTTTATGTATTATAAGTGTAAAATATATATCTATAAATGTAATTACTGATAAAAATATCAATAAAAATTTTATATTTAATATTTTACCAATTGCTGTAAATATACTACCCATTTAATATTCCTTTAGATAACGTCCAACTTGAAGAACAAGTGGACGAAATAATTTAAAACTTGAGTCCTTAAAGTTTATCTAATCGACACTTAAAAGCTTAGAATTTCGGCGTTGTACACTTGTTACACCTCCTAGAATTTGTTATATTATTCAATAAGACCAAGTTGTTTTTTTAAAGTATAAACATCATAATAATCTTTATGAGCAATAATTTTTCCATTTTTATTAATTGTTGTACTACTCACACCTTTAATTTGGAATTTCTTATTTTTAACATCCATATCTCCCCATTTTCCATTATAAGTACCACCATAAATCCATTCATAAATTATTGTATTTCCACTTATGAAAACATCTCCACTTTTAGCCCAATACATATCTGGAACATAACCTAAAAAAGCGTCTGTAATAGCTTTTGAAACTTCTTTTTTACCTTTTGTCGTATAGTCGTATCCTAAATCATACCAAATTACATTTTTAGCATAAAAAGAATCTATTTTTTTTATGTCATGTTCATTCCAAGCCCCAATATAATTATCCAAGATATTATTTACTTTTAGCTCATTTGCATTAGCCATTGTTATTAATGTACATAAAAGTACAACACTTATCATCAATTTTTTCATTTTTTCTCCTTTTTGTTAAATGAAAGAAAATTATATAAAAAATTAATTTTCTTTTCTACTTAAAAATAGTCAAAAATAGTGATTTTAAGTCAATTGAATTATTTTATGTGCTGCTTAGGAGTAGTGCTATAAATATCTTTATAAGCTTTTATAAAATTAGAACTATTTTGGTAACCTAATTCGATTGAACATTCTGAAACAGTAGAACCATTTTTTAACATTTTATAAGCTATTTCCATATTTTGTTTTAAAAGCCATTTTTTAGGTGAAATAAAATATTCTTTTTTAAACTGCCTATTAAAAGTAGATAAACTTTTACCACTTAAAGTTGCCCAGTCACTTACTGTTAAATTCTTATCATAATGATTTTTCATATAAGTTTTGATGTCTTGTTTATTGATTTTTATTTCAGATTGATATAATGCATTAATAAAAAGTTCATTACTTTCACTAATTATATGTAATAATTCAAACATCTTTGAATAAAGAAGTTGTTGGTTGTAAATATTATTATATTTTGTATTTTGTATAGACTTAATATAGTGTTTAAAATTATCAGATGTAGTTAATTTTAATAAACTAATATCTTTATCTTTATTTTTATTTTTATTATGATTATGATTATGATCTAATTTATTAGTTTTTAAAAATTCTGTAGCTATATTATAATCAAAAAAGAAATGGAGTGGTAACTTAAATTCAGACACTTTATTCTACAATCCTAAGCAACCATTTCCAATTGTAACATATTATTAATTTCTTCAAATCTACAAGGAGATAAATTTCCCAAATAGCCATGTG
>Ga0114922_10000038_pt1 | contig 107046 bp, 78 predicted proteins | sample AartaG_FD_100975 | JGI IMG/M metagenome (GOLD analysis project Ga0114922, IMG submission 100975) | Deep subsurface microbial communities from Aarhus Bay to uncover new lineages of life (NeLLi) - Aarhus_00045 metaG | ecosystem: Environmental > Aquatic > Marine > Oceanic > Sediment | place...
CCGGTACTCGACCCGACGAGTCTGACTGCTTTTTTTCGATCCGCGTCAGACCCGATTCAAGCCGCTTCGCCTCGATTCCATCTCTTACCTATTATACGAGGGGCAGGCTGCCCCGCCGCATGGCGGTTAAGGCATTGCCGAACGAAAGTTCGGCCTACCTGTCCGAAGGACAGGCATTGCCATGCCCTCTGCCGACCGCTTCGGTCGGTCATCCTGACCCCAGGCAGGCGCCTACCTGTCTGAAAGACAGGCCCCATTGCCAGGCATTGCCCGCCGAACGAAAGTTCGGCCTACCTGTCCGAAGGACAGGCGCCCTCCGGCGGATTGAGATTCATGTTTGCGTTCGAGTTTGGTTGGCATCATTATTTGTATCGTTCGATATGCTATTGCGTCACATCGTCGTCCATACAGAGGGCAGGCAATGCCTGTCCTTCGGACAGGTTCGCCGAGCTTACGCTCGGCGGGCCACGGCCCCGCGACGGGGCCTATCCGCCGTTCGGCGGGGCAGCCTGCCCCTACATGGCCGCCGTACATTCTTGGGTGGCATGCGACAACGCCACCGATTTGCTCAACGCCGGTTTTCGTTTTCGAAGGGCCGATGCATGAGCTGCAGAGGGGAGACCGCCCCGCTGAAGCACAGGCGTTCTCTACCCGGCCTGCTTTTGGTACCTCAAGAATAATTGCCCAAACCACGCTAAACACATACCACGCCGTGGGCTGCTGTCATATCGTCCGGTTCGCGGTCGTCGGAGAGAAGCGTCGCATCAAGCGGCAACAGGCCCGGCTCAAACAGGCATTGAAAAACCGAAAGGTGCCCGCTATAATACCCTCAGCCGGACGCGCGTATTACAGCACCATAACGGACGGCAGAATCGAATTGAAACATGTGGAGTATCACTGGTGAAAGAGACGACAACTATCAGGCTGCTCGCGCCGCAGAATGACTCGGTAACGCCTCCCCTGCAGGAGTGGACCTGGCCGGAGGATCGGGAGGGGCCCCACGCAGAATCCGGTCGCTGGGACGACCTCCATGCAGTGTCGGAAGACAGGGGTGTTCCCCGTGCCCTGCCGTTTACCTGGGAAGTGAGTTTGCCCCACGGGGGTTCCTTCAGCTATGAGCTGGCGATTTCGCGGCACGTTGATTTCGACGATCCGCTCGTTCTTCGCAATCTTTCGGAACCGAAAGCGGAGGTGCAGCATCTGCACACTGCCACACGGTATTTCTGGAAGGTAGCGGCAACACGTTCGGGACGGCGTGTGGCCGTGTCGCCTGTGTGGAGTTTCACGACAAACAGCTCGCCTCCGCGGTGGATAAGGGTCCCGGGGATTACCAATGTGCGCGATATCGGAGGCTGGCCTCTGCCGGGGGACCGCATGGTCCGACAGGGGGTCATCTACCGCAGCTCTGAAATGAACAGCCATCTTGACATTACCGACGAGGGCCGGGGGACCCTCATACACGAACTCGGTATCCGTACGGATCTGGACCTGCGCGCGGACACCGAAGAGGCGGAGCCTGCCTTGGACACTCGAATGGTTCGGTGGATCAACATCCCAGTCAGGCCCTATGAAGGGATTGGTGAGGAGACCGCCAAGAAAAGCTATCGCAAGGTGTTTGAGACGTTTGCAGACGCCTCGAACTATCCCATTCTCTTCCACTGCTGGGGCGGTGCCGACCGGGGCGGGACCGTGGCGTTCCTGTTGGGAGCACTGCTCGGCATGAGCATGGGGGATCTCACACGCGACTACGAGGTGACGTCCCTTTCCATATGGGGAATACGCTCTTGTGAGTCCGACGAGTTCAAGAAGATGCTCAACGTGTTGGCTCGGTTCGGCAACGGCAAGGACGACATCAACGAGCAGGTGGAGAACTATCTTCGCGCTGCCGGCCTCACAGAGAAGCATATCGCGTCTACCCGCGCACAGTGTATTGTTTCCGGCCCCATGCATTGAACGGGCCGTGGTCGACGGTTTCGAGGCAGGTTTCATATAACCTGTTGTGTTCAATGACGTGGCCGCCCCAGGTGCCGTCGTTGAGGCAGGCGGCGCAGAGGCGAGCAGTCTTTTCCCGGTTCTGCGGCCGGATACATTATTCCTCGATCTTCACGATGCCATCAACGCGAAAGGTCACGTCCAGATAGAGATCGGAATCGAGATCCTCCTCGATCGAACTGCGCACTACTTCGGAGCCGATCTCCGGATGATGAATCTTGCGTTCAAGTTCAAGATTGATAAGGGACCCGACTGGCACCTTAGTTATCGGCGTCGGTGTTTTGTCTATCACCCCCCATTGCAAAACCTGGATTTTCTTCGCTTCCAGCGTATCATCAAGAACTTCGACAACTTCATATTCGTTGAGGATGAGCGCGTCGGTATATGGCGCAATGTCGTTGAGGGCGGGAACGATTGATTTGGCCGTAAGCTTGGCCTTGACGACAATGTGGGGGATGCGTGGGCGGGAATCGAACAGTTTTTTGCTGGCGCCATAATTGGCCGTGACCTCCTCGGGATCGAGCGTCCTGGCAAACACCGCCATTCGTTCAAGCTTCCCCCACCAAAGCAAGTTTGTTTTCGGCTCGCCCCCTAATGTCAGCCCATTGTCATCAGCTCCTTCAAGCCATTCCAGTTCACCGGTAAGTCCATCAATTCGTTTCACTTCTTCGTCCCCTGATGCCAGCCCATCGTCATCAGCTCCTTCAAGCCATTCCAGTTCACCGGTGGGTCCATCAATTCGTTTCACTTCTTCGCCCCCCAATGTCAGCCCATTGTCATCAGCTCCTTCAAGCCATTCCAGTTCACCGGTAAGTGCATCAATTCGTTTCACTTCTTCGCCGTTGAGATAGCAAAGAAGTTCGCCGGGCTTATAGCTGATGACAATATGGTTCGGTGTCGTAGTACCGAGGGTCAGCAGGTCGACCCTGGCGACAATTGCTTCTCTTCCTCTTGTACCGGTGCTGAGGAACAGACATAGTTTTGATTTTGCCTGGCTCAGGCGGAAATTCAGGTCCTCGTCACCCTCGCCATAACGGCAACTGATAATGTGCCGGGGGCTGTTGCCATCGCCTTGCAGAAGGCTGCCGGGCATGATCATAACTTCGATTGAAAAGGCGTTGGCCCTTCCACATTTGACCGAGATCCCGTTGCCGGCGCCCTGGGCTGAAAAGACACCGCCGCGAAAAACGCTTCTACCCTTGCGGTCCATCCGCGCGAGCCTCCAAGGAACAAATGTAGTAGGGAGAACCTTCTCGGCTTTCGCGTCATAATGGAATCGTTCCTTCTCGCCGACACCCAGGAGCATAACCAGATCTTTGCGATTAGATGGCCAGGTGGGCCGCCTGATTCTAATTATTTTCTGAATGGTTTTCCGTCTCGGCGTTTGGGTGTAAACGCCCTTGAGCCGCAGGGTATCAGACCTGGGCAGCTTGCCTTCCAAATAGAGGATGATGTCGGTCTCCAAATGACCGGGCTCGAGTTTGTCTATTCTGATCCGCGACTTCAGCTTTGCCTCGGCGTCTTCAAGCTTGACCTTCTGATTGAATCTTACTTGCAGGGTAGCTTCGTCGAGGAAGGTGGTGCTGACTGCCCGCAGGGGCAGGTTCGACATAACATTGACGCTCCCTTTAAGGACGATCTCGCCCTGACTAGCCGTGACTACGTAGTTGCCGACCTTACGGTACGTGTGTCTGCCCGTGCGGCCTCTCGCTTTTCTTCCATCACCAAAATCCCATTGCCAGGTGCCCTTACCAGGTGCAGGAATGCTGACCCTGTAGGGAACTTCGCCGGCCCAAAATCGCAGTCCCGCTTGGATCCACGCATAGGCGTAGGCGTCCTGGCCCGGGCGGTTCGTGATCCGCACCCACTTGACGATGCGGGTGAACCGGTCGTCGAACTGCCCGAGGAACACCTCCGCCAGATTGCCGGCCGAGGGCGAAGTGATCGTCAGGAATCGCACGTCCGACGACCACTTGGGGATCCAGGAATCGGCGCCCGGCTTGGAACCGGGCATGTCCTTGAACCAGATCGACCGTTTGTTCGTCCCGCCGGCGTCGTACATCAACACGCCGTTATGTCCGAGCGGTGCTCCCATGTGGAAGAAGCGGTAGCTGTTGTCCGGCGCGATCATACTGTTGCATCCGGTTCCGTAGCGCTTCCAAGTGCCGTTGGTGAGGTCGGCGACGCCGGCATTTGGCCAGCCAAACTCGCTGCCGGCGCGCGTGCCGTCCGCGGAGACGCGGAAGCGAATGGACGAGGGTCCTTTCCAGACGAGCTGCCGCACCGAGGGCTTGTCGATCCGGTAGCGGTACATCTCGTTCTTGTCATTGTTCACCCAGTCGGTGGTGTTGTTCGGCAGAATTCTCATGAGGCGCTCGACGGAGATGTAGACCCATTGGGTGCCGGTCTTCGGGTCGGCCCAGACGCAGTGTCCAAACCCCTTTGCGATCCTGCGCCGATTCTTGCCGTCCACGCCCACCACTTGGACCTCGTCATTCTTGCCGGCGCGTGTGGTGAAGATTATGCTGTTGCCATCCGGCGTGATCCAGGGGCATGCGTACATGGCCGGGCCGGGCAGGACCCGCCGCGCCTTGCCCTCGGCCGTGTCGAAGATCATCAACTCGTACTCCTCCTTGAGCACCTCCCAGTTCTTGCCTTCCTTGCCCTTGGTGGCGCGGGCCCACACGATCTTCGTCCGCTGACCGGTCATCGCCAGGATCCGCGACGCAAGCCCCCCCTCGGCCGCCGCGTCCGGCGCCGTCAAGAACGAACAGCCCAACACCAACGGTACGATCAACAGTGCTCTGTTCATGCAATCAGTCCTCTCCGAATCTGCTTCCGGGCACATCATTTACGGGGAAAACCCGGCAGCAGGCCGAACTTGTCCATGGCGAAGTTTTCGAACCCGAGTTCGAGCGCCGGTGACCCGGGCTTCACCCGGTAGTCACCGTCTTCCGGCGCGGTGAACAGCGGATCGGCGAATACGGAGTGCTTGTCGTATCCCAACGCACGCCACTCGTCCAGTGTCAGCCCCCTGTTCGGTGCGTCTGTCCTTTCGCCCAGGCCCCCGCTTTCGCCGTCGCTGAAGAAGGCCAGGAACCCGCCGGTATCGCTCCAGAACAGATTGTAGTCGATCTCTTCGGCCAGCGGCCCGCGCATGGGTGGGTCGATGGCGTGATAGAACACGCCGCGCTTGCCTTGCTTGCTGACGCCGTAATTGTGATCGTGCTCCTTTTCGGCACGCAGCGAGATTATGTTGCGCACGAATCGGTCGGAAGTGTATTCATAACCCATGTTGAACACGATGGAGTGGCCGGAATCGACAATGATGTTGTTCTCGGCGATCCGCATGTCGCCTTCGCGGAACTTGATGGGACACCCGACGCATAGGTTGTGGTGGATGTGGTAATCGAATACGCCGTCGTCCAGATCGATGCCCCACTCGTGATCTTCGACGTAGTTGTAGCGGATCTCGGTAGTGAAGAACACGTCGTCACGCACACTACCGGCTGCATGCGAAGGGAATTCGGGCCCATGCGATTGGTTGTAGCACCAATGCCTGCTACGGCCCCATGCATTGAACGGGCCGTGGTCGACGGTCTCGAGGCAGGTTTCGTATAGCCTGTTGTATTCGATGACGTGGCCGCCCCAGGTGCCGTCGTTGATGCAGACCGCGGCGCGCGGCAGATGATGAATCTCGTTGTGGCTTACTACGTTGCGCTGACAGGACGAAAGGAACACACCCGCGGTCTGCTTGCCGTATTGGCCGCAGTGATGTATGTGATTGTTGGAGATCACGTTCTCGTCGGGGAAGGGCATGTTAGTGCCTATTCGTTCCTGAAGTATGCCGACGAGGCAGACGGCGCTCTCGCCCATTTGCTCAAATGTGCAGCCGCTGACCGTATTGCGGTGGTTGAACGCATTCATGAAAAGCGCATTGCCGCCCGTGGCATAGAAGTAGCAGTTTTCAACAGCGCAATCTTCAGCTCCTTGAAGGAACACGGCGCCGCTGCGGTGTATTGTCCAGTCGCCCATGGAGGGCGCCGTCCACGGTTCGAGGTAGACTGTGTTGGTGTGCGTCACCTTGAAACCCGAGAGCGTGATGTGGCGTACCGGTTCGGCCTGCGTCCCGCGGAACTCGACAACCTGCCTGAGACAAGCGGCTTCCACCACGGCCGTAGCCATATCCTCAGATTGTTCCGGCATGTAGTAGAGCGCGCTCTCACGCGTGTCGAGATACCACTCGCCCGGCGTGTCCAGTTCTTCGAACACGTTCTCTATGAAGAAAGGGCCAAGACTGCCGGGAGCGCCGCTCGCCCGGCCGAAGATATTCGAGTTCCAGTGCCATCCGCCGCTGCCGAGAAGTACTGTGCCGCGCTCCGGATCCATTGACTGAAGACGCCAGATCGTGTTGCCCACCGGCGTGCTCATGATGCCGTTCAGTATCGCTTCTTCCGGATGAGCCCAGTTTCTACCGGCGAGCACTTCTTTCGGGAACTTGAGTTCGCCCGGCACGCTGCCGCGTTCGACTTGCGTGTGAATGTGGCCTTTGCCGGTCTTGAGCGGATTATCCGGATCGTAACTCGGATAGCGGGCGCGGTGCTTGCGCACGCCATTCACGAACAGTTGGTCAAAATCTATCTTCGGCTTCTGGCCTTCGGCTGTTGATTGGAACGCAGGGACATGCGACAGGTCGGCTTTCATGATGCCGTCTTTGTACGGTTGCCAGTCGAGGTCGAGGCGCACGCCGCCGCTCAGCACGGGTTCTTCGTCGCGATACGCCGCATAGGTGACAGGCCCGTCGGTTGTCCCGGAATCTTCGGGGGTGAATACGATGGGGCTTCCGGTATAGTAGGTTCCCCCGCGGGCGAGCACGGTGACCGGCCCGGAGTTGCAGGCCTTGCATTCGCGAACAGCGGTCTGAGCGCGTTGGAAGGTGGCAAATGGGCCGTCTGTGTTTGTTGGGTTGGGGTCGGGCAACTGTCCCGACCATGCGTCGTTGCCGTAAGACGCCACGAAGAAATCTGCCATTTTGCTGTCCTTTGAATGTAAGTCGCGGCGTTAAACGTTACCTGATGCTATTGTCTGTAAACGCCTGCGCCTGTGGCTTGGCCATCAGTCGTGCCACAGGCCCTGCAACGTTGTGAGCAGGCTGTCGACGAGCAACTGTCCGCCGGCCGGGCCTACTTTGTTGTCTCTGATGTTGCCGCCATAGTCTCCGGCCTTCACTGCACGCTCCGTGGGAAGGTAGAGGCCGGGATTGCCGGTATCTTGTGCCAGAAGCTGAACGGTAAAGGTCTGGACGGCGGGGGAACGTTCCTGTATGCGCAGTCCATAGTCCAGGTACAGCTCGAAGGGTGCGAATGTCATGGCCACGTCGCCAATACGCAGGACATGTACCTCGGTGGCATAAGTGGGGTCGTCGAGTTGCTCCTCATAGCGTTTGACCACCCGTTCGTTGTAGATGATATTGCTGTGACATGAGGTGTATGTGGGGTCGGTCGGGTCGCGGGGCAGCTCGGCGAATCTCTTCTTGTGCTTGGCGGCTTCTTCCCTGCAAAAACGGACCTCCTCGGCCGTGACCATTCGGTATGGCAAGTTCAGAATCTGGTAGGAGTGATCGAAAGGCACGTTGGTCGCTCGGACCGCCGCGCAGACCGTAGATGCGTCGTCTACCGCTGCGGCGATGCGCTCGCCGATCAGCCTGCATTCCGCGTCCGTGACCTCGGTGGACCATGCAGCCGTGGTCTCGGACGAGATCATCCCCTTCAGGCGTAGCATGCGCAGATGTGCGCGAGTATGAAGCATGGGGTGTGGCGACTGGTCGCCGGCAAAACCGGACTGGGGCAGTATAAAGATTCCATCGCCGTAGCGTTTGCGAATCTCCTCACGGGTCTCGTGCCAGAAGTCGGCCGACAGGAAGAATTCGCTTTCGCGGGATTGGGATGGGCAAGGCACATTGACGATCATGCCGGTCGGCTCGCCTTGCGAGTCATAGGTGAAGAGCAGGTTCACCGTGTGGTCGGCGCCGCCTTCCATATGGCTGAACGCAGGTGTTGCGGTTGGGCCATACAGTTGTCCGGAGCCGTCTTCGTAGTGAACGCGGCGGTTGTGCCCGACCACCGCTTGGGCCGAACCCCATGATACTTGTGCGGGTTCACGAGCATTCCAGGCGTCCTTGATGGCTTCGGTCATGCGGTCCGTGAGCATGTCGGCATACTCTTCGTCGGGCGTTACACCGTCGGGAAGTTCAGGATACCAGAAACCAGCCTGGCACGGCGCGTTGTGCGTATGGATGGTAGATACACAGACACTGTGGGGGTCCAAATCCGGCACCTCTTCGGCCAGGCGCCTTCGGCATTCCTGTATGACCGCGTCGATCACGTAAGGTGCGTCCACGGAGACCAGCACCGAATGCGCCCCGCCCTCGCACCTGCTTTCCAACGCCAATGCCGTACAGGTGAGCGGGGTCCGGATGTCGTCAGACACACGAACGTGGAACTGGCCCATGACACGGACCTTGCCCTTCGGGGTGATGTCGCGCGTGGCCCAGCCAATGGAGATCGGGGGGGAATCGGATGCGTTATTCTCTTTCGAATTCATGGGTATTCCTCAGCATGCCCGTGTTGGCGTTTTCCAAGCCTGGAGGTCGGTAAGCCCGGAGGGCGACAGCTTGTAGCCACGGCCTTCGTATGTGTTTAGCGTTTCCGTGTAATGACACACCTCCGTGCCCAAGCAGTACCGCCCCCTGCCGGCTTGACCGGCAGGGGCGAAAGATTGACAGGCTACGTGGGGAGAGCACCGACCTCCGTTCTACGGCCGCCGACCTTTCTTCCGAACCTGCCAAACGGCAGGCTCCGAAGAAAGGTCACGTTGCCTGCATCCTGCTGGCAACGACATCCGCCTCCGGCGGATGCGGCGGCCCGGGATGCACGGGGGCAACACGGCTTAGCCTATCAATCTGTTGCTCCGGCGGGACAAGCCCGTCGGGGGCACTTTCGAAGACGCGACGTGCCATTTCAGACCACGCTAAACACATACATACGTTCGTCGAGGTAGACGCAATAGCGGCGCGATCCCGGATCGACGACGAGGGGAGATGGTGTACGTGGGCGTCTACTCATAAGCACCTAACTCCTTGCCGAACTGCACGATTTCCCGGTAGTTCTCAAGGGCTCACGCCTTGGGCTAACAATGTTTCATCCACTTTGGGGATTCCTGCAAAGTCCACACAATGTCGGATTCACACGCTAAACAGCCCCCCCCCGAAGGCTTCACGGGTGACCCGGGCTAGCCCCTGCCGTTCTTCACATTCTGCAGGAGTTCCATACCATTATCGAAGTATACGCGGCTGAGTTCCGTGCCGTCAATGCCTGCCATGTCTGCGGCGCGCTTCACGGCCAGCACGATTTCCCACATCATGTACGTCGCGCGCATGTTGTGGGAACCCACGCGGAAGTCGCTTTCGGGATACCCCTCGAGCACCAGGTCGACCCAGTGATCCATCAGATACACCCGCCTCCCGCGCATGTTCGCGATCGGCAGATCCGACGCAAAGAGGACGCGTCGCGGACCCAGATGTTCGAATACCATCTGCAGCGCCAGCGGGTCCATTACCATCGCGGTGTCCATGTAAACGTTCTCGAGATCTGCGATCGAGCCGATCGCCGCGGCCATACGGTCCGGCGTGTAGCACCGGCCGCAGTGGGCGACAACGAACTTCGCCTGCGGGTACTCCTGAGCGTATCTCCGAATCCCGGCCTGAACGCCTGGGTCGGCCAGGCGCTCTGATGTCGGTACATGGAAGAGAACGATCAGTTCCAACTCGTTGGCAAGTTTCAGTTCTTCGGCGCCGATCATATCCTCAACACTTATGTTCTGGTAATCATTGCCGTGCCAGCAGATGTAGACCTTCCAGCCGAAGAAACCATCCTCGACCACCGCCTTGCGCAGTTCGGCGGGCGCAGACGTATCCCGACCGGCAATGAAGAGCGGATACAATCCCTGTTCGGGCCGTGCCGACGAGGTGTAGGCGTTGGTCTTCGCCAGGTCCGCCGCCGGTGTCGGGTTCCCGAAACACACTGCCTTGAACTCGCGATCCGGGAACAGCATCCTTCCGTCCGCAAGGAGATCGTCGATATCATATCTGGTCGTGCTGACCACGTACTTCGTGCCCCGTTCATCGGTTTCCCAACTGACCACCTTCCAGTCCTCTTTCCGCCAGATGTGCGTGTGGAAATCCAGTATCTGCCGGGGCACGACCGGCGCCACCTTCTCATGATAGAACGGCAGGTCGACCTCCTCGTAACGCTCGTCGTTGGTCATTGCCTATTCGCCTTTCTTATCGGTCCTTCCGCATTGTTGTAGAATACCTGTTTTGCCGGCCTCTGAAGGAGTATTTGCCGGCGCTCGTCGGGCTGCGGCCCCCAATCAGTGCCATACGACTCAACCAGACCCCAATACGCATGGCGTTTGCCGTTATTCTTCACGACTACCGGTCGAATGGACATACCCCCATTGTAGCGCTGAAAAAAGCAAAAACAAGGGGGGGAAGGCGATTCTTGAGGTGTCTCTCGACGGCATCCTTGCATCCGCACACGAGGTCAAGCACCTGATGCAGCCGCTCAGTTTGAGGTCCTTAACGCACACAGTAGATAAGGGGAGCCTACGTAATCGTGATCCCCTTGACCACCCGGCGACCGATGTCATAAGCACGGGGGAAGCAGCAGCGCCGTCAGCATCGCCAGATGCCATCCGTGCCGGGAACGTCATTGTCAGATGCCAATGGCCCGCAGCGCAAGGTTAAGAAGCCCTCCGACAGAGAACGCCGTGATCACCATGATACATGTGGACTTGACCATGTCTTTGAGGCCCAGTTCGCGGAAGAGCACAACAAAGGTCGCCACACAGGGGAAGTATGCCGTCAGTACGACGCTCGCGACGATCAGTTGCCTGAGGTTCAAATCCAAGGGTGCGAGCATCCCTACGGCCACGTCCTTCCTCAGGAATCCCACGATCAAAGCACCCACGGCCTCCGGGGGAAGTCCCAACAGCCTGGTGACGACGGGGCTGAATGCTTTGCTCAGCAACGCGATGATTCTCAGAGAATAAAGGAGGTTCACCACGAGGACCCCGCCCAGGACATAGGGGACGGCCTCCCTGACAAACCATCTGACGCGCATCCAGAGCTTCTTGAGCAGAGATCTCCAGTAGGGAAACCTGTATGGGGGGATGTCGACCAGGATTTCGGGCGTCTCTCCCTTCACGAACTTTTTCATCAAAACGCCCAGCGCGATCCAGAGCACGAACAGCGTGCCGAAAACCGGCAGGAACGCGGCTGCTCCGTACTTTCCAAGGAGCCCCGCGATCATGGCGATCTGCGCCATGCAGGGAATGCTGATCGCCAGCAACGTTGAAGCGATGAACCTTTCCTTCCTCGTCTCGAGGACGCGGGAAGCCAAGGCTCCCGGCACATTACAGCCAAGCCCCAGCATCATGGGAACGATCGCGAGCCCGTGAAGTCCCACCCGATGCATGATATTGTCTATCAAAACTCCCAATCGAGGCAGGTAGCCGATGTCTTCGAGCAGGCTGAGCACCAAGTAAAAAGCGAGCACATAGGGCAGAACGGCGCCCAAAGGGATGAACAGACCGGTACTCAAGAGCCCGAAGGATTGGGCGAAGTCGATCTCGCCCTCAATAAGACGGCCGATCAGTATCTCATGCACGATACCGCTCCCGCCCAGAAGCGCCGAAAGCTTTGCTATCAGGGGCCGCCAGAGCATGTCAAAAAGCGGCTCGGTAACGTAGCCGATCAGCCCCTCGCCGACAAAGCGAATAATCTCGAAAGAAGCCGAGAGCACCATGAGGGCAAACAGGGGCCCCCAGACAGGATGCACCGTGGCACGGGCGACTGTCTGCCCAAGGGTTGGATGATGATGGCTTACGCGCTGGACTTCTTCGACAATGCCGCCGATAACCAGCCACTTCTGCTTTTCTTCGTGTGACAGTTGCCCCGGCCGCGCCTCAGTGAGACTCTCCTGGAGGCCCTTGATCCCTTCTCCACTCAAGGCACATGTGGGAACGACGGGAACAGCCAGTCTCTGCGCCAGCTTGTCCACATCTATCTCGATGCCCTGTGCAATTGCCTCGTCCCACATGTTCAGCGTAACGACCACAGGTTTGCCGGTTCTTAACAGTTCGATGGTCAGGTTCAGGTTTCGTTCCAGATTCGTAGCATCAAGAACGTTTACAATGACGGTGGCTTTCTCGAGCAGTTCCACGGCGACTTGCTCGGCCGGATTCGTGGGGTGCAGGCTGTAAGTGCCGGGAACATCAATGACTTCGGCGGGCTCGCCGCCGACCCTCGACCTTCCCTTGGTGAACTCAACCGTCGTTCCAGGGTAGTTGGATGCTATTACGTTTGCACCTGTAAGGCGCGAGAATACCGCACTCTTGCCGACGTTGGGATTCCCCATGAGCAAGACGAACATTTCGACCTCGCAGAGCTGGATATTAAGATCCAGCTCCCAAAAAAGCAGGAGGAAACTTTCAGGAAGCGCTCTTCGCCTCAACGAGAACCCTGGAAGCTATCCCTCGACCAAGCGCCACGTAGCGACCATCCACGATAACCGTGACAGGCCCTCCCATGAACTGCGCACTGACCTTTGTTAAGGTTTTCCCAGGCCTAAGGCCTAGGGCCTCCAGCCTCCGCACGATTCCTACACCGCCGGCAACGGTGCGGATCACAGCGTTCTCTCCGGCCTGCAACTGATTGATGGAGATCACTTACTTCTCCTCGGTAATCGCGCTCTGCCGACATTCCTTACAGATGCCTCTGACGCCTACCCGGCGCTCAAGCGGCTTGAAGCCGTGTCGTTTGCAGGCCTTCTCCTGCAGGATCTCTATCTCTTCGTCTCTGAACTCGATGATCTTTCCGCAGCGGACGCAAAGCATGTGGCCATGCTGGCGGCCAGTAACCTCATACTGTGCCCGGCCCTGACAGCGGAATACCTCCTTTATCAGGCCGCAGTCCTGCAAGTGCAGCATTGTCCGATAAACCGTCGCCCGCGAAACTGTTCCTTTTTTCCGTAGGCGGTCGATGAGTTCATCCACATCGAAGTGATCCCGCGTGTTGAGCACCTCCCGAGCGATCAGTTCCCTCTGTGCGGTCCAACGCACCCTTTTCCGCTGCAAGGATTTACGCAGATCTTGCAAACCATTTTGCATGAGCCGACCTCGGGACAGTTAATTGCAACTGAGTCGCAACTTCATATTATACCACAGCGGACCCAGCCTGTCAATTGAAAAGACCGATTGCCTGCCCCCGTGCCCCCGGGGTGCGATTAGAGATCTTGGTTCAAGCCCTGGTCTGGTCGTCTGTACTGGGGCAACTCTTTTCGTATGTGTTTAGCGTGAAGCGGCATCCATGCAGCCTGTGCGACCTGCCTGTGCGACACGCAGACAGGCACGCAGGCAGGATGCCCCAGCGCAATTGTTTTCTCTCCTGGCCCTTCGTTCTGAAGTCCCGGAGGGACGTCTTACGGTTAGCCCAGGGTGACCGACGACCGGAGGTCGGAAGGGAACCCTGGGTAAGGGGCACATAATAATCCATGAGCCCCGGAGGGGCGACCCTTGCAGATCGACGGCACGCCTGTCGCCCCCTGCGGGGGGCTCTGCAGGGGGGGAATCGTTTTCCACGGGCTGACGCCCGTGGCTACAGACTATCGCCCGTCGGGCTCAAGGGCGGCTCGCAACCTGGCCGCCGCAAGGCTTCCGCCTTTGCGGGGGCCGAAGCTTCGGCGGAGGCCTCTGCAGGCGGGTCCGACAGGCAAGCGCGTCATTTCCTTTCGTCCTCGTCGTCAGAACCATCCCGTTTCCCATGACAGCGGCGCCGACGCGTGTACTTCGACGAACGCCCGCGTTCGTCGCGCGGCCCTCTTGGGCCGCCGCCGCCATCACATCTACCTTGGCGAACGTCTCTCCGCCTTCTCAGGCGGCCGTTGCCATCGATTCACGGGAACCATAATGTTTTGTCGCACCCTTACCGGTCGGTGAAACTCCGCAGTTTCTCTTTGAGCGCTTCACGGGCGCGGTGCAGAAGAGCCTTTACCGCGCCGACGGACGTATTCATTGCGGTCGCAATCTGATCGTACGATAGTTCTTGATATCTGCGGAGGATCACCGCCATCCGCTGGTTCTCGGGCAGGGCCGCGATGGCCCGCCTCACCGCCGCCTGAAGCTCGGCTTGTTCGAGATCATCGCGCGCTTCCGCATGCGGGCTCCCTGCCGCTTCCCCGCTAAGCGAACCGGGCCTGCGACCACGACGGCGAATTTCGCTATAGCACGCGTTGCGCGTGATCGTATACAGCCAGGTGGTGAAACTTGCCGTAGGCCTGTAACCCGCGGCGGATCTGAAAATCTGGAGGAATACGTTTTGGGCAACATCTTCGGCAGCGGAGCGGTCGCTCAAAAACCGATTAGCCAGGTTGAATACCGACTTGTAGTGCCGCTCCATCAGGCGCTCGAAGTCGTGGACGTCCCCCTGTTGAAAGCTCAGCATGAGCCGAACGTCTTCGTCCACGGTGGGGGTCCTTTCAGCGGGCGGCGAGGGAGGCGGCATCTGTTTGATAAACGAGCCGTTGGACTCACACCAGTTCTTGCAGGTGTCCGGTGAGTTTGGCGATTCGCTGCTCCAGCTCATCGCCGCGTTCGCGCTCGCGGTCGACCACGTGCTTGGGGGCCTTCTCGAGGAAAGCAGCGTTGGCCAGACGGGCCCTGATGCCGCTGAGCTGCTTTTCGGCGGCGTCGAGCTGCTTTTGCGTCTTCTCGCGTTCAACGTCCAGATCGATCAGCCCCGCCAGCGGCACAAAGATCTGTATTATCCCGACGACTTCGGCGGCCGACGACTCCGGCTTCGGGAGATCGACGCCCGTCTCGAGCGATTCAACATAGGCCAGCCGCATCAGCAGGTCCCGGTTCTCCGCCACGGTCTTCTCCGCTGCGGCATCGGCCACCGACACCGTCACCGACAGCGGCTTTCGCTTGGGGACGTTCATATTGGCGCGCACGTTTCGGATCGCGCGGATGATGTCTTGGACCGTCCCGATCTGCGCTTCGATCTCCGGCTGAGCGTAAGGCCCCTGAGCCTGCGGCCAGGGCGCTATCATCACACTCCGGGCCGCGTCGGCCGCTTCGGGCAGGCCCCGTTTCGGGCAGAGCTTGCCCAGATTCTGCCATATTTCCTCGGTGATGTAGGGTGCGAACGGATGCAGCAGCCTCAGCCCGGCGCCGAGCACATGCACCACAACGCCCTGCGCCGTCCGGCGGCTTTCGGCCTCGGGGCCGGTGGTCTCTTTCGAATAGATCCGCGGCTTGATGATCTCGAGGTACCAGTCGCAGAACTCGTGCCAGATGAATTCATACACAGCCCGCGCGGCGTCGTTGAACACGAACCCTTCGAGCCCGGAGTTCACGGTTTCGATTGCGTTGTTGAGCCTGCTGAGGATCCAGCGGTCCTCGGCGGCAAGCTGGTCTTCGGCCGGAGCGCTGCTGGTGTCGCAGTCGGGCGCGTCGGCCAGGCTCATCAATACCAGCCGCGAGGCATTCCACACCTTGTTGGCGAAGTTGCGTCCGATCTGCACCTTCTCCTCTGAGTAGAAGGCGTCTTGCCCTTGGGAGGTGATGAGGATCATGCTGAAGCGCAGCGCGTCGGCGCCGTACTTGTCCATCACGTCCATCGGGTCGGGGGAGTTTCCCAGCGACTTGCTCATCTTGCGGGCGGTTTCGTCGCGCACCACACCGTGGAGGTAGACGTCGCCAAACGGTATCTCGCCCATGAATTCCAGGCCGGCGATTATCATACGCGCCACCCAGAAGAAAATGATATCGGGCGCGGTGACGAGCGCATTGGTGGGGTAGAAGTAATCGAGGTCCGGCGTCTTTTCGGGCCAGCCGAGGGTGGAGAACGGCCACAGCCACGATGAGAACCACGTGTCGAGGACGTCTTCTTCCTGCTCGATGTTGGCCGATCCGCACTTGCACTTTTCGGGGGGGTCGGCCGCGACGATAGTCTCGTCGCAATCGCGGCAGTAATACGCCGGAATGCGGTGTCCCCACCAGATCTGGCGCGAGATGCACCAGTCGCGGACGTTCTCCAGCCACGAGAAATAGACCTTGGTCCAGCGCTTGGGATAGAACGTGATCTTGCCTTCGCGGGCCGCCTTGATCGCGGGCTCGGCAAGCTCCTTCATCCGCACGAACCACTGGCGCGACAAATAGGGCTCAACGATCGTATCGCACCGGTAGCAGTGCCCCACCGAATGCACGTGCGGCTTCTTGTCAACGAAAAGCCCCAGCTCTTCAAGGTCCTTGAGCACGCGCTTGCGGCACTCGAATCGGTCGAGGCCCGCGTACTTGCCGGCCGCCTCGGTCATCTTGCCGTCCTCGCCGATCACGGCCACAAATTCGAGGTCGTGCTTGCGGCCTATCTCGAAGTCGTTGGGGTCGTGCGACGGCGTGACCTTCACGGCGCCCGTGCCGAATTTCGGATCGACGGCCTCGTCGGCGATTATGGGTATCTCGCGGTCCATCAGCGGCAGCATTGCGTTCTTGCCGATGTCGTCTCGGTATCGCGGGTCGTCGGGATGCACCGCAACGGCCGTATCGCCCAGCATTGTCTCGGGGCGGGTTGTGGCGACTGTAAGGGCCTTGTCGCCGCCGACGATCGGATACTTGATGTATGAGAGCGCCCCTTCGATCTCGCGGTGCTCGGATTCTTCGTCCGACAACGCCGTGCGGCACCGTGGGCACCAGTTGATGATGAAGCTGTCGCGATAGACCAGGCCCTTGTTGTAGAGATGAACGAACACCTCGCGCACGGCCCGCGAGAGGCCTTCGTCGAGTGTGAACCGTTCGCGCTCCCAATCGCACGAGCAGCCCAGCCGCTTGAGCTGCGAGGTGATGATGCCGTGGTGATCGTGCTTTGTCTGCCACACGTGCTCGACGAACTTCTCGCGTCCGAGGTCGTCGCGGGTGATGTTCTGCTTTGCGAGTTCCTTTTCGACAACGTTCTGCGTTGCGATCCCCGCGTGGTCGGTTCCGGGCACCCACAGGGTGTTGAAACCCTGCATCCGGCGCCAGCGGATGAGGATATCCTGCAGCGTATTATTGAGCACGTGCCCAAGGGTGAGCATGCCGGTTACGTTGGGCGGCGGTATTACGATCGTATAGGGAGTTTGCGATTTGTTGGGCTCCGGATGAAAGAACCCATTGCTCTCCCAGAATTCATACCAGCGCGATTCAGCTTCGGCGGGCGAGTATCTCGTGCTCAGCTCAAGTTTCATTTCGTCTTCCAGACAATAGAAGTCCAAAGTCCAAGGTCCAAAGATGAATTATGAGTTCTTGTCTTCTTTCTTCTCTGTGCCCTCTAGCCTGCCCGCCATAGCTCCGCGGCGGCGGGTGCCTCGCGCCGTCCGCCTTCGCGGGGGCCATAGCTATGGCGGAGGACCCGCCTTAGCGGCTTTGGCGCGTCGGCGACTGCGGTGAATCCGTATTGGACTTCGGACCTTGGACCTTGGACTTTGGACCTTGGACAGTCTTCAGATGTCTTCGGAAAATGCCCCGGGATGATACGTTACTCCCGAGTAGCTGCGCTCGTTTTCGGGCTTGTCGAGCTCGAAGGCCTTGTGCACCGCGCGCATGGCGTCGGCGGCACGATCCTTTGCAACCACACACGATATCTTAATCTCGGATGTACTGATCATCTGGATGTTGATTTTCTCGTCGGCCAGCGCCCGGAACATCCTCTCGGCCACGCCCGAGTGGCTCCGCATCCCGACCCCGACCACCGATACCTTGGCGATGTTGTCGTCGGCTACTACGCCGGCCGCTCCCATCTCTTCGCCGGCCTTTTTGCAGGCTTCCAGCGCCTCCTGAAGATCGTTCTTCATCACGGTGAAGGTCAAATCGGCCTTTCCGTCGCGCCCCACGTTCTGAATGATCATGTCGAGGTTCACGTTGCGGCCGGCAACCTTCCCCAGAATGTTGGCGGCTATGCCGGGCTGGTCCGGCACGCCGATAACTGTGACCTTCGCTTCGTCGCTGTTCACAGCCGCCCCTCGTACGATAACCGCTTCCATTTTATCCGGCTCCTCTGTTATAATCGTTCCCGGTGTGTTGGCGAAACTCGATCTCACGCACAATGCCACCCTGAATTTCTTTGCGATCTCCACCGCCCGGGGATGCAGCACCCCCACCCCCAGACTGGCAAGCTCGAGCATCTCGTCGTGGTATATCGTGTCGAGCTTGCGGGCGTCGGGGACTATCCGCGGATCGGCGGTATACACCCCGTCGACGTCCGTGTATATCTCACACATATCGCCTTTGATTGCCGCGGCCAGCGCCACCGCCGTGGTGTCGGACCCGCCGCGCCCCAGGGTTGTTATCTCCGAATCGACGGTCACGCCCTGAAAACCGGCGGCGATGACGATGTTGCCGCCTTTCAGTTCCTGCTCAATGCGATCGGGCCGTATGGCGGCGATCCGCGCCTTGCCGTGAGAATTATCGGTGAAGATCCCCATCTGGCTTCCTATCAGCGATATTGCCTTATGGCCCAGCTTGTTGACTGCAATAGCCATCAGAGCCACGGAGATCTGCTCGCCCGTCGACACGAGCATATCAAGCTCGCGCCGCGACGGATTCTCATCTATCTCGTAAGCCATTTCGTAAAGCTCATCGGTCATGTCGCCGCGAGCCGAAACGGCGGCGACAACGCGGTTGCCGTCGAGCTTGGCCTGCACAATGCGGCGGGCCGCTGCGAGGCAGCGCTCCGCGTCGGCTACGGACGTGCCGCCGAATTTCATCACGACAGTCGACATTCGAACGGACCCTTTCTTGATACAACGATGCCCTGTATCAGCGTATTTCGGCCGCAACGGAAAGCGCGCGGCCAGTGGAAAGGCAATCATGAAGAATTACATCGTACCATCCATAAGGCTGAGAATCAAGCAAAATGCAATCGTAGACGGGCGCAGCCCGGGCGCAGGGGTGCGATCAGAGATATTGGTTCAAGCCTCGGTCTTGTCGCTTGTGCTGAGGGAAACTCTTTTCGTATATGTTTAGCGTCGTTCGGCTAATCATGCCAAGTTGCCCAAAAGCAGGTCGGGCACAGAACGCCTGTAAATGCGCATAGGCGCGGTAGGGGCGGCGCTTCGCAGCTCGGCCGGCCCTTTGCGGCCGGGCGAGACCGAATTGCCCGCCCTCTGTGTGAACAATGTTGTGAAGCAATAACATATCAAGCCATATGTACAATGATGCCAACCTAACTCGAACGCAAACATGAATCTGAATCCGCCGGAGGGCGGGCAATTCGGTCACATCGTGGGGGCCTGTTGGCCACCACGATGTGCTGCGAAGCGCCGCCCCTACATGGCCCATGCACATTTCTTGGCCCACGGGATGGTTGTAGGGCGTTGTGTTCATCTTCGGTTTTCCGCATGCCAGGCACGTGTGCGCCGACGCCAAACAAATACCTCTTTTCAAAGAGTTCCCCTCCCACTATCGTAGCTTGAAAACGTTTCAAACAGCCAAATGCATAAGAAATACTCGCAATCTTGTGCTATAATTAATATGGAGGGAATAGAAAGGACTTCTATGGCCGAGAAGATAACAGAGAGGGCCGCCAAGGACGACGGCGCCTGCGATGTCGAGTTTGTCGACGAGGCCAAGGTGGCCGCCGTCGTGCGGGCGCTCGAACCCGACAGCGTGCTCAACCACCTGGCCGAAACGTTTCGGGCGCTCAGCGACCCCACCCGCGTCAAGATTCTCTCTGCTCTGGCGCGCGAGGAGCTTTGCGTGTGCGACCTCGCCAGGCTGCTGGGCATCACGTCGTCGGCGGTGTCGCACCAGCTCCGCGTGTTGAGGAATCTGCGGCTGGTAAGATTCCGCCGCGAAGGAAAGTCTGCGTACTATTCGCTTGACGACCGCCACGTCGAAACCCTCCTAGGCGAAGGAATGAAACACGTGAAGGAGAAGGAGTAATGTTTGTTGTAAAGAATGAAGCTCGGCAGTTGTGAAGAGGCCACGGCACGTTTTTTTTGTACCGATCGTGTGAATATGTGCTCACACGTTGAGTGTAAAACAGGGGCGCGGGAGCGACACCCGCCCGATAATAACATATATGGACGGTAAACACCACTTCAGTGTCTTTTTCGTCGAATCGATGGACTGCCCCGATGAGCTGAGGATCATTGAAGCCAAGCTCAAGCCGATGGCGGGCATCGTCGATCTCCAGGCGAATTTCATCCAGCGTACGCTCACGGTGATTCATGATGCGACGCTCTCGGCCGACGACGTGAGGGCGGCTATAAGGCAGTCGGGTTTCGAGGCTGTGGCCCGCGGCGAAGAAAAGAAGGAAATGCGCTGGTGGCCGCAGCATGCCAGAGGCCTGCTCACGGTCATCTCGGGGGCTCTGATCGCGCTCAGCGGGGTACTCAAGTACCTTGTGCATGCGCCGCAAGAAGTTGTCGACGGCGTGCTGCTGGCGGCAATGCTCACCGCCGGCTTCTACGTGATAAGAAAAGGCCTCCGCTCCGCCCTGAAGCTCAACTTCGAGATGAACTTCCTGATGACCGTCGCCGCGGTCGGGGCGGTGATAGTGCGCGAGCCGCTCGAGGGCGCCTCGGTGATGTTTCTGTTCTCGCTCGCGCAGTGGCTCGAATCGCGCTCGATAGACCGCGCCCGCAACGCCATCCGCAAGCTGCTGGACCTCTCGCCCAAAGAGGCCGTGGTGATTCGCGAGGGCTCCGAGCAGCGCGTGCCCGTCGATAATGTGGCCGTAGGCGAAATGCTCGTCATCCGCCCGGCGGAGAAGATCCCCCTCGATGGCCTCGTCACCGAAGGATTATCGGATGTAGACGAATCGCCGGTCACGGGCGAGTCTATGCCGGTGCAGAAGTCGCCGGGCGATACGGTGTTCGCGGGAAGCCTCAATCAACACGGTTCTCTGACTATTCGCGCGACGAAGCGAGCCGACGACACCACCCTCGCCAAGATCATCCACATGGTCGAGGAAGCCCAGTCGCGCCGGGCGCCGTCGCAGCAGTTTGTCGACAGGTTCGCCCGCATCTACACCCCTGCGGTGCTCATCGGGGCGGTGCTGATCGCAACGCTTCCGCCCCTCTTCGGGCTGGAGTTCGGCAAATGGTTCTACAAAGCGCTTGTGCTGCTGGTGATCGCGTGCCCGTGCGCCCTTGTCATCTCCACGCCCGTCACCATTGTGTGCGCGCTGGCACGGGCGGCCCGCAGCGGCGTGCTCGTCAAGGGCGGGGTGCACCTCGAACATCTGGGCAAGCTAGACACAATCATTTTCGACAAGACCGGCACGCTCACTGCGGGCAGGCCCGAAGTCGTTGAAGTGCTGCCGCTGAATCAACTGTCCCCAAAAGAGATCCTGCGCCTGGCGGCTGCGGTCGAGTCGCGCTCCGAGCATCACCTCGCCCGGGCGATCCTGAAAAAGGCCGAGGAGCAGGGCGCGGCGCCGGCAGGGGTCACGAATTTCGCCGCGCTGCCCGGCAGGGGCGCCCGAGGGGATATCGACGGCACAACCTACTATGTCGGAGGGCTTCGCCTTTTCCGGGAGATGGGCTGCAACACCGCGTCCGTTGAAAAAGCCCTGCAGGAAAACGAAGCTCGAGGCAGGGCCGTGGTGCTGCTGGGCACCGAGACGCAGATGATCGGCGGCATAGTGCTCTCCGACGTGATCCGCCCCAACGCCCCCGATGCGCTCGCGAGGCTGCGCGCGCTCGGGATCGACGACTTTGTCATGCTCACCGGCGACAACGAAGGAACGGCCCGAGCCGTCGCTGAGCAGCTCGGCATGGACCATTACCACGCCGGGCTCCTGCCGGAAGACAAGGTGAAAAAGGTGCGACTGGCCCTCGGAGAAAGCAAACTTGCCGCGATGGTAGGCGACGGCGTGAACGACGCACCTGCCTTGGCCGCCAGCACCGTCGGCATCGCCATGGGTACCGCAGGCACCGACGCCGCCCTCGAAACGGCCGATGTGGCCCTGATGGCCGACGACCTCGAGAAGCTTGCGTACTCGGTGGGCCTCGGCCGTAAGGCGGTAGCGGTCATACGGCAAAACATCGCCGCGGCCCTGGTGATCAAGGCCGTTTTCATTGTTCTGGCCGTCGCGGGCGTCGCCACCCTCTGGTCGGCCGTCGTAGCCGACATGGGTGCCTCACTCATGGTTATCTTCAACGGCATGCGTCTGCTGAGTTTCAGAGAAGGGCACGGCGGAAGTATGAATTATGAATTATGAGTTTTCACCGCAAAGACGCTCAAAGGTCCAAGGTCCAAGGTCCGCATCCGTAACTCATAACTCATAATCCATAACTCATAATTCATACCCGGCGCCCTTGGGTAAAACCTGTTGAAATCGCACCGCCGAACGTTTACCATGAGAGAAGATATGGAGTAATTCTTTCAACCTTCGCCGGGAGTGTCGCTTAAGCAGTGGAAAAACGGTGGGCGGTTCTTCACTCCGACAGGGAAGCTGTTTTCGAGCTTTCCGCTGAGGCCAATATTCCGCCGGTGATGGCGAAGATCTTCATCAACCGCGGCATCCTCGATGCCGACGCGGTTTCGTCTTTTCTCAATCCGCGGCTTGCCGACCTCCACGACCCCAGTACGCTCCCCGATATAGACAGGGCCGCCGAACGCGTTCGCCAGGCCGCGATGGCCAACCAGAAAGTGGTTGTCTACGGCGACTACGACGTCGACGGCGTTTCGGGTGCCGCACTCCTCGTGCAGTTTCTGAAGCTGCTGAATATGAACGTCGATTACTATGTGCCCCATCGGATACGCGAGGGGTACGGGCTCAACGCAAACGCCATCCGCGAGTTCACATCATCAGACGTCCAGCTTCTGATAACCGTCGATTGCGGCGTTAACGCGGTCGACGAGATCAACGAGGCTCGTCAGGCCGGCATCGATATCATCATAACCGACCACCACGAGCCCGGCATCGAGCTCCCCAAAGCTTACGCGATAACCAACCCAAAGCTTCCCGGCAGCCGGTACCCGTTTCGTCACCTGTCGGGGGTGGGTGTTGCCTTCAAGCTGGCATGGGCCATCGCCCAGAAACTCTCACCGGGGCAGCGGGTGAAGCCGGAGTTTCGGGAGTTCCTGATGGACGCCCTCGGCCTGACGGCGCTCGGCACGATCGCCGACGTGGTACCCCTGATCGGCGAGAACCGCGTGCTCGCGAAATTCGGCCTCGAGGCCCTGTCGGCGTCGCGCAGCCCCGGCGTGCGGGCACTCATTGATTCGGCCCGGCTCGACGGCTACCGGTTGGGCTCGCATCACGTTAGCTTCCGCCTTGCGCCCAGGCTCAATGCCGCCGGCAGGATGGCCGAGGCCTCGATGTGCGTGGAGTTGTTGACGACCGACTCCACCGAGAAGGCCAGGCAGATTGCGGAAAAGCTCGACGAAAACAACCGCCACCGGCAGCAGATTCAGCAGCAGGTCCTCGACAGCGTGCGTGAGAAGCTCGAGAAGGAAGTGGACCTCGACAGAGACATGATAGTTGTGCTTGCCGACGAAAACTGGCACGCCGGTGTGCTGGGGATCGTTGCCTCCAAGCTTGTCGACGACTACTACCGCCCCACGGTGCTTGTGGCGCTCGACGGGGGAATCGGCAAGGGCTCGGGGCGCTCTATTCCGCAGTTCAATCTTTTCGATGCCCTCGTCGAATGCGGCGGGCCGCTGATCTCATACGGAGGGCATTCGCAGGCGGCGGGCATAAAGATAAAGCACGACGACATCGACGCTTTCCGGGGAGCACTCAACGCCTATGCCTCCGAGAAGCTCGATTCGCAAGACCTCATCTGCACGCTCGACATCGATGCCGAGGTCGAAGCGGATGAGCTTACCGTTGATCTGGTCACCAGCATCGGCCGGATGGCACCCTACGGTGAGGGCAACCGCGAACCCATGCTGTGCGCCAGGGACCTCCGCCTCACGGGAGTTCCCAGGCTCATCGGCAAGGAAGACCGCCACCTCACCTTCTACGTGCGCCGGGGCAACGCGAGTTTCCGGGCGATCGCTTTCGGCATGGCCGATATGTACGACAGGGTTTCCGCCGGCGAGTATTGCGATCTTGCCTTCAAGGCAAAAGTACACGAGCGAAATGGGCGTCAGTCCGTCGAACTTGAAGTTGTTGACATCAGAATAAAGGACTGACCATGACAGGCGAGGCCCCCCGCCCACAGAAGAAGATTTCGTCGATCCGCAAGCCCCTCCTGCGCCTTGCAGTCTTTCTGTTGCTCATTATCATCCTTCTCACAAGCAAATTCTGCCACAATCGGCTGTTCCTTTTCCCAAGCACAAAAATAAAAGAAACGCCGTCGGATTACCAGGTGGAATTTGAGGAGGTCACCTTCCAGAATGAAGCCGGCAAGCAGCTCGCCGGATGGTTCTGCCCGGCGGAAAACGCCATCGGCGCAGTAGTGCTGAACCACGGCAATGCCGGAAACATCGGAGACTACGCCAACTACGCCCATTGCTTTACCAAGGCCCGAGTAAGTGTGCTGCTGTATGATTACCAGGGCTTCGGGCGGAGCGAGGGGAATCCTTCCATCGGCTCGCTCCTGGGCGACGGCCTGGCCGCATTCGACTACCTGGCCTCGCGTGTGGGCGGAGCCGACAAGATCGCCGTGCAGGGCGTGTCGCTGGGCACGCCGATCTCGTGTGCCGTTGCCGCGCGCCGTCCCGAGGCCGCGGCATTGATCCTCGAGGGGGCCTTTCTGCTCGAAACCGAGCTCTACTGGAGAATGGGCACTCTCGGGGCCCCGGTCGCTTTCGTGATATCCAAATCGCTGCGCTCGGGCGTCCGCCCCGAGCGCGACATACTGGCCCTCAACGGCCGCCCGCTTCTGATGGTCCACGGTGATAACGACCGCACAACACCCCTTTTCGGCGCCGCCGAGCTTTACGAAAAAGCCCGCCAGCCCAAATGGCTGTGGGTAATGGACAACGCCGGGCATTTTCCAAGCCTGATGCATTATAAGCGCAACAGCTATCCGAAGACCCTCGCTTCCTTTCTCAGGCATGTTTTCCTCGACGAGCCTTTCAATCAGCCGCGCGTAAGCTGGACAGCCACCAACCGCAACGGCAAGTGGCAGGTCTCGGCGGACGTCCAAGCCGACGCCGCACCCGTCAGCCTGGTCGTGGTCACGCAAGACAACAAGGCCGTGAGAAAGGAATTGCTCGCCACCGGCTCCTATGATGTCCCAATCGAAGTATCGAGCCGTCCGGTGACGGTTTCTGTTTTCGTAGAGCCACAGGTCGTTCAGGCGGAAAGCGCCCCCCGGTGAGAAACGTCAAGCTCACAATCGAATACGACGGCACCGGCTATCAGGGCTGGCAGGTTCAGGGCAACGCACCCACTATTCAGAAAACGCTGGAGGAAGCGATCCCGAAGATTGTGCAGCATCCGGTGTCCGTGATCGGATCCGGCCGGACGGATTCCGGCGTGCACGCACTCGGGCAGGTGGGGAACTTCGCCACAAGCTCGGAAATCCCGGCACCGAATCTTGCCCACGCCATTAACGCCCACCTGCCGCGCGACATCGCCGTCGTCCGGGCCGAGGATGCCGCGAAAGATTTTCACGCGCGTTACGGCGCCAAAGAAAAAACTTATCGCTATACGATATTCAGCCGCGATACACCCAGCCCGCTGCTGCACGATAGGGCGTATCACCTGCGGGCAGAGCTCGATCTCGACGAGATGAAAAACGCTGCCCGGCACCTGATCGGCAGGCACGACTTCGGCGCCTTCCAGAGCAAGGCATCGGAAAAAGAGGACACCTCAAGCGTGCGCACGATCACCAGGGCCGACTTGACAACAGCAGGGCCGCTTGTTGAGTTTCACATCTCGGCAGACGGATTCCTCTACAACATGGTGCGGGCCATCGTCGGCACGCTCGTTGAGGTCGGCATCGGCAAGATGAACGCGGCGGAATTCAAACGGATCATCGATTCGAAGAACCGATCTCTTGCCGGCCCCACGGCTCCGCCACAGGGGCTGTGCTTGATGGAAGTTAGATACTGATACAAGGATGGTGGCTTTTGGAGTTGCTGTGATGAAAAAAGAATTGAACGCCGGGGTCATCGGGCTGGGCGTGGGCCGACACCACATCATGAACTTCCGAAACTCCCGGGCGAGAGTGCTGGCAATCTGCGACGTCAACGCCCGGCGCCTCGAAGAGGTCAAAGCGGAGTTCGACATCCCCCACGCGTTCGCCCGCATCGATGAAATGCTCGCGGTGAAAGAGCTTGATCTCGTAACCGTGGCCGTGCCGAATTTCCTGCATGCGGAGGCGGTGATCAAGGCACTCCGGGCCGGCAAGCACGTATTGTGTGAAAAGCCGATGGCCATGAACGCACGCGAGGCGAAGAAGATGGCACTCGCGGCCAAGGCATCGGGCAGAAAGTTCATGATGCATTTCAACTATCGCTTCTCGCCACAGGCACAGGCGCTCAAGGAATACGCCGACCGCGGAGTGGTGGGCAACATCTACTACGCCCGCACGGTGTGGAATCGCATGCGAGGCATGCCCGGCCTGGGCGGGTGGTTCACCACCAAGGAGAAGTCGGGCGGCGGCCCCCTCATAGACCTTGGCGTGCACCGGCTCGACCTCGCACTGTGGCTGATGGGGAATCCCGCAGCCGTGAGCGTGAGCGGCTACTGCCACGACAGGCTCGGCCGGGACCTGGCCTGTCGGCAGGGCAAGAAAATGGACGTGGAGGATTTCGCCGCCGCCTTCGTCCGCCTCGACAACGGGGCCGTGCTTTCGCTCGAGGCGAGCTGGGCGTCGAACATCGAGCCCAGGGAGGAGATGTCGACGGTTATCCTCGGCACGAAGGGGTCGCTCTTCCACACCAATATCGGCGAGGGCTACGAGATGGACGCCAAGGTCGTCGCCGAGCGCTTCGGATCGGTCGAAATCGTCCGGCCCAAGGGCTTCAGTCCCCGCTACGCCAGCCCGCAGCAGCATTTTGCCGATTGCATTCTCGAAGATACCGAACCGATGGCAACGGCCGAGCACGGCGTGAGGGTGATGGAGATACTCGACGCCATCTACGAGTCTGCCGCGAAAGGCAGAGAAGTGAAGGTCAGGCGGCAGGACCTGACCCCCAAACCGGGCAAAAAGAAACGAGGAAAGCCGTGCAGGTGACAGCCGCAGGTGAAACGTCGGGCCATCCTTTTAGGATCGGCCTGGCCGAGATCGCTGTTCTCGCGCTCCTCGCGGGGATTCCGCTGGTCTATTTCCCCGGCTTCACCTTCGAGTATACGCACCTCAAGCTTCCTCTGTTCCAGATCGTTGCCGTGATCGGGCTAGCCGCCCTTGTAATGAGGGCGTCGGCCCCGGGTCGATGGCTGCGGCAGCGGCTTCTGCTGATCGGACCCGCGGCGCTGTTGCTTGCGTGGATGTTCGCATCGGTTGCGTGGCATCGTTATCGCTGGGCGGCCCCCGCAGGCCTCGTACGCGAGACTTCATTCTTGTTGGGCTTTCTTGGGCTGTCGTTCCTGCTGTCCGCAACCGGCACAAGAAAGCTCTACGCCCGGTGGCTGGTGGCCGCAGCCGTCGTGGCGGCGGTGTTCATCATCTGCTTCATAAGCACCGGCTCGCCCGGCTACTTCGGCAACCGCAACCTCGCCGGCGGCTTCCTCGTGCTTCCGATCACGGCTGCGCTCGCCTTCGTCGTCGGGCCTTCCGGAAATGTTTCGGCCCGGAAGTACTGGTCCCTCGCCGCGGGCCTGCTGATAATGATCTACGCGCTGTGGTTCACACGGTCCGGCGGCGCACTCGCCGGGGCGGTTCTGGGCGCGCTGCTCGTGTGCTTTGTTCTCTTCAAGGGCTCGCGACGCTACCTTGCGGCGGCCGGCGTGGTGGCGGCCCTCGCCGGGGCGGCATACATTGTTTTCAGACCCGATGTAATGCGACAGCTCTTTGGCGTTCGCGCGCTCATCTGGCGCGGGACCATTGACCTGATCGCCTCGGCGCCGCTGCTCGGACAGGGCGCCGGCGCGTTTGCCGCGGCCATCCGGGCATTTCAGCCGATGGAGTACTTCGCCCACCCCGCCGCGGCGCCCGTTACGGCACACGCGCATTGTTATCCGCTCGAAATCATGGCTGAGTTGGGAGCGGGCGGGGTGGCCCTCTACGCATCCCTGCTCGCCGGATTGCTCCTCGCCGCGCGGCGGGCCGTTCGCAACGCAGCCGACGGCTTCGACCGCTGCGTGCTCGTGGGCATTGCCTGCGGGCTTGCGGGCATGGTGCTGCACGGGATCGTCTCGGTGGGCCCGACTTCGCCGGGCGTTCAGATAAACTTCTGGCTGGGTGCGGCGTTCATTTGCGGCGCCATGGCGACCGGCCCGACCGGAGAGAAAGCCCGGCGCATCCGAAGGCTCCCCGTGGCGATAGTCCTGCTGGCGGCGTTTGCAGCGGCATTTTACTCGCTGAGCTGGAAGAGCTTCAGCGCCCAGCGATACGCCGCCAGGGCCGTGAGGCTCAAGCAGCCAACCGAGAAACTCGCGCTGCTCAAAAAGGCCAAAAATCTGCAGCCCTACGAAACCAAGCTTTCTGTCAGCATGCGAATGAAAACGGCCGCGGCATATTTCCCGTTGAAACGACTCGACAACGCCCTTGCCGAGTACGCGGAACTCGAGTCGCTCAGCGCGAACTTCGGCGGCATCAACGCCAGCATAGCCCGGGTTCACCAGTTGATGGGCAATTACTCGGCCGCAGCCCACTACGCCGAGCGCGCGGCGCACAGCAATCCGTTCGACACACAGGCGTATGCGATCTGGCTCGATGCCCTCCGCCACGGAGCCACTGAGCCCCCCGCGACGGCGGCGACCGAACTGCTGAGCATGGCCGAGAAACTGAAGCCGTTCGAAGCCGCGCTCGAGGGGCTCAATAGTCGCATCGAAGGCGGCCGGCCGTTCGATCGGCCCTTCTTCAACTATACGGCCGGCATAATCAAGAGCGCTCTCGATCAGGCTGATTTCCTCAAGCACGCCGGCCGGGCGACCGAGGCCGAACGTTTCTATGCGAAGGCATCGCGGCAGTGCGCGGCCCTCGCGGAATGCATCGGCGAGCGGCCGGCTGCGGCGCTACCCCTCTTCAACCTCTGGATGCAGGCGGGAAGCGAATCGGGCAAGCCGCAGATCTTCAAAGAAGGGGCAGCCGCGCTCGAAAAGCTGCTGACCGTCGCCGGCCGCGGCGGCAGGGCGCCGTCGAGCAGGGCGCAGATCGAGCTTTACTATCTTCTGGCCGCTTTCCATTACAACAGCGGGCAGCAGCAAAAGGCCGCGCTCGAGCTCAGGGAGGTGGCGGCGTGGTGCCAGCGGGCCTTGCGGTCGGGCGCCGACGATCCCTGGGTGCTCGGCCTCCTCGCGCGCGCCTATGAGATCCTCCACCCCCGGTTGAGCTTCGAGATTGCTAAAAAGCTCCTTGAGCAGGACCCTCACAACCCCATCGCCCGCAGCCTCATCTACACGCTCAAGCAGAGGGCCAAAGCCGCCCAAAGCGGCCGGCCGAAGGGCGCCGGCGAGCGGTGAGTGATCAGGGGCCGCGCGTGGGATGTTGCGCGTCGCACACGAAGACAAGGAGGTACTACGATGCGGAGAGCGCTTGCAATAACAGCCGCCTCGGTCGCAGCCGTCGGTATACTGATCCTTTTTGCCTTCCACATGACACCCAGCGACGTCCAAAAGCGGCAGATGTTTCGTGCAGACCTCCATCACACGGGAGTTTACGATTCAAAGAGCGTGCCAAAGATCTGGGATATGGTCCGACAACTCCAAATGTCTAAGGTGCGCGGCGTAACATATCCAGTGCTTGCCGACAACGCCACCATATACTTCGGAAGTGAGGATGGCTATCTGTACGCACTGAATAAGGACACGGGCCGCGAGAAGTGGAAATTCAAGACTCGCGGTACCACATCCCATTGCGTTCTTGCTGACGGCGTCATCTATTTCTATAGCCAGGATGGTCACATCTATGCGGTGGACGCTGATACTGGAATCGAAAGGTGGAAATTCGAGACGAATAACCTAGCGTGGGGCTTCGCCACCGGTCCCGGCGTTCTTGTGTTTAAGACCCTGGACGGCCAAGTTTGTGCGCTCAACACAGACACTGCCCAACTGCGATGGGAGTTCGACGCGAAAGACATGCGTGCGCTGTCTGCCACTGAAGTCACTGTTGTCGGGGATCAGGTCTGGTTCGGTTCTAAAACGAGGGCAGGTGCCTATGTTTGTGCGTTGGACATCAACAGTGGGTGTTCAAGACCCGAGGCCCGGTCCACTCGTCGCCATCAATCGCGCGCCGCATCCTTTATGTCGGTAGCGACGACGGGTGCATCTACGCCATCCATACGGGCAGCGGAAAAGAAGCATGGAGAGGCACGTCGGGCGACGCCATACGCTCTTCCCCCGCCATCGTCGACGGCGCGGTCTATGTCGGCAGCGAAGATGGGATCATGTACCGCATACGCCGCTGAGAGCTGGGTTCTTTCATCCTTTTGCCTTAATTGTTCATGTCGTAGGGCCCGACCGCCTGAGAAGGCGGCGCGGCGAAGGCCGCCTGAGAAGGCGGGGAGACGTTCGTAACTGTTTAGCGTGGTCTGAAATGACAGGGGCTTCGAAAGTGCCCCCGGCGGGCTTGTCCCGCCGGAGCAACAGATTGACAGGCTAAGTCGCGTTGCACGCACCCCCGGCCGCCGCGTCAGTTCTGCCGCGTTGATTTCATGTGGCCGTTCATCTCAAGTGTTGAAACTATGTAAGGAGAAAGACAATGCCTGTAGTTGGCACGGAAGCACGCAGAAAGATCGAGCGGGTGTTTGTTGTTTTGGCGGGCTGTTCCGGCAATGATGCAAGGACAGCGACGGGCCTGATGTGTGGCGATCCCGGGGCGATCATATTGCTCGGCTCAGCCTGCGGATTCACCACGGGCATACATGCTATGGGCGCCACGACGTCAAAAGCGGCCGAAGCCGTGAAGGCATGGCCGCCGGCGCCGGCCATCACGAGAGTTGCACTGGCTGGAGCGCACAGGGCAAAGCGCTTTTGTTTGGCCCTCATCGAGCAAATCACCGGTTCCGACATTCACAGCATACCAGAAAACATAAAGGCGATACTCAGGGCCGGCGGGGCTTGATCGGGCGGTTGGGTGGGCGTAGCTCCAACCCCTCGTTCGCCGTTGAAGCCCCCCTACGCCAAGGTGATGGCGGGCACCCTTCGCAGCGAATTCGCTCGACCGACTCGCCGCCGCCCGATGGCGGGTATGGAAGGGCTTTTGGCATGGTTGGGGGGCGTGATTGCTTAAAGGTGCAATCGCCCGATTTATCTTTCGACCGTGGCTCGTTCAGAACGGATTCGACCCAGACCTTCTCAATCTGAGCGACAATTCCATCGACTGTCTTCTAATCGCGGACCGACGGATCGAGGGCTTTGGGGTCGGTTCGTTCGAATTGGACCGACCTCTCTTGTGTCCCTCTTGTCAGCGATTGAGATTCCGACGGATATGGGGAGGCGGGGCAGGGCTGCGACCTCCGAAACAATTGAAACACGTAGAGGGCGATGAGCATCGTGCCCAGAATTCCGGCAAGCTTGCCCGCAGAGGTCCTGAATGAGACCCAGCCAAGAACAGCACCCACCAGGCAAATGATCGCAGCCCCAAGCACCGCCGCCTCGGCATCGATCCAATCCGCCTTCTGTATTCCGTCGATGAATGCGAACATGGTTACAGTGGCAAGCAGTGCAAACAGCACCATCACCAATCCCAAAACACCGAAGAGCTTGTTCTTCATCTTCCTCTTCTCCTTTTCCTCCGAGCAATGATTCCATAGTCTGGTATGAGACGCGGAACGCTGCCCACCCCGATCGGCTCACTGAAAAGGATTATAACCACGACTTTGGCAGATGTCAAGTTCTTTCGACTGCACAAAGGAGCGGCGAAAAGGAGGCCGTGCGTTACGATCTGGTGAATGGCGAGTGGCCATTGGGAGCCGTGGTGTTATGCAAGGAAACATGCCGAAAGATCCGTTCGCTCTTGAGCCGTGTTGGGGCTTAGGTGAACAGGAGACCGCAGGCGGGGTTGCTTTGACAGGAAGACGTCACATGCTGCGTTCACCACAAACGCCTGTTGGCGAACGCCCGTCCTGACCCAGACTTCAGATACTGTTCGAAGGCCGCTGCCTTGCGCTTATCCTTGAAGTGGATGGCCACAGCTATTTTCCAGGGACGGAACTTGGCAGTGTGTGGCGATCCGCCGGAATTGTGATTCTGTAGGCGCTTCCCAAGATCATCGGTGATACCGATGTAGCGTTGTTTGGGCGAGGAGATACTTTGAAGAAGATAGACGTACTTCACAGTGTGGTCCGCCTCCGCCCCTCAATGCCTTGGCCAACACACCTGTTTCTGCGGATGCTCCAGGGTGGCTTGCCAGCCGTAGCTCCGTCTCTCGGAGGCCGGTAAAGTCCGCCTTCTGCTGCGACAACACCTGTTGGATTGCGGAAGAAGCTGGCTTGCCAGCCATAGCTCCGTTCTGCGCCGGACGGTGAGGTCCGCCTTCGCTGAAGCTTCGGCGGACAGCCTTCGCCCCGCCTTAACGCAGCGGAGCGAAGGCTGGTCGGGGTGGGCAGATTTGAACTGCCGACCTCCTGGTCCCGAACCAGGCGCTCTACCAAACTGAGCCACACCCCGAGGTGATGAAGCGACGAATTTCACGCCGCTGAGTAATTATAGCACAATAGCCGTCGATGCTCAAGAAAAAAATGCGGCTGCAATCGCTTTCAAGCAACGATGGTGGGAGGGAAACTCTTTGAAAAGAGGTATGTGTTTAGCGTGGTCTGAAATGGCACGTTCCGTCTTCGAAAGTGCCCCCGACGGGCTTGTCCCGCCGGAGCAACAGATTGATAGGCTAAACCGTGTTGCCCCGTGCATCCCGGCCCGCCGCATCCGCCGCAGGCGGATGTCGTTGCCGGCAGGATGCAGGCAACGTGACCTTTCTTCGGAGCCTGCCATTTGGCAGGCTCCGAAGAAAGGTCGGCGGCCGTAGAACGGAGGTCGGTGTTCTCTCCACGTAGCCTGTCAATCTTTCGCCCCTGCCGGTCAAGCCGGCAGGGGGCGGTACTGCTTGGGAACGGAGGTGTATCGTTACACGGAAACGCTAAACACATACGAAAAGAGTTTCCCCCCACGCCCCCCTTCAGAAACTTTTCGGCTGTTACAGCAAGCCGCGCCGGCTCCGGCCGGCACGGCTGTGAAAAGTCTTTGGAAGGGGGTCTGGGGGAGAACCTTTCTTCAGAAAGGTTTCCCCCAGCGCAGGCGACGAGGCAAAGGCTTGAACCATGATTTCTTATCACACCCATCGCTACGCGGCTGCTATTCCAACAATAGCTCGCCGTCGATCTTCAGGTCGGGATCGATCTTCGACGCCAACTCTACGGCATCCAGCGCAAAGAGCGGGCTGATCTCGATTTTGGCCTCGACGTTCCCGTCGGCTTGCAGCGCCACCTCAACGCCCGCCTCGCGCAGCCAGCGGCCGTTGCGGTTGACAAGCGCCCGCATAGCGGTAGCCGGCGAGTCGATCCCCTTCACGTTCTTGACGGGTGCGAATTCCTCTTCGCGTTCGGTTTCGAGCGTCACCGGGGCCCGCGCGAAGGGGAGTGCATCGAAAACGAACGTTTCGAACTTGACGGCATTGGGATCGTGCGGCTTTATCCGTTCCCCTTTCTCGTTGACGAAGGGAGCGGTCCTCCTTGCCACGTGCCACGGCAGCCTGGTGCCATCCTGGTTGAGTCGCTCGACAAAATCAACGTCGAGAAGATGGATCGCGATGCTGCCGGCCCCATAGGCCAGGGAGCCGTCCGGCCGCCGCGCGTGCATAAGCTCGGGGGCCAGGTCGCTGTATTCGATCACTGTGAGCTTGCCGTCGATCGTGCCGACAACGCCCAGCTTCTCTTCGGGGTCGCGCTTTTCCAGGACCTTCAGCGACATCTCGGCGCCCGCCGCCGCGTGGTAGCCGATGAAAACCGGGTCGATGCTCTTCACCAGCACGTTATCTACCTGGTGATACGAGATATGCCTGATGCCGCGCCGTCGCATATCGTCCAGCGCCCCGGTGTCCTTCAGGGCCTTTATCGAGCCACCGTGCCCGTTGGGGCTCAGGAATATTTCATCCTTCCGCTTCAGGATTATCTTTCCCGAGAAATCGAGCGCGGGTAGCATGCCCTGCACGGCAAACATCACGTTGTCCTTCCCCAGCCCGAAGTAGTCGTTGATCTCGAAGAATTCTCTGGTCGCGCCGTCGTTGACCGTGCTGGTCATAATATACAGCGGAATGACGACGGCGTAGCGTTTCGACGTTGCTATGATCTTCTCGGCGAAGACGTGGAAGAGGCTCTTGCCGGTGATGGGGCAGATGGGAAACGTGCCCTTTGGGGGATCGTATTTGAGCCGCGAGCCCTGTCCGCCCGCCACGATGAAGACGGCCACCTCGCCGCGGCTGATCACATCGGCGCCTATCGCCGCCATGCGCCGCCTTTCGGCAAACTGCTCCTCGGTGCGGGGAAGGGGAATGATCTCGGCCGGCTCCATTGCTCCTTTGAACTTCTCCGGCACAACCCGAGCACACGTGGCGGCCAGATTCGATACGAGGTCGAAATCGATACTCGCCGCTTGGTCGAGTAGCTTCTGCCGGCCGGGGTCGTCCAGAGAATCCCACCAGCGAAAGATGTGCTCCTGCCCGACGGCCCGCGCCTTCTCAAAGCACTGGTCGTATCGAGGGCCAAGGTCTATCATACGGCCTTTCCTGCCTGATTGTGCATAATTGATTTTTACCATACCAGCCGTCCGGATTCAATGTGTTTCCGCGGGAATACTCTTGACACTCAAGCCGGTTCACTTTAGAATCAGTCTCATATTGATTTACGGCATTTTAGCTTTCCCGGTAACGCGTTTTGGGTGGTCTTGACGAGAATGTCTTCCCAAGCATTACGAAAAAACATCTTTTCACAGGTGAAAAAGCTTGTGATCAAGATCGGCACGGGCGTCGTTACTTCAGACGAGGGCACCCTCGACGTCACCGGCATCCGGCGCATCTGCAGGCAGGTCCACGAGCTCAACACGCGCAAGGTGCAAGTGATCATCGTCACCTCCGGCGCGATCGGCGCCGGGATCGGTGCGCTGGGCCTCAAGCGCCGGCCGACTGTGCTTCCTGATCTGCAGGCTGTCGCGGCGGTGGGGCAAAACAGGCTGATGCTGGCATACGATGAAGCCCTGCAGAAATACGGGCATCACGCGGGCCAGGTCCTGCTCACGAGTGAGGATCTCGAAGACCGCGCCCGATTTGTGAACGTCGGCAACACGATCCGCTCACTGCTGCGGCTGGGAGCGGTGCCGGTGGTAAACGAAAACGACACCGTCTCGGTGGACGAGATCAAACTGGGGGGCAACGACGTGCTAGCGGCGCAGGTGCTGCACGTTCTCAAGGCCGACGCGCTCATTTACCTCTCCACGGTAGACGGCCTTTACGACTCGGCGGGCGAGGTCATCGACATGGTGGAGAAGGTGACAGACGAGACGCTGGCACTCGACACCGGCAAGAAATCGCCGCTCGGGATCGGAGGAATGCAAACGAAGCTCCGGAGCATCCGGCAGATAACCAGGGCCGGTGAGCCGGTGGTGATCGCGAACGGCAAGACGGACGACGTTATCGTGAAAATCATGGCCGGAGAGCCGGTCGGCACGCTGTTTCACCCCGCGAAGCGTCGCCTCCGCGGCCGAAAGCGGTGGCTGCGCTTCAGCGTAAAGCCTCGCGGTACGATCACGGTCGACGAGGGTGCCGTGCGGGCGCTTGTCGAGAAACACAAGAGCCTGCTGGCGTCGGGCGTGTGTGAGGTCAGCGGCAACTTCGAGCAGGGCGATATCGTGGCGGTGGCCGGCCCGGTGGGGGAGGTGGTTGCCAGGGGCCTCACGCATTACTCCTCGCAAGAACTGGAGGCGATCAAAGGCGCCAAAACCAGCCAGATCAAGTCGCTGCTGGGCTACAAGTATTACGACGAGGTGATCCACCGCGACAACCTCGTGATCCTCGAGTAACCGCGCGTTGCGAGCGCCTGGCCGTCAAGGAAAGGAATATGCCGCCGGCTGATTATCACATGCACACCCTCTGGTGCGGGCACGCAGACGGGTCGATGGAAGAATACGTGGGACGCGCCATCGAGCTCGGCCTTCCCGAGATCGGCTTTGCGCCGCATCTTCCTCTCGAGATTCCCATCGACGAGAAGGTCTGCCTCACCCCGGGCGATATGCACGTCTTTCTCGATGAGTTTCACCGGCTCCGCAAGGCCTACGCCCACACCATTCCGCTGCGCCTCGGGGGCGAGGCCGATTTCATGCCCGGCGAGGAAAAGCAGATCGAGAGATTCAGGGCCGACTACGCCCTCGAGTACGTGATCGGCTCGATCCATTTCATCGGCGACTGGGCGTTCGACCATCCGAATTACGTCGAACGCTTTTCGGAACGGGAGATCGATGACATCTACAACGACTACTTCGCCCTGGTAGCCGAGGCCGCGCGAACGGGGCTGTTCGATGTGATGGGGCACCTGGATCTCCCGAAGAAGTTCGGTCACCGCCCCGAGAACGGTTACGTCCGCCACGCCGAAAAAGCGATAGCTGCGATGGCCGATGTCGGCGTGGCCGTCGAGATCAACACCGCCGGACACGACAAGCCGGTGGGGGAGCAGTACCCGAGCATAGACCTACTCGCCGAGTGCCACGGGGCCGGCCTCAGGCTCGTGTTCGGTTCCGATTCGCACGCCCCCGACCAAGTGGGGCGATACTTCGACGAAGCCGTCGCCCTCGCCCGCTCCGCAGGCTACACGCAGACCCTCCGCCTCAGCCCGGAGCGCGAGATGATCGACCTGTACGGCTGATCCCAGGCAGCCCGCCATTTTTGCAGGAGGCACGCATGTCCATCATGAAGCAGACCTTCCTGATAGTCTTTATCCTCACGTTGTGGGCCCCGCCGGCCGCCGCTGCCGATTACGTCTGGTGGGAGGGAGAATCTCCCAGCAACACAAACTTCCCGAACAAGACATGGTTCTCGGCCTCGACTTTCGAGAACAGCCGGCACGATATTCTTTCCGATGGCAACTGGCTGACCAATGCCGACAAGCGAACCGGCGCCGAGGCTTTCGCGCAATACACGATCAACGTGCCCGCCAAAGGCGAGTACAACCTCTGGGCGCGCAAGTTCTGGAAGCACGGCCCCTTCCGCTGGCGGTTCGACAAGCAGCCCTGGCAGGTCTGCGGCCGAGACATCGGCCTGGCCGACACCGCTGAGATACGAAAGCACCTGTGCGTGAATTGGGTGTACCTCGGCAAGGTAAAACTGTCGAAGGGGGCGCACAGATTCGAGCTGAGGCTCTTGGCAAAGGAAGGGGAAGCGCTTACGGCGTGTTTCGATTGCTTCGTGCTCGCGCGTGGCCAGTTCGTGCCGCGCGGCAAGCTGAAGCCCGGCGATAAATCCGGCCTCGCCGAACCGGGGTGGTGGGCGTTCGAGCCTGCGCCGGATTCTTTTGGCAAGGCAATGCTCGACCTGCGCGACCTCAACGAAGCCACGGCGGGAGAATCGGGATTCGTCCGGCGGCAAGGCGAGAAGCTTGTCCTCGGAAACGGGGAACCGGTGAGGTTCTGGGGCGTGAACTGCGGCGGCGGAATCCTCGACCTCGGGCGCGACACGCAGGACTACCTCGCGAGGCGGCTGGCGAAAGTCGGCGTGAATGTCGTCCGCATCCATTCGCCTGCTTTCGACCGGAACGCGCCCGATCCGACGCGCATCAACAAGAAGCGCCTCGAACGCCTGCACTACTTCGTGGCCGCGCTCAAGAAGCAGGGCATCTACGTCAACATCTCGTTTTACTTCCCGTTGTGGATGGATGTGAAGGCCGGCTACCGCATCCCGGGCTACGATACCATCGACAACAAAAAGCCGTTCGCGCTGCTGTTCTTTGACCCCCGCATGCAGCGGATATACAAGTCGTGGGCCAAGACACTCCTTGGGGCGGCCAACCCTCACACCGGCCTGCCGCTCGCGAAGGACCCCGGCGTGGCGATCATCGAAATCGTGAACGAAGACAGTTTCTTCTTCTGGACCTTCAGCGAAAGGAACGTGCCGCGCGCCCAGATGCGGAAGGTCGAAAAACTGTTCGGCGCGTGGCTGGCCCGGAAGTATGGCTCAATCAACAAAGCCATCGCGGCGTGGGGGAAGCCGAAGGCCTTGAAGAACGACGACCCCGCCAAGGGAACGATGGAAATCCGCGGCGTGTGGTTTCTGACCGCCAAGGGACACGGCAAAGGCGCAATGCGGAAGCGCCTCAGCGATCAGCTACGATTCCTTACGTGGCAGCAGAAGCGATTCTACAGCTCGATGATAAAGTTCTTCCGCGAAGAGATCGGGGCAAAAAGCGTGATCTCGTGCAGCAACTGGCACACGGCCGATCCCAGGATACTCGACGGGATCGAGCGCTACACCTACACGGCCGGCGACATAATCGACCGGCACGGCTACTTCGGGGGCAGCCACGAAGGGCCGCGGGCAGGCTATTCTGTGAGCGCCGGCGACACCTTTCGCGACCGCGCTGGGGTCCTGGAGCCGGACAAGCTTCCGCTCACCGTCAACCAGGTCGGCCGCTACCCGCACATGATCAGCGAGATCGGCTGGCCCAACCCGAACCGCTTCAAGGCCGAGTTTCCGGTGCTCTCCTCGGCCTACGCTTGCCTGCAGGGGCTCGACGGAATATTCTTCTTCGCTGTCTCCGGCGCCGACTGGGAAGCGTCGCCGAAAAAGTTCCCCCTGAGCGTGCCCACGATCCTCGGGCAGTTCCCGGGCACGGCGCTCATGTACCGCCGCGGAGACGTCAGGCAGGCGGAGCCGGTCGTCCACGAGGTGCTCGACCTCGAAGCCCTGTATCGCTTTGAGGGCTCGGCCGCGGTGGCGGTGCAGAGCCTCGACGCCCTCCGCAAGGCCAATGTGCCGGCGGGCGGGGTCGCACGGGGGGTGAAGGTCGCAGGCATCGATCCGCTCGCCTTTTACGCAGGCCGCGTGCTGAGGAGTTTCGGCCCCGGCAGGTCGAATGCCCTGCTCAGGGACCTCACGAAATACGTCGACCGCAACAAGAAACAGATCCGCACCATCACCGGGGAGCTGAAGTGGGACTACGGCGGGGGGGTGGTCACGGTCGACACGCCTCGAAGCCAGTGCGCGGTCGGGTTCCTGCAACGCGCGGGGCGTATTGAGCTGAGCGACGTGGCGATCGAGTGCGACAACGAGTTCGCCGCCATCATTGTCGTCTCGCTCGACGCCAAGCCGATCGCGTCTTCCCGCAACATCCTCGTCCAGGCCGTTACCGAAGAGAAATGTTACGGCTGGAAAGTCGCCGGCGACAAGATCGCATCCCTCGGCGGCTATCCGCTGAACGTCCGCAACATCGACGCAACCGTCATCCTCAAGCGAGGTTCCCGCCTTAGCGCCGTTCACGTCCTCGACGCCCACGGCCGCCTTCGCAGCACGTCAAAGGCAAAGAAGAGCGCCCTTGGCGTCAGCATCAAGCTGCCTGCCGACGCACTTTACACCGTCGTACGCTAGCGTGGGAATGGAAAGGGGGCGAACGTGTTGTGGTTGGCCATAATAGCCGTGGCGATTCCAATCCTGTGCGCATCGGGATACCTTGTATGGAGAAAACGCCGCCTGCGTCTTCTCAGTCGCCGTCGCTTTCGGCATCTGCTTGCTATCAGGCTTGCACTGAATGACCATGCGGCCGCAAGCGGGTCGTACCCTCCCGATCTTGATTCTCTCGTAAGACATGATCGTGTTCCAAACGGAATCACTGTACCGCCGGGTCTGATTTATCATGCCGGGGGCGTATTGCGCACCAAGGGCGAAACCAGGAAGTTGCTGTTTGAGGACGCCAGGGAGGACTCTTACGACAGGCCTGGCCAATATCTGTTCTACAATAATGGAAGGCCGATATGGGTATTCCCCGGCAAAGATGAAAGAGGTGCCACGTCTCTGCACTACGCCAGCGTGATCGAAATAGCACGACGTCTCATCGATGGCGGGGCAGACGTCAACGCGAAGGACGCAGAGGGCAACACTCCGCTGCACGGCGCTGCCGCGGCCGGGAAGCAAGAATTGATCGAGCTGTTGTTGGCGCACGGAGCTGATCCTAATGCTGCAAACAAGGATGGTGTCACGCCGCTTTACAGTGCTGCGCGGCACATCGGCAAGCCCTGTCTGAGTTGCCGAGGGGAAGAGCTATGCATCAACTTCAACGCCATTCTCGACACATTGCTGGAGGGCGGCGCGGAAATGGATATTTTTGCGGCCTGTGCCATCGGCGCCTGTGAGGAGGTCGAGGAGTTGCTGAGGGAGGACCCGCAGCTCGTGAGGGCCGAGATAGACTACGGCAAAACGCCGCTTCATGTGGCGGCATACCATGGGCAACAAGAATTGGCGAAGCTGCTTCTGGCCAACGAGGCACCTGTCAACGCAAGAGACAAGTTCGGAAACACCCCTCTCCGACGTGCGGCCGGGGAAGGTGACAGAGAATTGGTGAATGTGTTGGTTTCGAACGGCGCCCGCCTTGATGTCTTTAGCGCGTCGGCTCTCGGCATGACCCAGCAGTTGTCGGCGATGCTGACAGGCGACGGCAACCTCGTGGGCTCCACAGACGGTTACGGTTTTACGCCCCTGCACGTTGCAGTGGATAAGGGCCGGCTCAAGACCGTTGCGATGCTTCTGGCAGCCGGGGCAGACGTCAACGCAAGAAACAAATCGCGCTGGGCGGTGGAACTCACGCCTCTGCACTGTGTAAAGGATGCAGAAGTGGCTCGGGTCCTCATCGAACATGGAGCGGAGGTGGACGCCCGGGACGGTAGGGGCTGGACCCCACTATACACGGCAGTATGTCGCGGGGAGAAGGAGATCACTCGATTACTTCTCGATAATGGGGCTGACCCGAGCGCCAGATCTCCGGGAGATGCTTCTCCCCTTCATTTTGCGGCACAGCTCGAAAACAAGGAGATCGTTGAGATGCTCCTGGCCGCGGGCGCCGATATCAATGCCCGGGATACCAACGGCGCAACTCCGCTCATCCTCGCGTGCCAAGAGCCAGGGCAGAAGGAAGTGATAGAGCTCTTGCTGTCAAGAGGCGCGGAAGTGAACGCCACGACATCCATAGGTTGGACCGCTTTGAGTGCTGCCGCGCGGGACTGTGAGGAGGAAGTGATTGAACTGCTTCGCGACCACCGCGCGAGGTTTGAGTAACTTCTGTAGCGATCGCGAATAACGCCCATCCGCTGGTGCATGTACGGGTGCATGGCCACCGAGACCCCATTGCCTGCAGGCCTTGTTCCATAGTGTCCGGACCGTCTTCGCAGGAGCCGCACACGACAGATCCGGAAAAGCCCAAGAAAGAAGCCCTTGACACAGGCACCTGCATATTGTATCTTTAGGATGGTTGGCAAGTTGTTGAGGAGCGGGGGTGGGACGAGAACGGCGAGTAATAGTGTCAGGCACCGACGGATTGCAGCAGACGGTCCGTGTGGTGCTGAGCTAGCTTTGTCAGGAGGCAAGAGATCAAACCAAACCTGACACTACTATGGACACGGCTTGGCTGCCTGTGCGTGCAGCCGCCGGCGAGATGTCATATTTGATCTGGAGAGTGTTGATGTGGCTTTTTCTCCTGTCAGCATCGTGTTTCTGGCGAATGTACCTGGCGACCTTTCTACCAATGTGCGCTGGTGCGGTCATAGGATTCGCAAGCCAAATTCATTTCTCTGCGCTCTACAACGGCGTTGCTGGCGCAATGGCTTTCGGTTCGGTTGGGTTCCTGATAGGCACGCTGTGGCAATTCTGGCAGCCCGAGAGAAGGCGGCAGATTCGGTGGGGTGTCTTTGCGTATACTTGTGTATTGCTGGGCGGTAGTAGTGTTGTGGGTATAGTTATCGTAGCGCCTCAAATGCTTCGAGAGGCCAGCACATTGGCTTACATCAAGAGCTTGAGCGGCCGCGACCTCAAATATGTAGATATCCGTGATGGCTGTAATAGTGACAACCCAAGGAGGCTGGTGGACTCGACTGAGTTGGAAGCCTTGGCACAGGCACTACGGGATGTGAAAGGCCTTAACGGTTTCCCGCGAGATATTCAGCAGAGAAGGTATTTTTGTCTCACACTGGTCGCCAGCGACCGTACTTTGCGGTTGGAGTGCCAATATGAGGATGAAAACGAGGGGCCGGCGGTGTGCGGGCGCGTCCTGCGAAGTGGTATGGTCACTCAATACGGCTGTCACATGATGAGCTTGGGGCTGCGCAAGTGGTTCGAGGAACACTGTGAGGCGCGAGGCTCTGCACAGGCACAACAAACGACACTGGCCAGGTGAGCGTCGTGGATTCCGACCTGCGTAAAAGTGCCGAGCACCAAAAGCATACCGGATATTGCGCCGTAAGGTTATTGGCCGGAATTCACTTCAGACGATGCCCGAGTAAATTCGAATTTCACCGAATATAGCACGCCGTCCCAGTCCCCGAAGAGTATATATCCATCTGCTAGTGCGGGCGACGATTGGATTGCTGCCCTGAGTTTCAGGCGCCACTCCTCTCGGCCCGTATCGAGGTCGAGGCCGAGGACACCATCCTTGGGTGTGGTGAAGTATATTATGTTGTCCGTTATCGCAGGACATGAAACTTCGCCCGCCGCTTCAAACCTCCACTTCTCCTCACCTCTTTCTGCATGCACCGCATACAGCCGGTTAGCGCGACCGATAAGGATGCATTCGCGTCCTACGGCGGGCGCGGTGTGGCCGTTGATTGGAACGTCTACCCTTCCTCCTGTTCTGAACTTCCACTTAGGCTCACCATTCAGTGCGTTGACAGCATAGAGGTGGCCATCCCAACTTCCGAAATAGGCTGTGTCCCTGAATATTAGTGGCCTTCCTACGCAGCCACCTGTTTTGAACCGCCACTTTTCTTGTCCACTCTCGGCATCCACTGCGTACGCGCAACCGTCATCGCTTCCGAAGCAGAGGAGTCCTTTCGCAATGACGGGAGTACCCACGCCTGCTCCTGTCTTGAACCGCCACTTCTCCCGTCCCGTACGCGCATTGACGGCGTAGAGATTAGCGTCTTCACTTCCAAAATATAGGACGCCGTCCAACATGACGGGCGAGGCAAGTATTCGGTCGTCTGTTTTGAACTTCCAGAGCTGCTTACCACTGTCCGCCTTGGCAGCGTATACATAACCGTCTTGGCTGGAGAAGTAAACGACCCCCTCCACGACAGCCGGACTCGAAGATACCCAGTCCCCAGTCTCGAAGCGCCATTTGAATCGGCCGGTTGCAAAGTCTATAGCATAGAAGTGGTTATCCCAACTGCCGAAATACACAACGCCATCTTGAATATGGGGCTTTGAACTTATGGTGCGTCCTGTCCTGAACTTCCATCTGATTCCAGAGCCTGGGCGCTTGAGGTGAGCCACTACGAGAAACAGCGCAATGGTCACAACGGCGGCCGCCATTAGCCAGATAGCTTTCTTCATCTTTGGGCCTCCTTATCTTTCGCTTGGCCTGCCGCTGAAACGGACTTAAGCCAAGCATATCGTCAGTGTAACACTTCCAAGAGCTAACGTCAAGCACGAATTCTTCAATCTGAATACTACTACCGAATTCCCTTGTTGCCTGCTGACAGCCGAAGACGACAGCGGCCACACACCCTGCCCGACCGGGGCGATTCCACTAACAAGGCGGACAAGTTCACCTACGACTACCGCAGCCGTCTTCTCGACGCATTTCCGATGCAGCGCAGCTCCACGTGGGGCCCGTCACGATGTACCTGCACGGGGACAGCCCGACCGCAAAATCCATTTGACTTTTCCGGCGCGATTGAATAGAGTATCACAATGAGCAAGGAACGTAGAGGCACCCTTTATTCACGTGAAGAAAGGATATCATTATGCGCTTACGCCACCACGCCGTGCCACTGATTGCCCTGGTGCTGCTCGCCGCGTGCGGCAAGTACGCCGTGAAAGACACTCTCTTCAACCGCGCCGAGAGGATCAAGCGCAAGAGCGCGATCGCCAATCCGTTCGGGGCAAACAATGTCGTAACCCGTCAGGACGCCGGCACGCAAGCTTACGATCTGCAGGTGACCCTCGCGGGAATCGCCTGGGACAGGGAGCTTTTCCAATGGGACACGATTGAGCCCAAGCCCCGGCAGTTGGACTGGTCCGGAACGGACCGCATCGTAGAACTGGCCCGGGCCTGCGACATGCAGCTTCTTCCTGTGCTCGATCATTGCGCCACCTGGGCACGCCACGATATCCTTGAGAAACCCGAAGACAAGGTGATCCAAGTTCCCAACTCCATCCACTGGGGAAACTACGTGCGCGCCGCCGTCGGACGCTACAAAGGCGAGGTCCGGTTCTGGGAGATATGGAACAGGCCGGACGATCCCGGCCACTTTGCGGGCTCCCCGGCAGAATACGTGCGAGTGCTCAAGACAGCCTACGCCGAAGCGCGAGCCGCCGATTCCGATTGCGTGGTCCTGATGGGGGCCGTGGCAGACGCCGCCTGGCTGGCGAAAGCCCTCGCCTCGGGCGCCGCGAAGCATTGCGATGTCATAGGCTTGGCTCTTACACCCTCAAAGCCCAAGCCGCCCGACGCAATTCTGATCGAACGCAAACCGGACAAAGGAAACGAAGACGCCCCGCCCGACGGCGAGAAAACGCGAACGTTGAGCCTTGCGGCCGAAAGGCCATTCAGCGAAGCCAGGGAGCTTATGGCGGTGCGCGATCAACTCGAAAGGTTCAAAAGCGTACTCGAAAACCACAAGATCAAAAAGCCTGTCTGGATAACTTCCGCAAAGATGAAGCCCGCTCCGGCAGAGGCGCAGGCGCGTTTCCTTGTCAAGTTTTACGCCACAGCCATGGCATACGGAGCGGACTGTGTTTTCCTCGAAAGTTTCGTGAGCGAGCGCGACGGAAGCGTGAGCGGCGGTCTGCTCTATCCCGACCTCTCCCGCAGGCCCGCGGCAAAAGCTTACGCGATGCTGTCGATGCTCCTGGCCAACGTCGTGTCGGCGCGTATCGTCAAAGACAACCCGGGTGGGCTGACCGTGTATGAGTTCAGGTCCCTCACCGAGTTGATCCGGATAACCTGGAGTAAGAGGGAGGATGTAGCGCAGTTGCCTGTCGGTTACAAGCAGGTCCATGACATAAACGGCGTGGCTCGGGCCCTTACACCGGATGAAGAAGAGAGCGGACAATTGACCGTGGGCCCCGACCCGTTGTTCATCACAGCCCGAATCGTCGAGCAGGGCCCGCCGCCGGCCGCAGAGTGAGCGTCATGGATACAGGAGTCTGTAGTACGTGTTTAGCGTAGGCAGCAGAGGTGTTTATCGCGCCAAACTGACTGCGCGTAGCGCCTAAAATCGTCCTCGTCGTCGCGCCGCTTTCTTAAGCGGTCCCGCCCTCTCAGGCAGCCGTTCTGTCGCCCCCTGCGGGGGCTCTGCGGTTTTGGGCGATCGTTTTCCACGGGCTTACGCCCGTGGCTACAGACTATCACCCTTTGGGCTGAAGAGGCAAGCCCGAAACAGATTCCGTCTGTGCACGTTGAACACGTACAGTCTGTGGCCGCTTTGAGTTAGATTTGACCACAGATTGAGTGTAGCCTTGGACGTTCCAGAGGCACACGTAAGTAGAAGGCACGGTTTTACGAGGTCAGAAAATGAAAGGTGTTCTTACAGTCTTGTGTGTTGCCATCATTGCTGCGCAGATATGCGCCTTGGCCGACGATTGGCCTCACTTCCGCAACGGCAGCGGCATTTCGGCGGAAAAAGGCATAAACAAGTCGTGGAAAGAAAAACCGCCTAAGGTAATCTGGAAGGTGGCGCTGTCCAACAACGGCTTCGCCGGGCCCGCCGTCGCAGGCGGCAAAGTCTTCATAATCGACCGCAAGGGACCCGACGACGTGGTCAGGGCACTGGATATCAACACCGGCGATCCGGTGTGGGCATTCAGCTATCCGGAAGCCGAGAAGAAAGACAATTACGGCTATGCGCGGTCGACGCCCGCTATAAGCGACGGCAAGGTCTACACGCTCAGCTTCACCGGGATGCTCCATTGCCTGAATGCCGACGACGGGACGAAGGTCTGGAACAAGCACGTAGTCAAGGACTTCAACGGCAAGGTTCCGACATGGCGGATGGCGATATCACCGGTGATCGACGGCGACAAGCTCATCGTCACCCCCGGCGGAAAAGACGCCCTTGTCGTCGCGCTCAACAAGAACACCGGCGACACAATCTGGAAGGGCGGGGGCAGCGACAACATGAGCTATTGCACACCCGCCGTGGCCACCATCGCCGGCAAAAAGCAATACGTCCTTGTAACCACCGACAACGTGGTCGGCGTGGACGCCGAGACCGGCCGCCTGCTGTGGAGCTTTCCGTGGAAGACAAGGCGCCGGATCAACGTCGCCATGCCGATCGTGTTCGGCAATTCCGTTTTCATCACCACCGGCTACAAAAAGGGCTGTGCGCTCTTGAGAATCGTCCGTGGCAAGGCCGTACTCGCTTGGGAGAACAAGGAGATGCAGGCCCATTTCAGCTCGCCTATCTTCTATAAAGGCTGTATTTTCGGCACGGGCGACCCGGGCTTTCTGATGTGCCTCAATCCCAAGACAGGCAAACCCGTCTGGAAGAAAAAGGGCTTTGAAAAGGGCGGCATCATCCTCGTCGACGGCACGATCATCGCTCTCGACGGCAAGGGCGGCAACCTCATCATGGCCGCGCTCACGCCCAAGGGCTACAAGGAACTGGGCAGAATAAAGCCCCTCGGCGGCCAGAGCTGGACCGCTCCCATCCTCGCCGATGGCAAGCTGCTCGTCAGAAACAGGAAAGCGCTCGTGTGTCTTGATCTCAGGTGACACGCCAAAGGACACCCGTGCGCGAAAAGCCCAACATCGACGCGTTTGCGAAACGAAGCGTGCGCTTCACCAGGGCCTACCCTGAGTTGCTGCCTACTATACCGCCGTGGCCTGCATACCGGCCGCAGGGCGATCCCTTCCGGAATTACAAGAGGGCGTTTCGTAGCGCGCAGCCATCGGAAAAGATTGCAATTTCGGCCTCGCGGCCGACACTATTGCTGGAATCGAGTGGCTGCAATCCTAACCGCGTTTAGTATCTTATCGGGAATCATATAATCGATGTTGGGCAATCCATGCAGAAAGGTAGTGCTGCACTGATGAGATCCCGGCCAGAACTGCTCCGCAAAGCCTCCATCCGGTCCTTGTTGAGGCCTGCGCTGATGGCGTTGATAGTCTCCGCAGTCGTTGCCGGCTGCGGGGGGCCACACATGCAGCCGCGAGCAGAGAGCGTGACCCTTAGAGTCTACGCTCCGTGGTCGATGGAGAAACGTATGCGGCGGATATTCGAGAAGTTCCAGATGAACGACCCGGCCGTGAGATTCCGGCTCGAGACTGGCACGCCAGGCAGACTCGTCAAGAGAATGAAAGCAGGGGAGAGGCCTGATGTGTACGTGTCGATGGGACCGGCCGGTATTGAGCGCTTGACCAGCCTGGGAATCGTCCGCGAGGGGACTGCGAGGCAGATTCTGGAGCAGCGCCTGGTTTTGATCTGTTCCGAGACCATGACAGACAAGGTGCGATCTCTAAAAGACCTGGCCCGATCTGATGTGCGCACCGTCGGCATAGGCAGGCCATCCCTTTCGGCCGGCACGTTCAGCCGCATGGCTCTCAACAAGGCCGGCATTCTCGAAGCTGTCGAGCCCAAGGCCCGGATATCTCCTCTTCGATCCCACATGCAGGGCAAAGTCGACGCGGCGATTGTCCTGAGCGAATGCTGCTACGACGAGGACCTCATTTGCGGCCGAATGGTACTGCGCCGTGGCATTCACGTGGTGCAGCCACTGCCCGAGTCCCTGTGCCCACCGTTCCCTATCCTCGCAGTTGCCATTAAGGGATCTGCGCAGGCGAGTGCGGCCGAGGAATTCGTTGATTTCCTAACACGGCCCGCCGCGCAGAGCATCCTGCGCCGCCGCGGGCCCGAAGCGTGCCCGATTTGCGACGGCGAGAAGTGTGTTCTGCCCGAAAAACAGACCCGGCCGTACAGATGAACGGCCGACTCCTCGCATTGCTGAGGCTGTCGGAAAGCCGGGGGCCTATTGGGCAATCCCGGAGGAACCGTGGCACGAAACGCACCGTCTATTGAACGCAGCGGCTCGACCCCATGGCCACTCCCGTAAGGACGACTGAAAGTTTCAATCTTCTTCCCCGAAGCAATACACCGCACCGTCGCCTGTGCCGATGACCAGCCGGCCGCGGCCGATCGCAGGCGACGCATTGACCTCCGACCCCGCTTCAAAACGCCACGCCTCCTTGCCGTCCGCCAAGTTCAGCCCGTAAAGATTCCCGTCGGCGCAGCCGACAAACACCATCTTACCCGCAATCACCGGCGACGACTCGACATTGCCTTTCGTCCTGAAGGTCCACCGCAACTCGCCTGTCTTTCGATCCACGCAGAAGATTCTGTTGCCGCGCGATCCGAAGATTACGGCATCCCCCGAGACTGACGCACTCGCGAAGCAAGGCCCCAGCTCCTCGTCGTCGAGCTTCCAGGCAACTTCCCCGTTCTCGCAGTTCACAGACATGTACTCGCCGCTGAGCGAACCGACATACACGTGGCCGCCCCCGTAGGCGGGCGACGCCGAGAAATTCGCCTCCACCGCAGCGTAGACCTTCTCCTCGCCCGATTCCAGATCAATGACACGCACCTTGCCGTCGCACCCGGCGATCATCACGAGGCCGCCTGCGGCGCATGGCGAGCAATGCACCTGGGCCTCCGCCTCGAACTTCCATTTTACTTTGCCTGTCTTTGCTTCGAGGCAATACAACGTGTTGTCGTACGAGCCGAACAGCACGACGCCCTCCGCAGGCGTGGCCGACGAGACTATCTTGTCGCCGGTCTCGAAGTGCCACAGCTCCTTGCCCGTCGCGGCGTCAACTGCATAAAACATGCCGTCCCCATCGCCCACGTACACGGTTCCGCCGATCACACACGGAGCGGCGCTGATCGCACTGCCCGTTTCGAACTTCCAGATGCGCTCGCCATCGGCCAGTTTGAGCGCGATAAGCTCGCCGTTTACCATGCCGACGTAGACCATTTTCCCGACGATGGCCGCCGTCGATTCTATCCCCGAGCCGGCCTCGTAAGTCCACAGCAGCTTCGGTTTCGAAGAAAACTCCCCCGCCGCAACGCCCGCCATCGTCGGCCCGCCGCGAAAACACGGCCAGTCTTCGGCTCCCCCTGCAAGCGGACCGTTGCAGGCCGCGACAAGCACAACTGCGAATATCGCCCAGCAACGCAGACCTTGGACTTTGGACCTTGGACCTTGGACCATGATTCCTACTCCTCTCTGAGCGCCTCGATCAGGTTGCCGCGGACCGCCGCCCGCGCCGCGACCGCGCACGATGCGAGGCCGATCAGCACTATCGCCGTCAGCAGCGCCGCGAGGGCGGGCCAGTTGATGCGCGACTGGGCCGAGCTGATCTGCGGGGCGACCGCCAGCAGCGCAGATACCGCCCCGCACAGCAGGCCCGCGCACAGCAGGCCCGCGTTTTCCGCGACCAGGAGTCTCGACAGAAACTTCCTGCTGAAACCGGTGGCGAGCATCAGGGCAAACTCTCCCCGCCGCTCCAGCGCGCTCCGCAATAATACGATCACCAAGCCAAAAGTGCCCAAAACAACGCCGAGCCCGCCCAGCGCCACGAACGTGGAGATGTAAGTGTTTTGCACGCTCACGACTGCGTTGAGGATCTCACGCGTGCTGCGCACCTCAAGCCCCATGTCGCCGAGGTTGCGGCGCAGGGCCTCGGCCACCCGGGCATCCGTGCCGGAGGGCGTTTCGATCAGAAAATACCGGGGCGCGTCATCACCCCGAAACGTTCTCTTGAAATCCGACTCTGACATCAACAACTCGCCCGCGAAAACACTGCCGGCGATCGTGCCGGCCACGCGCAGTTCCACCGGCTCGCCCCCGGGCGTCGGCATCTTGATCACCTCGCCAAGGCCGGAGTGCAACTGCCAGCGGACGCTGTCGGCATCGCCGAACACCGGAATTGTGTCGTCCTCGCCCGCTTGCTCCAGCCGATCCCACGGGCTGTTGCTCACGGCGCCTGATGCCGACAGGCGGAACCCGGCTCGTTCGATCATTGCCGTGCCCACGCCCAGCACGCGGGGGAACATCGGCTTTGCCAGGTTCAGGCAGCTTATGTCGTCGCCCGAATTCGAAAGGAACGAGAAAACGTTCACGCCCTCGAACAGCGCCTCGTCCTTAGGTGGGAAGCCGAGCTTTTCGCGGCCGGTTTTCGTACCGAAATCGTAAGGGATCGGTATCGAAGAAACCGCCCGCAGCGAAAAACCGCCCGTCCCGGAGTCGAGCCGCCCTGCGTCCGACTGGGAGTAGTCCCGAGTGTTGGCCGCGGTAGCAACGATCACGAACACGGCACACGCGAGCAGCCCCACCGTCAACATGCTCCGGCCCCTGTTCGCCGCGGCGCTCCGAACCGTCAGCGTGCGCATGGTCATCGACGCCCCCCCAGCCGCGAGCGCTCGGGCAAGCGCCAGGTAGCACGCGCACAACGCCGCTATCAGCAGCACGGCCCCGCTGCCGAAGAATGCGCCGGTCCCTCGAACCGCGACTGCAAGCGCCCCCGCCGCCACCAACGACACAAGCAGCAACGCCGCTGCAAACGGGTGCCGCTTGCTCGAAGGCAACGCGCTCATCGCCTGCCTGCCTGCCAGCAGGTCGAGCACTTTGGACCGGCCCAACCCGCGAGCACCCCACCAGACCGACACGATCCCCGCCGCCAGCCCGCAAAGGGTGCCGATCGCGAGGCTCCCCGCGTTTACGTGCAGCCACAGCGATGCGTCGCCGATCGAGCCGAGCCGCCCCGTGCCGAGCAAATAGATGATGCCGCGCGCGTAGGCCACGCCCAGCGGAACTCCCATGATCACGCCGAAGACCGATAGCGCGGCGCCTTCGGCGGCCACCGACAACATAGCCGCGCGGCTCGTGAAACCGCACGCCAGCAGTGCCCCCGCTTCGGCCGCCCGCTGCTGCGCCGACAACCGAATCAGCATCCCCGCCAGACCCATCGCGGCCAGCACCAGGAACATGCTCATCGAAATGAACAGGACACCGTAGTCCTGCGTGCCTTTTGACGCTTTGAGCGCCTGCAGGCGAACGGGCCGGAACGCCAGCCCCGCCTCGGCCGGTGAAAGGTTCTCTTTCAGCGCCGCCGCGAATGCCTTCTCCAACTCACCGAGCGTTGCACCCTCCGCGGGATACAACCTCATCGACGTAACCCAACCCCCGCGGCCCGCCGGGCGGCCGCTGTTCCATATCGAGCGGGCCGCCTGCGGTTGCAGGAAAGCCTTCGGCGTGGCCTGATAGCGGTTCCAGTACTCCTCGTCGCGGTCCGTAACGCGCTTGAGATCGAGCGGGAAGGGCGGATCCCAGTCGGTTATCGACTTTGCTTCGGTTATCCCTTCGAAATCCGGCACGAGCCCGGGATCGGCCGCCGCACCTTCCAGCTCAACAATGCCCGAGACCGTGAATCGCCCGCTCTCCGTTCGGTAAGTGCCATCGCGCGATCCCACCAGATAGGCCACTTCGAGCTCATCTCCGACCTCAGCGTTCAGGTCCTTGGCGGCCCAAGTGTTGAGCAGGATGCCCGTGTCACTGATTTCCGAAGAATCGGGCGGCCCGTGCGGCTCCATGCCGGCGATTACGGCGTAAGAAATCCCTTCCCCGCCGGCCTTGCTTATGGAATCCGCGAGGTAAACAGACGTCGCCGCCGGATGCGCACCGCACTGTTCCGCGGCCCGACGGATTGCGTGGACGTGTCCATCGGGAAGCACGAGCGTTTCGCTCTCGACAGACAGATACCCCTGCTCATCATTGGGAACGAGCTTCAGGCCGTAGTCGACCGGGGTACACGCCCGGGCCAGCGCCGACTGCAGCTTCTCATTTTCGTCTCGGGCGGATTTTGATGACCGAACCAGGAGCGCGTTGGAGCGGCCTTGCCTGCCTAGCGCGTCACCGAGCCACTCCTTCGAGATAAATGCGTTTCTCGGCAGCGAGGTTCGGCTACCGAGAGAAAAGCCGCCCGCGCCGAAATCGGGCAGGACCGCGACCACCTTGAGCCGCATCGAGCCCAGCACGTCTTTACGGTCGCGGCGGGCAAACAGGGTGTCGGCGGGGGCCTCGGCCCTGCGCCCTGCGTTTATCAAAACGTACTCGCCCGGGCCCACCCCCAGGTCGCGGGCGAGGACCTCGTTGACGGCCACTTCCCGGCCGCTCAGGCGGGGCTGATCACCCTCGAAAAGCTCCCGGAAATCATCCCCAATGCCGATCACATCGACACCAGGAACTACGACGCCCGTGTCGGGATTGCGTGCGGCGCCCGTCGTTATGATGGCTGGCACAACGCGCCGGCCGGGCTTCTTCAGTTGAGCGGCGGCAGCGAGATCGTCGCGAAAGAACACCGGGCCGGTCAGCGCGTGATCGATGTGACCCAACCGCACCAGGGCGGTGTCGCGCACGCTGTCGGTCACGGAATCGCCCACCACGAGCGAGCCGGTGATCACGGCGGTCGCCACGGCCACGCCCAGCGCGACCACTATCCCCGTCCGCCGGTAAAACCACAGGCTTCTTGCTATGAGCCGCGAAAACGTCACCCGCCATCTCCCGATTCGGCTCGGACCCCGCCCATCTCCGTAAGCACGCCGCTGCGCAGCTCCATGCATCTCGAAAACTTCTTCGCAAGACCAAGGTTGTGCGTGACCATTATCACAGTTACGCCGTTTTCCTTGGCAAGTTCGAGAAACAGCGACACCACCCCCGCGGCCGTATCGCTGTCGAGATTACCCGTCGGCTCGTCGCACAGCAGCAGTTGTGCGCCGTTGATCATCGCCCGTGCGATGGCCACCCGCTGCCGTTCGCCGCCCGACATCCGCGACGGAAACGCCCCGGCCCGGTGAGCCACACCCACCCGCTCGAGCAGCTCGCGGGCACGCGGCGCCGCATCGATTTTTTCTCCAAGAGCCAGCGACGGAAGCACAACGTTTTCGATCGCCGTAAGCTGGGGAAGAAGGTGATGGCCCTGAAAAACAAAACCGACCCGCCGCGACCTGAACTCGGCGAGGACCCCGCCCTCGATTCCGGCGATGTCGATTTCCCCCAGCCTCACCCTCCCCGAGGTCGGCTTGTCGAGCGAGCCGATGATATTCAGCAGGGTACTCTTGCCGCATCCCGACGGGCCCACAACCGCCAGCGTCTCGCCGGGGGCGACCGTCAGCGAAACGCCCTTGAGGACCTCCTCTGCGCCGTCCGCCGTATCGTATACTTTCCTTACGTCCGCGAGAACAAGAGTCTGGGCCGATTCAGTCATGACGACTCCTTAGCGTTTTGTTGCCGGGCCACGTGCCAACGCAGCAGGGCTACGATTGCGATACCGTAATAAGTGTATTCCACATCCGGCTCCCGGTCGCCGGGGCCAGCGCAGAAACCGCCCCCCGGCGCGGCCGCGGCCTTCACAAATCGCCCGACCGCCGGCAGGTCCGTGTTGTCGAGCGCTTCCAGCAGCGACAACGTCACGAGCCCGGTGAAAGTCGACAGCAGATCGCCTCCGGGCGCGTTTCTGTGGGCTCTCAGGCCGCCGTCGGGCGCCTGCATGCCCGCCAGGAATCGCGCGGTGCCGTCTGCATCTATCTGGTCTGCTGCGCCGATGATGACCAGCGACGTGATCGCCGCCGCCGTGGCGTTTGTCTGGCCGAACGACTCTCCGGCCACGTCGCTGTAGCCTCCGTCGCTATGCCTGAGGCCGGCCGGCGCGGCTGCGGCTTCAGGCGGCAACGAGGTATCCTTTCCCAGCATATCAAGGCAAAGCAGACCAAGAAACGTGTTGTAAGCGCTAACGCCGTCCCCGCCGAGCCGGGCGAATCCGCCCGACGCCAAGCGCTGGTTCTCAAGCACAGCCGGGATGATCGTTTCGTCAAGCTCACAGCCGATGCCGTGGTCGGCAAGGATTCGGCGTATGTTGAGCCTGTTGAAACACTCCACGACGTCCTTGGGTGTGTGGCTGAGGTCCTTGACGTAGCTAGCGGCAGCAGTAAGCTCGGCGTCGCTCGACCCGGCCAACCCCAACGCCCGCACGGCAAAATCGGTGTAGTACGGATCGGAGCCGCCTCGCCTGCCCGCAAAGCCGCCGTCGAGCGATTGCCTGCTCCGCACGTAGGCTAGCTGCCTGTGGGCAAACTGGCCGGTGAGGGAAGCAATCCCCGCCGCGAGGGTCTCGTCCAGTGATTTGAGAAATGTTGACTGCACCATTTCAGGTGGGGCGCGCCCTGTGCCCCTACAGCACAATCCTCACGAGGAAACGCAACAGGTCCCTGACGGGAGCATCATTAACCTCGCCCGCTACGTCGTGTGCGCGGCTCCTCAGTTTTTCCAGGAGCTTCTCGGCCTTCGAGAAGACACCAAGCTCGGCATACAAGTCTTTCACGGCGGCGGCCATAGCCGTGTCGTCGGCGTGGGCGCGACTGAGTTCCGCAAGTCGCTCCTCGGCGCCGGCCTCGATCGCGAATGCCCGCAGGATCGTAGGACGCTGAGCGACGACGTCCTGCCCGAGGGTGACCTTGTTGCGGTCGTCCTCTCGCCAGTCGGCCAGATCGTTGAGCACCTGGTAGCCCTCGCCCAGGCAGGTTGTGAATCGCCTCAGGACACGCGTGTGGGCCTCTGCGCCCGCCGCGCGCAAACCGGCGAAGAGAGCGGTTTCGAAGGCCGGCGCGGTCTTGAGGGCGTAGATCCTGAGCGCGTCGATGGGCCGGAGCTTCCTCTGTTGCTTCTGCCACAGCAGCTCGGCCCCCTGCCCGCGGCAGAGCTCGATGTGGGCCGACGACAGGCTCCTGAGTATGTCTGCCACGCAGTCTGCGCCGAGCGCGTGCCCTTCGCCCGCTATCAGCCTGTAACCGAGCCCCACGAGGTAGTCGCCGACGTTCAGCGCCGGGGCGATTCCGTGCTGCCGGTGCAGGGTCTGCACCCCGTAGCGGAAATCGTCGTCGTCTTCGATGTCGTCGTGGATGAGCGATGCCTTGTGCAGCGCCTCGATGGCGAGTGCTATATTCTTGACCGACGCCGGGACCAGGCCTTGCAGCTTCGCGTCGGGCGCCAGGACCGCCGTGCCGTGCCTGCCGACCGCATACGCCGCGACCGTCACAAACGGCCGCAGCCGCTTGCCCCCGACCTGGAGCCAGTCGAGGCCGATGGCCTCGGTAGCCCCCATCGGGCCGGCGCTTCCGGCGTCGGGGTCTGTGACCGCGGCGATCGCTTCGGCCTCCAGATAGGGAGCGATCATCTCCGTGATCGGGCCCCGGTCGAAGATCCGGACGGTCTCCCTCAGTAGTGGCACGTAGGTGTGCGTTTGCTCGGTCGCGTCCTTTCGCTTTGCCGGCAGAAAACTCAATATTTGGTCGGGCTCGGCAAGGGTATCGGCGCAGCCGTTGATGAGCAGCGGCACGGCCACGTGCGGTATGCCGAGCTCGACCACGTGCTTGAATGCCTTTTCAAGAGAATCAAGGCAGGCCACGCCGAGAATCGCGTCGGCCTCGCCCTGCATTATCTTCATTATCACGGCGGGGGTCCCCTCCGCCACTATCACCTGGTAGCCGAGGTCGTCGGCCCGGCGTTCGAAGTCATCGATCGTGCACGCCCCGCAGCCCGCGCAGTGCAGGCCCACCTGATCGAAGTGTCCTTTGCATGCATCCTTGTCGCGCAGGCAGCTCGGCAGCAGAAAAAGCCTGCGGCCGAAAGGAACCGCCTCAAATTGCCGCTGCCAGAAGACGTTGCTCACGGCGACCATCGCGAACCCAAGGAAGTGTCCGGGCAGCGAGAGCTTCTTGAGAATGGGAAGCGCCAGATCCTCTACGGCCTTGCGTGTGAGCGGCCGCGCGCGATTCATCGACGCGCCCAGATCTGCCGCCAGCCGGCGAATGGCGTCGCGCAGCTCTCTGTCTGCCGGCACCTGTTTTATGTCGCGCTCCGCCGATTCCGACGGGGCTAGTTCATAAGAAGACATTTCATCCCCAGTAGCTTCGATCAACAGACCCCGACGCCGTGCCTGACGGCCTGCCCCAGCGCATCCAGCGTCCATATTACAGGATACAGATCCTCCGAATACCACAGGTTGGCGAAGTAGAGCCCGATGGGGGCCGGCTTCAGCCAGGTACCGTCTTCTATTCGCCGGACGAGGTATTCCGCCCCGCGAGCGGCAGGGGCCCTCGCCTCATTGTAACAGGACAGGGCCGCAACTGCCAGCGCTGTTTCTTCCGTTGTCGAGGTGATCGCCGGGGCCCCGCCCCAGCCCCCGTCCTCGTTCTGCGCGTCGACAAGGTACTTCACTCCCTTCGAGCGCATCTCGTCACCCGCGTTGAGCTCCGCAAGGGCGGCGAGCACCTGCGAGGTGCCCGCAACGGGGTTGAGCTTGCCGGGGGCAGATTGGCTGCCGAACCACAGCGGCACCCACGAGCCGTCGTCGCGTTGGGCCTGACCGAGGTACTGCAGGCCTCGCCGCACGGCGCGATCAGCGGCGGAGTTGTTTTCGCAAGAAGCTGCGAGTGCCACCATTGCATGGGCGCTGAGATCAGGAGAACTTTTGTCGAACGGCAGCCTGCCCCATCCGCGGCAAAACGTAGGCCAGCCGCCGTCGCTGTTCTGAATGTCTAGCAGCCAATGCGCGCCGCCGAGTATGCCGTCGTGCCCGCCGAGGCCCAGCAAGGCAAGCATGGCCGACGACGTGTCGTCGGTATCGGGCACGCCGCCGTCGAGGTGCGTCCACGCCCACGCGCCCGGCGGCGAATTCGTGTATGGATGGATCCCGCCATACTGCTGGTCCGCGATCCACCGGCGCGTACGCTCCGAATCAACCTCACCCAGCGACCCCGCCCCCGCGAGAGCCTTCACGGCGTTGGTGGTCAGCCATACCGACAGGTTGCTGTCTATCGCCCAGCTTCCGTCGGGCCGCACCGATCGCTCGATGAAGTCCAGGCACTTGGCGGCCACGGGATGGTCGGCGCCGTAAAGCGGGGTGAGCGTCATCGCCACGAAGCTGGTGAGCGGGATCGCTTCGAGGAAGCCGCCCCCGGAGGGCTGGATCTTGAGCAGTTTCATGAGCGCCCGCCTCTCGGCCAGCCTTCGCACCAACCTTCGAAACGGGCTTCGTGAGGTCTTACGGCGGTCCACCAGTAACCCGATGGCAATCAGGGCGGGCAGCGCGTAGCTGACAACGTGCAGCCGCAGGAACTTGTAGCAACCGTGGGGCAGCGCGGCCAGCTCGAAGGGCAGCCGCGGGATGCGCTCCCACGGGACCATCCCCGCAAGGGCGCAATTGGCGAGAATGGGAACCGCAAACGTGCGATCCTTGCCGTAGACGGCCGTTAGTGCCGCGACCGGATCGTCCCCGGCATTGGCAGCCACATATTCCTCCGCCTTCGCGAGGGCGTTGAGGCATTTTGACGTGTCCCCGTTTGCGCGCCCCAAATACACGTCGGCGAGTTTCAGCGCCGCAACACACAGGGCGGCCGTGGCCAGGTTGCTGGGACTGTCGGGCGAGTCGCCCCAGCCGCCATCAGCGTTCTGGTGTGCGGCCAGCCATGCGCAGCCTTTCACGATCATTCGCTCGCCCGACATTCTGCGGCTGCCGGACTCAACTGCCACTGCCAACGCGCTGACGGCCGTGGCCGTCGACAGCGCGGACGACGACAGATGACCTTCCCAGTAGCCGTCGGGATGCATTGAGCCCACGAGCCGGTCTCTGACCGTGCAAAGGGCCGTGCTCAGCCGCGAGGCGGCCTCAATCTTGTTGAGTTGCTCAGTCATTTGATCACCGGCTCTGGAATCTTGCACTGCGTATTCTGCATCTTGTGCTTTGCATTGAACGAGCGCCACGCGAGAAGCGCTTTCCACTGGAACGCCTGACACTGCCCGAGCGCCTGCAGCAGGCACCGCCAGGGCAGGCCGACGCCCGCGGCCGTTTGGTTGTCCCAATACATTCGCGGCACCCACCTGAAGTTGAGCCTGTAGCACGCCTTGATCAGCCGCCAATGAAGCGACCCGAGGTCGCGGGGGTCCGGTGCCGGGCCGCCGTCTACAGGCGCGTAGAGCATCGGGAAGATCGAGATGCGCTCGTCGCGGAGCGCCTCGACCCACGCAAGGCTGGCCCGCACGTCTTCCTCGCTTTCGCCGGGGAGCCCGATCAAGAGGCTGACCATCGGGAAGAACCCCGCCCGGCACAGCCTGCGTAGTTGCTCGGCGCAAAACGCGCCCCAGTCGTCGGGCGGGCGGTCGCCCATTTTGGCCCCGCCGCCGTTTGTCTGAAGCAGCCGACCTGCGGCGGTCTCAACTCCGATATTGACCCACGGGTAACGGCATCCGGTCGGGCCCACCAGAAGCTCGCGCACGGCCTGCAGTTCGTCGTCGCTGAAGCGCGAAGCGCTGAGGATATTGGCGTGATCGATCTGGATCAATCGCAGGCCCTCGACCTCGCGGATGAGCCTCAACAGCGATATGACTGCCAGGGGATCGACCGCCTGGCCTGACGCGCCGTATCGGAAAAGGTCCTCGCTGAGCGCCGCGATGTTGCCCTTGCCCGCGGCCACGTTGGTCTTCACGTCGGCGATTATCGTTTCCTCGGGCAGGTGGATCATCGGGATGCGTGCGATCGTGCAGAACGAGCATCCCAGCCCGCAGCCGCGGCTGATCTCGACAACGCCCATCGTGCCGGCCGCGCGAATGCGTGGAATCTCCGCCGCCGGCGGGCCTTGGCCCTGTATCACTTGCGGGGTCGGCTCGCCGCGCAGGATGCCGTCGAAGATCGCGGCAATGTTTCCCTCGGCGTATCCGGTCACAACGTGGTCGACGCCCATGTCGCGGTGCGATCCGTCGCCGGCAAGCTGCCACGCGCCCGGCCCGCCGAGCACTACTTTAGCAGAAGGCGCGCGCCCGCCGACCAGCCGCCGCACTTCCTTCATCAGCTTGCGAAACATCACTTCCGGGTAAATCCTGCCGCCGGCGATGGCGGTCATCGTGGACGTGTTCATCCCGAGGCCGGCCGGTTCGCCCGACGACACCCCCACTATGCGCGTGGCCGGGCCGATGGCGTCGCGCAAATGGGCGCAATCCACCACGGCAACATCTTCCGGACCAAACCCGCCGGCCGCAAGGGCCGCCTCGATCCGCCGCAGGCCCATCGGCGCCACGCGCGCCCTCACCGAGTCGCCCCGAGCCCTCGGCATAACCAACGGTCCAACAAGCCCCGGGGGCGCGGTGGTTGTCTGGCTGGCGGCCAGCATGCCGTCGAACAGCAGGCTGTAGTCCGCCATCAGCGTTCTGTCTGCCGTGAGCACCACCTTGTAACCTTCGAGCTTGCGCAACAAAACACTCCCGAGCAACCGCGTGCCGGCCCGACACACGTGCCCTACCTGAGCTGTTCGAGGTCGTCAATCAACGAGTCGAGGTCGTCCGCCGCCGAGCTATCGGCTTCCTTGGAAACGGCGGTGCTCTCCAGGGGAAGGCCGCACTCGGCACAGACGGCCTCGCCGGGTGTCCCGCTACGAAGCGATTCGCCTTCGTATGTCCTGCCGCAGATCGGGCACGGCCTTTTCATTCTCTCGTAAAACATCGCTTTGGCCGCCGGCTCGGGCGACATGAGCTGACCGGGCGCACCGGCGATGGCCGCGTCATCGTGCAAAGGAAACATGATCGCTCCGCCCGGGCAGACCCTGCTGCACGCCGGGCAGCCGAGCTTGCAATTGTCCGGGTTGCGGGTCACCACGCTGTCGTCATCATCAAGCTCATAAACGCCGAACAGGCAGAACTGCAAGCACTGCCTGCAGTTGAGGCAGCGGCCGCGGTCTACAACCGGATACCACCTTTGGGCCGCCTTGCCGTCGCGTTTCGTGACGCCGCCTTTGGGGGACGACGCCGGCGCCTTTTCTATGACGGCGCGACAGCATTCTTCGGGGCCGTCGTATGCTCCCATGTCGAACGCGAGCAGTGCCCGGCCATCGCCCAGGCCGTGCCTGCGGAGGACCCATTCGGCGGGGCGAGGATACAGCCACGACAGGGATACGATCCGCCCGGCAATGTCCTTCAGCTCCCGCCACAGCCCATCGTCCTCGGCAAGGTGGTAGATGTGAGGAATCACGACCACCGGCAGGCCGGAGCCGGCAAGAAGCTCGGCCAGGGCGTTCTCGAACGCGCGCTTTTCGTCATCCTCCGCGGCGTTTCGCGATATCAGGACGGTTGTTTTCTCCATCGTTGCGAACTCCGTTCGGCTACTTGCCGATGCAATACAGCTTCTTCATGCCGCGAATGTACATGCGGCTCCCGGCAAAGACCGGGCAGCTTCGGAAAGCCTCGAGCTCGTTGGCCGCCACCTCCTTGTATTCGCGACCGGCCTCGAGGACGATGGTCTTGCCTTTCTCGCCGCTTACGAACAGGTACTTCCCGGCAGAAGTCACGCTGGTATAGACCGTGGCGCCGAGGTTCAGCTTCTTGTCGTAGACGAGCTCGCCCGTCTCGGGGTCGATGACGCTGAAGTGGCCGCGCTGATTGATCCCATAAATGAGCCCATCCCGGCAGACCGGCGAGGCATAGTAGCGGTCGCCCTGTATCTTGTCGGCCTTCCACAGTACCTCGAACTTCATGTCGTCGGCGACCTTGTCGGCCAGCTTGATCGCTTTGCCGCCTTTTTGAATGAAGTAAGCCACGCCATCCTGGACGATCGGCGCACAATAATCAAGCTTCGAGACTTTCTTGGCCAACACCGTCCCGTCGTCGGCGCGGACAACGTCCCCGTTGGAAGTGATGATGACGTCGACCTCGCCGATCTTGGTCACGACGGGCGTGCCCCATCGCGTGGAAGCCTGGCGCGCCTCCCATATCTGCTCGCCGGTCTCGGAGTTGAGCGCAACCAACCCCTTGATCTGAACGATGAACTTATCGCCGACAAGCAGCGGCGAGGCGCTGTGCCCCCAGCCCTGAATCGGCTTTTCGATCAGCCTGAGCCACTTGCGGTTGCCGTCGAGATCATAGCACGCGGCCATGCCGTTTGAAAACAGCACGTATACGTTCTTGCCGTCGCTGACGGGCGTGCAGGTGGAATAGCCTGTAGTGTTTTCGGCGGGCGGCAGGTCGTAAATCCTCAGAGGCTTCAGCTCGGTGTTCCGAAGGTAACTACTCATTCGCTTCAGTTCGTCGACACGTTTCTTGAACGCATCCTCGTCGCCCGCTCCGCCAAGTTTCTCCTTCGTCTCGGCAAGCTGCTTCGACATCTCTGCGACCTTCTTCTTGACCGCTTCCTCGTCCTGCAGTTCTGCCAACTGCTTGGCGAGCTTGTCCGCCTGCTTCTTGAGCTTGGCGTCGTCCGGGGCGGCGTCGAGCTTCTTTCCTGCGTCCTCGGCCTGTTTCTTCAGTTCCGCGATCTTCTTGGCCCGGCTTTCGTCGCCGAGCTCAGCCAGCTTCTTTTCGAGATCACTGATCTTCTTTCTGAGCTTCCTGATATTGTTCAGTTTTCTTTCCGGGGGCCGGCGCACCTTGTTGACTGCACTGATCGCCGTTCTCACCTCGCCGGCCCGTTTCTGAATCTGCTTTGCCTTCTTGAGCTCTTCTGGGGTCATCGGGTCGAAATAGGTGTTGCTCTTCTTCCACAGGATCTTGCCGTCGGTAAGGCTCACGCACACGAGGTCTGTCTTGTCGGATCCCACGAAAATCCTGTCGCCGACAATGACAGGCGTCGAGTTGCTCCACGACGGCATCTCCGTCGCCCACACGATGTTCTTTTCTTTCGACCATTCGGTCGGGGGATTCGCGGCCGGATAGCCCCCCGAGCCGTCTGTTCGCCAGCCAACGACCTCCTGCGCCATCCCGACAGAAACCCCAAACACACTCACCATGCAAATCAATACAAACGCCTTCTTCATTCTCTCTACCCTTTCATACATTCCTGCTCTCGAAACCCAGTACTACTCTTGAAAGCCAGCGCCCCGGTAGGGCAGGCCTGTACACATTCACCGGCAACCTTGCCGAGTCCGTCCGCAAGCGAATTGCCCAACGGCACGGCCACTCGCACGTCGAATCCGCGGCCTACGAACGTGAGCCCGAATGGCTCGCGAGCCTCGGTCGCTATCCTCACGCAGATGCCGCAATCGATGCACTTCCCCGGTTCGTAGACGACTTCGGGGTGGCGCGATTTCTGCTCAAACGCCCGCCGCTCGCCCCCGCCTCCGCCAAGGCTACGGCGGGCAGGCTTGTACTTGCCCGCCCAGGCGCCGTAGGCCTGGGCGTGGTCGCGCAACTTGCAGTTGTCGCGCTTGCGGCAGTCACAATGGAGGCACCGCGCCGATTCCTCACACGCCTCCTGCGCAGTGAAGCCGGCTTGCGTTCCCCTCGAGGGCTCCACCTGAGCGGCTCTGCTTGCGCCCGCCATGAATACCTCCATCTCTGCGTCGGTCAGGCGGCCCATGTGAACGGAAAACGGCCTTTCTTCGCCGGTCGGTTCCTCCCCGGACATATACTGCCCGATAGACACGGCCGCCGCCCGGCCCGCGGCCACGGCCCGCACGGCTATCTTGCTTCCCGAAACCGCTCCGCCCGCCGCGAACACGCCCGGCAGGCCCGTTGCGAAGGTCTTCTTGTCGGCATGAATGCCTTTTGCCGACGTTTGCAGGCCCATCACACGGACGTCGCTCGGCTCGATCACGCCCACGGCAACGAGAACGGCGTCGAAATCGTTTCGAAGATCGTCGAGGGACGCGTCCTTTCCGAGCCGTGTGTTCAATCGGAATTGCGCGCCGAGCTCCTCGATCAGCGCGATCTCAGCATCGAGGACGTCCTCCGGCAGGCGCCCTTCTTCGATGTCGTGTCGCAGCCCGCCGCCGGGCTTCTCCTGATCGTCGAAAACGGTGACCGCGTGCCCCTGTTGGAGCAGATAGTAGGCGGCGGACAGGCCGGTCGGGCCCCCGCCGACAATCGCAACCTTCTTGCCGGTAGCCGGCTTGCAGTCGGGCTGCCAGGGGGCGTCCGATGCCAGGTCCGCATCCGCTGCGTAGCGCTTCAACAGGCAAATCGACACGGTCTTATCTTTCGCGCCCCGGCGGCACGCCTTTTCGCACGGCGCGTGGCAGATACGCCCGAGCACTGCCGGCAGGGCGATGTGCCGCTTGACTGTGGCGATGGCGTCTTTCATCCGGCCGGCCGCGATGTGCCGTATCATTTGCGGAATATTCATGTGGGCGGGGCAGGCGCCCTCGCACGGGCCGGCGCAATCGCCGAGGTGGTCGCCCAGCAGCAGCTCCAGAACGGCCTTGCGTGCGCTGTGGACCTCTTCGGTATCGCTTTCCACCCGCATGGCGTCGGCGGCTTTCGTCGCGCACGCGGGCAGGAAGCGCTCGCCTCCGTTCACTCTTACCGCGCACATCATGCACGAGGCGCACCCCGCGTGCCCTTCGAGGAAGCACAGCGTGGGGATCTCCACGCCGAGCTTGCGGGCGGCGTCGAGGATCGTGGCGCCGTCTTCCACCTCGACTTTTTCGTTGTCTATGTATAACGTTGGCATTCTATTCAATCTTGATCGCTTCGACCGGGCAGACTTTTCTGCACGTGTCGCAGCGAGTGCATTTCTCCGTATCGATCTCGTGCTGTTCGTATGGCCGCATCTCGATGGCGTCGGCCGGGCAGTGCTGGGCGCAGCGGGTGCAGCCGATGCATTCGTCGGTGACCACGTACTTGATCAGGGCCGCGCACTTGCCTGCGGGGCAGCGCCCGTCGACGTGGGCAAGGTACTCGTCGCGGAAGTGCTCTAGTGTCGTGAGCACGGGATTGGGGGCGGTCTGGCCGAGGCCGCAAAGGCTGCCCTTTTTTACGGCATCCGCCAGGTCTTCGAGTTCCTGCAGATCGCCCTTTCCGGCCTCCCCCCGGCACAGCTTGTTGATTATGTCGAGCATCCGCCTCGTGCCGATCCGGCAGAAGGTGCACTTGCCGCACGACTGATCCTGCGTGAATTCCAAGAAATAGCGGGCGACGTCGACCATGCAGTCGTCGTCGTCGAGTACGACCAGCCCGCCCGAGCCCATGATCGCACCGTGCTCCAGCAGGGCCGTGTAGTCGACGGGGGTGTCGGCCAGCCGCGCGGGTATGCAGCCGCCCGAGGGGCCCCCGATCTGCACGGCTTTGAACTCCTTGCCATCCGGCACCCCGCCGCCGATTTCCTCGACGATCTGCCGAATGGTTGTGCCCATGGGGACTTCGATCAACCCGCCGCGCACGATCTTGCCGGCGAGCGCGAACACTTTTGTGCCCTTGCTCTCATCGGTTCCGAGCGCGGTGAACGCCTCGGGGCCGTTGCGGATGATCCACGGCACCATTGCGAATGTTTCGACGTTGTTCACGAGGGTCGGCTTGCCCCACAGCCCCTGCTCAGCCGGATACGGCGGGCGCAACCGCGGCATGCCCCGCCGCCCCTCGATAGACGCCAGCAGGGCGGTCTCCTCGCCGCACACGAACGCGCCGGCGCCTTCCATTATGCGGAGCTTGAGGCTGAAGCCGCTGCCGAGAATATTGTCGCCGAGGAAGCCGCGTTCTTCGCTCAATTGCAGGGCCTTTCGCATCCCCCGGATGGCCAGGGGATACTCGGCGCGAATATAGAGATAGCCTTCGTCCGCGCCCACGGCGCGGGCCGCCATCGCGATTCCCTCGATCACGCGAAACGGGAACGTCTCGAGCAGCATGCGGTCCATAAATGCTCCCGGATCGCCCTCGTCGCCGTTACACACAATGTATTTCTTGTCGCCGGACGCTGCCCGCACCAACGACCATTTCGCGGCCGCGGGATAACCGGCCCCGCCGCGCCCGCGCAGGCCGGAACGTTCGACAACGTTGATGATGCCGTCCGGGCTCAATTTGTGCAGGCTCCGCCGCAAGGCTTCGAACCCGCCGTTTGCCTGGTAGGCGTCGATGTCCAGCGGATCGTCGACTCCGTAGTCTTCGAGCGCGATATGCTTCTGCGGCCCGAGGAACTCGCACAGGGGCGCCTCGCGGACGTCGACGGAATAGCGCGTCACAGGCTCCCACGCGTCGTCGGTGAGAAGCTGTTCGATGCCTTTCGACACCGCGGCGCCGGCCCTGCCGACGATGCCGCGCGGCCCGAAGTGGCGCCCCACGATATCGGTCGCGTCGTCGGGTTGGACCCTCGCGTAGAGCGAAGACAGCCCGCCGGGCTCGACAACTTCCACCAGGGGTGTCTGGTGGCAGACCAAAACGCAGCCAACACGCTTGACGATCGCCGGAGCGCGTGCATCGCGGACCGCCCGCGCCAGCGCCTCGTATACTTCCATCGTTCCACCCGCCCGGCAGCAGGAATCGAGGCAGACCCTGATCTCGCCCAGGCCGTCGCTTACGGCGGGGGCGCCGTCGCCCGGACCCCGCTCACCCAGCAGGCCCAGCCTCACCAGCTCCAGAAAACCGCGCAGCGCCTTCGGCACGCTCTCGGGCGTGAGGTGCCCATAGGTAACGCCGTCGATCTGCATGACCGGCGCCAGCGTGCAGCACCCCAGGCAGGCCACCTTCTCGACCGTAAACACGCCGTCCGGGTCGGTGTCGTCGTCCTCGGGGATGTTGAGGTGGCGATAGAGCGCATCGGTCACCGTCTGGGCGTTTTTTACATGGCAGGCGGTTCCGTGGCACACGCAGATCACGTGACGGCCCACGGGGCGATGTCTAAACTGCGTGTAGAAAGTGGAAACGCCCGCGATGGCCGCCGGGGTTATCTCGGTGATCTCGCACACCCGGCGCAGCGCCTCCTGCGGGAGGTAGCGGCAGTGGTTTTGGATCGCCTGCAGGATCGGTATGACGGTCTCGGGGCCGCGCCCGATCTTCTCGACCGCATCGTCCACAAAGGAGATGTCGATCGCCTCGCCATCCGATGCTGTGTGGGCTTCCGCTTGTGTCATTTCGTCCCTATGCAATACAGGTGTTCTTTTGCGCGGATGTAAATGCGGCCGTCGAGAAACGCGGGGCAGGCATTGGACTTTTCGCCCAATTGCGCCCTGCCCACTTCCCTGTATTCGCGGGCCGCGTCGAAAATGTACATAACGCCCTGAGTGGTCATCAGGTATACTTTGTCGCCGACCAGGCTCGGCGAGGAGTTGAATTCAGCTTCGAACTCCTTTTCCCAGACCTTCTGGCCCGCGATATCGTAACACGTCACGGTCCCGCTGTTGTTTACCAGGAAAAGCAGCTCTCCGTTGCACAGCGGGCTGCAGGTATCGGGCAGGCCATCCTGCTTCTTCCAGAGCACGTGCGTTTCCGTCACGTCGCCCTCACCGTCGCTGCGTATAGCGGCGAGGTTTGCGTATTCCTGGCAGACGAAGATCAAGCCTTTGGCAATGACCGGCGACGGCGCAACGTCGCCCCCCAGGCAATCGGCCCGCCACAGCTCGGCGCCGGTATCCGGATCGTACGCGATCACCCAGGGCGAGCCGCAGGTGATGATCTGGGCGCCGTTGGGTGTGTCGATCACGATCGGCGTGGCCCATGATCCGGGCACCGGGCGCTCAACGTCCCAGACCGTATCACCTGTGGCCGAATCCAGCGCATGTAGAGCCGACTTGCCGTCGTCGACCGAATACCCCTGGTCGAAAAGAACCAAGAGCAGGTTCTTGTAGAGCACAAGTGACGACGAGTGGCCGTAGGCGTTTTCCGGCGCCCCCAGGGAGCGCGTCCAGACCTCCTTGCCCGAAAGATCAAAGCACGCGATATCGCCGCTCGCGAATATGACATATACGCGCCGGCCATCGGTCGCTGCCGTGGGCGCGGCGTAGCCGGTTTCTTCCATCACGTCGGGCGTTTCGGCGTTGCTCTGTACTTCGCGCTGCCAGAGCAGGTCGCCGGAATCGGCATCGAAGCAATAGACCTCGCGCTTGTCGGCGTCGGCGCCCGTGACAAAAACGCGTCTTCCCCACACGACCGCCGAGTTCTCGCCGGGCAGGGGAATTTTGCTCTTCCAGATGATCCCCTCGCGGGTTTCGCCGTTCCACGAAGTCGGCACGTTGGCGTATGCGGATATCCCCGAACCGCCCGGCCCGCGGAAGCGCGGCCAATTCTTCTTTATCTCGTCCGCCGAGGGAAGGGGCGATACCTCTTTCGGCGTCTCGCCGGGCTGGGGTTTGACGGCGTCGACTTCCTCAGCGTGCCGCCTTCCCAGGCGGACGTCGATCACCGTGTACGCTTCCGGCCCCCTCGGTGTTCCGCCTTCCCAGGCGGACGCGACCACAAATACCACCCAGGCGCAGCCCAGCACGGCGGCGAGTGCCGCCACCGACCATCGCGCGGCCCCCTTGCCGTCGCCTTCCTCCTCGCCCGGCGGGCCGGGCATGGGCAACTTTTTGCGGCACGATGCCGCATAACTGAGACTGATCAGAAACACGCCAATGCCGACGGCCAGCAGGTACCGCCCGCGATGCAGAAAATCCACGCTGCTCGAATGCCGCCGCCGGAGCTCGAGATCCAGCGCCGCGATCTCCTGCCTGATACGACCTTTATGCTCTTTATCGGATGTGCCAGACAACCGGGCCTTGAGCGCGGGAAGTTCCTGAGAATTCACCGGGTCGAATCTGCGCGCCCTGTACTCATTCCTCAGCAACAGCGCGCTCACTACCAGGCAAAACACCCCCGCCACGACAGCGGTACGGGCCGCCGCCCGGTAGCGTGGGGTTGTCGTCACTTCGCTCGTGTTTTCGTTGGTCTCAGTCATTCTTCCCATCTCACGCAGGGGCGGCCGTCGAGCCGCGCCCGGCTGCTGAGGCCTGCTCTGCCGCGCTTTTCAGCCGCAGATGTTCCCTGGGACAGTACGAAAAACATCGCCCGCACGAGAAGCACTCGCCGCGGTCAGGTTCGTAGTCGGACCTCTTCCGCCTGATCGAGAGCGCGATCAGCTTGCCGCCGACCACGAGGCCCACCCACGCGCCGAGTATCCACCCGACGGTATCATATTTCCGCCTCAGGTCGGCGGCTTGGTCGAAAAGCTCGCGACTCGGCTCGCCCGTTTTCCGGAAGGCCGTTACCTCGTCCGGCACGGGGTCGAGAGCTTCTTTTTCATCCTGCCATACGAGGTCGGCGGTGCGCACCGTGGCATTGGTGCGGGCCAGGCGCCTGCTGGTCAGATGCCCCACGAATCCGCCGAGCACAACGAGCAACGGCAACAACAGCAGCAGCGCGACGAGGCGCTTCTTCCCTTCGGTTCGGCCGACCGCTGAGCCGGCCGTAGGCTTCTTGATCGCTCCGAAGGGGCAGGCGTCTTCGCACAGCCTGCACTGCACACATTCGTCGGGCGTGATAGTCGTATGCCACTTTGAGACCTTCGACAGCCACTTCAGCAACACCGAATACGGGCAGAGGAACCGGCAGTAGGGCCGACCCACGAAAATCGAGATCACCAGCACAGCCGCGCCGAAGAGCACCATCTTAGTGCTGCCGCTGAACCGGAAGAATGCCACGAACGGATCGTAACTGCAAATGATGAACGCGCTGCCCATCGCTGCGAGCAGCACCGCCGCGCCGAGGTACACATACCGCAGCAGCCCGAGGCTGTGCGCGAGCCAATCGGGGACCTTCACGGGCCTCACGAGGACCAGATCCTGTATGGCACCCAGCGGGCACGCCGCCGCGCAGAAAGCTCTACCGAAGAAGAGCGCAAAGATCAGCGGCAAGAAGAAGAACCCCGCCACCGCCAGGGGCATCGCGTAACCGGAGTGGGCGATGGTGAGGGCGCAATTCTGCACACTGCCGACAGCGCACACGCATCCCCCGCGCCACAATCCGAAATAGAGCAGCGAGAAGATGCTCAACAGGTGAATGCCGCGCCGCGAACGCTTCTTGAGCGCCAGCCACGATGCAACAAGCAGCACCGCCACGAGAACGGCGACGTCGGCGTAATCGTATATCACCGCGCGCGGCGGCGGAACCGTCGTCGTCGGCAGCTCGTACCCGCCGGTGAACTCCGGCGCGGGCTGCGCCCCGAAGGCGACTCCCGACAACGCGGCTGAAATAGCCCAGAGCAACAGCAAAAACAATACCACAAGAATTCTATTCATCAGCCGGTCTTATCTGGCTTCTTGAGCAGGTATGGCCGATCGGCGGGGACACGCACCACAGCCTGCGAAGGGCACGCCTCGGCGATGCTGCACTGATTGCAGTCGAGGCAGCGGTCGTGACGTATCTGTAAGAACAGCGAGCCATTGCCGAACGCGTTGCAGCCCTTAACGCACTTGCCGCAGCCCGTGCACAATTCCTCGTCTATTACGTATTGATAAAACGGATCCTCAACAAAACTGCGCTCGATGGCCCCCACGGGGCACAATTCGTTTTCGGGGCCGCCGGCGGGGTTCTCGGCGTTCGGCTCCACAAAGCCGGTGCATATCTCGCAGTAACCGCACATTGCAAACGCGTGCACACACTTGACGGCCGACGTGTCGAGCACGCAGTTGGTCGCGCACTTGCCGCACTGAACGCACTTGTAGGGATCGATCTGCCAGACCGTGTCGCCGCGCGCGATCCGAGATGAAAAGAATCCCAGTGCACCGCCCAGGGCCAAAACGCCCGCACCCCGGGCGCCGTTCCTCATGAACTCCCTTCGCGATACATTGTTTTTTTCTGCCATCTTATCGCGCTCCATCTGCGGGTGGGTCTTCCGCGTCGGCGGCCTGTTTCGCGGAGAGGGCCTGCGGCAGAACGCAGCCATCGAAGGCCCCGCATCCCCGGCAGATTCCGCGGTTGATGCACGTGTGCGCCCCTTGCCGAATGGCGCGCCTGGCGATCACTCCGCCGCCCAGGCCGATCGCGGCCAGGGCAACCTTCCGAAGAATGCCGCGGAAGAACTCGCGCCGGCCTGAGCCCTGATCGGATGCGTCACTCATCTTTTGCCTCGGGCTTACGAACAAAGATCCTCACCGTCCGCGTCGCCGGGTCGAGCACCAACACGCGGCCGTTCGAGTCAACTGCAAGGTCGAATCCCGGGAAGTCTCCAAGAAATCCATACGCCATAGCCTCCGCGAATTTCTCGGGCGCGGCCACCACGCCGAGGAACTTCCCGGTGATGTCTTCGTAGACCTTGACCCGGGCCAGTCCCTTCTCGCTGGTGATGATCTCCCCATCGAGCGTTACGACAAAATCGGTCGGATTGCAGCAGCCGCAGAACCCATCGATCTCGGCAGAAGGCTTGCCCCACCAGAACTCCAGGTCGCCGTCGCGGGTATATGCTTCAATGCGACGCTTGCCCGGGTTCGACACCCGCAGAAGGCCGTCGGGTGCGACTGCGACGTCGAGGTGAGCGCTGGGCACCACGAGGCCGGGGATATTCCTGTCGGGGTCCTTCTCCCCTATTCTGGCGAGTACGGCCCCGGAGGTGTCGCAGCGCAGGATCACGCGATCCCCGTAGTCTGCGACGTAAACCTCATTGTCGGCTACGGCAATGGACGTGATCTCGGCCTTCTCGCCGAAGCTGTCCCACGCCGCTATCTTCTTGCCGTCGGCGCCGTACACCTCTACGTGATCCGTCATGGCGACATATATCGTGCCGTCCTCGGCGACTGCGGCGCATCGCGGCGGCCGGCCCACCGGGATATCCGCCTTCGGGGAGCCGGGAACAGGCCACTCTGTCGGCGCGAGCGTAGTGCCGGGCGAAGGCGCGATGTCGAAGACACGGATCGACTTGTCGCCGACGACGTAGAGCGAATCGTCGTGTCCGATCGCGATGCCGCGGGGCTTTTGCAGGCCGGTTTTCACCCGGCCCACTTCCTCATACTTGATGAGTGCGGGGTCGATCTTGAGATACCGGCTCAGGTCGTACTGCCACTGCGGCTGGTCTTTCTTGCCCATGATCATCACGAGGGCCGCAACGATTATCACGAGCGCCGCGGCGATCACCAGAAGCGCGAGCGCGACAGGTTTCTTCTCGCCCATTTCAGTCTCCCCTCATGTCGATGCAAACCATTTTGGCAAGATCGCGCACGATCAGCCTACCGTCGGCAATCGCCATCGGGCCCCACGATTCGCGGCCCGGCAGCACCTTCGCCTGGGCAAGCGGCTTGTAGCCCTTCGGCGTCGCCTCGGCCAAGGCGAGCCGGCCGGTGTCGTTGATCACAAAAATGATGCCGTCCGCAATCACATACGGCCCGATCCCGAACGTGGTTGTGCTGCCGCTGGCCCACAGTTGTTTTCCGTCGAGATCGAAGCACACAAGCTGGCCGTTTGGTATAACGCCGTAAATATGCCCGTCGTAGAAGATCGGCGTTTGCTGGTCCGAGCCGAAAATCTTGGCCTTGAGGCTGAAAAGGGGCTCCGACGCAATCGCGCCGTTTTCTTCCTTGAGCTGCAGCATCATGCTGCCCGAATTGTATCCGCCGCAGAGGAAGATGCGTCCGTTTCCGACGGGCACCGGCGTGGGCACGTTGGCGATCCTGATCTTCCAGTCGGTGGTCTTCCACAATACCGAGCCGTCTTTCGCCGAGACCCCGACAACGCCGCCGCTTCCGCAATATACGTACATCCGCCGGCCGTTGAACTCCATCGGTGCAATCGACGAGTGTGTCATCTTCCATCCGTCGGGGTTGGGCGTACTCCACGCGATCTCGCCCGTTTCGCAATCGACGGCCATCAGCAGGACCTCCTTGCCGGCGGGGGCGATGATCGCGCGACCGCCGTCGATCAGCGGGCACTGCCCGGCGTACCAAGTCGGGACCTTCGTGCCGAACTCCCTCACGAGGTCGAGCGACCACTTGTATTCGCCCGTGATCGAGTCGAGGCACGACACGTGGCACTTCGGCCCGAGCGCCACGACGTATTTCTCGGTCACGGCCGGCACGGTGCGCGACATTCCGTGGTTGCGCTTTATGGGCACCTTGTACGAATGCCGCCAGATGTCCTTGCCGTCGGCCAGCGACAGGCACCGCAAAACGTCGGCCTGTTCGGCGTGATCGTAGTCATGAACGTATACGCGCCCCGCGAGGACCGCGGCCCCGGCGTAACCTTCGCCCACGTCGATCTCCCACAGGACCGGCGGGCCGGCCTCGGGCCACCCCCTGGCGAGGGGGGTTCTCTCGGGGCTCACGGCATCGCGGCGCGGGCCTCTGAACCCCGGCCACGCGCCGGGGAGGTCCGCCGGCGCCCCGTCGCCTTTCACCAGCACCCCGCGGAGGTCAACTACCGTTTCGGTCGTCGAGACCGGCTGCGGCCGCTTCGCCGCCTGCAGGGGCCTGATCTGGAATTCGGCTTCTTGTGGCCCGCTCACGAGCCACAGCGCCAGGGCCACCGCCCCCGCAAGGGCGGCAACACCCGGGATCGCGATGCCGAAAAGCTTTTCTCTCATGGTCAGCTTCCGGAACACGTGCGGCGCCTTACTCCCCGTCCTTCTCCGCGGTCTTGACCGCGGGGTCGCAATTGACGACGGCGCGGAAGGAGGAGCACACCGCCTCGACGACTGGCTCGTTGATCCAGTAGTACGCGTCTCTGCACATTTTCTCACAGCTTACAAGCTTGGCCTGCGAGAGTATCTTGAGGTGGTGCGAGACCGTAGGCTGGGGGATTCCGAGTTCGTCGGCGAGCTCCGACACATTGTAGACCCCTTGGCACGTCTTCGTCCGCGGGAGGAGTTGCAGAATCCGAAGCCGCGTGGGGTCGCCAATGGCCTTCAATTGTTGTGCCAGCTCTGTGTGTTGCATGCCCCGAATTATATCGATGTATTGATATATGTCAATGGGAATCGGATTGCCGAGAGGGATTCGTAAACAGATGTAAGGAGGAGCAATATCGGACAGGAAACACCAAGGCAGGGGCCGGCGCGCGAGCCGATTGGGCGGGGGTCGGCGTTATTCGTCGGACCACTTTTTCCTGTGTCCGAGCGCGATGCCGATGCACACGCTGAGACCGCCGAGGGTGATGAGTGTGCCCACCGCCAGCATTATCCACGCACCGACTGTCATTCGGCCACCTCCGGTTCTCTTGTCCGCATAAGCAGGAGCGATACTATGAACGCGGCGCCGATTACGGCCCATCCGCCGACTATCAAAGCCCACTGTGGATAGCCCTCGTAGGCCTCCTTGAGGTCTCCTATAACGTTCAGCACGAGCAACGTGATCAGGATGGCGGGTGATATTACCTTGATGCAGACCAGCCACCACGTCCCTACGCGGATCTCCGCGCCCTCGTTGATTGAGTCGGTGAGAACGTTGGTCTTTACGAGCCATCCGATGACCAGGCATTCGACCAAGCCGACGGCGATGAGGCCGTATTCGAGGCACCAGTGGTCAACTATATCGAGCCATAGCAGGCCGGCGTCGGTGATGAAAAGCAGCCCGAGCACAAAGCACACGACACAAATGAGGCCCGTGAGTGTCGAGCGCTTGACGGCGGGCCACTTGTCGTGGACGCCCGACACGATCGCCTCGACGAGAGAGAACGCCGAGTCGATCCCCAAACTCAGAAGCGTTACGAAGAACAGCACACCGAAGATGTTTCGGGTGTACGGGCCGATGACGTCGGGGAGATGGTTGATCGCTTCCGGGTATACAATAAATGCCAGGCCGGGCCCCTTCGCCGCGGCATCTGCGATGGTCTGATTGGTGGCGACGGCGAAATAGCCCAACACGCTGAACACGGCGAAGCCCGCAACAAAGCTCACGAGCGCGTTGGCAAAAGACGTGATGAACGCGTTGTTCGAAACGTCCTGTTTCTTAGGTATGTAGCTGGCGTAGGCGATGAGGATGCCGAAGCCCACGCTGAGCGAGAAGAACACCTGTGCGTAAGCCGCTCGCCACGTTGCGGCTTGCCAGAGCTTGTCCCAGGTTGGATTGAGATAGTAGTTCAGCCCCACGTCCGCGTTCGGCAGGGTGATGCCGCGCACGACGAGGATCAGTATCAATATCGCCGGGAGGGGAACGGTGATCATGACGATCCGGCCCACTCGGTGCACGCCTTTATGAATGATCCAGTAGATTGCGGCCCACGTAAGGGCGAGGCCGATCAGCAGCGGCACACTCAGGCCCCAGATGTCCGAGGGTGCGTCGGTCCGTCCGATCACTTTGCCGAAGAATGCCTCGACCGATTCGTGAGTGTCGCCCCATTCGCGGGTGATCGAGGCCCACAGGTATCGGCACGACCAGGCCATCACGGCGGCGTAATAGATGACTATCACGGTGCTCACCGCCAGAGCGAACCAGCCGATCCACTCGAACCTTCGGTGAAGCTTCTTGAAGGCGGCGGGCGCGGCGCCCTGCATTGCCTGGCCCAGGCCGTATTCCAGGATCATAAGCGGAATGCCAGTGGTGAGAATGGCGATGAAATACGGTATGAGGAACGCCCCTCCGCCGTTCTGGGCCGCCACATACGGGAACCGCCAGAGGTTTCCCAGCCCGACTGCGCTGCCGATCGCGGCCATGACGAACGCCGGTCGGCTCGCCCATCGCTCGCGGATTTCAGCCATCTGTAGCTCCGTAACTCAGCGCCGGATCTTGTTGGAGAGGAGCTTTTTATTCTAAGGATTCGATAGGGGGAATCAAGAGGAGAATGTCCAAGGTCCAAGGTCCAAAGTCCAAAGTCCAAAGTCCAATACAGATTCACCGCAAAGGCGCAAAGAACGCAGAGAAGAATTGAGAGTACGGTCGTGTGTCTTGAGCCATAACTCATAATTCATAATTCATCCTTCTGCCTTCCGCCTTCTCTTCAGTCTTGATTCTTACCGCCGAATGCGTATGATCTAAAACTGAAGACCGATGTGCCGCTGAATCACGAAACCAGACAAATCCGGGGAACGAAATGATGAAGGGAATCTTTTTTGAAGATAAGGGCAAAGTGGCCGTCAAGGACGTGCCTAAACCGGAGTGCCTGCCCGACAGCATCGTGATCAAGGTGGAGGCCGTCGGCATCTGTGGAAGCGACCTCCACATGTACATGGCCCGCTGGGGCAAGCAGCCCGACAGGATAGTCGGGCACGAGTTCTCGGGCAAGGTGGTCGAGATCGGCAACGGAGTGGAGAACATAGCCGTCGGCGACCGCGTCTGTGCCGAGTGTTTCACACATTGCGGCGCCTGCGAATACTGCCGCACGGGCCTCTACAACCTGTGCGAGAACCGCGAGTTCTGCACCGGCGTGATAACGGGCGCCTTTGCCGAATACGCGCGGCTGTTCCCGGGGGGCGTCTTCCGAATGCCGCAGGGCGCAAGCGTGGAGCAAACAGTTGTCGTCGAGCCGGCGGCCGTCGCGTGCCGGGCGGCTTCGCTATCGGGAGCCCGTCCGGGAGACTTTGCGGTCGTCATCGGCGGCGGCACGATCGGCCTGCTGTGCGCGGCCGTGCTCGAGGCCCGCATGCGGCTGGGATGCCTGATCGTGGTCAAGTATGACCATCAGGGCAACATCGCGAAAAAGCTCGGCATCGGGCACGTCCACAAGATCACCGAAGGCAAGACGGCCGACATGGTCAAGAAACTCACAGGCGGCAAGATGGCCGACGCCGTGATCGACACCGTCGGCTCGACGATTTCCGTGGCCGACGCCGCGGAGGCGGTGAGGCCCGCGGGAAGTATTTGCCTTGTGGCCGGCCCCGGCGGCCGAACGATGATGCCCCTCGGGACCATCATAGGCAAAGAAATCCACCTGACGGGATCGTTCTGTTACGGCTACTCGGACGGGACGAAGACCTTCGATTCCGCCATCGATCTGATAACGTCGGGCGCGGTGCCGGCCGAGGGGATCATCACCCATCGCTTTCCGCTCGACCAAGCCGCCGAAGCCTTCGAGACCGCGGCCGACAAGAAGACCGGGAGCGTGAAGGTGATTTTCGAGGTGAAGTAGGGGTGCTACACAGTATTATGGTTGCCGTGAATCGACGGCAACGGCCGCCTGAGAAGGCGGCGCGACGAACGAAGAAGACGTTCGTCGAAGTAGACGCGATAGCGGCACCGTCTCCAGAGTCCTCCGCCGAAGCTTCGGCGTTTTCCTAGCCCGAAGGGCGATAGTCTGTAGCCACGGGCGTAAGCCCGTGGAAAAGATCGGCCCCATAACTCCAGAGCCCCCGCAGGGGGCGACAGAGCGATTCGACGACGAGGACGAGGACGAATCGAGGCGTCGCGCGCCAACGAAAAACCATATGTCGTTTTCGGACCCTGAAGTAACTGCCCGGGAGAGAATCGTTGAACGTCCGCATCGAATCGCTGCTCGCCGGTGCCCGCGCAGCCGGGGGTACGACTGTGATCATCGACGTATTCCGGGCGAGCTCGTTGATCGTGGCGGCGTTCGGGGCCGGGGCGGAGCGCGTGATACCCGTAGCCGAGCTGAACGCGGCGTACGAGTTGAAGAAACGCAACCCGTTGTTCCTGCTGTTCGGCGAGCGCGGCGGCCTGCCGCCCGAGGGCTTCGACTCGGGCAACTCGTCGCCGACCATCGCGCGCATGGATCTGCGCGGCAAGACGGTGATCCTCACCACCTCGGCCGGCACGCAGGGGATCGTGAGCGCCGCCGGTGCGGAAGAAATCCTGATCGGGTGCTTTCTCAACGCCCGCGCAGTCGCTGAATATATTGTGCACAAGCAGCCGGCGGAAGTCTGCCTGGTCGCGATGGGTGTGGCCGGCGTTGAACCGTCGCTCGAAGACGACCTGTGCGCGGCCTATATCCGGTCGCTGATCCTCGGGGAGCCGGCCGATTACGAACAGATAGTGGAAGCGATCATGAAACATCCCGAGGCTGCGAAGTTCCTCGACGAAGACAGCCCGCTGCACAATCCGGAAGACGTTCATTTCAGTCTGAAAGCAAACGCCTATCCGCTCGTCCCGCGTTACCAGGAAGGAATGGTTGCGGTTCAGGATTAGCCACGAGGGCCCGGCCGGGAGATTCCGTTGTACGAAGATATCGTAGCGATAGACATTCTGACCACGGGTGGTGACCCGAAGGGCGATGACATCATCGAGGTCGCCGCGGTCGAGATAAAGGGCGGGCGGATCGGCAAGAGGTTCTCGGCCGTGATCGACCCCGGCGTCGACGTGCCGCTGCAGATCCGCAAGTCGGCCGGCATCTCGCAGGAAGAGATCGACGCCGCACCGCCGGCGAGCACGGTGCTCAAGAAGTTCGTCGAATTCATCGCCGGCCGGCCCTGCCTCGGGCACGACTTCTCCACGAAGAAGCGATTCCTCGACGTCAACACATACGGCCGGTTCGAAAAGGAGATCGTGGATACGCTGGAACTCGCGCGGATCCTGCTGCCAGCCGAGGAGCGCCACGACCTCGAGTACCTTGCACTGAGGTACAACTTCGAGCCCGCCGCGCCCAATCGGGCGTCGGTCAACGCAACCCTCACCGCCCGCGTGTGGCACGTCTTGCTGTCGGAGCTCGACACACTGCCGCTGCAGGCGCTCGATGCCGTCGTCGGCCTGCTGGGGCCGGTCGAGTGGGAGATGAAGCCGCTGTTCCAGGATGCCCACGCCCGCAGGTTCGCCGAAACTTTCGGCAAGTCGAAGGGCAGCCTGCTCGACTGCCTCCCCGATTTCTCGGAGATCATTACACAGGCCCAGACGAAGAGGACGGAAAGACAAAGAGCCCGGAGGGATGACGAGGAGCACGGGCCAACCGTCCGCCTCGACACGGCTTCTATGATCAGCATGTTCGGCCCGGACGGGATTTTCTCGAAGCATCTGTCGAACTTCGAGGCCCGCCGCGAGCAGGCGCGCATGGCCAAGGCCGTGGCGTATTCCTTCAACAATGCAAACCACCTGATGGTCGAAGCCGGCACCGGCACGGGCAAGTCGCTGGCCTACCTCGTGCCGTCGATCTACTGGGCGACGCGAAACGACACGCCGGTGGTGATCTCGACCTATACGAAGAACCTGCAGGCGCAGCTTTTCCACAAAGACATCCCGATGCTCACCGAGATCCTCGACCAGCCCTTCCGGGCGTCGCAGATCAAGGGCCGGGCAAACTACCTGTGCCCCCGCAAACTGATGTACCTGTTGTCGGAGGCGGAGCGCGAGATCGGCAACGACGAGCGCCTGGCGCTCCTGCCGGTCATCACGTGGGCGACGATCACGCAAACGGGCGACATCGCGGAAAACACCGGGTTTCAGCTTGCACGCTCCTCCGAGATATGGGACCGCCTCTACGCGACGGGCGACGAATGCCGTGGGCGATCCTGCAACAACTGGAAGCAGTGCTTCCTGCTGAAGGCCCGGGCGCAGGCACAGCTTTCGGATATCGTGGTGGCCAATCACGCCGTCGTCTTCTCCGAGATGGGGTTGAACGCCTCGCCCGTGCTGCCGGAGCACGACCACCTGATCTTCGACGAAGCACACAACATCGAAAATGTGGCCACGAGCAACCTCGGCGTCGAAATAGACCGCTGGACGGTCATGCGGCCGCTGCGGCGGCTCTATCGCTTGCGAGGCCGAGACAAGACCGGCCGCGGGCTGCTTACAAATATCCTGTATCACCTGCGCCGCGGCCGCGAGCAGAACATGTCGGAAACCGAGCAGATGGTCGCGCACAAGATCATCGATTCTTTCCAGACCGTCCTCGACGTCGGCCCCGGGCTCGATGAATTCCTGCGGTCATTCGTGTCGCTTTTCGACCGCAACGATTCCGGCGCCCGGCAGCGATACTCGGACGAAGACCAACCCGCGGAGAAATGGGCCAACGTATTCGCGCAGAAAGAAGCCTTCGTGGCCGCGCTCGGCAAGCTGATCAAGGAGCTCGATTTCGTCCTCGAAAAGCTCGGCGACGTCGAACGCGAGTTCACCTACCAGCAGGACTTCATGCATCAGCTCGACGCGCAGCTCACCGCCCTCCGCGAGATCGTCGACAACACCGAGTTCGTGATCAAAGCCGACGACGCCCGCTACGTGTATTGGGCGGAATGCATCGATTTCTACCAGGGGAACTTCCGTGCGGCCGCCGCGCCCATCGAGGTAGGCCCGCTGCTCAAAGACCTGCTTTACGACAAGAAAGACACCATCGTTTTCTCGTCGGCAACGCTCACCGTGACGGACAAATTTGACTTCTTCAAGACGCGGCTGGGCCTCGACCTCCTGGAAAACGGCCGCGCACTGGAGCTGAGCCTGGGCACGTCGTTCGATTTTCAGAAGCAGGTGTTGTTCTGCGTTCCCAGCTTCCTGCCCGAGCCTGTTTACAATAACAACTACGCTTTCATCGGCGCGGTCGGCGAGTTCCTCGTTGACCTGCACGTCAAAACACGCGGACGAGGCTTGATTCTTTTCACGTCTTACGATATGCTCAGTAGGGTGCACGGAGAGGTGAAGGAGGCCCTCGAACGCGAAAACGTGGTGGTGCTGGGCCAGGGGATCGACGGGGCCCGCGACCAGCTTCTGAGCACCTTCCGCCGCGTGTTCGAGTCGGTGCTGCTCGGCACGCAGAGCTTCTGGGAGGGGGTGGATGTGCCCGGCGAGTCGCTGAGCTGCCTCACGCTGGCAAAGCTGCCGTTTGCCGTCTACACCGACCCGATCGTGAAGGCCCGGTGCGAGGCGGTCGAGGCCAAGGGCCACAGCTCGTTTTGGGATTACTCCGTGCCCGTAGCCGTTATACGCTTCAAGCAGGGTTTCGGGCGGCTCATACGGTCGAAGTCGGACCGCGGCGTTGTGATCGTGCTCGACAAGCGCCTGCTCACCAAACGATACGGCGGCGGTTTCTTCGATTCGGTGCCCGTAAAGCACCGCGTGTACTCGGAGAAGGAAGAGTTGCTCGAAGACGTGGCGGAGTTCCTGTGAAGCGAAAGGCGGAAGAAGATCACCGCAAAGGCGCAAAGGGCACAAAGGAAGAGAAGAAAGGAATTATGAGTCCTGAGTTCTTGTCTTCTTTCTTCTTTGCGGCCTTTGCGCCTTTGCGGTGAATCCGTCTTGGACCTTGGACTTCCGACTGAGTGATACCCATGCAAGACAAAGAAACCAAACTCCAACGTGCACGCGAGGTGCTCCGGATCGAGGCGGAATCGATCCTCGCTCTCAGGGAACGGATCGGCGAGGAGTTCCTGCAACTTGTCGATATGATTCTCGACCTCCCCGGCAAGCTGGTGATCACCGGCGTGGGGAAGTCGGGGATCGTTGGGCAGAAGATCGTGGCGACGATGTGCAGCACGGGCACACCCGCGGTTTACCTCGATGCCACCGGGGCGCTCCACGGCGACCTCGGCGTGGTGGCCGAGGGCGACCTGCTGATCGCGATCTCCAACAGCGGCGAGTCGTCGGAGTTGCTCAACGTGGTCCTCGCCGCCCGGAAGATAGGCGCCTGCGTTGCGGCGTTTACCGGCAATCCGAGCTCGAGCCTCGCGGAGAACAGCGACCTCGTTCTGAACGTGGGCGTTGCCCGCGAGGCCTGCCCGCTGGGGCTGGCTCCTACGGCCAGCACTACGGCCGCGCTCGCGATGGGCGACGCCCTCGCGATGGTGCTGATGGCGAGCATCGGTTTCACCAGCAAGCACTACGCCCGCTTTCATCCGGGCGGCAGCCTCGGCCAGAGGCTCAAGCTCACGGTCCGCGAGATGATGCGCACCGGCGACGACTTGCCCGTGGTGGCCGAGGATGACACCTTCAGCGATGCCCTCGACGCGATGAGCGCCGGCGCGAACCTCGGCGTGGCGCTGGTCACCGACCCGGCCGGCGTGCTGTCGGGCATCATCACCGACGGCGACGTCCGGCGCCTCCTGATGGACCACGACGAACCTGCCCGTACAGGCGGGTCGATCATGACCCGCAAAGCGGCTGAGCTGATGAAACGCAATCCGATGACGATCGAGGCCGACGCCGCAGTGTCGGAGGCCGTGCGCGTGATGGAGAAGGGCACCGGCAAGGGGTCCATCACGTCGCTGGCGATCATCGACAGCCGGGGCCGCCCGACGGGGATCATACATCTGCACGACATCCTGGGCCGCGGCAAATTCATGATATAGACGGATGAATTATGAAGTATGAAGTATGAATTATGAGTACGGAGAGAAGATTCACCGCAAAGGCGCAAAGAGCGCAAAGAAGAGAGGATGAATTATGAGTTCTGAGTTCTTGTCTTCTTTCTTCTCTGCGATCTTTGCGCCTTTGCGGTGAATCCGTATTGGACTTCCGACTGAGCGACTTGGCCGCGCTTAATTCTTGATCTGCACCTGCGGATTGGGTAGAATTTTGTGTTAGGTATCGTAAGAGCCGTAGCACGCATGCCCCATCGTGTAATGCATCGGGAAAACTGCTGAGATGGCCGCAGGGGCATTCGGGCACGATCAGCACAACGGAGGCAAATTCATGCAAGCAGACGCCAGTTTCATCAAGCGCAACAAAGGTAAGAGCATAGCCGCGATCATCGTGCTCGCAGCAGCCGTGGCCGTCGGCGTTCATATCGCCAAGCAGTCGCCGCAAGAGGGAAAGGAGATCGGCGAGCAGCAAAAGGGGAAAGAGATCGACGAGGAGCATCTGGCGCTCTGCCGCGCGCAGATCAACAAGGCTTGGCCGGAATCGGGCGCAAACCTCAAGATCGGGGAAAACGGCTACCTCGAATTGGACCTCTCCCGCAGGAGAGATGTCGGAAATCTGACACCGCTGCAGGGCCTGCCGCTCGGGAAGCTCTCTCTGTCGAGCTGCCAGAAGGTCTACGACCTCACGCCCCTGCGGGGCCTCCCCCTCAGGAGCCTGATCCTCGCGGCATGCATGGCCGTGCGCGACATCACGCCCTTGCAGGGAATGTCTCTCTCCGAGCTGAACCTCTACAATACAAGAGTCAGAGATCTCACCCCCCTGAAAGGTATGCCTCTCGAAAGTTTGAACATCTCCGCAACGCCGGTCTCCGACTTTGCGCCGATCAAAGACCTGCCGCTGAAGAAGCTCTCCCTTGCCTTTATGAAGATCACAAACGAGGACCTGGCGCCGCTCAAAGGCATGGGGCTTACAGAAATCGATCTGTCGGGCACCAAGATCAGCGATCTGACGCCACTGGAAGGCATGCCCCTGAAAACGTTGCACTTCTCCAAGTGCGAGGCCCTCAGCAACCTGGCCCCGCTCAAGGGCCTCCCGTTGACTTACGTGAACCTTTCCGGTACACAAGTCAGCGACCTCACGCCGCTGAAGGGCATGCCTCTCAACAAGATGTACCTCGGGAAGTGCGAGGCCATCAGCGACTTCACCCCGCTGGAGGGCCTGCCGCTCACTTACCTCAACGTCTTCGGCACAAAGATCGCAGATCTTGCGCCCCTTGAGGGCATGCCTCTGACGGGCCTGTCCCTCGCGGGATGCAAGAACGTAACCGACCTCACGCCGCTCTGGAGCCTGCCGCTCACGTTCCTCAACATTGCCGCCACAAATGTTACGGACCTCGGGCCGCTGAAGGGCATGCCGCTGGCCAAACTTCACCTCAGCGGCACAGGGGTCTCCGACCTCACCCCCCTCAAGGGCATGCCGTTGGAAAAACTGTACATGCAAGAATGCAATGATGTGGCCGACATTGCACCTCTTAACGGCATGTCGCTGGGGTACCTCGATCTTCACGCCACTAAGGCCGCCGACCTGGCGCCGCTGATCGGCATGCCCCTGAAGTACCTCGACATCGCCGGCACGGACGTTACCGACCTAACGCCCCTCGAAAACGTTCCGCTCGAGAATCTGATCTTCCTCCCGAAGAACATTAAGAAGGGCATTGAAGTTGTTCGACGCATGAAGACCATCAAGGCACTGCGCGCCGGGCACAGTCCACCGATACCACCGGCCCAATTCTGGCCGCTTTACGACGCGGGGGAGTTCGAAGAACTCCAGGGGGGGCCTCCCGGTCACCGGCCTCCCGGACACGGTCAGGCTCATTAGGTATTTGTTTAGCGTGGTCTGAAATGACACGTCATGGTCTTGAAAGTGCCCCCGGCGGGCTTGTCCCGCCGGAGCAACAGATTGATAGGCTAAACCGTGTTGCCGCCGTGCATCCCGGGCCGCCGCATCCGCCGCAGGCGGATGTCGTTGCCGGCAGGATGCAGGCAACGTGGCCTTTCTTCGGAGCCTGCCGTTTGACAGGCTCGGAAGAAAGGTCGGCGGCCCCAGAACATGCTCGGGTGTTCTCCCCACGTAGCCTGTCAATCTTTCGCCCCTGCCGGTCAAGCCGGCAGGGGGCGGTACTGCTTGGGCACGCAGGTGTGTCGTTACACGGAAACGCTAAACACATACGGGGCCGGCCGAGCTGCGAAGCGCCGCCCCTACCGCGGCCATGCGCATTGACAGGCGTTCTCTGCCCGGCCTGCTTTTGGGGAACCCGGCATGATCCGCCAAACGATGCTAAACACGTACAAGGACGGGCCAACCACAAGGCGTCTGTACGGGACTTAAAACACAGGAGTCACGAAAAGACAACTACGCTGAAGCATCCTATCTTTCGACAGGCAACAAGAGAGGAGTGAAGCTATGCACAAGATTCTAGAGCTCATCAACCGCAAGAAGAAGGGCTGTATCGCCACGTGGGCCGCCGTGCTGATCGCCCTGTGCGCGCATGCCGGCGTGCAGGCGGCCGAACCCACGGCAAAGGAGACGGACGCAGATCTCCTGACACGATGCCGCGCGCAAATCGACGAGGCCTGGCCGGGCCAGGGTCAAAACCTCACAATGCGCGACGACCGCGGCCTCGTGTTGCATCTCGATCGCAATCCTGAGGTCACGTTCCTCACGCCGCTGAAGGACATACCACTCGCCACCCTCACCCTTTCCGGTACTAAAGTCACAGACCTCGCGCCGCTGGAGGGCATGCCCCTCACAACCCTGGACCTCTCCGCAACCAATGTCCGCGACCTCACGCCGCTGAAAGGGATGCCTCTTGCGAGCCTGGACATCTCCTCGGCAATCGGCGTCAGGAACCTGGCCCCGCTCAATGGCGCCCCGCTCAAGGCCCTGAACCTTTCAAAATGTAGAAGCCTGAGGGACGTCACGCCGCTGTCGGGCATGCCGCTGACGAGCCTGGATCTCTCCAGAACACAGGTCAAGGACATCGCGCCGCTCAAGGGCATGCCCCTTGCACAGCTCAACCTCTCCGCGACCAAGGTCAGCGACCTCACGCCGTTGAAAGGCATGCCTCTTGCGAGCCTGGACATCTCCTCGGTAACCGGCGTCAGGGACCTGGCCCCGCTCCAAGGCGCTCCGCTCAAGGCCCTGAGCGTCTCAAGATGCAGAAACATCAGGGACCTCACGCCGCTGCTGGGCATGCCGCTGACCAGCCTGGACGTCTCCTCGACCGGGGTCGCCGACCTCGCGCCGCTGCTGGGCATGCCGCTGACGAACCTGGGTCTCTCCGGAACAAAGGTCAGCGACCTCGCACCCCTGGCAGGCGCGCCGCTGACGAGCCTGGGTCTCTCCGGAACAAAGGTCGGCGACCTCGCGCCGCTGGAGGGCATGCGTCTTACGGACCTCAACCTCTCCGGCACGAACGTCACCGACCTCACCCCGCTGAGGGGCATGCCCCTCACGACCCTGAGGCTGGCCGGGACGAAGGTGAGCGATCTTGCCCCTCTGAAAGGCATGCCGCTGGAGGTCCTGCACCTGTCAAAATGCGAAAAAGTGAGCGACATCGCGCCGCTCAAGGGCATGCCGCTGGAGGTCCTGAACCTGTCACAATGCGAAAAAGTGAGCGACATCGCGCCGCTTAAGGGCATGCCGCTCGAGGTCCTGCACCTGTCAAAATGCGAAAAAGTGAGCGACCTCGCGCCGCTTAAGGGCATGCCCCTCACGCGTCTGACCCTCAGAGGATGCGAGAAGATAACCGACCTCACCCCCCTGAAGGGCATGGGGCTCACAAGCCTCGACTTCGCCCGGACGGACGTCGCCGACCTCGCACCGCTGAAGGGCATGGCGCTCACTAATCTGAATCTCTACGGCACTAAGATCAGCGATCTCGCACCGCTGAGGGGCATGCCCCTGACGCGTCTGGCCCTCACGGGATGCGAGAAGATAACCGACCTCACCCCCCTGAAGGGCATGGGGCTCACAAGTCTCGACTTCCCCCGCACGGACGTCGCAGACCTCACACCCCTCAAGGGAATGCCTCTCACGATCCTCACGTTTGATCACACGAGGGTCGCCGACCTCGAGCCGCTCAAGGGAATGCCCCTGACGCGCCTGGGCCTCGCCTTCACGGAGGTGGGCAGCATCAAGCCGCTCAACGACATGACAACACTGCGCACTCTCGACCTCGAAGGATGCGAGAACATCACCGACCTCACGCCCCTCTACCGGATTCCGCTCCAGAGCCTGAGCTTCACCCCACACAAGATAACAGAGGGCATGGCAGTCGTCCGGACCACGTCGACCCTCAGGTCCCTCCGCGCCGAGGGGGGCCGGGTCATGACGTCGGAAGAGTTCTGGAAGCAATACGACAAGGGGAAATTCCGAGCGCCTTAAGGAAGTCCAAGGTCCAAGGTCCAAGGTCCAACGCAGAGAAGATTCACCGCAAAGACGCAAAGCACGCAGAGAAGAGAAACCAGAAGATAAAACCACGGAGAGCACGGAGAGAAGATTCACCGCACCAGCCTCCGCTAAAGCTACGGCGGGCCTGCCCGCCAAAGTCTCCGACGCGCCAAAGCCGCTATGGCGACGGCACGCCCGGCGACGGCGGGAAGACGCAAAGCACGCAGAGAAGAAGACGAAGAAGATACGGAAGGAGGTTAAGAGTTCAAAAGCAAAGAGGGCGGATGTAGGGGCGATTCGGGAATCGCCCTCGGTGAAGGCCGTCCGCAGGGGGGCCGGGTAGGATACCGTTCGGCAAAGAGGGCGGCTCGCGAGCCGCCCCTACATGTGCCGCCGCGCATCGTCGGCCTGGGTGTTGGCGCCGTTGTAGGGGCACACGGCATGTGTGCCCAAAGAGGGCGGACAAGCCGTCCGCCCCTACATGTGCCGCCGCGCATCGTCGTCCTCGGCGTTCGTGCCGTTGTAGGGGCACACGGCATGTGTGCCCAAAGAGGGCGGCTCGCGAGCCGCCCCTACATGTGCCGCCGCGCATCGTCGGCCTGGGTGTTGGCGCCGTTGTAGGGGCACACGGCATGTGTGCCCAAAGAGGGCGGACATGCCGTCCGCCCCTACATGTCCTACCGCGCGGTCTCATCATCCATTCCCCATCTGAATCTGCGCCTGCCCGCCATAGCTGCTCCAGCGACGGCGGGTAATCTGCGGACGAACGGAGAGAAGATTCACCACAAAGGCACAAAGGACACAAAGGAAGAGAAGAAAGAAAGTATGAATTATGAGTTCTGAGTTCTGAGGTTCTGAGTTCTTGTCTTCTTTCTTCTCTGTGCCCTTTGCGCCTTCCCGCCCGCCATAGCCCCGCGGCGGCGGGTGCGGTGAATCCGTATTGGACTGCTGACTGAAGACTGCTTGTCCGCCGTAGCTTCCGCCTTCGGGGGCCGTAGCCCTATGGCGGAGGACTCAGCGAAGGCGGAAAGAAAAAGAAAAGGGTGCGAGTTTCGGAAACTCGCACCCTTTTGGCTTTCATCGGTCCTCGCGTGTTCCGAGCTTTTCGGCCCGGGGCACGCTGCGTATCACCTGTTTACTCGCAGACGGTATTCAGGTGGTTACGCACGAGGATCATGTCGAGGATGTTGATCTTGCAGTCGCCGGTGACGTCGTAGATCGAGTTGGGGTCAGCACTACAATCGTCCGGCGCACCCGACAAAGGCACGTTGAGGTGGTTACGAATGGCGATCATGTCGAGGATGTTCACCTTGCAGTCGCCAGTCACGTCGCCTTCGAGTTCGGGAGGCGCTTCACCAAAGGTGTAATCCAGCCACAGCTCGGTGTCGCCATTGGCCGTCCTCACGGTGAATGCACCGCCAACCGCGTTGGGCCAGTCATCCCCGATCGCCACGCAGGTGCCCGCGCCCGTAATGGCGCTGTCGGCCACGGCGATCTGCCACGTATCGTTCGCGCCCGGATCGGCCAGGGTCGACTTCGGCCTGAAGGTCGTCGTGGCAAGATCGAGGGTTCCGGCTCCCGAGGTTCCCGCGGCGGTCGCCGTCAGGAAGTCCCAATCGGTGCCCGGTGTACCTACGCCGCCATAGGCGATGATGCCCACTTCCCAGGTGGCTTCGTCGATATCGGCGTCGCCTACGGTGAGGTTCGACGGGAACACGGTGTAGGTCGGGTCAGGCATGGACTTCAGCGGGAAGAGCCAGCCTCCGTCCAACACCTTGAGGGTGTTGTGGATAACACCGGATCCGCCGAGGTTCGGCTGGAACTGCTTGTAGGTAGCGCCATCGTAGGCGCTTTGGGTCCATGCCCAGTGCTTCCCGGAACCCGCGTAAGGCGTCGGGGTGTCCACAGTGACGTCACCGACCGTGATATCCCCGTTTACTACGAGGCAGCTTTCTCTCACCTCAACAGCATCGGCGGCCACGTTTTCCACGGAACCTGAGAGGATCAACGCACTGTCACCCATCTTAACCAGGGTGCCGGTGCCGCTCACGAGCCCGGAGAGCTCTGTGTCCTGGCCGCTGCCCGGGGCCCAGCCCCAGGTGTGGGCGCAGACGAACCCGGATGTGCTCAAGAGGGTTACAGGATTGGCATACGGGCCCACGCGCGCATTCCCGTGTTCTATGAACCTCTTGAAAGCGCCCCTCTTGATGAGCCAATCGTTGCCGTTACCGAGCGTGGCCATTCCGTCGTGGGCGTCTACTAAGAGGCCGCCCATGCCTTGGCCGTTGAGCCTGAGCTCGCCCCAGAGCTCCGTCGCCCAATCGGTCGCCTTTGTAGTGGCCATGCCATCGTTCTGGATGGTGATCGTGGCATTGGGGAAATAGGCAGAGGAGTCGTAGCCGCCTGATCCATTGGCCCAGCTGTGAGGACCAAACAAGCCTTCGTCGACTATGATCTCGCCGGTAAAGCCCGCCTCGGTGTGCTGACCATTCCTTGCGTCGAAGGTATGGGCAATGCCGGTCTTGAACAGGGTGCCGTCGCCCGTAATCGCCCTGACGTACGCGTGTTCTATGGCGACTTGAGCGATCGTGTAGGTGGCTGGGGCCACGAGATCCAACGTTCCGCTTCGGGTATCACAGTGCTGCGTCGTCAGGTCGGCGTCGACCTGCAGGGTGCAGGCGGCGGTCATGACCAGCCTGTCGCAAACTGTCGTCCCCGGAGCGGGGAAGCCAGGCGTGTCGACCTCGATGATCGGGGCTGCTACCACGCCCGGGATGCTGACTGAATCCGCTGCGCCCGGCACCACATCGTCGAGCCAGTTGAGCGGATCGTGATACGAGATGGCGTCGCCGCCGCCGTCCCACACACCCGACAGGGACCAGGCCCCGCCGGGCAGGACGGTGACCATGCCGCAGAGGATCTGGGCGGGCGAAGCTATGAGAGTGGCGCCGTCGTTGACGGTGATATTCCCATAAAGGGTGCAGGTGGGGTAAAGGTCCACTTTGCCCTCTTCGATCACAAGGTCGATCCTGTTGGCGCAGTCGATCCCCACGTCTCCCGCGAACCGCAATACGCCGACCCCGCTTTTCGTGAGGGTGGCGCCGGGTTCCCCGGGCGGGGCTACGGTGTTTCCTACGATTGCCAAGACCAGGTTGGGGGTGACCATGACGCCTATCTCGGTATCTGCCTGCAGATCCAGGGTCGTAGTTCCCGTTACTCCAACCGGGGTGGTGCATGGAGTATTGTAGCCTTCCATGACGTACACCAGTGCGCCATCGCCGCCGGTGGTGAAGTCGTCGTCGGCGTCGGCGTTGTCGACGTCCCAACCTTCGCCTTCAAGGATGATCTTGCCGGAGACGTCCAGCATGGAGCCGTCGCTCGAGCTGCGGCCGACAAAGCGCCCACATATCGACGAGCCATCGGCTATGGTGTACGTGGAGTACGCTCCAAGGGCGAGGAAATTACCGCCGGGGAGGTCGGGGATCAGGTCCATCGGATCCTCGCTGATGGTGACCCAGTAGTTGCCGCCCAGCAGGCAGGGGTTGCCAACCGAGCCGACTTGCACGTTGCCGTCGAAGTCGCTAAAGGCACTGACCGCCGCCTGAACCTGAGAGGGGCCGTCGAGGACCACGTCGTAGCCGCTCGAGAGGACGATGGGGGGCACGTAGTTGTTCCAGAACTCCGTACCTGGTGCACTTGTAGGACCACACCAAGTGTGGCCACACCCCCACCAAAACAGGAACTTCGGACGGCCGCAGTAAGGACAACTGAAATCTGCCCACACGACGCCGTCGGCGCCCCAGTCCATGGTGCCGTTCTCGGTCAAATCGTCAAACGCCACGCCCGGGCCAATAACGATCCCGTTCCATTCCGCGGGGTACGCCGGCCAGCCCAAGGTGGTGGGGTCCGCAGGGACGCCCCAAGACGCGCGGTACTCCCAGCTTTTCGCGTGCGAAGCGGTCCACGGCCCCGGGCCATTTGCTTTCCAGTACTCGGTGCATGTTGAGTCGGAATGGCAATGCTGTGTTTCTGCAACGCCAAGAGTAACAAACTCACCGCTAATTTTGCACAAGTACTGATCGCCGGACCCGTCCACGGTCATGGTCGTGCCGGTAGTCATCGTGATGCTGAAATTGGTGTCGTCGAGGGCCAGCGTGCCAACCGTGAGGTCGGCCTCGAGCAGCAGCACGTTGTACATGTCCCAAAACCAGATGACTTCGGGCGAGCTCTCGTAGTGGTAGCCCGAACTGTTGCCGTGGATACTCAGCGGTGCCTCGAGGGCCGCGATATCCGCCGGCACATCGAGGGTGATCGTACGAGCTCCGTGCACATCGGTACCGACCTCAGTGGGGTCATTATTGGGCACGGCATTGACGCCGCTGAAATCGGTGGCCTCGAGGACGGCCGTGTGGAAAGAGCTGACGGGAACGGGGGCGCTCCAGGCAGTTGTATCGCTCCAGTCACCGTCGTCGTTGTAGTCGGTTCCACCGGGCCCGACCCACTCGGACGCCGCGCTCGCCATTCCGATCAGCGCGAATGACACCAAAACCACAAAAATAAATCTCTTCATAACAAAATTCTCCTGCAAGAAAACAAGTTTCCCACAAACTCACGAGGAGTGTTTCAACCGGTTCTCCTCATACCGCCGCGGATTTCCGAATCCGCGCATTCGCTCAATTATCGCTCGGCTTGCCTCCTTTCTCATCAAAGAAATGATAATGTACGCGGGACTTCCATTGGGACGTTACGGACGCGCCCCGTAGCTTACATGCCTTAGAAACACTGTGCCTGTTACGATTTAGAGCTTCTCCAGCATAAAACTTACTGATGCAAAAAGCGTGCCAAGAACGTGATTTTTTGTAACGTTCTGTACGCAAGTGAGACAACTCGTTGATGCGCAACAACTTACGATTGATGCCCTCGGGAGGCCATGCGGGTTCAGTAGGGCTGAACGCCTCCGGATGTTTCACCAGATAGACACGCCTCCGGGGCAAATGGCCGTAATTCTTGTGAGAGCAAGCACTTGCGGCGCGTTGCGTAAAATGGACATGGTGTAGAAAAATGAACGTGAAGATTCACCGCACCCGCCGCCGCGGGGCTATGGCGGGCGGGAAGGCGCAAAGAGCGCAAAGAAGAGAGGATGAATTATGAGTTGTGAGTTGTGAGTTATGGCTGTTCTTAGCCCCGAAGGGGCGTTACAATATAGCCCAGGGCAAAGCCGCAAGCCGAAGGCTGCGGCGACGCCCTGGGCAGGCGAAACCAAAAGATCCGAGCCCTGTAAGGGCGACACAACGTAAGGATTCGAAGAAGGAGCGCCGCCCGATGTCCCGTTATCTCGAATAACGCCCAGCGGCTTGGGCATGTGGCGGCACACATTTGGAATTACGGTTGTGTCGCCCTTTCAGGGCTCCTCTGGTGTGGGATGAACCGTTACCCAGGGCGACGCGCGACCTACGGCCGCGCTCTGCCCTGGGCTATAATCTGGTCGCCCTTTCAGGGCTACAAAGAGAAGGCGGAAGTTGGACTCTTGATTCTGTCATTGATCATTAGGCATTGGACATTGAACATTGCCTCTCGACTTCGGGCCTTGGACTGAACGACTGTGCGACTGCCTGCCCGCCAAAGTCTCCGACGCGCCAAAGCCGCTATGGCGACGGCACGCCCGGCGACGGCGGGAAGGCGCAAAGATCGCAAAGAAGAATTGAGAATACAGATTATGCCTGCTTGTTCTTCAGGATGCTCAACCCGAACCCATCTTATCTTCCTTCTTCTTTGCGGTCTTTGCGCCTTTGCGGTGAATCCGTGCGACTGAGCGACTGAGCGCGGCATTTCCCTTGAATATCATTCGCTGCTCTGGTATGCTGAAAATAGAAACAAAGAACTGATCGCACGCCCCCGAGGTATGCATGCCCCGCAAACGCATCAAGCGCAAAGATTTGGAAGAACTGCAGGATCTGGCACGGACAACGGGGATCGAGACCAGCGACAGCTATTCGATCGACGTGTCCGACAGGCTGCGCCGCCTGCCGCCGTACCTCTTCGGCAAGCTCAACCAGATCAAATACGAGAAGCGCCGCGAAGGCTACGACATCATCGACCTGGGGATGGGCAACCCGAACGATCCCACCCCCGAGCCGATCGTCGATAAGCTCTGCGAGGCCGCGAGGGACCCCCGAAACCACCGCTACTCGGCGTCGGTGGGGCTGTTTAACCTCCGCCGCGACGCCGCCGTGCACTACGAAGAGGTCTGGGGAGTAAAGCTCAATCCCGACGAGGAGATAATCGCCACGATCGGATCGAAGGAGGGCTTTTCGCACCTGTGCCTGGCACTGATGGGCCCCGGCGATACGGCCCTCGTGCCGAACCCGTCTTTTCCTATCCATACCTACGCCGTGGCGCTGGCCGGGGCGAATGTAGTGAGCTTTCCGGTGAACGACGAAGACCGGATGCTGAGCGATATCGCCTACATCTGCAAGAACCTGTATCCGCGGCCGAAGGTGCTGATAATGAACTACCCTCACAACCCGACGACGGCAACGGTCGAGCTGCCGTTTTTCGAGGAGGTCGTGAGGCTGGCAAAGAAGCACGATTTCCTCGTGATCCACGATTTCGCCTACTCCGAAACCACCTTCGACGGCTGGAAGGCGCCCAGCTTTCTGCAGGCGGAGGGGGCCAAGGAGGTGGGGGTCGAGTTTACCACGCTCTCGAAGAATTACAACATGGCGGGGTGGCGGATCGGCTTCTGCGCCGGGCAGCCCGACATGGTAAGGGCTCTCGCCAAGATCAAAGGCTATTACGATTACGGCATATTCCAGCCCATCCAGATAGCCGCCATAATCGCCTTTCGCACGTGCCGGCAGCACGTGGAGAAGATGAAGGCGGTTTACCAGGGGCGCCGCGACGTGCTCTGCGACGGCCTGGCTCGCTACGGGTGGGAAGTCCCGAAGCCGAAAGCCACGATGTTTGCCTGGGCGCCGATCCCCGAGCGGTTCAGGTCGATGGGTTCGATCAATTTCTGCCTGAAGTTGCTCGAGGAGGCCGAGGTGGCCGTGGCCCCTGGCAGGGGATTCGGCGAGGCGGGCGAGGGCTTTGTGCGCATCGCGCTCGTCGAGAACGACAAACGCCTGCGGCAGGCCGTCCGGCAGATCGGCCGATGCCTGAGGAATGGGTGAGGCGGGATGCGTTTGGGACCGGCGGTTGTGTCGCCCTTACAGGGCTCCTCTGATGTGGGATGAACCGTTACCCAGGGCGACGCGCGACCTACGGCCGCGCTCTGCCCTGGGCTATAATCTGGTCGCCCTTTCAGGGCTGCAAAGAGAAGGCGCGTTACATGCCGCCGAGGGGCGGACAAGTCGCCGATGCGCCCGCCTGCAGAAGACTGTGTCCGCCTCGACGACGACACCAGCACGTTTCGCCGAGCTTTGTTCCTCGAGGGGAGGTGATCCGCCTGGCTGCGGAGCTGTTCTTAGCCCCAACGGGGCGTTACAATATAGCCCAGGGCAAAGCCGCAAGCCGGAGGCTGCGGCGACGCCCTGGGTAGGCAAGGCAAAAAGATCTGAGCCCTGTAAGGGCGATACAACATAACTAAAGGAACAAGCGGCGTATTGTCCGCCAATAACAATTGCCCCTCCGGCAACCTGAATAAATCATATGTTCGGTAAGAAAATGCACAAAACATTTTCCCGCGGTGTTCATCCGGGGGATTTCAAAGAACTCACCAAAGACAAGGCGATCGAGGTCCTGCCGCCGCCGGCACAGGCGATACTGCCGGTGAGCCAGCACATCGGTGCACCCGCGAAACCCGTGGTGGCCAAAGGCGACCAAGTCAAGAAAGGCCAACTCATCGCCGAGCCCGGCGGGTTCATCTCGGCGGCCGTGCACGCGTCGATCTCAGGCAAGGTAAAGGCCATCGAGCCGCGCCCTCACGCCCTGGGCAAGCCGGTGCCGTCGATCATAATCGAAAGCGACGGCGAGGATGCCTGGGCCGAGGGCCTGCCGGTCGACAACGACGTCGATGCCCTCTCGCCCGATGAGATCAGGGAAAAGGTCGGCAAGGCCGGCGTAGCGGGCCTGGGCGGAGCGACTTTCCCCGCGCAGGTGAAGCTCAGTCCCCCGCCCGACAAGCCCGTCGACAGCGTCATCATAAACGCCGTCGAGTGCGAGCCCTTCCTCACGTGCGACTACCGGCTGATGCTCGAACGGACCGACGACATTGTCACCGGGCTTCGGCTGATCATGAAGGCTTTGAGTGCCGAGCGCGGTTACATCGCCGTAGAGGCCAACAAGCCCGACGCCTACGACGCGCTCAAGCGGGCTGCGGCCGGCTGCGACGACATCGAGATGGTGATGCTCGAGGTCAAGTATCCCCAGGGGGCCGAGCTGCAGCTCATCGAGGCCGTGCTGGGCAAGCAGGTGCCGTCGGGGGCGCTTCCGATGGAGATCGGCGCCTACGTTCAGAACGTGGGCACGGCCATCGCGATCTACGAGGCATGCCGGTTCGACAAGCCGCTGATCGAGCGGGTTGTGACCGTGGCGGGCCGTGGCGCGGGCAAGCCGGCCAACCTTCTCGTGCGACTGGGCACGCCCGTGGGCGCGCTGATGGAGCACTGCGAGGCTTCACCTGAGATCAACAAGCTGATCCTCGGCGGGCCGATGATGGGCCTGGCGCAATACACGTCCGAGATTGCCGTCACGAAGGGGACGTCGGGCATCCTGTTGATGACCGAGGCCAGAGATTTCGAATATCAGGCCTGCATACGTTGCGGCCGGTGTGTTGAGCACTGTCCGATGGGGCTGGTGCCCAGCGACCTGAGCATCATCTGCGAGGCGGGTCGCGCCGACGAGATGCCGGCGCACAACATAATGGACTGCAAGGAATGCGGGTGCTGTGCCTACGTGTGCCCGGCCCGGCGCCCGATAGTTCACTGGATAAAGCACGGCAAGGCCGCCCTCGCCCGGCTGAAGGCCAGGCAGCAGAAGAGCGCGTGAGGCCGCCTTCGAGTGGAGTGAAATGGACAACCTTCTCGTCAGTGCGTCGCCGCACATCCGCGCGGAAGAATCGGTGGCGAGCATAATGTGGGCCGTCGTACTGGCCCTGGTGCCCGCGGGCATGCTGGGTATTTTCCTCTATGGGTCCAACGCGCTGATCCTGATCTGCATCGCCGTCGGCTCGGCCGTCGCGACCGAGTTGATCATTCAAAAAGCTAGGGGCAAGAAGCAGACCATCGGCGACGGCTCGGCTGTGATCACCGGCCTGCTGATGGCATACATCATATCGCCGGGCTCGCCGTGGTACGTGCCGATGGCCGGATCGGTGTTTGCCGTCGCCGTCGCGAAATTCGCATTCGGCGGGCTGGGGATGAACATCTGGAACCCCGCCCTCGCCGGCAGGGCGTTTGTTCTCTCGGGCTACATCATCGCGATGACCGCAAGCTGGATCTACCCCAGCGAGGAGCAGGTCCTCGGCGAGCTCACCCGCTCGGGCGTTGTTCTCAAGCCGACCCAGCCGCAGAAGCCCATCGACGCCACAACAACGGCCACGCCGCGGGCCGCGATCAAGGACGAAATCAAGACCGCCCAGAATCCCGACTGGGAGGGCTGGGGCGACCTCAAGCAGGCCGGCGACAAACCGGCCGACTGGCTGAGAAGAATTCACGCCCGCAACAAGACCAGCCGCCTCGATCTGCTGATCGGCACGCGCGGCGGGTGCATAGGCGAGGGCAGCGTTTTGTTGCTCCTTCTAGGTGGAGTTTTTCTGCTGTGGCGGGGTATAATCGTCTGGCAGATACCGTTTTTGTACATCGCTACGACCGGCCTGCTGTGCTGGGCGCTGCCGGTGCGATTTCCCGAGGGCACCGCGTGGTTCGCAGGCGATCCGCTATTCGCCGTGATGTCGGGCGGGCTGGTGCTCGGAGCGTTTTTCATGGCGACCGACATGGTCACCAGCCCCGTCACACGCAAGGGGATGGCGATCTTTGCCGTCGGCTGCGGCGTCATCACCGCCCTCATCCGCAGGTACGGGGGATATCCCGAAGGGGTGAACTACGCGATACTGCTGATGAACACGGCCGTGCCGCTGATCGACCGCTATATCAAGCCACGTAAGTATGGAGCGGCCCGATGAAAAACACGGTAAAATATCCGCTCGTTCTTTTCTGTGTGGCCGCCGCGGCCGGCCTGGCGCTTTCGGCCACGTTCGCGCTCACCTTCAATACAATCCAGCAGAAGGAAGAGCAAAAGGTCACCAGGGCCATCGTCAGTTCGTTCTGGAACGTCGAAATGCCACAGGGCGCCCAGTGGAACAACTACGCCGAGCTCGACGGCACAGGAATCTATGCCGCCTACACCGACGAAGCTCATACAACAGTGATGGGATACGCGGCCCAGGGCCGCGCCGCCGGTTACTCCGGCCCCATCAAGGTGATGGTCGGCGCCCGGCCGCTGGATGGCGGGCAGTATCGCATCCTGGGCGTGAAAGTGATATCGCAACAGGAGACCCCCGGCCTGGGCGCGCGCGTCAGCGACGTTTACACGAGCGACACCCTGTGGACTTTCCTCGCGTCGGTTTTCGGCGGGGGCGAGGTCGAGAAGCCGCCCGTGTTGTCTCACGTGAAGGCCGCCGCCGAGGCGCTGAAAGTGCCGGCCGAGACCTTCCCCGCGCGGCCGGCGTTCCAGGATCAGTTCGCCGGCAAGGTGGTGACCGTCAGGGACGGCAAGGCGGGTGGTCTCGAGCTGAGCAAAACGGGATGGGCGGAGGTTGCCGAAGGCAAGTTTCCGGAGGGCGAGCATACGGTCGCCGCGATGACGGGCGCCACCATCTCGTCGAAGGCCGCGGTGGACGCGGTATATGACGCAGTGAAGAATATACACAGAACCCTGGCGGCACGTTCCGCCGAAACGGAAGACTAACCGTGGAAGAAAACACCGGTGTAGAATCCCAGCAGGAGCCGACCGACAGCCGGCCCCCCGAGCAGGTGGGGCCCTCCGGGCCGTCGAGAGATAGCCTGAAGCCCATCCTCGAAGCCTTGCTTTTTGCCGTCGAAGAGCCCATCTCGGCTGCGAGGCTCGCCGAAGCCATCGAGGGGGCCGCCGCGGCCGACATCCGCGCCGTGCTCCAGGAGCTTCAACGGCAGTACGACGAGGAGGGCAGGGGATTCGCGCTCGAGGAGATCGCGGGCGGCTTCCAGTTGTTGTCGCGGTCCGACTACGCCCCCTACCTCGAAAAGCTGCAGAAGAAGCAGTCTCGCGTCAAGCTGTCGTCGGCCGCGCTCGAGACACTGGCCATAGTCGCCTACCGCCAGCCGATCACGCGTGCCGCCATCGAGGTGATCCGGGGAGTGGAGGCCGGTGCGATGCTGCGGATGCTGGTGGAGAAGGGCATGGTGAAGATCGTCGGCAGGGAGGAAGTGATCGGTCGGCCCTTCCTCTACGGCACCACAAGAAGATTTCTTGAGCGTTTCGGGCTCAAGTCCCTCAAAGACCTCCCTCAGGCGGGGCAACTGCAAATGCCGTGAAGAGTCATCAGTCATCAGTCCAAGACGGATTCACCGCACCCGCCGCCGCGGGGCTATGGCGGGCGGGAAGACGCAAAGCACGCAGAGAAGAAAAACATCCGCAACTCATAACTCATAATTCATAACTCATAATTCAGAAGGCGTGCTTCATCAGTTCCACCTCGGGCTCGCCCGCTTCCGGGTAGATCACCGAGGCGATGTCGAACCGGCAAACGCGATCCATGAGTTTCTTCGAGCGGAGGTAGTGGCGGGCGACGGCGCGCACCTTGCGGCGCTTTCTGGCGGTGACGGTGCGGTGAGGGTCAAGGAGAGGCTGGGGCCGGCGGGTTTTTACCTCGACGAAGCAGATGGTATCGCCGTCGAGCGCGACGATGTCGATCTCGCCATGCCTGCAGAGGTAGTTGCGCTTGAGTACCTTGAGGCCTTGCTTTTTCAGGTATGCGGCTGCTGCGCGTTCGCCCCGGGCGCCGAGCTTCTTGCGAGGATCTTCCGGCGGGCGGGTGCTTTCCTCGGTGAGGGACTCGCTCGCGTCGCCTTCATCCGGTCGAGGCGCGCTGTGCCGACGAAAACGCAGCAGAATGCCCAGCAGGCGGCTGAGCATGATGGTCGGCCTCCGATGTGTTGCGGTTTCAATCCACGCTCCCGCGGCGGAGCGGCAACCGGGCTGCGACATAAGCCGCGGCCGTTATGATGCAAAGGCGTAGTTGCCGCGGCGGCGGTCGGCCAGCTCGCCCAGCTTCGACTTATTCCAGTTTTCGATGCGGCTGTAATAGCCGACGATTCGCGTGACGTGATACAGCGGCGCGATGCTCTTCTCGCCGAGGGCGAGGCTCAGCAGCGTCTGCCAGTCGTTTTCGAGGATGGTGGGGACTGTGAAGCTTGTCTTGTATCCGGACTGAAGGTCCTCGACGACAACGATGTCGTTTTCCGGTCCGTCGCCGGTCTGAAGGTCGATGCCGCGAAGGCTGGGTTCTTCCTCAACTCTCCAGAAGAATTCACTGACTTCCATTCATGCACTCCTTTGCGCGTGGGCGCGACCCCTGTTGATATTCCTTGTGGAACATCAAGAAACTATGTTTTTTGTCTTACACATGCCCGTGCCGTCGCCTTAGCGGCTTTGGCGCGCTTGCCTGCCGGAAGCCTCTGGCGGCTAGGTCGGCGACTGTGTGAAAAGCTCGGACAAATCAACTACAAGAGCATAATAACATGCCGGGGGCGGAAAGTCAAGCGAAATTTCCACAAATTCTGGAATTTTTCTTAAAAGCACCGCTATATCTTGTGGTTCGCGTATAAAAGGCGCTCAGTCCAAAGTCCAAGACGGATTCACCGCAAAGACGCAAAGCACGCAGAGAAGAAAGAAGACAAGAACTCATAATTCAGAACTCAGAACTCATACTTTCTTCTCTTCCTTTGTGTCCTCTAGCCTGGCCGCCATAGCCCGGCGACGGCGGGTGTCTTTGTGGTGAATCTTCCTTCAGTTCACTGCGTTCTTCACCCGCCTGCCCTGGAGGGCATCAACCACCTGCCGGGCGATGTCGGCGGCGACTTTCGCCTTGGCCTCGGCCGTGACGGCGCCGATGTGGGGCGTGGCGATCACTTCGTCGAGCGCCGGCAGCGGGCTGCCTTCCGGCGGCTCCTTTTCGTAGACGTCGAGCGCGCAACCCGAAACGATTCCCTCGCGGATCGCGTTGTAGAGCGCCTGCTCGTCGACGATCCCGCCGCGGGCGCAGTTCACGAACTTCACTCCCCTTTTCATCAGCTCAAACTCTTCGCGACCGATCAGGCCGCGCGTCTCGTCGGTGAGGGGAACGTGCAGCGTTATCACGTCCGACGTCCTGAGCAGCTCCTCGAGCGTCACCAGCCTGGCCCCGAGGTCGGCCGCGCGTTCGGCGGAGCAGTAGGGGTCGCAGGCGATGATGTTCATTCCGAAGGCAGCGGCTCGCACGGCCACCTCGCCGCCGATCCGGCCGAGGCCCACGATGCCCAGCGTTTTGTTGAGGAGCTCCATGCCGACGAAGCGGTTGCGGTCCCATTCGCCGGCTTTTGCGGACGCCGATGCCTCGTGCACGCGGCGGCTGAGGCCCAGTATCATCGCCATCGTCAGCTCGCAGGTGGATATGGTGTTGCCCTCGGGCGAGTTCATCACGGTCACGCCGCGGCGGGTGGCCTCGGGCACGTCTACGTTGTCCACGCCCACGCCCGCCCGGCCGATCACCTTGAGGTTTCCGGCGCGCTCGAGGACGTCGGCCGTGACCTTGGTGCGGCTGCGGATGACGAGCGCATGGTAGTCGCCGATGATCCGTTTGAGCTCATCCGGCGCGATGCCCGGACGGACGTCCACCTGTGCGTCTTGGGCGCTGCGGAGTATTTCCAAGCCTTCTTCGGCCAGCGGGTCGGTAACTAGAATCTTCATGTTGATTGGCTTTGACGTTCGGTTGCTCGTGGGACGTTGGACCTATGATCATTGTACACTGCCTTGCCGGCGTGATTCAACGAGAAAAGACGCCCACAGCGCGGCCGGTGCGCCTTGCGCTTCCCCTCTCATATATTTCTTTATCAGGGCTTGACATCGCGAGGCGTGTTCGGTATGATATTAGTCAGTCTGCAACGTAAATCGGCACTGCCGATCTGGGAATGGCCCTGGGAAACGATGAAAAAGGAGTCTTGGAATGTATCAGGAAAACAGAAGATACGGCGCGCTCAGAACGCTTTCGGGGGTTTACAAGGTCCTCGCGTACCTGGTCGCGGGTGCCGGAGGCATCGGGGTTTTGGTCGGCTTGGCGGTGATGACGAAGAATGCCGGCGGGGGTTTTGGGATTATAGTATTGTCTGTCCTCTACGGCGGCATGATGTTTGTGAGCCTCTTGGCCTTTGCCCAAATGATTATTCTGATGATCGATATCGAGGGGAATACCCGGCAGACAGCCGCTGGGCTCAACCGCACTCCTCCAAGCTGAAATGCCAGACCGCGGGACGACGAAGAATAACGGCGGGAGCGAGTGAAGCTTCTGGGCCCTGTTTGCGGCGGCGTACGGGGTGCTCTGGCGGGCAGGCAATTCGCTCGAAGGCTAACTCGGCACAAGAGGGCGGACACGCCGCCGACGCGCCAAAGCCGCTATGGCGACGGTGCGCCGTCCGCCCCTACATGTCCCGGCGCGGATACTCCTTGTCCTCGTCGTCGGCGGGTGTGTGGCGGCTCGCGTAGCATTCGCACCTGATCGTGTATGTAGGGGCGATTCGTGAATCGCCCTCAGTGGGAGGGCGGGGTCTCCGCCGTGTGGGTGGATGCTGCCGGGCACAGAAGGCGGCTCGCAAGCCGCCCCTGCATTTAGCCGACTCACCCAAACCGGCATTCCCTCCCGCGCGTGATGTGTGCCGCGCAAAACTCCATTGCAATTCAACCCCCGGCGCCGTAGAATAGCGCCAAGTAGAAACGCGCAACCAACCCCATTAAAGACCGGTCGGGTTTTGGACGAGTTTTTTACTGTGAGTCCGGTTCCGATTTCGTCGCTCCAACCCGACGCCTGCCCGCGGTAGGTAGGCGACAACGCGATCAACAAACAATGAGCCGACCAAGCTGGGATGAATATTTCATGCGGATCACGCGCGAGGTGGCACGCCGCTCCACCTGCCTGAGGCGGCAAGTCGGCGCGGTGCTCGTGCAGGACAAGCGTATCCTTGCCACGGGCTACAACGGCGCGCCCAGCGGGCTGCCTCACTGCGAGGAGGTCGGCTGCCTGCGAGAGCAGAACAATGTGCCCTCGGGCGAGCGCCACGAACTGTGCCGCGGACTGCACGCCGAGATGAACGCGCTGATCCAAGCGGGGGTTTTCGGGGTGTCGACGTCGGGGGCCACGCTCTACAGCACCGCGCACCCGTGCTCACTGTGCGCAAAAATGTTGATAAATGCCGGCGTCAAAAGGGTGGTCATACTGGAAGGCTACCCCGACGAGATGTCGAAGCAAATGCTTTCCGAGGCGAATATTAGGGTCGACAGGCTGTCGTTGGCCGAGGTAAGTTAGACTGTACTTCCGCCCGATCTCGGACGAAAAAGCCCAAAATATTCCAAGTTTGTGCTTGACATTCCCACATATTGTGGTTACAATGTTCTTCCCGCAAACACCATGGCGCACAGGCGGGCATCGGTTGTCCTCCTCATGCCGCGTGGTTTCCCGCCCCCTGCGGAGCACAAGATAATGAGATGTCCGTACTGCAGAAACGACAACGACAAAGTCGTCGATTCCCGCGCGGCCGAGGATTCTTCCGTGATCAGGCGCCGCAGGGAGTGTGTTGAGTGCGACAAGCGCTACACCACCTACGAGCGCGTCGAAGACATCCCGTTGCGTGTGATAAAGAAGAACGGCAGCCGCGTGCCTTTCGACAGGACCAAGATTCTGGCGGGCCTCCTCAAGGCCTGCGAAAAGAGGCCGATCTCGGTCGAGACCCTGGAAGCGACCGTGAGGGAGATCGAAGACGAAATCCACGAACGACCGGAGAAGGAAATTCCATCCAAAGACATCGGCGAGCTGGTGATGACGAGGCTAAGGGACTTGGACCAGGTTGCCTACGTGAGGTTTGCATCGGTGTATAGAGAGTTCAAGGACGTGGGCCAGTTTCTGGAAGAGCTGCGGCCCATGCTCGAAAAAGGGGGATCGGATGCCCAAGGTTGAGAAGGTTCGCAAAAGGGACGGACGGCTGGTCCCTTTTGATACGGCGAAAATAGCAGACGCAATCTTTGCCGCGGCAAGGTCTGTGGGAGGCGAGGACCGCTTGATGGCGGAGGAGCTCGCCGACGCCGTCGCTTTTTTCATCGAGAAGAAATACGACGGCCGGGCGCCCGACATCGAGGCCATCCAAGACATGGTCGAAAAGGTGCTCATCGAAACCGGCCACGCAGCCACCGGCAAGGCGTACATCCTCTATCGCGATAAACGCGCCAAGGTCCGGCAATCCATCCAGGTCCGCAAACCCACCAGGGAGACCGGCAGCTCGACCGACATCTCGCTGATGGTGGACCCGGGCAGTCGCGACGAGCTTTTTCGGTGGGACAAGACACGCATCCAGGACGCCCTCGTAAGGGAGGCCGACCTGCCTGCCTACGACGCCCGGAAAATCGCGGGGGCCGTTGAAAAGAAGATACTCGTCTCCGGCCTCGAGCGCATCTCCACCTCCCTCATTCGCGAGCTGGTCGACAACGAGCTTTTCGAGCGCGGGTTCTCCTCAAAGCTCGCCAAGCAGTCGGTCGTGGGAATGCCCAAGTATGATCTCGACCAGTTGATATTCGCGCGCAGCAAAGAAAACAGCAACATAACCGCAAACAATCCCGAGGCGATCAACCTCGCCATCGCCGAGACTACCCTCAAGCAGTATGCGCTGCAGGAAGTGTACTCGCGCGAAGTGGCCGAAGCCCACCAGACGGCCGTGATACACATTCACGACCTGGGCTATCCCACGAGGGTGTACTGCTCGTCGCATTCGCTGGAGTACCTGAAAAAATACGGCCTGAAGCTGCAGAACCTCGACACCAAATCGGGCCCCGCCAAACACGCCCGCACCCTCACCGGCCACCTCAACACATTCCTTGCCTCGATGCAGGCATATTATGCCGGCGCGCTTGGAGTGGGCTACATAAACGTGCTCTATGCGCCGTACCTCGAAGGGATGTCGTACCCGCAAATGCTCCAGGAAGCCCAGCACATGATCTTCTCGGGCTCGCAGAGCGCGTTTTCGAGGGGCGGGCAAACGCTCTTCCTCGATTTCAACGTCCACACCGGCGTGCCGCGATACCTGCAAAACGTAGAGGCCATCGGCCCGGGCGGGGAATACACCGGCAAAACCTACGGCGAATACAGCGACATCGCCGCGGAGTTTACACGGGCACTCCTCGACGTCTGGCGCGCGGGCGACAGCCACAACCGCGTATTTGCTTTCCCCAAGTGCGACTTCCACATAAACGACGAGACCTTCAACGACCCCGAGCAGCTCGAACTCCTGAAATACGCCTGCCGGATCGCCTCCGAAAACGGCGTGCCATACTTTGTGTTTGACCGCGACGAAGTCACACTCTCCGCCTGCTGCCGGCTGCGCACAACCATCGAAGACAACTACATGCTCGAACATCCCGAGAGCATGAGATTCTGCGGCTTCCAGAACGTTACCATAAACCTGCCCCAGGCCGCCTACCGGGCCGGCCGGGGGAACCACGCCGGCCTCGTCAAAGAAATCCACGCGGCGATGGAGCTGGCCTACAAGGCGCACCTCGAGAAGCGCAAGTTCATCAAGCTGCTGATGTCGGGCCCGCAAATGCCCCTGTGGGAGATCGGCAGGGACGCGGCCGACGGGCGCCCCTACGTTGACCTCGACAAGGCTACCTACATCATCGGGCTGGTCGGCCTCAACGAGTGCCTGCAGTATCTGACCGGGCAGGAGCTCCACGAGGGCGACGAAGCCCTCAAAACGGGCCTGCGAATCGTGGCCGAAATGAACGTGAAGGCGCAGGAATTCAGCAAAAGGCACAACCTGAAGTTCTCGCTCGAAGAATCGCCCGCCGAAAGCGCCACGCGGCGCATGGCGAAGGTCGACTTGCGAAGCTACCCCGAAACCCGCGAAGTGATCAGGGGCGATCTCGACGAGGACGAATTCTACTACACAAACAGCGTGCACCTGCGGGCCAGCGCGCCCGTAGACCTGATCACCCGCATCCGTTTGCAGAGCAAATTCCACGGGATGATCGATTCCGGTGCGATCATTCACGGCTTCGTGGGCGAGAAGCTGCCCTCCGCCGACAGTATTTTCAACCTTGTGCAAAAGACCTTCTACAACACGATGGCGGCGCAGTTTACAATCTCGCCCGAGTTTACCGTCTGCACGATCTGCCACCATATGACCGTGGGTACCGGCGACGAATGCGCCAACTGCGGCGCGAAAAGCTTCGCGGGCAGCGTGGCCCGGAGCCTCGATTATCAGACCGCAGAGGCCCTGTGGGACGTTTCCCACATGAGCTCGCTCGAAGACCGCGCCCGCCAAATGCCTCTCCCAGTGGTGAGGCCACCGGCGGCGAGCCCCTCGGGGCACGCCCGCCAAGGCGCTGTATAACCCGGTTTTAGACTTTGCCCGGCACGCTGCGAATCGGCCGCGGCAAGGGAGGAATTCTCATGGAAATCTCGATCTTCGGCAAGCCATCCTGCGCGAAATGCCGCACAACGAAGAATAAACTCAACCACCTTGTTGAAAAATGGGGCGTGGCCGATACCGTCCCACTCAGATACTACGACCTCGAAACCGTAGACGGCATGACCGAAGGGGCCTTCCGCGACGTCATGGGAATGCCGACCGTGATTGTCGACAACGGGCCGCGAGAGGTCGGCCGCTGGACGGCCCTCGTGCCTAAAACCGATGAAATCAAAAACATGGTGACTGAAGAGAAGGCGGAAGGATGAAGGATGAAGGCGGAACTCGGACTCGGTGACTGTGCGACTGAATGACTGCTTGTCCGCCGAAGCTTCAGCGAAGGCGGGAGCAACTGAACAAGAATGACACCGACTACCGACCGTAACGTGATGCCCGAAATCAAGGGCTTCAATAAAAGCACCCTCCTCGACTGGGACGGCCAGATCGCCTCAATCGTCTTCCTCCCCGGGTGCAACTACCGCTGCCCTTACTGCCACGCTTCAGCGCTCGTGACCGAGCCCGATACCCAGCCCAACGTGCCCCTGGGAGAGGTCGATACTTACCTCGCGCAAAACCGCGGCTGGATCGACGGCGTTGTGATCACGGGCGGCGAACCGACCCTGCAGCCCGGGCTTTTCGATCTGATCGACCACCTGATCGAACAGGGGCTCAAGATCAAGCTGTTCACCAACGGCTCACAGCCCGACGTTCTGCGCGAGCTGATTCGGACCGGGCGCCTCGCCGCGGTCTCAATGGACATCAAGGGGCCGCTCGACGAGCGCTACGAGCGCGCCGCGGGCGTTTCCGTTGATCTCGACGCAATACGGGCCTCCATCGATATTCTAATGTCGCTCCCCGCACGGGAGCGTGGGTTGAAACTAATGAACGACGGAATACCGTACGAGTTTCGCACAACCGTTTGCCCCGAGCTGCTGACGCACGACGACGTAGTCGACATCGCGCGGGCGGTCCGCGGCGCCGGCCTGCTGACCTTGCAGCAGTTCAGGCCGGTCGATTGTCTTGATCCGGCATTCGAACACATCACGCCCTACGGTGAAAACGAACTCGACCGCATGGCCGAAGCCGCGAGCGAATTCGTGGAGCGCTGCACGGTGGTGAAGTAACAGGCCACGTAGTTGCACCGGCGAAGGCCGGGGGCCTGGCGAACGAGGGAAGGATCTGAGGGGCGGGCGATTAGTTCTTATTCCAACGTGGATCGTAACCATGGCCAATCTGAAAGAAGCAATGCACTGGGAAAAGATCGAAGGGGATCGCGTGCACTGCAAGCTTTGCCCGCACAACTGCATCATCGCCGACGGCAAGCGCGGGATGTGCCGCGTGCGGAAGAACGAAGGCGGCACGCTCTATTCCATCATCTACGGGCGGGTTACGTCCGTCGCTATGGATCCCATCGAAAAGAAGCCATTGTTCCACTTCCACCCGGGCAGCGCGATTCTGTCGCTGGGCACGATGGGCTGCAACTTCGCATGCAAGTTTTGCCAGAACTATACCATCGCCCAGATGGAAGCCCCAACGCGGCCGCTGAGCCCCGACGAAGCCGTGCAGGCCGCCGGAGAGCGCGACTCCATCGGCATCGCATACACCTACAACGAACCGTTCATCTGGTACGAATACGTATACGACACCGCCCGGCTCGCACGCGAGAATGGTCTCAAGAACGTCCTCGTAACCAACGGCTACGTCCAGCAGGAACCACTGAACGAACTGCTGCCGTATATCGACGCCCTCAACATCGATATCAAGAGCATGCGGCCCGACTTTTACACCAACATCTGCCGCGGCACGATGGACCCCGTGCTCGAAACCGCCAAAACCGCCGTGAAGCAGGCGCTCGTCGAGATCACCAACCTCGTGATTCCCGGCTACAACGACACCGACGATGAGTTCGAGACGCTCGCGAGCTGGGCGGCCGAGAACCTGGGCCGCGGCACACCCGCGCACATCTCCGCGTACTTCCCGTGTTACAAGCTGCAGGCGAAGCCGACCCCGCTTTCCACGCTCGAGCGCGCCTGCAACATCTTCCGCAAACATCTCGATTACGTTTATCTGGGCAACGTCGCCTCGCACAAGGGTGCCGACACCTCCTGCGCGTCGTGCGGGGCGCTGCTCGTCGAGCGCACCGGCTACTCCACCAAGGTCATTGGCCTGGCCGCCGGGGGGGCGTGCGCCAAGTGCGGCGCCGAGAACAATATCGTGATGTAACACATCTCACCACAAAGACACAAAGGACACCAAGACGAGGAAATGCTCAATGTCCAATTTCCAATGTTCAATGAAGACAGAGCTGTACGCGGACGGTGAGTACAACTTCAGAGAAAAAGGCCAACAACGGCCCAACGGCCAATAATGATGACCGCTCAGATCGGGGCGGGCTGCCCGCCGAGCGTAGTACGTGTTTAGCGTGTGAAGACCGAGGGGGACGAGCAGTTCAAGTGACGGCAAGAGACATTTCCTCGGCCTCCAGACCCGCCTGCAGGAGCCGTGCCGTCGCCTTTGCGGCTTTGGCGCGTCGGCGACTTGCGGCGGCCAGGTGTCTCTTTCGGGCTCGCCTTTTCTAGCCCGAAGGGCGATAGTCTGTAGCCACGGGCGTGAGCCCAATGGCGTGAAATTAAGCACTCATGATCAACTCCTCCTGCAGAATACGCCTTGGCTTTTTCATCAGCGGATACTTGTCACGCC
>Ga0114922_10000039_pt1 | contig 104925 bp, 96 predicted proteins | sample AartaG_FD_100975 | JGI IMG/M metagenome (GOLD analysis project Ga0114922, IMG submission 100975) | Deep subsurface microbial communities from Aarhus Bay to uncover new lineages of life (NeLLi) - Aarhus_00045 metaG | ecosystem: Environmental > Aquatic > Marine > Oceanic > Sediment | place...
AGTGCTCCTTTGGCCTGGTAACGGCCATATAAATTATGTCTCTCGGATTTTGTTTAAGAGGATATTCTTGAGAGACGGGAGAATATGCTCCAGCAGGCATGATTATATGAGGAGGACTGACGGGGGGGCAACAAAAAAAACGATTAAAAATAATCATAGCGGGAAGTTGAGGGGCATGTTCGTGGGTCGTGGTTCGGGAAGGAGGCTGCAAAGTAAATTTGCGGGGTAAAGATTTTGGGTTGCCGCGCAGGTGGGAGTAACAAAGCGACGACTGAATCCCGGCCAGCCGACCACGGCATTCGAGGGAGGGCAAGCATAGAAGGAGGTTGACAGTTTATTTTGAACAGGTTAGAATGCCAGGCAAGACGTGTTGTGAATTATTCTGTTATGTGTAATCGGAGAAGAAATGATGATGAATGGAAATGTTAAGAGACGGGATTTTTTGAAGGGCGCGGCGGCTGCCGGCGTGGGGCTGGTTATCCTGCCGAGCGGTGTTTTGTCGGGGAAAAATGCGCCGAGCAACAAGCTGAATATCGCGCTGATAGGGGCGTATGGTCGTGCACTCGCCCATTATGAAGGATTAAAGAACGAGAACGTGGTGGCGCTGTGCGACGTGGATGAAAATTACCTCGGATTAGCGGCGAAGGAATTTCCGAATGCGAAGCACTATGTTGACTGGCGAAAGTGTCTCGAACAGAAGGACTTGGACGCGGTGGTCTGCTGCACGCCGGACCACACGCACGCGTTTATCGGGACGTGGGCAATGAACCGCGGGCTGCACCTTTATATGGAAAAACCAATGGGTATGAGCGTGGAGGAAGTTCGGTTAGTGCGGGAGACTTATTTGAAGCATAAGAACAAGCTTGCCGTGCAGCACGGGACGCAGCGTCATGCGAAACCCAATTTCGACCGGGTGCGCGAGCTGATTCGGGACGGGGCAATCGGCGAATTGAAGGCCGTGCATGTGTGGGGCAACCGTCAGCTTCACCGCTGTCATTATCCGCTTGCGGAAGGAGAGCCGCCCAAGACACTGCATTACGATTTGTGGATAGGGCCGTCACCGTATCACCCCTATAATCCTGAGTACTTTTCGGGCGAGCCCGGGTTAAACTGTCTGCAGTGGAACATGTACTGGGATTTCGGAACCGGACAAGTCGGGGACATGGGCAGCCACACGATGGACTTAGCCTGGAATGCCATCGATGCAGGGATACCTGTCTCGGCTGAAGCGACGGGGGACGAGTTCAATCCCGACGTGACGCCTGTTGAACTAAAGGCGGTATTCAAACACCCGGCCAACGATTGGCGGCCGGCCATCGACGTTATCTGGTATCAGGGCGGGGCCATGCCGTCATCACCCATGGAGTATGTTGATTTGAACGAGATTGGGCATGGTGCACTGTTCAAAGGCAGCAGTGGTTTTTTAGTGTCGTCTTTCGACAACCGGGTGATAATTCCCTTCGGGGATGACGCCGACATGACGTACTACAAGCGGCGCTCGAAGGATGAAGTGATTGAGCCGATGGGAGACTTTCAGCAGGAATGGATAGATGCGTGTAAGGGCGACCTGAAGACTTCGTGCGATTTGGACTATGGCGGGACGATGATGGAGCAACTGTTACTTGGCCTGGTTGCATACAGAGTCGGAAAGGAAATAGAGTACGACGGCGCCAGAGGTCGTGTTACCAATTGTGACGAGGCCAACGCTCTTCTTCGTCGTCAATACCGGCCGGGATGGGTTCTAAACGGATAATTGGAAAAGAGCAGCGTGGCGGCCTTAATGACCGCCACGCTTTCAAAGGCTTTCTTACACACTAAAATCACTGTTTTTACCAGTCAGACACTACGGTGCACTAATCGAGTTGCTGTCCATCACATTCAATGATGGGTTGTATGTCAAGCCGGTCGCCGAGACGCCAGTTACGGTAAACGTAAACGTGCCACCGCCCTTGACAGCCTTGGACTCCAGCGTCACCTTACCGTCCTGGTCGGTCTGGCCCGACTTGTCGCCACTGGTAGTTGCGCCGCTCCATGCGCCGGTAACCGTCGCGCCATCAACGTCACTCGCGTACTCATCCTTAATCCAAATCGTCGCCCTTGCCGCGTAGTAATTGCTCTTGGACTCGTACCACGTCATAGCGATGTCATTGACATACATATCCGGCTCGGGTGTCGGTGTTGATGTTGGTGTTGGAGTTGGTGTTGGAGTCGGCGTTGGCGTCGGTGTTGGACCGCCGTCCAGTGTCATTTTAAATACAGGCGCCGGGAGCATCTCAGCGTTGTAAAGGGCTCCTGACAGAGGCCAATACTGGTCAATCCAGACATGTCGCACCGATGCCGGGTTCGGCACCGAAGGACTGGAAACCACTACCGTATCACCGACAATCTGAGCGTCTGCGGGATAATAAATCTCGTCCGTACCTGCAACCTCGAAATAGGCAGGCGGCGCATCATCGTTAGTTATCAGCCCGCCGCCAAGATGAACAAAGCGGACCACGATTTCGTTGCCGTTTATGCTGGAGAGGTTGGGATTACGCACCGGCCCTGAATAAACCAGCGAAGTTTCACCATAGACCGTCGCCCGCGCCCACAAGGCCAGACGCTCACCAATAGGCTGTTTGGTATCCGGGTGTCCCGGTGAACCCGCAAGGCTAAGTTCCCAGGCAGCAGCCAAACCGGTATTCGGAACCGTTTGAGACACCAGCAGTTGCGCGTTCTGTACAACGGGCCAGGCATCGGGGTTGGTCCCGCTGCCGTGGTCGTGCAACTGAACGACTCCAACCGGAATGTCGCCCTGTTCAAAGTCGGTCCGCCATTCGTCAATCAAACCGGTGAGATTGAATTCATAATCGACGGCCTTGTCCATGTTAGCACCGTCATTTTCACCCTGGTACCAGACAAAGCCCCGAATTGCCCACGGCTGCATGGGAACGATCTTCCATTCGTAAAGCTGTCCGTCGCCCGAGCCGCCTGAGGCGTGGGTCCACTCGATGATATCCGTTCCGCCCTTGGCTGCCTGTAACATACCAATGGGAATATTACCTAATGCATGGCTCAACTCATGTGCCATAAAATAAGCCACTGCTGAACTGTTGCCCGCATTGCCCGGGTCCAGAACCTCCCAGTTAGTGCGTTTTAGGCCTCTCTGATTGAAACCTACGCGAAACATCACAATGTTATGGTTGACAGAATCTGCAACTGCTTCAGCGCCGCCGATTGCATTATTTAAGCTGAACCACATATTTGACTGTCCGCTGAACAGCCATACTTCTCCGACCTGCACGCCGGTGAAGGTGACCACATTATCACCTGTGATTACCAGATCACTTGGAGCGGTGCTGGCCGGCATGGGGTCAAGATAAACAATCCAGTCGCCGTCGGCAGTCGTTGATTTTGACTGACCGTCAAAGTCAACCGTTACCTGCTCACCCACAGATGCCGTACCCCATACAGGAACCGCAGTATTGCGCTGAAGAACCGCATTGTCGGTAAATGGCTTCGGCACTTGGACATCGGCCAATACCGAAGAAGTCATAACGACAGCTAAAACAAAACTCACCAAACAAATTATTCTCCTAAACATAATATGTACCTCCTTCAAAAAATTGGGGTTTAACTCCTGATTTTTCTGCCGCCTCTTGTCTTTCTTCACCTTCTTTCTTCAAGCGGGCCCTGAATTTGTCCCGGAATCAATAATTCTCCATTCCTTATTATGCCTGTCACGCCAAAGCGTGCTAACTCTACGGCCGCCTATGGTGGGTGTTTTTGCAGAAAAGACGCCGGTTACGCAGCAACATCCTTGTTTGTCAGAGGAAAGCCCCGTACGAAAAGTTGCTTTCACACACTCACTGCCGCCAATATCGTAGCTGTTTGGCCCTATCTGTCAAACCTATTTCGCGCCAAAATTTTACCATTTCGCGCAAATATTACCACCCCACGCAGCGATTTGCATCATCGGATATCTCCGGCAAATGTGGGTCCAAACAGCTCCACAAGGGCCTGCTGATACCCCGAAAGCACCTGCAATTGCTATGGTGAATTTCCTCCTCGCTTATTTTTTGCCGTACCGCTTGCGGTATTCAAGCGGAGTCAGCCCCTTCTCCCGCTGAAAATACCGAGACAGCTTTTCGATACCGCCGTATCCAAAATCCGCTGCAATCCGCGATATCGACAGATTTGTTTCCGTCAGCATTGTCACAACCTGTTCGTTACGCACGCGTCTGATTTCGTCATGTACCGACCGGTTCAGTACTCTGCGAAACCGCTTTTGCAAGGCTCGACGCGATAACGGCACCGCTTTCAGAACGTCCCCTACCTGAATCGGCTCCTTCGCATGTTGACGGATAAACCGCAGCGCCTCGACTGTCTCGCTGTCTTCTATTGCCATAATGTCCGTTGATTGTCTGGTTACAACATGCGTCGGCTCAACAATTATATCTTTGTGCGCCGCCCTCCTGCGGGCCATTAGTTTATCGAGCAGCTCGGCTGCCTCATACCCTCCCCTTTCCACATTAAGCGCCACGCTCGACAGCGGCGGGTCCGACAATTCGCAAACCAGCTCATCGTTATCCACACCCACTACCGCCACCTGTTCCGGAACATGCAGACCCGCAACCTTACATGCCTCGCTGACGTGGCGGGCGCGGTCATCGTTGCACGCCATCAAACCAATCGGTTTGGGCAGGGACTTGAGCCAATCCACCATAACCACTTGTTCATTCTCCCAAAGGCGCTTGGCCCGCGACCTCGGCTGTTTGTAAATAGCAGTCTCGAAACCCGACTTGGCTATCCTTTTACTGAAGTTTTCGCAGCGGTTCCGCGACCAGTGCAAATCGTCAAAACCACAAAACGCAAAATGCCGAAATCCGCGGTCAAGCAGATGCTCGGCCGCCATCCGACCAATTCGCACACCGTTGGTGTCGATAAATGGTGTCCCCTTGATATGCTGCTTCAGATGAACGGAAACGATAATCGGAACTCCTAATTTCAGAGCCGCTGAGCCTCTCCCCGAGTCCCGCATGATAATACCGTCCGCGCCCCAGTGCCTCATCTTCGGCAGAGCCTTTTCCAAGCCCCCAGGCTCACTGTAGAACACCCACGGCCCGTACATGCGGGAATACTTGGTAATACCCCGCAACACTCCTCGACCGTACGCCCGAGAGGTCTCAATCAGAAGTATTACTTTTCGAACTTTTCGCATATCCGAATATATACACCGTAAGGCCATGGAAAAGCAATGTTAAATTCTAAAAAACCCGTCGTGCCCGCCCATGATAGGGGCTAAGGTAATATTTTTTTATCCACAGGCTGTTTTTTGGCCGCGTGCAAAATAACAAAATTACAGTGGAAAATTTAAGGTTTTTGACGGGATTGGGAGTTTGCGGGATACTGGTGAGGGGTGGGGCGGTCACAGTTTGAGAATTAGTTTGACAAGGGTGGGGTGCAGAAGGTATAATGGTTGTTCGAATTGGAATGGGCCGTGAGGGAGCACAGGCCGGGCAATTAAGTGGGAGGTGGTGCCACATAGTCGTGGGTTTTGCAGTTGTAAAAAGGACCTTGGTGTGTGGCCAAGGGGATGAAAAATAATATTCTTTTGAAGGAGGACTATCATGTCTGGAAGATTATTTAATTTGGAGTGGTCTGGTGCGAGAATCGCAACGATAGTTTTGTTAGCGGCAGTGGTGGTAGCTGTGAGCAGTTCGGCCGGGCTGGCGCAGGTTTCGGGCGCGATTTTCACGACGGACGATGAGTGCATCGGGACGGACCTTAACATTTACAAGTTCAAGGAGGACGTTTATTTGGACGGCGGGCCGAGGAAGGTCGGGTCAGCGGGTCTTCCTACGGGCGAGTACTACGTTCAGGTGACCAGCCCGAGCGGGATACTGTTAGGGACGAGCGTAGGTCATCCTGTGGATGAGACTCCGGTGGAAGTTGATGAGTTTGGTGAGTTTGTCACATGCTATCAGCTCTGCGAGATTCTGATAATCCCCGGCGCGGTGACGAAGGTCAGGGGCAAGAGCAACGGGAACGGAAACGGTTGCGGGTATGCGGATACGCCGAACCCCGGAGGTGTTTATAAGGCGTGGATTTCGCAGAACCCGGAATTTCCGAACAGCGAATCGAAGACGGACAATTTCAAGGTGAAAAAGGGCAAGCCGACACCGCAGACGGAGATACGCGCGATTAAATTCTACGACAGCAACGGGGACGGCGTTCAGGATGCAGGTGAGCCAGTGATACCGGACTGGCACATTGAACTTAGGCTGAAGAGCGACGACAGCCTGGTGGATTGTCAACTGACGGACGGCGGCGGTGAAGTAGTGTTTTTGGTTGACCAGGACGGAACGGAATATGTGGTATTGGAGGTTGCACCTGGGGCGGGTTTTTATCCCCTGGGTGATTACCTTAACACAACGCCAGTTTCAATTGAGGTTGTGGTGGACCAGGACGCTCACGTAGTTAAGTTCGGGAACGTGTGCTTTGTTGAGGATACGGCGGACTTCGATACGAAGGGCTACTGGCACAACAAGAACGGGATTGGCGAACTGACGGCTGATGCGAATGTCTTTGCGGATGTGATTGCATACGTGAACTTGCTGGCACCATATGCGAGCCCCTCGGGTTACTTCGGCAAAGGCGATGAGCCGTTTGACGGAGTGGACGAATTTGGTGACCCGGTTCCGGCAGGCAAGGGCGTTTTGGATAATGAAGATATTGCCGATGCCGGGACAATCGAGGCGGAGATATCCAACTTCCTTATTGATTCGGTCGGTAACGGCGGCATCCGGGAGCAATTAGCTCAGCAGCTACTTGCGTTTATCTTTAATGTGCATTACGGGTTAGGCGGAACAGATGCCATGATTGTGGTTGACGGCGGCGTTCTGAAGAGTGCATCAGAGATAATCGGCGAGGCAGTTGAGGCGTGGCTGTCGAGCGATGCGGTCTGGCAGAATACGATGGCGGGTCTGCTGGACGGGTTTAACAACAATGACGCTGTGGCGTTTGTGGTGATTGCGGCGGAGCCGTGTGAATTCGAGCCGGTGTTGTGCCCGTGAGGTGCGGATTAAAGGCGAAGGCCAAGTTTTGTAAAGTCTTAAGATAAAGAGATGAGGGCGCCTTAGGGCGCCCTTTTTTATTTTAAATCATACTAAGCGCAGGTATAGAATGTCGAGGTATGGCGGGGGCCTTGTTGCCAGCAAGTCTGAGCGTGTATATACGGGTGTAATCGGGGAAAACAAATGTTTCTTGAGTTGGGGGGGAGGTGCATATATAATCGGCCGGAAGTTTGCTTATACGTGAGACCGACGGATACAGAATGAAGAACATCAGAACGCTATTATTTACGGCCTGTGCGGTGTTTTGGCTTATTTGCGGCTGTGCGAAAGAGCAACAGTTCACGGTGGTTGAGCGGGTCTGTCTGGCTGATAAGGGGAAGGCCGAGGCGATGGCGGCGGCGGAAGATGTCTTAGGGGAGATGCGTTTTAGTATTGAGAAGTCCAACGTCGAGAGCGGTTATATAAGGAGCAGGCCGCTGATTGGTGGGCAGTTTTTCGAATTCTGGCGCAGCGACAACGTCGGGGCGTTCAACGCCGCTGAGGCGAATCTGCACAGTATTCGAAGGATTGTAGAATTGGATATAAGGCAAGAAGGAGAGGAGTTGTGTATCGGGTGTGACGTAAATGTTCAGAGACTGAAGCTGCCTGAGCGGCACGTGTCGAGCAGTTCAGGGGCGTACGCGATGTTTTCGGACAGCGAGCGCAGGATGCAGAGGCTGGAACTGAACGCCGAGCAGCGAAGAGGTATGGCGTGGATCGAGCTGGGCGGAGACGGGAGGCTGGAGACAGAGATTTTGAAGCAGATTGAAGGACGGCTTAAGGGTGAATCAACAAATGAGTAAGGGCTTTTGCGAGTGAACGAGTTATGAGGATATTGGTTTGCGGCGGAGCCGGTTATATCGGCAGCAACATGGCAGCGATGCTGGCGGCTGAAGGATTTGAACCGGTGGTTTTTGACAATCTGAGCAAGGGGCACAGGTCGGCGGTCGAGGGGGCTGAGTTTGTTTTAGGGGATTTAGGCGATTACGAACTGGTGTTGGAGACGCTCGAGAAATACAGGATTGAAGCTGTGATGCACTTTGCGGCCTGTATCGAGGCAGGCGAATCAGTTCAACAGCCGCTTAAGTACTATCAGAACAACGTTTCGAATACTCGGACGCTGCTTTCGGCTATGGAGGCGAGCGGTGTTGAGAGGTTTGTTTTCAGCAGTACGGCGGCGGTGTACGGGATACCGGAGAGGGTGCCGATTAGGGAAGATTCGGCAACGGTGCCGATAAATCCATATGGTGAGACGAAATTAGCAGCTGAGCGGATGTGTTACTATCAAAGCCAGGCGGGGAAGCTTCGGTACGCGTCGCTTAGATACTTCAATGCGTGCGGGGCGGGGAACAACGGTGCGCTGGGTGAGGACCATCGTCCAGAGAGCCATTTGATTCCGCTGACGATTCGGGCGGCGATGGGCCAGTCGAGCGAGGTTAAGATTTACGGGACGGACTATCCGACAGAGGACGGGACGTGTGTTCGTGACTATATTCACGTGGAGGATTTATGCAGGGCACATCTTCTGGCGCTGAAGAAGTTGGATGACAAGGCGGAACTGGTTTATAACTTAGGGAACGGGAACGGTCATTCGGTGAAGGAAGTAATCGAAACAGTTAAGAAGGTATCGGGGAAGGACTTTAAGGTTGCAGTTGCAGAACGTCGGCCGGGTGATTCGCCGGTATTGACATCCGACGCGACAAAGGCGATTAATGAGCTTGGGTGGAAGACGGAATTTACTGAATTGGAGAGAATAGTTGAGACGGCGTGGAGGTGGCATAACGAGCATCCGGACGGGTATCCGGACTGAGTAAAAACAGAGAAAGGAGTAACCATGAAAGTGAAATTACTTTTAACGGCACTATGTTTTACACTGTTAGCGGCGGCAACGGGCTGCGAAAGTGGTCACCGATGGGGTGTGCACGATATGGAGCGTCCACTGCCGGAGGTTGTGGCTGCCGGTAAGTATGCGGGCCAGGCACCATCCGATGCGATTGTTTTGTTTAACGGTAAGGACCTGTCAGAATGGGAGTCCGCGAAGGACGGCGGGCGCGCGAATTGGAAGGTGGAGGATGGCTATATGGAGGTAGTGAAGGAGACGGGTGCCATTCGGACGAAGCGGGCGTTCGGCAGTTGCCAGCTGCATGTCGAGTGGGCGACACCGGCGAAGGTGAGCGGGAAGAGTCAGGACAGCGGCAACAGCGGGGTATTTTTGATGAGTAAATACGAGGTACAGGTATTGAACACATACAAGAACAGGACGTACGCGGACGGTATGGCGGGGGCGATGTACGGACAGAGTCCGCCTTTGGTGAACGTCTGCCGGGCCCCCGGAGAGTGGCAGAGCTACGACATTATTTTCCGTCGTCCGAGCTTTAAAGGCAGTAAGGTTGTGAAGCCGGCAAGGATAACGGTGCTTCAGAACGGTGTGCTGGTGCAGGACGGGTTCGAGATAGAGGGGGCGACGGCATGGAAGAAGCGCGCGAAGTACGAGGCGCACGCTGCGAAGCTTCCGCTGCTGTTACAGGACCATGGCAGTCCTGTCAGGTACAGGAACATATGGATTCGGGAGCTACAGCAACCAGAAATCTGCAACAAATGAACAATATGGAGAAAAACAATGAATGAAACCTTCATCGGTACAGACGTGGGCGGAACGAATATCAAGCTCGGTCTGTTCGACTCGGCAGTAAAACTTGTTTGCAAGACATCAGTTCCTGTCGAGGCAGATATAGCTCCTGAGGCGATGGTCGATTTGATTGGTGAGACAACCGAAAAGATGCTGGCTGACAACAACCTGAGTGAAGAAGCGCTTCGCTCAATCGGAGTGGGCTCAACGGGCCAGTTCAATCTTGACGATGGGTTCATGATAAGCAACCCAAACCTAACGTCATTCAAAAACGTCCCCTTTAGAAAAATACTTGTCGAACGATTAGGCAAACCTGTTGTTTTGGAAAATGACGGCAACGCTGCCTGCTGGGGTGAGTACACCCTTGGAGCCGGCAGAGGTGTTGAGGACATGGTTTTTTTCACGCTCGGCACCGGCATAGGAGGTGGCATTATTAATAAAGGTAAGCTCGTGCATGGTTCGAATGATACCGCTGCAGAACTGGGGCATATTATAATTTATCCCGATGGACGGCTGTGCGGCTGCGGTCAAAGAGGTTGCGTAGAAGCATACGCATCAGCAAAATCAACAGCGAAAAGAGCAACAGAGGCTATCAAAGCAGGAGCAGAATCGAGCTTGAAAAGCGTGATTGAGGAAAAAGGTGAAATTACAGCGAAGGATGTCTATGGACATCTAAAGGCAGGAGATGTCTTAGCGAAGGAAATAACTGATGGGACAGCCAAGGCCCTGGCAATGGTCTGCATAAATATGCTGCACATCACAGAACCCAAGCGGATAGTTTTTGCCGGGGGGATGATCGCTGCGGGTGAGGTACTGCTGGACAGAATAAAGGAATACTTCGATGAGCAGATATGGGGGTTGAAGAAGGAAACGGTCGAGATATGCTTTGCGACGCTGGGCGAAGATGCCGGTATAACAGGGGCTGCAGCGTTAGCCCAAGATGTTCAGAAACAAAAGTAAATCCCAACTAAATTAAACTCTACGAGCCGTCCAGTTAATCATATTTGCTAACAGAGCTGCATACCAATTGCCTACTTCTATAGGATTTGCACCCGGTCCCTGAGCTTTTACTCTGCTGCTGCCCCAATCAACCAAACCACCTACCCAGTGAGGAGCGACATCAGTGGCGAAAGCACATACTCTACCTTGTTCATACGAGCCGACGACCAACAGCGGGTCGGCGTCCGGCAGGGATGTAACTGTGAAATTGCCATTTACATAAGAGGCCTTAAACCTGCGTGCAAGCAGTATGGTATTACTATCCGGCTTACTTTTGAGCCGGTTAAAGCCGCCAATGCCAGGCGTGTTTTGCTCAAAAGGCAAAGAGCCAAGAATTTCATGTTCTTTTATTTTCTCCGCCAAGCACGGAGCAAAGCAATTTACTCTATCATCTTCGGATTGCATAATCACCGGCAGAACCTGGCTTAGTTCAGTATCCGCGTATTGTCCCTTATCGCCGGTGAAAGATTCCCAACCACCAATCATCAAAAGTCCCAACCCTGCGGCGACCTGCTCTACTATGGTATTTATTTGCTCAGTTGAAAAGTTCTCTGCCGGATAATCGCTTATGATAACGGCCTGATATTTATTGTTAAGGAGCGTACCGCTAAACTGCCGGTCAGAAGGTAAATAGTCAAAGCTAATATTGTGATGACTCATAACTCCAGCCAAGTACGAGCCGGCCTCTTTCAATGTGGTATCACCAAGATACAATATTGACTTACCCATAAAAAGACAAGTATATCACTTAGTCACTCGTGTTCAACCCAAAACCACAAGGGATTACAGACTTGACATGCTACCTTATTAGCTAATATGATGCCGACTTCAATAGTTAATTAAATAAAGTGCATCCGGAGAGAATTTGAAAATGTTAAAAGGCAATGCGATTATTGGTCAGTCAGGCGGTCCAACGTCTGTAATCAATGCCTCCTTAGCAGGAATAATCACTGCAGCAAAGGAATTTGAGGGCATTGAGAGGATTTTGGGCATGCGATTCGGTATTGAAGGATTCATGGCTGGCAATATTGTCGAGCTGGGTAAGGAACGAGCGGAAGTAATTAACGGATTAAAACGGACTCCCTCGAGTGCTCTTGGCAGCTGTCGACACAAGTTGTCAGATGATGACCTTCCTTTAATCCTCGAGGTTCTGCGGAAGCAAGATATTCACTATATTTTCATGATAGGCGGCAACGATACGATGGACACGATACACCGAATCGAGGAATATGCAAAAGAACAAGGTTATGACCTCATAGGAATTGGTGTGCCCAAGACGGTAGATAATGACCTGTTCGGAACAGACCATACACCGGGTTTTCCCAGTGCTGCCAGATACATTGCTCTTTCGGTGATGCAGGAAGGCCTGTTAGCCCGGGATATGCAGAAGGTCGACCAGTTTGTTGTTTTCCAGGCAATCGGTCGCGATGCCGGCTGGTTAACAGCAGCTTCTGTGGGAGGCAAAAGGTCTCCAGAAGATGCGCCACATCTTCTTTGTTTGCCGGAAAGACCCTTCAGTAAAGACAAATTCCTTAAAGACGTCAAAAGATGTTACGACGAGTTTGGGTTCGTGTCGATAGTCTGCGGCGAGGGAGTTACGTATGCTGATGGCAGGCCTGTATCTGCATCTGAAGTAACCGACAAGTTTAATAATGTCGAATTTGGTGCGATGGGTGGCGTCAGTGCAGCGATGGCACTACACAGAATTATTTCCGATGAATTCGGCTTTAGGGGCGAATTTGAGATAACTGAGTCCCTGCCGATGAGTGCTGCCGACAGGACATCACAGATAGATGTGGATGAGGCCTATATGTGCGGTCGGGCGGCGGTGGAACTGGCAAAACAGGGTAAGACCAACCTTATGGTAACACTCGAAAGGCAGCCCGGAAGCAAATACCAATGTACCACCGGTACGATTGGGCTGGCCGAGGTTGCAATTAAGGCCAAGCCGATGCCGAATGAATTCATAAACGCCGAAGGCAACTTTGTCACCGACACATTCAGGGATTACATAAGCCCTCTGATTGGAGAGTTACCACAGTACGCTAATCTGGAATGTCACAAGGCTTAGAGGAGAGTTGTTTGATATGAAAAACGAAGAAAAATACACAAAGTTTGCTTTAGTACGGGAGATGATGGAGAGCCCCGAGATTATCAGGAGATTTAACCTGAAAGACACAGAGAATGCAGCCGAACAAATAAAGCAAACAGGCAAAGTGCTTTTTAGCGGAGAAGGTTCCAGTCGAATGTTCCCTTCCAAAAATGCTATCGCGTGGGCAATGAAGGCGAGAATTGGTGTCGACCTGGTCACGGAAGGTTCGTACCAGGCTGGTGAGTATGACTTGAGCGATTTTGTAGTTTTTGCGGCCTCTAACAGCGGCCGAACAAAAGAGACAGTAAGCCTGTTCGATAAGCTGAGAAAAGCAGGCCATAAAAGATTATTTGGTCTAACCGCCAATCGGAATACCAAACTGCAAGAGCTTTCAAACCAGACTTTTATCATAAGTTGCGGCAAGGAGGATGCCTTTGCTGCGACCAAAAGCTGTATTGAACAGGCCCTTTTCTATCAATCCCTACTGGCACAAGTACAGGGTAAATCTTTCAGTGATAAATTAAACGCTCTGGCTAATGCCTTCGAGGATGCTTTAACAGTTTTGGTTGACCCTGCTATTACCAAAGCAGTTGCCAGCGCCGAGACTGTTTACTTTGCCGGCAGAAACGATGGTGTAGCTGAAGAGTTGACCGTGAAGGTCAACGAAATAGTCCGTAAGAAAAGCGGCTTCCTGGAAGGGACCGGCTATATGCATGGCGCTCAAGAAGTAATGAACCCTAACGATGTGGTAATATTGATAGACCCTTACAAATCCGAGCTGGAAAAAACCAAGGAGGTTTTAATTGAAGAGGCGGGTCTTAAGGTCTTTACAGTCGCCACAGAAGAGACGATTTTTCCAACAGTAAAGGTAAAAGATGTTGATGGGCTGACGAATTATCTGTTCATAGCAGCAGGGTGGAACATCCTGGTCGAGGCTGGTATAAGTCTAAGTATAAACCTTGACGAGGCTGAGCGCGCTCGTAAGGTTGGTAATGTTTTTATCGACCAGAAGGCCCGTTAGAGGCTCTTTTGCTTTTGGTCTTCCGAGAGCATTTCATTCAGCGAGCCTGAGCGGAAGCCCTGAAGGTCGAGGGTGACGAATTTGAAGCCGAGGGATTTTAATTTTTCGACGATTCGTGAGCGGACGGTCTCTGTTGTTATTTTGGCGATGTCCTCGGGGTGGACTTCGATACGGGCGATTGATTCGTGGAGTCGGACGCGAAATTCGACCAGGCCGAATGTGCGGAGGAAGGCTTCTGCCTGCTCGACCTGCTTTAGCCTTTGTTCGGTGATTTCGAGGCCGTAGCTAATTCGAGAAGCCAGGCACGGCGAAGCAGGAACATCGGCTGTTGGGAGATTCAGTTTTCGGCTTAGCCGGCGGATGTCATCTTTTGTAAGTTCGGCGTCGGCCAGTGGTGAGCGGATGCCGAAGGCTTTGGCGGCGCGGATGCCGGGGCGGTAGTCATCCATGTCGTCGAGGTTGTGGCCGCAGATGACGTGGTTGAAGTTTCTCTTTTTGGCTAAGTCTGTGAGGAGGGCGAAGAGGTGAGACTTGCAGTGGAAGCATCGGTCGGCCTTGTTGGCGGCGTAGTTGGGGTCGGAGAGCTCATCCGGCTCGACGGTCTGGATTTCGACGCCGAGAGCTTCTGCAAGTTTGACGGCGCTGGTTAGCTCGCTCTGGGGCAGGGACGCCCCGGTTGCGACACAGGCGAGGACGTTCTGGGGGCCGAGGGTATCGACGGCGGATTTGAGGAGGAAGGTGCTGTCGACGCCGCCGGAATAGGCGACGACGACTTTGGTCAGGTCTTTTAAGATTTGCTGAAGCGAGTTAGATTTTTGCTCAAGATTCATAAAGCCGATGGTGGGAATCGAACCCACAACCCCAGCTTTACGAAAGCTGTGCTCTACCGTTGAGCTACATCGGCGATTCAGGCTCCATAATACCAATCGGCATCAGGATTGTAAAGATGAGGAAAAAATAGGAAAGACAGGAGTAAAAAGTAAGGAGACAGAAGGTTGAGGCGTGGGCGGAGGCTCAATAAGGGGTTAGGGGGGAATTTGCTTGCAAGGGAGGCGGGGAATTTGTAGACTTTGTTTTTTGGTGCGGTTTAAGAAGGTTAAAATATAGTAAAGTTAAGGGTCGGTGCCCGAGAGGCTAAAGGGGACGGGCTGTAAACCCGTTGGCGTAAGCCTACGTTGGTTCGAATCCAACCCGGCCCAGTATTCTTACCTGCTATCGTGGGGGTCTGCTATTGTGAGTTGCGGTCGCGCGCTATTGTGGGGGCGGTACATAGGGCGGCGCGTGCCAGTTTAGAAGATCCAAGGCCTCGTTGAGCTTGTCGATGCTTTTTTCGAGGGCGCGTTTTGACTGGAGTTCGTGTTGAATGGCGGAATGAACTCTCTGCTTAGCGTTAACAATTTCGGGTTTATTCAGACCAGCCCAATCGGCGCTTTGCAATACCTCGTCAAGGGCATTGTAGATATGCCGTTCAGTATCCAAGAGGTCATTAATTAGTGTCAACATATCGACCTTGGCATCAACTGTTTGTCGTATGCTGGCAGATGGAATATGAGGCGCGCCAGCAGCCACCAAGTTCAAGCATTCGTATTGCTCAGGCCAAATATCCTCGAGGGTAACCTGTCCACCATAGAGAAGAGAACTAGTAAACAAACTTGCGTTGGGGTCATAGTTGAAATCGTAACCGTATACGTGCACCGGCCTGAATGGACCGGAGCAACCAAAACCAAGATGGCGGGTGGTAACGTAGCCACCCATGATGTTGAGGGTAGAACCGAGGTAAATCTTGCGACCCCCGGAAACGTTGCCGCCATAGATATTCATCATTGCCCCTTGGAGGTCGAAGCCATCGGTGAGTTCAACTTTGTAGATGTTTACCAAGCTGGAGTCCCAACCTGCTAAAAACTCCAGACTTCCGCCGGTGATATTGACTGTGCTTGAGTCACCTGCAAACAGGCCATCTATCGAACCGCCACTAAAATTGAGAGCGGCTGAATCCCATACATCCACCCACATCTCGATGTAACCGCCACTGATTTTAACAGCGCTTGACCCATAGGCCTGTATTTTGTCTATATCGCCACCGCTGATACAGAGGGTGCTTTGGGCGTTGGGCTCTATAGAGCCTACCCAGCCACCGCTGATATTGAGGGTGCTCTGGGCATTGGGCTCAATGGAGTTTACCCAGCCGCCGCTAAGGTTGAGTGTGCTGGTGTCGGTTAGGGTTACGTAATCGGTTACATAGCCGCCGGTCATATCTACGGTCGCATCGTTCAGGATGCGGACGGTGTCGTATACGTCGCCAGCTTCGATGACGCCATCGGTGGTGAAGACGATATCAACAGCACGGGCCTGTGAGACACAAAGGGCTAAAACGGAGAGTAGAACTGTCAGCAGGTAAGTGGTTTTGGGTGTCATTTTCGGACTCCTTAAAAAATTATGATAACTATTGCGATTTCACAGGGTACGCGCCTGTGAGCCATTTATTTTTTTCACCGGTAAGGCCGCCTTGAGGCAGGGTCGGTATGAAAGAGAGGCGAGTTATGATAGCAAAGCACTAATATGATATTGCGACGTTATTGAACCTGCCTCTTTGCCTTAACCAGTGTGTATTATACCACACAGCAGGTCGGCTTGGCAAGTAAATTCTTCGAATTTCAGACGCTTTTTTGCCGTAAAATGAGTGGATTAGTGTGGCGTTGTGCTATGCGAGGCGTTTGGCCAGGTCAGACAGCGATTTGAGTTTTTCGGTGTCGATTTGTGGCGGTTGCTGTTCTGATTCCTCGAACTCGTCGGCTGACTGATCTGTTTGCTCAGGGCTTTGAGGCAGGTCCTGCTCAGGCTGGTGAAGTTCGGTGATTTTGTTTTGGAGCTGTTCATTAGCGGCGGCGAGGTCGTCTGCCTGCTGCTTTAGGGACTGCTCATCGTCCTGGCGTTTGTTTACCTCGTTTTGGAGCTGTTGGTTTGCGGCTTCGAACTCAGCGGCGCGGCGCTTTAGCGAGCCCTCGAGCTGATGGTGCTCGGCGATTTCGTTTTGCAACTGCTGGTTTGCTGCCGCTAATTCAGCGGCCTGCTGCTTGAGTAACTGCTCGGCCTGCTCGCGTTTAGCGGTATCGTTCTGGAGCCGGTCGATTTGCTGCTTTAACTGTCGGGCCTGTTCGGTGGTTTCTGTAAGTGTGCGTTCAAGTCGCTTTGGTTCGGTGATATCAGTAAGCAGAATAATAAGGCCGATGGCCTGGCCGGACTCATCCTTGATGAGGGTCATTTTGGTCTGTGTGGGAAAGGTTGTACCATCCGTGCGGAGATGCTCTATCCGGCCCTTGAAGAGGCCCCTCTGTCTGGCCTGCTTAATGGCCGGGGTCAAGGCGGTCTTGAGCTGCTGTTCATTATGGAAAATGGTAATGTTCTTGCCGAGGAGCTCAGTGCTGGTTTCGTAGCCGTGCATCTTAGCCCAGGCGGTATTAACGAAGCGAAGGGCTCCGCTCAGGTCGATGACTATGATTGCCTCGTCGGCCTGTTCGGTGATCATTGCGAGATGAGAGAGTATCTGCTGGAGCCGGCTATGGTCGGCAATAATTTTTATCCATTTAGTTACTCTTCGAAACAGCATTGCAATTCCACGATTAGAATTACGCGTTTTTTCCCAACCAGGATTTACGGTCCGGACAAATTGTCACGGGCCGGGGGAACGCAGGCTATTTAGTTATTTTTTTGGTAAAGTGACTACCCTTTTTCTGAAATTCGACCTTATCTTCGTGTATTTTTACGACCTTGCAACCTTCCACGACATCGCCCTCGTAGACGACGCGGCCGGAGACGAGTGCGGCCGGATTTTCATCATAGTACATTATTCCGGTTACCTTGACTTTGCTGGTCGCGAAGAAACCCAGAGCGGGTATACTCTTTCCAGAATCGGCCAAGCTTTTTCCCGGTCGCCAGAAACTTTCGGGCGCCCAGCGATTGTAGGCATAAGCCAACAAGGCGACATTTGCCAGCACCAAGAGCGAGAGTTTGAGCTTGCTCATCGGGGCCGGTGCGTTCTTTTTTATCGGCGATGGTTTGGTCTTTTTTGCAGGCGGGGACTGGTCCTGCGGTTCTGCCTGTGGCGATTTAACCAAATCCGTATCTGCAACCATGTATCGCAAAACCATCTTTGCGCTCCTAGCGTACGTACGTATATCGGAGAATATATCGGCAAATTCGGGAAGGCACTTTATGGCGTGGCGGGCCTAAAATCGGCTATTTAGAGGGAGGAAGTTGTTCGTTCTTGCTTTGTGACAAAAGGGAGCGGCTGTGAACTTTGACCGATAATGGCTTGAAGTTCACGGTTGGCAGGTGAGCGCGTCAGAATCCATTTTTTTACGGGGCTGAGCGAGCAGCTTCGATGTAAGCTGTGCGCTTTATTTTTCCCGTTGAGGTTTTTTCGAATTCTTTGATTTGTATTTCGAGATGGGCCTTTGAGGGTATTTTTTCGAAGTCTGCGAGGTTTTGGCTTTTCTGCTGATGCTCGTTGATGCTCTGCCAGAGGAGGTCCTTAACCTTGTCGGCGCCATTGACTAAGTCGTAAAGGGAAAGTTTGGTATCGGCCTGCAACTGGTCCCAGGCCGGCCGGACGAGGGCCTTTACGGCTTCCTGTTCGAAGCCAGCGTGGCTATGGCGGCCTGGTACAACAAGGAGTTCCTGTACATACTGAGCCTGTGAAAGAGTCTGCTCGATGAGCTCGGGATTAACGTTTTTTCCGCTTGGCAGAACGATTAGAAATTTTTTGCGGCCGGTTATGAAGAGGTATCCATCCTCATCGAGGTATCCCAAATCACCGGTGTGCAGCCCGCGAGTACCGTCGCCGTCTGTTTTGATAACTTCATCGGTGGCCCGGGGATTCTTATAGTAGCCCTTCATAACACAGGGGCCAGCGAGGAGGATCTCTCCTCTTTGGCCCGGCGTAAGAGCCTGGCTTTTTTCGTTGACGACCTTGACTGAGAGGGTCGGGATTGGTTTTCCGACGGAGCCTAATTTTTGGGGATTTGGGTTGAAGCCGTAGATGGGGGAGACTTCAGTCGTGCCGTAACCTTCCCAGAGCTGGATGCCTCTTTTCCAGAAAGCTTCGAGTACCCATTTGGGGATGGGTGCGGAGCCTGAGACGAAGAACCTGAGCTTTTCCCAGCCGAGCTTTTTTACCATTATTCTGCCAAGCGATTTCGGGAGATAGCGGTCGGCGAGTTTGATAAGCCAGCTTTTTTGTTTTTGGCCGGCGATGGCCTCTTCGATTCTTTTGGCGAAGACGGTGAAAAGAGCAGGTATACCGACGAAGACGGTTATACCGGTATCTTTTATGAGGTGGAAGACGTGGCGGTATTTGTTGGTGTAAAGGTTGGTGGCACCGACCCAAAGTGGTAAGAGCTTTCCGACGGTGAGGCCGAAGGAGTGATGGGGGGGCATGATGTGGCCGAGTTTGTCCGCGGAAGTAATATGCACTGCATCCAAGGTTCCCTGTACGTTGGCGATGAGGTTGGTATGTGTTAGCTCAACTTCGCGCGGGTCGCCGGTCGTGCCGGAGGTGCAGAGGATGACGGCGGTATCGTCCGGCTGAATCCGCTCTGAGATTTTAGTGAGCAAGGAGGAAAGCTCGGTCTTGTTCAAGGTATGTCCACCGTGGATGGTCATTTCGAGCAGGTCGAGGTTGTAGTGACGGAGGGATTCTGTTAGCTGCCGGCGTGCGCTGGAATCCTGATAGTCATCGGCGAGGACGAGCAGTTTGGCATCGGTATAAAGCAAATGATTTCTAACGCCTTCGATGCGGCGCTCGGGGTCGATGAGGACGGGGACGGCACCTGATAAAATGATTCCCCAGAAGGCTATGTCCCAGTCAGCGCGGTTTTTACCGAGGACGGCGATTTTATCCTGGGGCTGTATATTTCGTCTTTGAATGAGGTGAGCGGCGAAGTCGCGTGCCTTGTTTTGGAGCCGGCCGAAGGTGAGGTTTTCCTCGCGGTGTGTTCTGAGGATTTCGAGGTAATTTTTTTCGGCCAGTCCGAGCTTAGTCATGGACTGGTTAAAAAGCTCGATTAAGGTTGTGTATTTAAGCTGGGGCTGCATTTTTGGCCTTTAAAACAAACAAGCTTATCCTGTACATTATAACGTTACAGGGGGTGTTTTGACAGTGAAAATTGCTAACCTAGGAAACAAGGTTTGCCTGATTTTGGCAATCAGGATAGTTGTTGAAAGTAATTGTGGTCGTGGGTATACTGAGGTTTGGTGTTAGGATCAGACAATTAGATTTACCGGTATTATGGAGAGGCATGCTATGTCGTGGTTATCTAAATTCATCAATTTTGTTACTACTGATATTTGGAGAATGCAGCTAAGGAACTATTCGCGTACAAAGGCTTTTTTAATCAGGCAGCTCAGGATTATCGTTTTAGCTGTTCGGGGGTTTGCTGAGGACAAGTGCAAATTCAGGGCGTCGGCGCTTACGTTTTTTTCTTTGCTTTCGATTGTACCAGTGATGGCGATGATGTTCGGGATAGCAAAGGGGTTCGGGCTTGAGAAGCGTGTTGAAACGGAGGTATTGAAGAGGCTGGAGGGACAGGAGGAAATTGCCACGAGGATAATAGAATTCGCGAATTCGCTTCTTGAGAATGCGCGGGGGGGATTTATAGCGGGTGTAGGCGTGATTTTTCTGTTTTGGACGATTATAAAACTTCTGAGCAACATTGAGAACTCGTTTAACGAGATATGGGGCGTGAAGAGGCCAAGAACGATCGGGCGGAAGTTCAGCGACTATCTTTCGATGATACTTGTGTGTCCGATTCTACTGGCTGTGGCCGGGAGCATCACTGTTGTCATAAGCAGCCAGGTGAGGCTTATGGTTGAAAAGATACCGATTTTTAGTTCGACAGTCGGGCCGGTCATCATACTGCTGTTGAAATTACTGCCCTACTGCACGATTTGGATAGTGTTTACGTTTATTTTCATTTTTATGCCGAATACAAAGGTCAAATTTACATCGGGCCTTTTGGCGGGAATAGTGGGGGGGACGGTTTTTCAGATTGTGCAGAGGGTGTATATCACCTTTCAAATTGGGGCGGCGAAATACGGCGCTATTTACGGCAGTTTTGCGGCGATGCCGTTGTTTCTGCTATGGCTTCAACTCAGCTGGTTAGTGGTTTTATTCGGTGCGGAACTTTCCTTTGCGAAACAGAATGTGGAGACGTATGAATTCGAGCAGGACTGCCTGCATGTCAGCCATTCCTATAAGAGACTGCTTTCGCTTTTAATGGTTCATTCGGTGGTGAAGGATTTTTGCAACGGCGAAAAACCATCGGGTGCGATAGGGATATCCGGAAAGCTCGAGATTCCAATTCGTCTGGTACGGCAGATACTGTACGAACTGGTAGAGTCGGGCGTTATCTCTGAAGTCAAGACGGAGGGGGACAAGGAGGTTGCGTATCAGCCCGGGCGTGACGTCGAGACGCTTACGGTCAAATACGTAGTTGACGCGCTTGAGCGGCGAGGGGACACAGACATACCAGTCACCAAATCGGATGAACTGGGCAAGCTCAGCGACTGCTTAGATAAATTCGGCAAGGCCGTAGAAGAATCGCCGGCAAACGTCCCGCTGAAGAACATCTAAAGCCCGAAGGGGCTTGTTTATTGTTATTCCTTTTTCTCGAACAGTCCTTTGAGGCCTTCGAGGAGACCCTTGCCTTCTTCTATGAGCTCTTTTCCTTCTTCGGCAGAGGTCTTCCCGAGATCGAGGGCTTTGGTCCAGCTTTCCTTCATTGCAGCGGTCATATCATCGGGCAAGACACCGGCACCCTGTTTGGTGACGCCTTTTGCGATGGCGAGCAATACCTTGCCTACGAGTTTGGCGGTATCCAGTTTTTCGTCGCTGCCCAGGTCAGTCATAGTGATGGGGTCGAGCTTCAAGGTAACTGTATCGGACTTGCCGGGGACAGGCAGGAGCTTTGCCTTAACTGTCACGTTGGTGATTTCGAGATTATCGATGACGAGTTTTTTGGCGGGTTCTGTCGTTGGTTCTTCTTCCTCTTTTGGCTCGCCGGTTGGGATAGCCTTTATTATATCACGGAGGTTATTTCCGGTGACGCTTTTTTGTTCGATAACGACATTCAGGCCATCCAGTTTTATTTCTTTTATGTTAACGGTGTCAGTAAGAAGAGAGCGTATACTAACTGCGACCCGAGCATCTCCAAGTTCGAGGAGTTTGTCGTGTTCGTAGCCTGGCGGGTTGTCAATTACAAGATTTTGAAGCCTGAGTTTTCCGCGGAAGATCGAAAGGTCGGCGTCGCCGAGAGTTACGGGGACAGACAAAGCTTTTGTTCCTGCGGTTTCGACCCCAATTTTGACGGCGCTGCCAGCGAAGAGGGTAATAGCTATCACGAGCACGATAACCAGGACCACGACTGCCGAAAGAACAATATAGAGAATTTTAAGTGGCTTTTTCATTTTCTGTTACCCTTTCAAAAAAGCTTGTCAATTTCCATATTCCATCCGGGGCGCTGCACTCCTGCAGGAGAACATCGCAACTATAAGTGGTCTACGGCAGTGAGCCGTATCGAACGACCCCAACAAACGGTCTACAGGGTTTATATTTTCAGGCCGGAGACGTCGCCGCCCTTTTCCTTTAGCTTGTTGTAATAAACCTGGAACCGGTCTTTGAGCGCCGAAACGGACTTGTTCAGGTCATCGATATCGGCCTTTAGCCCTTTTGCCTCACTGCCAAGGGCCTCGGTAAGCGGAATATCCTTAAGCTTTAAGCTGAGCGCCTCGGCTTCCCGCTTTTTGTCCAAGATAGCATCTTTGTAGGCCATTGCCATTGACTTGAGTTTTTCCACGCTCATCTGTTCGGCCTCAGCCTTAACGTCACTTAGAGGCTTGTCCTCATCGGCCTTGGCACCACATCCGGCCAGCAGCAACAAGCACAGGACCGGCAGGAAATAAAAAGTGATGTTTCTTAGGTTCTTCATTTCGTAATCCTCCTGAAAAACCATATCATTTTTTCCTCGCACATATTATGCGCCAACGACATTGTAAGGTCTGCAGCAAGTCAAGTAAATATAATATTATGGTCAAATACTCTGTCGAGTTATTTTTGCGCCGACGGGATTTAGTCTTTGCTCGATTTTCTCGTAGCCCCGGTCGATGTGATAGACCCGGTTGACGGTTGTGGTTCCGTCGGCAGCGAGAGCGGCGAGGACCAGTGCGGCCGAGGCCCTGAGGTCGGAGGCCATGACGGGGGCGGCAATCAATCTTTCTACGCCGGCTACGATTACGGTAGAGCCTTCTTTTCGGAGATTTGCGGCCATTCGAGTCAATTCGGCGACGTGCATGAATCTATCGGGGAAAATCTTTTCAATTATGATACTATTTCCCTTTGTAAGGGCCAAAAGTGCCATAAACTGGGCCTGCAAATCAGTGGGGAAGCCTGGAAAGGGCTGTGTGGTGATTTCAGCGGTTTTTAATGGCCCGGTCCGTGCGACGACACAGCCGCTATCGGCGGATTCGACGGTTACGCCGATGCTTCTTAACTTATCAACGACGGCCATCATATCGGTGAGGCGACAGTTGTTTATCTGCAGTCGGCCTTTGGTTATGGCGGCGGCGGCCATAAAAGTTCCGGCCTCGATTCTGTCAGGGATTACGGTATGTTGGAATGGCTCTAAGTGTTTGACCCCTTCGATAGTCAATCGAGGTGAGCCAATACCATTTATTTTTGCACCCATCTTATTAAGGCAGTTTGCCAAGTCGACAATTTCGGGCTCGCAGGCGGCGGACTCGATGACAGTCCGGCCCTTTGCGAGAGTTGCCGCCATAAGGACATTTACAGTACCGAGGACGGTCGAGCCAAAGGGTCCGCCAAGAAAGACCTCTTTGCCCTCCAATCCCCGTGGCGCTTCGGCGACGATGTACCCGTTTTTAAGATTTACCCTGGCGCCGAGTTCTCGGAGTCCTCTCAGATGGATGTCGACGGGCCTGTAACCGATGGCACAGCCTCCGGGCATTGAGACCTTTGCCCTTCGGCAGCGTGCAAGCAGCGGGCCGAGAATGCAAATGCCGGCCCGCATCCTTCGGACGATTTCATATTCACCCACCGGATTATCAATTACTGTCGAATCTATGCACAAATCACCGTTTTGACTTCTGGTGAGCTCACAACCCAATCGCTTGAGCAACTGGCCACAGACGGAGATGTCGGAGAGATGAGGGGCCGCTTTTAAGACGGATTTTCCGGGCGCCAAGATAGCGGCGGCCATTATGGGCAAGGAGGCGTTTTTTGAGCCGTTGACGGTGACAGTGCCGGAAAGGCGAACTGGTCCTTCGATGCGGAATACGTCCATAATCGATTTTCCTTGAAAATACGCAAATAATGTAATACAAGAGTGGCTGGATTTCAAGGCTGGGAAGTATATATATCGATGAATATTCTTGAGATTTTCGAATGGCTGGCTGATTCTATAAGCGCAGCGGACATTGTTATCTGCACGGCGGGCACGGCGTTATTTGCCATTTGGCTGGTTAAGACATCCTTTGGCAGAGAGGCACTGGCGGATTCATCGCCTCGTCGAAACAACATGCCGCTACATCTTCCATTTGTTCCACTTTTTATTTGGTTTGCAATCGTCGGGATCGGAGCATTATTGACAATGGAACTTCTCGATGATTTAGAGGAGTGGCAAGGCGCTGTTGTTGATAGTGTTATCGTCTGTGTCGGTGCGGCGGCGGCAATGGTGGTGATTATTCTACTGGCCAGGTCCCACTTTGCGCGGCGATTAAAAGGATTCGGGCTGAATGTAAGGACAGTCCCCAAGGATATCTTGGCTGCTCCGGTTACGCTTTTGGCCGCCTGGCCTTTTGTAACAGGGGCTATTTTTTTGACGATGTTTTTTGGGTCGCTTGTCAAGGGGCGGGGATTTGAAATTGAGCAACATGAAACGCTGAAGCTGATAGGAGCACACGGGCAACTGCCATTGCGAATATTGATTGTTATTGTTGCAGTTGTTATGGCGCCTCTGCTTGAAGAGATGCTTTTTCGGGGCATGTTTCAGACGGCGATACGGTCTTTTTTAGCTGAAAGCCGGTTTGGCAAGAGACTCAGAAACAGTTGGGCTGTTCCATGGCTGTCAATTCTCATAGCATCGGGTCTATTCGCGACTGTGCACGCGTATGCGGGGCACTGGCCGGCGCTATTTGTTCTGGGGGTTTGTATGGGTTACGCTTATGAACGAAGCGGCTCATTATTCAGGTCTATTTTTATCCACTCGCTTTTTAACGCCACCAGTGTAATAGCGGCTTTTCATCAGTAGTGTGTGTCTGGGACTGAGCTTACCACTGGTCTGTACGGAAGGGAGAGGCGGGGAGGCCCTCTTTGTTGATCAGGTTTGGTGCAGCCTCCTGGTGCCAGGCGAATCGGACGGCGAGCGGCTCTGTGACTTTATCGCTCCAGACAAGGACGGAGCTGGCGGAGATTTCGGCGTTGGCCTTGTAGAATTTTTGGTCGGGGCCTGCGATTTCGAACCAGGTGAGCGGTTTGCCATCACTTGAAGTCAGGCCGGAGCCGACATGGTCGAATGCAATGCGGATAGTCGTGCCCTGTATGAACATAGATTTATAGAGGGGGCCGGAGTAAACCAGGTCGGTGCGGCCGTAGGTTTTGACCAAGGCCCAGAGCGCAAGGCGCTTGCCGACATCCTGTTTATTATGGGGATGGATATCATCAAGCTCGGTGATATCGGTTGTCACGGCCATTCCGGTGTTGGGTATTGACAGGCTTTTAAGCTGGGCCTGCCAGATTTCGGGCAGAGAAGTAGGCGTTACATCCTTACTCGGCCAATTCTCATAACGGAACGGCGCCAACTGCACGAAATAAAAAGGGAAGTCGCCCTGGTTCCAGAGTTTTCGCCAGCCGCCGATTAGGGCCTTCATTTTCTTATGATACAGCATTCCGTCGGAGAGGTTGGATTCGCCCTGGTACCAGATGGCACCGCGAATGGCAAATGGGATGAGTGGGTGTATCATGCCGTTATAGAGACCCGTCGGCCGCCATGGATAATCGTAAGGCTCATTTTTGGTAAACGGGTGATGAGGATAATCGGGCAGTCCAGGAGGGATGCGGCCGTCGTCGGCCATGCTCTTGCGAGCTATAGGTATCCATGCTTCGAGCTCATCGAGTGTCCTTGTAAATACTTCGCGGTAGTCGCTATTGGTCTGTTCGATTTCGGTTAGGATGTGAGTCAGCTTTGGGACCATTGCGAAACCGGCGGGCGGTGTCCAGGGTTCAACGTATGAGCCACCCCAGGAGGCGTCGATAAGTCCGACGGGGACGTTGAGCTGGTTATGAATTTCGCGGCCGAAGAAGTAGGCGACGGCAGAGAAGCCTCCCCAGCCGCCGGAAGAAATATTATTTGGACTGCATATGCGCCATTCGGTATCGACGTCGGCTTCGGTTTGGCCGGAGGGTCTGTTGGGGACGTCGAACAGTCGGATTTGGGGGTAGTCAGCTGCGGCGATTTCCTCTTTGCCATTAGCTACGACGCCAACGCCCATCGCCATATTGGACTGGCCGGAACAGAGCCAGACCTCGCCTACCAGAATATTCGCAAGCACGATTGTGTTGGAGGCACTTACAGTCATTTTGTAGGGCCCGGGTGCTTTTATCGCGGGCAGCTTGAGCATCCAGTTGCCCTTTTCATCAGCTGTTGTATTTGCCTGGTGGTCTGCAAATTTGACTGTGACGTGTTCGCCGGGGTCGGCCCAGCCCCAGATTGGTATCGGCATTTTGCGCTGCACGACCATTCGTGAGCCGATGACGTGTGGGAGCTTGACATCGGCCAACGCAAGCGTGGTCGCAATAGATAGAAATGCAAACAGTGCCAGGACTGTTTTGGGAACCGAACGGCTGAATGGTTTCATTTTTGTTCCTTCTCTGGTAGCTATAAGTAGATATCTTCTTGTTCTGGGTTACTTGATTCCGAGGACGTCGGTCATTGAGTAGAGGCCGGTTTTTTTGTCGGTGAGCCACTGTGCGGTGCGCAAGGCGCCTCGTGCGAAGGTGTCTCTGGTGTGTGCGGTGTGGCTTAAGGTTACGGTTTCGCCAAGGGTGCTGAAGATGACTTCGTGTCGGCCGGTGATATCGCCTGCGCGGACTGCGTGTACGCCGATGGTTCCTTTTTTTCTGGCTTCGTCTTTGCCAGCCCTTCCAGGCACAAGAGCATCGGGGAATTTTTTGCCGGCAGTCTTACAGATGTTCGCAGCCAAGGTCAGGGCTGAACCGCTAGGGGCATCCTTCTTGAAGCGGTGGTGCTGTTCGACTATTTCAATGTCGTAGTCGTCGCCGAGCATTGCCGCTACTTTACCGACCTGTGTGAATAAAAGGTTCATTCCGACGCTCATATTTGTTGCATATACAATGGGGACTTTTTCAGAGGCGGTTTTTATCTTTTCACGCTGCTTGTCGCTGAGGCCGGTGGTACCCAGGACAAGGGCGACACCATTTTCGGCGCAGTGGTCGATGCTGCTATCCGCGGCGGCGGGCTGGGAGAAATCGATTACCACATGGGCGCCAGCGGGATAGGTACTGTCGAGTTTTACATTTATTGGCGCTGCGGAGGCCACAAAGCCTGCGTCTTTGCCGATGTCGGGATGGTCGGGTTTTTCGACGGCACCTACAATATCGAAGAGGCCGTCTTCGAGGGCCAATACAAGGATTCGTTTTCCCATTCGGCCGGCGGCACCGACGACTATGAGTTTAGGTTTCATTTGATGCTCCTTTGAGTTCCTGGCGCGTAAATAATCCACAAAATATATCCGCCTGAGCACATCTTTACAAGCTTAAAGATTATAGGCTTGATTATTTCAGGCAAGGGATATAGAATGACGGCCAATTCAGTAGGATAATGATAGTAGTCCTTTCTGAGATATGTATTTGCGGAAAAGGACAGGGTATTACGAAGGAGGTATCTTTATGAATCGACGGGGATTTCTGGCCTCTGGTTTAGCGGCCGGGGCGATGGCGATTTCTATGTCAGCCAAGGGCGGAGCAATGGCACAATCATTAGCCAAGAACAAATTCAAGCTCAAGTACGCGCCGCATTTCGGGATGTTTGAGGCACACGCGGGCGACGATGCGGTTGATGAGTTGAAGTTTATGGCGGACGTTGGTTTTACGGCTTTAGAAGATAACGGGATGATGGGGCGGCCGAGGAAGGAACAAGAAAGAATAGCGCAGGCGATGAGCCAATTAGGCATGACCATGGGAGTCTTTGTCGCTTATGGTGAGTTCGGCAAGAGGACCTTTGTGAGGCGACACAAATCGATACGTAAGATGCTGGTAAAGAGGTTCCAGACTGCGGTTGAAGTTGCCAAGAGGGTCAACGCCAAATGGTGCACGGTGGTACCGGGGGCGTACGACAACGCGACGGAGTGGGACTATCAAACAGCAAACTGCATAGAGAATCTAAAGCACTGCGCGGAGGTCTGTGAGCCAGCGGGGCTGGTGATCGTTCTTGAGCCGCTAAACGCATGGCGCGACCATCCGGGGCTTTTCCTTACGAAGGTTCCGCAGGCGTATCAGATTTGCCGGGCGGTTGGCAGCCCATCGTGCAAGATACTGGACGATTTATATCACCAGCAGATAACCGAGGGGAACCTGATTCCAAACATCGATATGGCGTGGGAGGAGATTGCGTATTTTCAGGTAGGTGACAACCCGGGGCGGATGGAACCGACGACGGGAGAGATTAATTACAGGAACATCTTCAAGCATCTTTATAACAAAGGGTACAAAGGTATCGTAGGTATGGAGCACGGCAAGAGCAAGCGCGGCAAAGAGGGCGAAAAGGCACTGATAGAGGCGTACCGCGCTTGCGATGATTTTTAGTCCGTGTGCTTTTGTAAGTAATTTTCCAAACGTTTTAGAGTAGTCGAAAGGAAGTATCGATGAAAAAGAGAGCAAGTAGAAAGACAAATGAAGTCTCCCGGCGAGGTTTCATCAAGGCAACCGCTGTGGTAGGTATGGCGGCAGTATTAGGTGGTCAGGAACGGCTCTTTGCCGCAGGTTCCGACAAAATTCGAGTTGGCCTTATAGGCTGCGGCGGCCAGGGCACGCGAGATACAATAAGCTGCTTAAGTTCATCTGAAAATGTTGAGCTTGTGGCAATGGGCGATCTGTTCGAGGACCGGGTGAACCAGTCGCTTGCGAAGCTGAGCAGAGAGGTGGACGACAAGGTATCGGTGACCGAGGATAATTGTTTTGCGGGTTTTGACGCTTATAAGAAGGTGATTGCGAGTGATGTGGATATGGTGTTGGTGATAACGCCGCCGCACTTTCACCCGGAACATGTAAAGGCCGCGATAGAAGCGGGCAAGCATGTTTTTATGGAAAAACCCGGCGCGGCGGACCCTGCGGGCGTTCGTTCACTCATCGCCATATCAGAATTAGCAGAGCAGAAGAAGTTGTCGATTGTGGCGGGTACGCAGCGTCGGCACGAGGCACACTATATCGAGATTATGAAGCGAGTTCGGCGCGGGGACATAGGCGAAATCATAGGCGGACAGGTCTACTGGAACGGCAGTGATATGGTGGGGTACTGGAAATACTATGAGAAAGGCGGGCTGAGCGATATGGAATGGCAGTGTCGTAACTGGCCATGGTTCACGTGGCTTGGTGGCGACCATATCGTCGAGCAGCACGTTCACAACATCGACGTCATGCACTGGGCAATGGGCTCGCATCCGGTACAGGTGATGGGTATGGGGGGCAGAGCTGTGCGAAAGGAGGGCAATATTTTCGACCACTTCGCAATCGAGTATGAATTCGCCAACGGTGTGCGGATTTCAGGCATGTGCAGGCAGATAAACGGCTGCCACAGCCGCGTTGGGGAAAGATTCGTAGGGACCAAAGGCATCGCTCACGGGCACGGCAAAATTGAGGGACAGAAGCCCTACGAATATCCCGGTGAATCGCCCAATCCATATGAACAGGAAATGGCGGATTTAATCGCCAGCATTCGTAATGGCAAACCCATAAACGAGGGCCGACAGGTCGCGGAAAGTACAATGAGTGCGATTATGGGCCGGATGAGCGCATATACCGGCCGGGCACTGAAATGGGACTGGGCAATGAACGCTTCGAAACTCGACTATACTCCGCCAAGCTATGACTTCGATATTGATTTTCCGGCAAGGCCGGTAGCAGTGCCGGGCAAGACGCAATTGATTTAAACTGCAAACCACGAAAGGTAACTACAAATGAAAAAGAAAAAGGATAAAAAAATCACTAAAACTTCACGGAGAGATTTTATCAGGGCATCGGCGGCGGTAGGTGTGGCGGCGGTATTAGGCGGTCAGGAACGACTCTTTGCCGCAGGTTCCGACAAGATTCGAGTTGGCCTTATAGGCTGCGGCGGCCAGGGCACGCGAGATACAATAAGCTGCTTAAGTTCATCTGAAAATGTTGAGCTTGTGGCAATGGGCGACCTTTTCAGGGACCGTTTAAACGAGTCGCTGGAAAAGCTCAGAGGCGAAGAAATATCCGACAAGGTAAACGTACCGCCGGACAGGCGTTTTGTTGGCTTTGATGCTTATAAAAAAGTGATTGCAAGCGACGTGGATATGGTGCTGGTGGTAACGCCGCCGCACTTTCACCCGCAGCAGGTGAAAGCGGCTATCGAGGCGGGCAAGCACGTATTTATGGAAAAACCTGCTGCGGTGGACCCTGCGGGTGTTCGTTCACTCATCGCCACATCAGAATTGGCGGAGCAGAAGAAGTTGTCGATTGTGGCCGGTACACAACGTCGGCATAATGCAAGCCATCTTGAGATTATGAAGCGAATTCATAGGGGAGATATCGGTGAAATCGTAGCGGCACAGTGCTATTACAACATCGGCAAAATGGTGGGATATTGGAAATACTATGAGCGAGAGGGCTTATCTGATATGGAATGGCAGCTGCGTAACTGGCCCTGGTTTACCTGGCTAAGCGGCGACCATATCGTAGAGCAGCATGTTCACAACCTCGACATTATTAACTGGGCGCTTCAGGCACACCCCGTGCAGGCAATGGGTATGGGCGGCCGAGAGGTGCGAAAGCTCGGCAATATCTTCGACCACTTTGCGGTCGAGTACGAGTATCCCAATGGCGTGCGGGTATTAAGTATGTGCCGGCAAATAGAAGGTTGCAGTATTCGGGAAGGCGAAAGAATAGTCGGCACCAAAGGCATAGCGCACGGCAGCGGTGTTATCGAGGGGCAAAATCCCTACAAATTTGAAGGTGAATCCCCCGACGCATATGAACAGGAACAGGCCGACCTGATTGCAAGTATTCGCCAGGGCAAACCTCTCAACCACGGGCGGCGACTCGCAGAAAGTACGATGACTGCGATAATAGGCCGGATGAGCGCATACACAGGGCGGGCCCTTAAATGGGACTGGGCAATGAACGCTTCGAAACTCGACTATACGCCACCAAACTATGACTTCGACATTGATTTTCCGGCAAGGCCGGTAGCAGTGCCGGGCAAGACAAAACTGGTTTAAACAGACATATCTAAAGGAACCACTTATGAAAAACAAAGCAAACGAAAAAACAAAAAAGATGTCTCGAAGGGATTTTGTGAAGGCATCTGCAGCAGCCGGCATAGCGGTAACTTTGGCGGGCAGGGAACGTTTATTTGCTGCAGGCTCGGACAAGCTGCGCGTCGGCGTTATAGGCTGCGGCTGGCGCGGCACGGGGGCAGCAGCGGACTGCGTCAATGCCGCAGACAATGTGGAAGTCGTGGCGATGGGTGATTTGTTCCAAGACCAGCTGGACTGGTCGCTTGCAAGGCTGAGCAGAGAAGTAGACGAGAAGGTATCAGTGACTGAAGATACCAGCTTTGTCGGCTTCGACGCATACAAGAAAGTTATCGCTTGCAATATAGATATGGTCATCTTGGGGACGGCGCCACACTTTAGGTCTGAGCACTTAAAGGCAGCTGTGGAGGCCGGCAAACATGTATTTATGGAAAAGCCGGTGGCAGTGGACCCCGCAGGTATTCGCTCGGTCATAGCGTCATCGGAATTGGCCGAGCAAACGGGGCTGGCAATCGTAACCGGCACCCAGCGCAGGCACCAAGACCACTACCTTGAAATAATGAAGAGAATACACAATGGCGATATCGGTGAAATTCGCTCGGCCCAGTGCTACTGGAACATGGGCGCGTTATGGATCGAAAGGGCGCAAGAGAACCTGCAGAAGAAAAAGGCCCTCGGCTGGTCGGATATGGAATGGCAGTGCCGCAACTGGTTGTTTCTGACGTGGCTGAGCGGCGACCACATAGTCGAGCAGCACGTTCACAATCTGGACATTATTAACTGGGCGATAGGAGCACATCCGGTTCAGGCAATGGGCATGGGTGGTCGAGAAGTACGCACAGGACCGGAGTACGGTAATGTATTTGATCATTTTGCTATCGAATACGAGTATCCGAATGGTGTTCGGGTGCTGAGTATGTGCCGACAAACTGACGGCTGTCATGACATCGTAGCCGAGCGTGTGGTCGGAACAACCGGCAAAGTATACACAGATGGAAGCATCGGGCGCATCGAGGGCCAGAACCCCTACGAATATGAGGGTGAATCGCCCAACCCGTACGTCCAGGAACACGCTGATTTAATTGCGAGCATTCGTGAGGGCAAACCGCTCAACGAAGGCAAGAGAATTGCGGAAAGCACGATGACGGCGATTATGGGACGGATGAGCGCGTATACCGGCCGGGCGCTTAAGTGGGACTGGGCAATGAAGGCCTCAAAGCTGGACCTTTCGCCGCCTGCATATGAGTTTGGCGATTTACCAGTCAGGCCCGTGGCAGTTCCGGGAAAGACGCAACTGATTTGACGGCTTTAATCCGCGGTTTAGGCTTGGTTGGTGACTTTTTAAGTATTTGCAAGAAATACGTCGATAAAAATACGGCGCATAACGAACAATGCACCCGTGTTTTATTATATTTAGAATAGAGGTGTAATATGGCTAAAAGTGTAATGACAGTTCTGATTTTGGCTGGTGTAAGCCTAGGTTTGGTATTTACTGGCGGCTGTGAAAGCGATGCCCAAACAGGTGCTGCTGTTGGAGCGCTGGCCGGTGCCGGTATCGGGCAGTTAGCAGGCGGCGATACAGAATCGACACTGATTGGAGCGGCCATAGGCGGCGGTGCCGGCTATATGATAGGCAACGAACAAGACAAGAAAAAGGCCGCTGGCGACAGAGACAAACTCCGCGAGGAAATGAACACGGTCATGGTGAAAGTCACCAACAGCAATGGCTCTATTATTCAGGTGCCGCTCAAGAAACAAGGCATCGGCTACGTCGGTCCAAGAGGCGAGTACTATAACAACCTGCCGACCGAAGACCAGCTAAGGCCGGTATACGGCTTTTAGAAGCCAAGCCCAAGAACAGTTACCAGTCGAATGCCTAACCCTTTTGCCGGTGAGGTAGGGCAGGGGATTTGAACACCGGATAGTAAAAAAGGCAAAGGAAGATTATACACTTTCTTTTCCCTTTTTATTGAAGGAGCGTACGAATGAATTTGCGTCAGGTGGGATTATATATAACGCCCGCGTAGCCAGGCTGTTTTTGCGGCGGACTTGGCCATTTCAGTTCATCAAACAAAAATTCACTTGCCTGCCGTATCATAACAGCGGGCATACACGGGAACATCTCAAGTGACCCAACTACATCATTGTCATACTTGTTTAAGGTATCCAACAAATAATCCCAATTCTCACGTGGTATACCGCCCTTCAGGCCTGGCGGTTCGTGGTCATCACACTGGCCGTAGTTATCGGTGAGGTGGAGATGAGCAACTCTTTCAGCTAACTCATCCACATATTGTCTGAAGGTAAATACGGGGTCCAGATTGGCATAGCCGGTGTCGAGGCAATACGCAAGAGAGGGAAATTTTTCACCGAGCCGCTTAAGTGTCTGGAGGCGGCCGGTTTCGAGGCACAATCTGACCTTATTGCTCTCGGCCATTTTGATGACCTCGGCGGCAAACTCGCCGGCATCAGCCTCAGGACCATCGGGAATACGCAAACCTGGCAAATCGGTCACGATATTTGCATCAAGGAGTTTGGCACACTCGATTTGCTCATTCCACTGCTCCAAAGTTGTTCCATCATTGCGAGAACGCATTGAGACCAGCATTCCACCGGTGGCGGCGACGAGTCTGGACCAATTACGCTTCTCGTAGCGGCACTCGTTCTGGCCTTTTATGTTAGGCCATAACTCCACGCCAAAGCCGAGCGACCTTAAGTACTGGCACTCCTGCTCGAAAGAAAGGTGGTTCTCTCGCCACCAGAAGACCATCGTGGAAACAACATATCTAATTCGCATTACGGCATCTCCATAACCGGCCCATAAAATGCGTTCTTTTACCTAAGTGTACTATCGAATGAAAGGGAATAAGGCTTAAACGTTTCATAAAAATGGTGATGTTTTTTGGGTGAGTAACGTTGCCTTAACGAAAAAAGAGTTTCACGACAATACCATTTCGTCCGATAATAAATATGAACTTATCGCTATCAAGGCGGCAGAAAGCGGTATAATTGCGGGAAATTTCTGTTGCAAAAGCTACCGAAATCATTAAGATGAGTCTTTTTGGGAAGACTGTAGCTATGAAAAAAGACATACATCCAAAATACGACAAGGTAGTGATTCACTGCGGCTGCGGCAATACATTCGAGACGCGCAGTACGGTAAAAGAAATCCACGCGGAGATATGCTCGATGTGCCACCCGTTCTATACGGGCAAGCAGAAATATGTGGATACCGCAGGCAGAATAGAGCGGTTCCAAAAGAAATACGGCAAAGACTACATCAAGAAGACCAAAAAAGACCAGCAGCAGTAGGTGATTTTTGAGTTTTTGAACGGGCTCTGACCCCGGTGGCGCCGGGATTAGAGCCTTTTGCCCTTTTGGGATAATGTAAACAAACGGGACGTCTTCAGCGTAATTTTTTGGCACATATATTTTCTTTTAGAGGGCCGTATCGATGGCCGAACAAAGAGACCCACTTTTGGACAAACTGGACGAACTCGAAGCTCGCTTCTATGAAATCGAAAAGCAGCTTTCCGAGCCGGCTGTTGCGAGTGACTCCGCCCGGCTGATAGCACTATCCAAAGAGCAGGGCAAGTTGAAAACAATCGTTACAAAATACCGCGAATACAAAAAGGCCACAGCCGGCATAGAAGATGCCGAAGAGGTCCTCAAAGACAGCAGCATAGATGAGGATTTCAGGGCGTTGGCGAACGAAGAGATGAGCCAGCTTGAGAACAAGAAGGCCAGCCTGCTTGAGGAGATGCAAAATATTCTGATAATGGCCGATGAGATGGGCATCGACTCGGTGATTGTTGAAATCCGTGCGGGTACGGGCGGCGAGGAGGCAGCTTTGTTCGCGCGGGACTTGTACAACATGTATACAAGGTACGCCGAGGGACGAAAGTGGAAGGTCGAGCAGCTAGACTTTAGCACTACGGAGATGGGCGGCTTTCGTGAAATTATATTCGGCGTCAAGGGTGAGGGTGTATGGTCGGAGTTAGGCTATGAGGGCGGTGGTCACCGCGTTCAGCGCGTTCCGGAAACCGAATCACAGGGCAGAATTCATACATCGGCTGCAACGGTGGCGGTACTGGCTGAGCCGGAAGAAGTGGACGTTCAGATAAATCCCGAGGATGTTGTGGAACATGTCAGCAGGTCAAGCGGGCCGGGCGGGCAAAACGTCAACAAGGTCAGCAGCGCCATAAAACTCGAACATATCCCAACGGGAATTACAGTCAGTATGCAGGAAGAACAAAGCCAGCACAAAAATCGGGCGAAGGCCTGGCGGATTTTAAGAAGCAGGCTCTACGAACATCATCAGAGCGCAAAAAGGGCAGAGCGGGACTCACAGCGAAAAAGTATGATTGGATCGGGCGACAGGAGTCAGAAAATCAGGACATATAACTTCCCTCAGAACCGCCTGACCGACCACAGAATCAATGTTTCGCTTTACAGCCTGGACAAGGTAATGGCTGGTGACATGAATGAGCTAATTGTGGCTCTGAAAGAATACGACAGAGAGCAGAGACTTAAAAACCTTTGAGTCGTGCATCGTGTTCAGGGACCTGTGACCAGAAGGAGATGTGAGATACAGGATGATTGTCGTTGTTACGGGAACGGTGGGCGTTGACAAGAAGAGTTATCTTCAAGAAGTATGTCATTACGCCGCTAACAGAGGCAAAGAGATGTTTTTATGCAATGTCGGCGATATGATGTACGCCGAGGCGCCTGATATCACGGCCGGCAAGATCCTCGATGTGCCAATGAAACGGCTGAATTCACTTCGCCGCAGCGTTTTTAAAGACATCATCGCAAAGGCCGAAGAGGCTCAGAATCTAATTGTTAATACTCACGCAACTTTTCGCTGGCGGCACGGTTTGTTTCCGGCGGTGGACTTCGACCAAATGCGGGAACTTGCCGCAGACATGTACATCTGCCTAATCGATGGTGTCATCGCCGTGCACAGACGGCTCTGCGACGAGCACGCCACGGAACACACGCTTAAAGATTTGATTGTCTGGCGGGAGGAAGAAATCATCGGGACAGAAATGCTCTGCAAAGGCATCGACGAGAAGATTGCCTTTTACTGCCTGGCCCGCGGCAGCATAGAGGAAACTATCGAGACTTTTTACAGACTTGTTTTTGAAGGTGGAGGTAAAAAGGCGTATTTAAGTTTCCCGATGACCAACATTGACGACGTGGAAAGTGTTAAGGATGAAATCGACGAGTTCAGGCGATTAATGAAGCGATTTTTTACATGCTTTGACCCGGGCGATCTGGAGGAATCATATCTGCCGCACAAGGCCAGTGAAGCCGTTCGGAGTGGTCAGGATTTTGTGGAGGTGACGGCAGTGGGGCAGACGATGCGGGTGGATTTGCAGGAAGTTCAGCAAATCGAACGTGACATCAACAGCCAAATATACGCACGCGATTTTCTGCTGATTGACCAGTCAGACATGATAATAAGCCTCATTCCAACTTTGGCGGATGGGCGGGCGGCAATATCCAGCGGAGTTGAAAGAGAGCTCCAGCACGCCCATGAGGCAGCAAAAGAAGTATATGTCATCTGGACGGCAAAACAAAGGCCTTCAGTATTTGTCACTCAAACAACAACAGAAGTTTTTGCCGACGCAAACGGCGCACTAAAATTCTTCCAGAAAAACGGATACATAAAAAAGTGACAATCGTAAACGAAAAGGAATTGGCGGGATGTATTGACCATACGCTGCTTAGTGCCACCGCGACGAGTGAGCAAATCAGGAAGTTATGTGAGGAGGCGAAAAGCCACGGCTTTGCCGCGGTATCGATTAATCCACGATGGGTGGCTTTGGCGGCGGAGTTATTACATGGGAGCAAGGTCGCGGCAGGTAGTGTAGTTAGTCTGCCATTTGGGGCCGATTCGACAAAAATAAAGGTCGCGCAGGCGAAAGAGGCTATCTTTGCCGGTGCGGATGAGCTTGATATGGTGGCAGATTTGGCGGCGATAATCGAGGGGGATTCGAAATATCTGTCGAATCAGCTTCAGGCGGTGCGGAAGGTCTGTCATTCGATGAGGCCGAAGGTCTTATTGAAAGTGATAATCGAATCGGCGGCCCTTACTAAAGAGCAAAAGATATTTGCCTGCCAGACAGCGGATAAATGCGGGGTCGATTTCGTAAAGACGAGTACAGGATTTAACCCGGCAGGCGGAGCGACTCTCGAAGATGTAAAACTGATGAAAGAGGCTGCGCCAAATTGCAGAGTGAAAGCGGCCGGTGGAATAAGCACAGCAAAACAGGCACTCGAAATGTTAGAGGCGGGAGCAGAGAGAATCGGTACCTCAACGGGCGTGGAGATTATAAATGAGTTCAGGGCGGGACAACTACAATGACAATACCCACGGTTGCAGCAAACAACAGATGCGTTCTTTGCAAACCACACTATAAAAAGATTCGCGCTGCTGTAAGTTTACCGGCCCTGAGCGAGACATTTGCCAGGCTAAAGCATGCATCAATTCTTGGCGGCAACCCATCTAAAAAGGAGACGGACAGATTCAGTTACTGGGCGTGCGAGCCGAAAGAGGTGTTTGAATTCCAAACCGGTCAGGAAGGGCCGTTTGTAAAACTCCAATATGCTCTGGCTACATACAGGCTTGAAGAAAATCTTACTTACGACTTGCCGAAGGGGATGTTTTGCGGGGGATGGATAGGCTATTTCAGTTACGAGCTCGGCCGGTACATTGAGCGATTACCTGAGACGACGATAGATGACTTGGGGATGCCATTGATTCGGCTGTGTTTCTATGACAGGTTTATTGCCTATGACCATAGTACGGGCAAGTTCTGGCTAATCGCCTTACAACTGACGGATGATACTGAAACACCAGAAGACAAGTTAGCGGGTCTCGAACGGCTATTAGCAAAATCCGAAAATGTCTCTGTGAAGGAACCTATCCCTGCTGATATCGAGAATGTTGATTTTTCGCAAATCCGCTGCAATATGGACAAGGCTTATTACGTCAAGATGTTCGAGAAGATAAAACGCTATATCTACGATGGGGACGTTTATCAGATTAACTTTTCGCAGCGGTTTGAATGTGATTACAGCGCCCGTCCTATAGAGTTGTTTGGCTGGCAAAACTATTACAATCCAAGTCCTTACGCAACGTATATCGACGGCGGTGATTTTCATATCGTGAGCGCCTCGCCAGAGATGTTCATAACAGTTACTAATGGTGTTATCAGCACCAAGCCGATAAAGGGCACGCGGCCAAGAGTGAATGAATCGGCAAATTCGCAGGCCAAACAAGTAAATGAGAAGAATTTCGAGCAGTTAATCAACAGCGAAAAAGAGCAGGCAGAACTGAATATGATAATCGATTTGGAGCGAAACGACCTTGCGAGAATCTGCAAGGCCGGGACAAGACATATCTCTCAATCGCGAACGATAGAGAGCTACCCGACGGTCTTTCACGCGGTGGCGACCGTAGCCGGAGAGCTTCGAGATGAAACTACGTTTTGCGACGTTCTAAAAGCGGTCTTTCCGGGCGGGTCTATAACAGGTGCTCCCAAAATCCGCTCAATGGAGATTATTGATGAAACTGAGCCTACGGCCAGAGGGGTCTATACGGGCAGCATCGGCTTTATCGGTATCGACGGAAGCGTGCACTTGAATATAGCCATCCGAACGATTATTATCAAAGACCAAAAGGCCTACGCCCAGACAGGCGGCGGGATAGTCGCGGATTCGGAGCCAGAGGCAGAATGGCAAGAGACAATAACAAAGGCGAGGGCGTTACTGGCAGGGATAACGGCAACGCAAAAAGCCCCGTAAACACGAGCGAAGAAAAGCCTAAGTTTGAAGAAGGGCTTTTGGCGGAGCTTATATTCAGGACAAGTGATATAAGCCAGTTGGCAAAATGGCCATTACTTGTTTTGGCCTTTATATGCTGGTCGTGCGCGGCAGTAACCTGGTATGCAAAGGAAGATTGGCCCCGTTTTTTTGACAAGGAGGACACGAGTTATCTGACGGGTTTCCTGTCGCTGACAGCGAAGCTGGTTGTTTTTTTGAAGTTTGGTTTAGTTATATGCCTTATTATTGTTTTGGCAAGTTTGGTTTTATTTATGTTCCTCTTTTTTAAGAGCCGCACCTCAAGAATGCTGACCGAGGCCGTTAACGTGCTTCTATCAAATTCATTCTTCTTTGGCGTCTCATTGATATTTGTACTTCTTGCCACCGTCGGCAGACGCGAAGCGGCCGGGCGAATAGCAAACACAGGAGCTCAAAAGATACAATGCACTACGAATTTAAAGAAGCTTGGCCGCACACTAATTTATTATGCGAAGCAGAATTACCACCACTATCCGTCGCCTGACAGATGGTGTGACCTTCTCATAGAGCATACTTGGGTGACAGCAGAAGACCTTCAGTGCGCGGGGGCGGCTAAAGGGCGGTGTCACTATGCGCTTAATCCGAATGCCGAGCCGATTTCAAGATATGAGAATTTTGACAATTACCTCGAAAGTTACTATTATGACAAGAAGCGACGGACAGATGTGGATGAGCTTAGGCTTTGGCATCCCACTTACCGTGCTGAACGTTCAAATAAAAGGGGCGTGTTGCCCAAACTTGTGCTTCTATTCGAAACGAGGGACGGGTGGAACCAATTTGGCGAGGATGAACTGTTGACCACGGAAAATCATGAAGGGAGAGGGTGCAATATTTTGTTCAATGATGGGCGTGTGCAATTTGTACCGAGGGAGCGTCTTGGGGACTTGAGGTGGAAGGTTGAGGAAGGCGATAGTGTTCGAGAAGATGTTTCTGAATGACAAGTTGGTAGATATTGACAAGGCCGGGGTGTCGGTTACGGACAGCGGGTTCTTGTACGGGGCCGGTCTGTTTGAGACGATGCGAAGCTGCAACGGCGTTGTTTTTTCACTAAAAGACCATTTAGACAGGCTGTTTTTCAGCGCCAGGGCACTGTCGATACAGACTTATGACAAAAAATATATCCTTGACGCGATTTACAAGGTTCTGAAGGCCAATAAATTAGCCGATGCACGCCTGCGGCTGACAATGACCAACGGCCCAATGTCCGTATCAGAAGAAGAGCGGAAACCTACGTTGCTTATCACTGCGACGAAACTGCAGCCATATCCGAAGGAATATTATGAGAAAGGCGTGTTAGTGGTACTATCGCCATTTAGGCAAAATACGACTGAGCCGACCTATGGTCATAAGACGACAAGTTATTTTCCGCGGATGATTGCACTTGCCGAGGCACATCGAAAAAGAGCTGCGGAGGCGTTGTGGTTTACGGTGGATAATCGCTTAGCTGAGGGGTGCATAAGTAATGTGTTTCTGGTAAAAGATTCGGTTCTCTATACTCCGCCGATTGAGACGCCGGTTTTGGCAGGGGTTGCGAGAAAGACGGTTTGTCAAATAGCCTTGAAAAATTCCATCAAATTAGTTGAAAAGGACCTTTGCATATCCGATGTGCTGGATGCAGATGAGATTTTCCTGACGAATGTTATTATGCAGATTCTGCCGATAAGCAGTGTAGAGAAGCATACGGTAGGTGACGGCAGGCCCGGTGTGATGACCAAGAAACTGCAAAAAATGTTTGACGAAGCTATCAAGGCCGAGTGCAGGCAAACGAAATGAAGATAAAAGATATAGCCGCAGAAATTGAGAAAATAGCACCGCCTGAGCTGGCGCAAGACTTGGACAACGTAGGACTGCTGATAGGGGACGGGAAGCGCAACGTGAGAAATATTCTGCTGACCATCGACGTTACCGGGGAAGTTGTTGCTGAGGCAAAAAGACTAAAGGCGGATTTGATTGTAAGTTATCATCCCGTTATCTGGGACGGTTTGAAGCAGGTAACGCCTGACGGGCCAGGCGGCGTTGTGTACGATTTGATTCGGTCGGGGATATCGGTTTATTCGATACACACGGCCTTGGATTCTGCTATAGGGGGAGTAAATGACGGTCTGGCAGAGATTGTCGGCATTGTCGATGGTGAGCCAATCGGCGATTACGTCGAGAACCCAGCCAGCGATAACTACAAACTCGTTGTATTTGTCCCGGTCAAAGTTGTGGCCAAGGTATCAAATGCGGTCTTTGCGGCCGGTGCAGGGATTATAGGCAACTACAGTCACTGTGGCTTTACCGCCGAAGGAAAGGGGAACTTTCTGCCTTTGGAAGGCGCCAGGCCGACCATTGGGAAAAAAGGAAAAGTGGAAAAGGTTCCTGAGATAAGATTTGAGACGGTTGTGCCCGCGGAGAAACTGGGTGAGGTTATAGCCGCAATGAAAAAGGTGCATCCGTATGAGAGACCGGCCTTTGATTGTTACAAACTCTACGATAGCCAAAGTAAATTCGGGTTAGGTAGGATCGGTAAGCTGGCCAAGCCGGTCCAGTTAAACAAAATCGTCGAAAAGATTAAAAAACAGACTGGGGCAAAGGCCATCGGGACAATTGGCAGGGGAAAACGCTTAGTAAAAAAAGCGGCTGTTTGCGCCGGCTCGTGCGGGAAAATCATAAATTCGGTCATCGCAGAGAGGTGCGATTTATACGTTACGGGTGAATTAAAACACCACTACGCATTGGCGGCACAAGAGGCAGGCTTGACCTGCATTTGCCTGAGCCATAGTGTTTCGGAACGATTCATACTGAAAAAATTTGCGAAACAGTTGCAAGGCAGGCTTAAGCAAGTAAATATTAAGATAAGCAAGAAAGATGCAGACCCATTTAGATGGAAGGAACTATGACGGAAGAACACGTTGAAGAACAAAACAACTTGTCAGAGACAAAATCGGACGCCGAGCCGACAGTTGAATCGGTTGTTGAGGCGGTTTTGTTTGCCAGTGATGAACCGCTGAGAGAGGGCCGATTAGCCGATACCATTGGAGCCAAGGCAAAGCAAATTCGCCAGCACATCAAAAACCTGAATGAGAAATACGAGGCTAATAACAACGCCTTTAGAATAGAGCAGGTCGCAGGCGGCTATCAAATGCTGACGCTCAGCCCTTACAACCATTGGCTGAAAAAACTTCTTCGAGTGCGCGACGAGGGCAAATTAAGCCCGGCGGCGCTGGAGACACTTGCAATAATTGCGTACAAACAGCCGGTCATCCGAGCTGACATCGAGGTCGTCAGGGGCGTAGCCGCCAGCGAGATGATTCGCAACCTGATGTATAAAGGGCTTGTCAAGATTGTGGGCCGGGCCGAAGTCTTAGGCCGACCCATGCTGTATGGTACCACAAAAAAATTCCTCGAAATCTTCGGCTTAAATTCGCTCAAAGACCTGCCGAAAATCGAAGAGCTTAAGAAGCCGCCCACTTAAAAAAGTTTACTCACTTTGGATTTCGCTATTAAGAGCACGAAATTGCTTCTGAAAAGGACTGTGTGCGACGGACGCTAATTACCCCAATCGTGATTCCTCATCAACAGACTGGGGCAACCGGGGCTGGGTAATCAGCAGGCGCGTTTTTTTGAAAGCATCCGCCGCCTGTCTTGCAGGATTAGTCGCAGCGCCACCTTCCTGCAGTCCACGTGTCAACTCCAAGCCCAGACCGGGCAGTGCACGCTTCGGTATAGTTACCGACACCCATTATGCCGACACCGACACGGTCGGCTCGCGCTTCTACCGTCACTCACTCGACAAGCTAACTGAGTGCGTTGAACTGATGAACGAACAAAGAGTTGATTTTCTTGTAGAGCTGGGGGATTTCAAGGACCAAGACTATCCTGCTGTAGAACAAAAGACCCTTTCTTATCTTGTGGCCGCCGAGAAAATATTCCAGCAGTTCAATGGTCCAACTTACCACGTCCTCGGTAATCACGACGAAGACAGTATCTCAAAGACGCAATTTCTGACTCATGCCAAGAATACCGGCATCGGGCCTGACCACAGCTATTACTCATTCAATTGGAACGGCCTGCACTTTGTAGTCCTTGATGCGAACTACCGCGGCGACGGGGTCGAATACGACCGTGGGAATTTTGATTGGACCGACACAAACATACCAGCTTCTGAACTTGACTGGCTCAAACAGGACCTCAATGCCACAACCGGGCCTGCTATCGTTTTCGTTCACCAACTGCTTGACGGCACCGGTCCGGTCTATGTGAACAATGCGGAAGAGGTTCGGCAAATCCTCGAACAATCCGGCAACGTTCTGTGCGTGTTCCAGGGGCATCATCATCCGGGAAGCTACAGCCATATCCGGGAAGTTCATTACTACACATTGAAGGCCATGGTCGAAGGTCCCGGTCCAGAAAACAATTCATACGCAATCGTCGATGTCAGAGGCGACCACAGTATCACCATTACCGGCTACCGCAAAGCCGTCAGCAGGCGACTTGCTGTTGTCTCCGCACCGGTCGCCGGCTAATTAAACCATCCGAGAGCAACCAATCCAAAAACCAAGGAAATGGCAAAAAGTCCTCTGAGTCTTCGGCCTGAATTCACTCAAAGACCTGCCGAAAATCGAAGAGCTTAAGAAGCCGCCGGCTTAGCAATTTATTGCCAAGGAAGTCTCTCTGTGTTAGGGTCGACGGCGTGAGGGGCTCGAGGATGGTCAGGGCCGAAGACGAGTAAGTTCTGCTGTTCTTCGATGACGACGAAACTCTCATCGATTGAGCCATCGGGCGCGGTTACTTTATCGAGTGAAAGTTTTAGGTGCTTGGCCAGGAACTTGTAGGCACCGGTGCGCTTTGAAAGACCGTAATCGTGCTGGCCCTCGGGAAGATGCAGATTTTCGATGAGATTTTCGGCGCCGTAGAGATGATAGACGCTGCGGATGTAGGGGAACTCAACATGGGGGGTGTTCCTGGTCCAGTCTTTGCCGCAGGAGATAATCATCTGAGGACGTGGAGCAGCTAAGGAAGCAATCTCGGCGTTATTAGTCCGGTGAGTATTGCTTTTGTGGATGGGCATGCCGCTCTCGCAATCGCAGCCGCCAAAGAAGTACGCCGAAACCATAACAACAGGAACCGAGACAGCAACTCGCGAGTCCACAGCGGTGAGAAGGAAGGACTGGGTGCCGCCGCCGGAGGCCCCGGTTACGGCAATTCTTTTCTGGTCCACATCCTTAAGCGAGAGAAGAAAATCAACAGCGCGAATACTATTCCAGAGCTGCAGCTTAAGTAGCTTGGGTCTTTTGTGCTGCCATCCGGCATTTTTCCAGTCGCCCCAGCCGACCATATCGTAGGCAAAGACAATCGCTCCCATGCGAGCCAAGGTTGCACAGCGTTTTTGCATATTGGCGCGAAATCGGCCGCTGTCATTAGGGTCAGATTGTTTCCAATGACCGTGCGGACACAGGACAGCAGCAAAAGGCCCTTTGCTGTCTTTGGGGCGGTACAAGCTTCCTGTGACAAAGACCCCGGGCAGGCTCTCAAACGCAATATTTTGAACTGTGTAGCCGTTATAGCTGCGTTTGTTCACGCTGACAGGATTAAGGGGACACTTTTTTGGCAATGGCTGAAGTTCAGCGCCTCGAAGGATACCCTGGCGAATGCGCTGGGCTCTGGTCTTCCACTGGTCGAGGTTGGAATAGGTTTTGGCAAATTCTTCAAGCTGTTTTTTTGCATCCTGCTCGCTTTGATAGTACCCCTGGCAAAGGTGGGTATCCCTGCTCTGAGAGGTTTCTGCGAACCCATCCTGGACTACAAGCGAGCTCGCCAACATGACGGCAATTAGTGTCGTACAGGAACAAAGAGGTAAATTTTGCCTGTTTAAGGTCATGGTGAGCACCTGCTGGTTATTTGTTGTCTACGCCGATGTTGGGGTTTTTGTCTTTTGGCAGGATATTGCCCCAGAAGTCCCGGCCGCCGTTTTCGGGGACAGGGAGTCCTGCGGCGATGCAGGGCGAACCGGGCTTTAGCTTGTAACCTTCCAGTGAGTCAAACCCATTGTTACCGCTACCGGGTTTTAAGAGCATTGGGTCTGCGGTGATGGCGTGGGAGTCCTTGGGCGGACCTACATGATTGCCGTAGAAAACGTTATTTGAAAAGACATTATTCGTGCTTTCGCCGAAACCGGATTTGTGCCTATACGTTCCATCCTCATTGCGACCGTGCTTAGTAGCATAGCTGTACCGGGCGGTCCCGTCCGCGTAAAAGATATTGTTGTAGAAATGTGTATTGTCCGGCCAGCCTTCCCACTCGTTACAGAGAATGACTGGGATGTCCAAGTGTGGACCTATGTATATGACATTGTTGTAGATATAGGTGTCTTTGACGCTGTTGCCGGTTATGTGAAACGTGCGTGCTCTGTCATTTTGGCTGATATTGTAGCGGACAACGGTTTTGAGAGTACCTATGGACCATGAAGAGACTGCGGGCCCACAAATAAGCATAAATCCACCATCATTATCGTGGCTGTAGTTATACTGAAACAGAGAGTCGCGGCAGTTGTAATCCGAGTCAAACCCCTGGCCATCCTTTGTACCTTTTATGTGAGAGACTTCGTTGAACTGGATGACGGTGTTGTCGCTGCTCCAAGGCCAGATGCCAGCGGCATAATCGTCACAGCGCTGGCGGCCGCCGTGGACAACATTGTACTCTACCAAGCAGCCTTCGCAGCCCCACGGCTTGATGCAGTCGCCGCCACAGTCCTCTATGAGGTTACCGCGGATGACAACGTTGAGGCTGGGAAACCAATTACGCGAACGGTTCGTGAACCAAGAGCGGCCGCATATACCGTTGCGGTCGGTGCGGACAACATGGCAGTCTTCTATCAGCAGACCGTCAAAGCGGGATGGCGTCTGTCCCTTACACTGCCAAAAGATACCACAGCCTTCTGTTGATTTGTCGAGATTGCCGTTGACGTCATGGACGTACAGGTTCTTCAAGTGGATGTGATGCAGTGTTCCGGAATTATCAGCCAGGACCTTCACACCTGTGCGCCAGTTTTCCCGTGTCGGGCCAAGGTTGGTAATCTCGAGATTGTTCACCTCCCAGTACTCGACGTTCTCTAGTAGCAGCGTATCCAACACGGCCCCCCTGCCATCGATGCGGGGCTTATTGCCATCACCGTACATATCTATGATTATGGGTCTGTCCTGAGTACCCGAGCCCTGTGGTTTTAGCTGGCCGGTATAAGTGGTCCCGGCCTTGAAGAGAATTTTATCGCCCGGCGTAAACACAGTGCTATTGACACGGTCAAGGCTTTTCCACGCCTTTTCGGGCGAGGTGCCGTCGCTTTTGTTGTCGCCTTTTTCGCTGTCAACGTAATAGTTCGTACCGCCCGGCGAATGCAAGAGCTTGCCTTGCATAACGGCCGGCTTGGCCAGCGAGGCAAACATCAGCACCACAGCAACCATCAGAAGACTAAAGAAAATATTACGGTTTTCTTTCATTTAGTTAATTCGGCGTATTCACTTGTTCACAATTGTGATTCCCGGAGTCAATACCATTGACTCTATGAGACTATTTTAGGCTTTTGGCGGATGGTTTCAACAACAAACAACCTCGCCAGCACGTAAGCCTCAAAGGCTTACCATTCCATCTGGGGCTTTAGTTCCCCCGCCCTGACAAAGTTGTCAGCTTCCCAGACGGGTGCGAGTAAAACAGCGACTCGGACGTTACCACTGGCCTGCTGCAATTATTTTTGTTTGGCGGCATCGCGTGCGATTTCAACGTCCTTTTTGACGTGTTCCAGAATTTCCGTCCAGTCGAGCTTGCGGGTGCGCGCAAGCAGCTGCGGTCGGTAAAGTTCGGATGCAACCGAGGCATAATTTTGCCAGTGTTTCTGAGCTTCGAGAAGATGATGAACGGACGACTTCTGGCTCTCTTTATTCTTCGAGGTCTCGAACAAATGAAGCTGCACGGCACCAAGGATTTTCGAGGCGTAATAGTTACCCAAATGAGCCATCGCCTCGGTATCGTTTAATGTAAGATGTAGTCTTTTACTAATTCGACTGGTCTGACGCCGGATGTTTGCAACTGCTTTTAATGTTGTCTCTGAATAACTGCGGAGTTCGGCGGAGACCTGTGGTGGAGTTTTGCCTGTCATTGGTTTTTTGGCAAGATACCTTTCGACATATTCGGGGACCGACATAATGCAGCTGCCTTGCATCGTCGGGTTTTTGATAAAGCGTCTAACCGTATGAAAACCTTCCTCCTGGTCAAAGCATCCTTCGACCATCCACTGGTAATCCCAGTCGTTCCAGTGAAAGCGATTGACGAGAGGGATAATTTTCGAGGCCGTCGCCCAGGTTTGGTAAAGGGCATCGGCATCCGTTTCGGGGAAACGCCGATTAAGCACTTTTACAAAGAAGTCGTTGGTCAGGTTAAGGTTGTAACCGAATCGGCCCCAAAGCATAAAGTTATACCAGTGCTTCTTGATTTCCAGCTCGCGCGGCGATTCGGGCTCCAAGCTGCTAAATTCCCTACCCCAGACGTATCCATCCGAGCCCATATGGTAACCTGCGGTCAGCTCTTCCGGCGGAAGGTTGGAGAGAAACGCCCGTGCGTAGTCGGGGTCGCCCCACCGGAAATTGAAGATGTCATCGTTGCGAATATTCCACCAGCACTTCATTGAGTGTTTCTTCATTGCCTCAATCAGTGACTTTGCAAAGAGAGGTTTTGGCGAGGAGTACATGTGAGCACGTGCGTACTTGAAGCCTGTGTCGAAGGTGTCGGGATACTTCGAGCCGAACTCCCTCATAATTTCGTCCAGGCCGGTCTGATGGTGGCGGTGAATGAATCGAATATTTCGGTCGGGCTGTTTTTCTTTGGCGTCCAGAACACCCATTCCGTATGTTTTCCACAACCATTTTTCCTTGGAGAACTCACCATCACGGTGCTGCATATACTCGCCAGCGGTCACACCCATGCCGGCCAGAAGCGGATAGGTAAGCAACGTCTCACGGACACACTGCCGGATATAAGCAATGGTCTTCAGATTATCCTGCTCGTTCGTGATGTCGTATTTGCCGCCGACACCGTTTACAAACACGTTCCAGGTAATAAAATACATATCAATCCCACGGTCCTTTGCGTACTGCATGACGCGACGCCAAAATTCGATTTTTTCATCTATCGATATTGTCTTGACGAGCTTCATATTGGCGATGTCCCAGTACTCGGGGATTCTCCACTCGCGGTGAAGCTCAGCAGTTACCGGCAGCCTGGTTACGTAAACATCGTCCAAAGCCACATCGGGATAGTCCGGAAGCTTGACAATAGAAGGAAAAGGGTGAGGATTCCATAGCGTCAGAGTGTTATATCGATAGCGGGCAAGGTCATCGAGAAACTCCTTCCAAAAATCAAAATTCCACATCTCTGCGTAATTATTCTGTGCGGCATCACCGGTATCGTCATAACTTGGCGTGCGGGCATCCAGTGGTATATTGAACTTTATTCCGCGCCGAGCAATAGAAGGATTACGGGAAATATCAACGAGCTTATCCAAACTTTCTTCGAGCTGGACAGTTTCTGCGATGTGCAGGCCTGCGTAAATAGCACCAGTCAGGTCGGCACCGACGGCCCAGTAGGTGTTTGGGTCTGTCAGCCTAATGGCATAGCCCTGCGGCTTAAGATCGGGAACAGCATTGCCACCCTCATCAAGAAGCTTGCGTATGGTATCCGGGTGGTCTTTTACCGTCAGAACAATACGAATAGAATCGCCGTTCGTTGATAGCTGTTCTAAGGGCTTTTCTGCAACGATGAAACCGTTTTCTTCTAACGTTTGACGAATTTGGTGTGCGGCAAAGAGAATTGGTTTTGCGGTTGAATCCAAATAGACGGCAACATTCTTCGAATCCGTCTGTCCTGCGCTACAGGCCGAACCCAGTGGCAAAAATACTATGCCGTACACTAATATAGTCAGACAAGTTAAACTCGGCATCTTCCACCTATTCATTTTTTTTCATTCGTATTCGTAAAGGACGATTTCAAATCTTTGCAGCTCAGGGACGACGCATTTTACCCAGCCAACTTGTGCAGTAGAAAAATCAAGTTTTTTCTCAGCCTTTAAAAGGGTAACGTTTTTCACATTCCTTTCGGTCTTAAGCTGAAGCGGAACCGTCGACATCGGGATTGGTTTATGAAAGGCAGTTCCGTTTTGGCCGGTGTGGTTAATCAGACCCGCCCACTCGAATCTCCCGTCGGCGCTGGCGTGACGGGTCACCTCTACGAGGGGTGAGGCCTCGATGACCACGCTTCGCTGGAGACCTAAAAGGCCCTCAAGTGCACCCATCACAAGCAGCGCGTGTACGTGATTGCTGCGTCTCTGGTAATGGCGGCCGATAAGCCACGGGAAGAAGGCACACTGGCCTTTGCCGAGGCGAAAATGCAGCAGGCCGGGGATATCTGTTACCTTTGTGTAGTAACATTTCTCGGGGGGGCCATACATTGCCTCGGGAATAAACCCGAGGAGGCTTTCGGTTTTCCCGGTCGGTTCACACATAAGAAAGTCACTGTCCAGGTACGCTATGTCCAGCATGTCGAGGTCCGAGACTGCCAGTTCTTTCTTGTCTTCCGGCCGGATACGAAAATAGGTGCCCCTCGTATGCGGCTGGAGCTTATAGGTAGGTTTAACACCCGCGGCTCTGAGGCGGATGGCATTTAGAGGATTGCCGTGTTCATCCGAAGTTGACGTCATGCCCGTTGCCAGGAGTTTGCCTCCGTTCACCACGTAAGCATCGAGTCTATTGCAGATAGTGTCGCTGAGATTGCGGACATCCGGCAGTACGAGAAGTTGATAGTCCTCCAACGCCTTTGGGGTGTCCCCTTGTGCCAACGCCGCGTTCTCTATGACGTCGAAGAGGATGTGATTTTCGGCAAGAATACGAAATAGGCCGGTGTATTCAGCACTACCTGCCCTTATCAGACAAACGTCAGCAACTGATTTTGTATTTGTGAACCATTTCTCGTTTTTTGCGTGGAAGTGAAAGACGCTGCGCATTATGTCCAGACCCAAGCGGTCTTCCTGATTTTCGAGTCTTCCTATCATATAGTAATCGACCCAGCCGCCGTTGGCTATGTTCTGGGCCAGGCGCAGCTCGTTAAGATATGGTGAAACGGCAGAGTGGCGGTACGGGAAATCGATGAAGTGTACGGCGGTGTTGCTGATGACCTTTTTTTTGTAGGAGCCAAGGCAGCGTTTGACGTTGTCACTGGCGGAGTAGTTCCATATCGGCAGAGGACGGTCCAAAGCCGTGTTCGATTCATAACGGATAATATCAACACCTGCAGCGGTATATGTGCAGACAGCAATGTCCCCGCGTTTGGACCTGATGAATTTGTTGACACGATGAAAAAGCTCGTCGGAAGTTTCGCAGCGGAACTGGTCGTATTTGCGGAATACAGGATCGCCGGTATCCTCGGCCCTGGGCAAGTCCAGACCACCGGACCAGTCGGCGAATCGCTTTCGGCAGGAGTCACACTGGCAGATACCATGGTAGTTGCCGCTGTAGTCGTAGGTAACATAGCCAATCATGTTGAAAAACACACCGTCAAGGGGATAGCGGTCGATTGCTTCGCCGAGGATTTTGAAAAGATACTCCTGCTGATAGCCGCCGTTAATACACGTGTGCACCTGCCCATTGTAGTTGATATTTTGGCCTTTGATACTTTTGTACAGCCACTCGGGCTTCTCGGCAGCGAGTTGCTCATTGATTTTACTGAAATCAAACCGGCCAATAACACGAATCCCTTCGCTATGCAGCCGCTTGACAGCATCACCTACCAAATCTCGGGTGAGTCGCGGATTGCGGTATTGGTAAGGCAATTCGGTGGGATAGTTGGCGACAATGCCGCCGACGTTGAACAGTACCACGTTGGCCTTGCAGCTTTTTATTTGCTGCACGTAGGTATCAATATCCAGTGTGGCATCGATCTCACGTAGATTTGTTTGAATCATCCGCATCGGCTTGGTCAACCACCAAGCATCGGTCTGGGCCGTGCACGGCACACTCGATACCAAAGACATTATGGAGCACATCATAATATTTACGTACACCGCGGTCCCTTTCTGAGAGCTGTTCATTTCATTAACTCCTCTTTTACTGACACAACAAGCGTTTTACAACATATGTGAAACTATAGACATTCAGCGGCTTAGTATATTTCACCACTGGATACAGTCGGCCATTATGGAACCATTTTAGGGCTGGCTCAGGCGATTTCAATCAAAATCACATATGGGTGGAAAGGGGATGGATATCGAGCCCCAACAACAGACCTGGAATTAGAAAGTCGACCAAGCTTGAGAATAAAACGCGTTTTTTGCCCTTTGCGTCTCGATTATAAACTGAGGCAGGCTGTCTTTTTGCTTTACAAAACAAGCTCGTCCTGCTAAAATCCTTTTCCGGACTAAACCAGGAACTAAGGTTTGTGCAATCGCCTAAATGGCTGGCAAAATAACAATTGATTTTGAACGATGCAAAGGCTGCGGCCTGTGTGTAACGGCCTGCCCAAGAGACGGCATCATCATCTCAAAGCGGTCCAACAAAAATGGTTACTTCCCTGCGCAAACGGCCGACTGCGATTGCACAGGTTGTGCGATGTGTGCGTTAATCTGCCCGGAGGCGATAATCAAGGTATATCGTGACAACGGGATAGTGGCCAAACCCGCCAAGAAGTCAAAAGGCACTTTGCTTAAGGAAGAAGTGTGAGTGAAAGGATTCTAATGTGCGGCAATGAGGCCCTTGCGGAAGCGGCCATCATTGCCGGGGTTGACGCATATTTTGGCTATCCCATCACGCCACAAAACGAAATCACCGCCTACATGTCGAGACGAATGCCGGAGGAAGGGCGAATCTTCGTTCAGAGTGAAAGTGAACTTGCGGCTATAAATATGGTTTTCGGGGCCTCAGCCACAGGCAAAAGGGCAATGACCACTTCGTCCAGTCCCGGCATCAGTCTGATGCAGGAGGGACTGAGCTATCTGGCGGGGGCTGAGCTGCCGGCGGTAGTCGTAAATGTAATGCGGGGCGGGCCCGGCTTAGGAAACATCGCGCCTTCGCAGGGCGATTATTTCCAGGCGACCCGCGGCGGCGGACACGGTGATTATCGAACCATTACTCTTGGCCCATCCAGCGTCCAGGAATTGGTTGACTGTATGAGTTTTGCATTTGACCTTGCCGACGAGTACCGAATGCCCGTTATTATCTTAGCCGATGGCATTCTTGGCCAGATGATGGAGCCGATAGTGCTTAACGGGGCTGAATCGGCCAAATGGCCACGGCGAAAACTGCCACCTAAAGACTGGGCACTGACCGGAGCCAATGGCAGAGAGCAACACATCGTCAGGTCCCTATGGCTCAAAGAAGGTGCTTTGGAGCAACTCAACGATAAACTGCAGGAAAGATATAAGCAGGTCGAGAAAAACGAAGTCATTTGCGAACAGTATGAAGTTGATGGCGCGGAAATCGTAGTGGTTGCATACGGTGTAGCAGCAAGAATCGTCCGCGGCGCGGTAAGCAAGGCAAGAGAGGAAGGAATCAAGGCCGGGTGGATACGCCCCGTCACCCTTTGGCCTTTTCCGACAGAGCAAATCAGTAAGGCCGCAGAGGATTTCAAGATTTTCCTTACTGTGGAGATGAGTTGTGGCCAGATGGTTGAAGACGTAAAATTAGCTGTATCCGGAAAGGCACCGGTATTATTCTACGGAAGGTCCGGAGGCGGTGTGCCAACCGTTGAGCAGGTTCTGGAAAAAATCAGACAATTGACAATACCGGCGAAAAGGTGAGAGCAGTGGAAACCGTATTTGAGCGAACACCCACATTCAAAGACTGTCCAACGCATTATTGTCCCGGATGCGGGCACGGTATTGCACATCGCCTGATAGCTGAGACAGTGGACGAACTGGGTATACGCGGCCGAACCATCGGCATAGCACCGGTAGGATGCGCGGTGCTGGCCTATTTCTACCTCGATATCGATATGCTCGAGGTAGCACACGGCAGAGCACCGGCGGCGGCGACAGGAATGAAAAGAACCAATCCTGACAAAATAATCTTCTCATATCAGGGCGACGGGGACCTGGCGGCAATAGGCACAGCGGAGATTATCCATGCAGCACACAGAGGCGAACAGATAACAGTTATCTTCATCAACAACGCAGTTTTTGGAATGACCGGGGGACAAATGGCACCGACGACTATGGTCGGTCAAGTAACAACCACAACGCCGCTGGGCAGAAATGTTGACAGTCAGGGCTATCCACTGCAGGTATCGGAGTTATTGGCGGTACTGCCGGGTGCAATATATATCGAGCGCTGCGCCGTGCACAAGCCAGCCGAGATTCGCAAGACGAAGAAGGCCATCAAACACGCCTTTCAACTACAACTCGACGGGGCCAAGGGACTAACAATGGTGGAAGTGCTTTCGCAGTGTCCGACGGCCTGGCGGATGACACCGACCGAGGCGGTGGAATGGGTCGAGAAGGAGATGACAAAGACCTTTCCTCTGGGTCGATTAAAGGGCTGAAAATGAAGGTAAACGGTCTTTATGAAGAAGTTATCCTCGCCGGCTTTGGGGGCCAGGGAATCATTTTGGCCGGCAGACTGCTGGCCCAGACAGCAATGAAAAACGGCAATGAGGTAACCTACATGCCGGCATATGGAGCTGAGATGCGAGGCGGCACAGCTAACAGTATGGTCATTGTTTCCGACAACCCTATTGCCTCACCTTTGGTCAGCAAGCCCAACTCTCTTATTGCAATGAATAAGGCTTCACTGAACAAATTCGCTCCCCAGGTAAGAACTGGCGGATTGGTGATACTGAACAGTTCCTTGATTGACACGCAGCCGGAAGTTGACGAGACAATTGATGTGTTAGCGGTTCCTGCTGACGAGATTGCCGTTGAATTGGACAACCAAAAGTGCGCCAATATGGTGGCTATGGGCGCTTACCTGCAAAAGAGGAATCTGTTCGGCCCGGACGCGGCTGCAGCGTGTTTGGCCGACGTCCTTGCTGCACGATACCATAAGACACTTCCCGTTAACAGGGAAGCCCTGCGGCGCGGCGCCGAATTCGCAGAAACGCACTCATGACACACCAGAAGTTGATGCGAGGTGTTGCATTGGAAGCAGCAAAAAACGAAAGTATGCGAGGAGATGTTTTTGAGGGGATTTTTACCGGCCGGAAACGCTCCTTTACTTTGCGTATGGCACCAATGATAGACATGATATTTCTGCTGCTGATATTCTTCCTTGTAGCAGCGAAGTGGAGACCGCAGGAGGACTTCCTGCCGTTCCAACTGCCAAGTGCACAGGCGCAGAACCAGCGAATGGGAAAACCTGAGCCTCTTGTGATACATATTTTCGCAGGTGAGACCGGCTGCTGGGTCCAAATAGCGCAGCTTTATACAGTTCTGATAAAAAATGAAAACACTGAAGCAGATTTAGCTGTGTTGATGGAAAAAATGCGGACGTGCCTGACGGAGCAAAAGAGATACGCCAGCGACCCGATAGAAATCACCTGCGCACCCGAAGTTAGATGGGAGCACTTAGCAAAAATATATAATATGTTTTTCGGAGCGGGTCTGACCGACATCACATTCACAATGACGGAGTGACGCGGGTGGGTAGCCCAAATAAATACGCCCCTAAAATCACAACCATTCTGTACATGGTCATTCTGTTTTTGCATGCTACCACCGTTTCAGCCAATGCGCCGCCGTGCGCGCAAGATATTGAAGCCACAGCCAAAGAGGTAAGGCTGATAAGCGATACGTTTATGCAACAAAGTTTCGAACTGCGCATGAAGCATGAATACAGCGGCAAATTCCTGACCCAAGAAGACAAAGAGAATCTGCGCAAACTCGCGAAAAGAGCAAGCGACGATCTGCACACAATCGCAGAGAACCTGCAGAAACTAAAGCAACAAATCGAAGATTATCAGGGCGAGGACTGGGACGAGAGGTATGGAGTGACAGGTCTGTGGCGAAAGCTATCTACAGACCTTTACGCGACGAAACTAGCGAAATGCGAAATCGATTACTACTTTGGTCTGACCGTTGACTGGTCGATACTTAATAAAACACTAAAGGAGTTAAGAGAGGAAGTAATTTCGCTGGATACAGCTTTCAGTTCGGCTAATTCACGTCTTCTACGAGCTAAAATCCTTGCACTTGCCAAGATTGACTCGGCCTGGAATGTGTCAGCAACAGACATACTCAATTCACTAATGGACGAGGCGAAAGTGCCCGAGGCAATTTACTGTCGGGCGGCGATAGAAAGACTTAAATTGGCCCACCTTGTAACACCGGAACCATTAGATGCACTGGCTCAAAAAATCACTCAAAGTAGTTGTGCCGATGATTTCGAACTGATTTTATCACTGGCGTCTTTGCGGCGCCGATATGACCCTAACGGTCTTGAAAACACGGTATCCCTTTGGCCGCAAACAGAGGATTTTCTCGGCTCGCTGGCCCTGGCCGATTTGTCCTATCGGCTCGAGACCGAACAACTAACAGAACAAAACCTACAACAAATAAGTGTCTTTGAAGCAGAACTCGCAACTCGGGCCGCCTGGAAAAATGAGGCCAAGGACCATAAAACGCTGTTGGACCATCTTTCACGCACAGAGAAATTTCAAACGCCGCTAATACTGTACGTGACAGCCTTAGCATTCGCAGATACGTCACCAGCTAAAGCGGTTAATCTTCTGCTTAAAACAAGCAGGCTGGCGAAATTGGAACAAAGCGATAAGCTGAATATTGAGCCATCTAAAATCGCCGAACAGGCTGCGCGGCTCGCATACAATTTGCTTGCAGAAGATTCAACTCATTGCGAGCTTGTTCTCGAAGCCTTTGAGAATTACAGTAAAAAAGGGGGCGAGCAAATTGATAGAGAGCTTGAGTACCTATACAGCACTGTTTTAAATGACTGCGGCTTTGTTGAAAAAGGCAAAAAACTGCTACGAAGAATAGCCGACCGCCCTGCCGGTCCCTGGCGAGGCAGGGCGAGGTTTGAACTGACGATAAATGTAATACGACAAAAGCAACATAAAGACCCAGAGGAAAAAAACAGGTTACTTAGGCAGTTTAGCGGCTTGATAGTTGAAAACAAGGATTGTGAACACGTCGAGGCGGTGAAAGAACTGCTGTCGGAGGTCATCGGCGAAATCGAGGCGCATGAAGCAAAAACAGGCGATTCTGCCAAAATGATGCAGGATTATAAAAGAACAGCCCATTTTTGTTACGATTGTTCTCCTGACCAGCAATCAGGTTTGCTTTTGGCGGAAGTCTGCGTTCTTGCCGCAGGAAAAGATAAAGAAAGACTCGCTGAAGCTGAAAAACTGCTCAAAGACATCGCCCAAAATATAGATGACAATGACGTGGATTTCGCCCGCTGCAGAGCAAGACTGCTCTGCAAACAGGACAAATTCGACCAGGCCGCAGAACTGTGGACGCAAGTCGCCGAAATGAGAAAAAGCGAATCGTCCGCAGCAAATCAGAGGAACTGGAAATGGTGGCGAGCCAAGTTTTACGAGCTACACTGCTGGGCAAAATGTCCGCAGACAACAAAGAAAGATGTTTTGCACACTATAGAAGTCTTCGAAAACAGTTTCGTCGACATGCCGGCCTTGTGGGCCGAAAAACTGAACTTGCTAAAACAGCAACTTAAATGAAAAAATACAATTGGGCCTCCGGACGCCACCTGCCCGAAGGGGATGATTCGTCAAGCCTACCTGCAGAAAGAAGCTTTCGGCGGCTTTCTGGTTGTGACCGTTGAGCCGGGAAATGAAGAGAAAAAAACAAACATTTGCTTTGCTTTCTATGGTAAAGACGGGAAAATGTTATACAAATGCAAAAAACTGTGAACAACAGTAGAGGTCATTAAATAACTTGCTTAAGTAATATGCAAAAAGTACACTGCAGTAAGTTGGACTCAACCTGAGAACAGGAAGATAATAATGGCCAAACAATTGGACAACAAAAAATCCAAGGCAATCTGCAGTTTCTGCGGCCGGGCGGGAAGTCAGGCTGATACGTTTATAGAGGGCCCAAACAATGTCTTTATCTGCCCGGAATGCGTGGACCTGTGCCACAATATCATCCAGCAGAACCGCAAGCGACTCAGCAGGCCAGCGGTCAGCCTCAAGGAGATGCCCAAGCCCAGAGAAATAAAAGAATATCTGGACCAGTATGTAATCAGTCAGGAACACGCCAAAAGGTATCTCTCCGTTGCTGTACACAATCACTATAAGCGGTTGCTGCACACGGACAGTGAGGACAGTGATGTTGAAATTGGCAAGTCCAACGTTCTTTTAATCGGGCCAACTGGCTCCGGCAAGACACTGCTTGCCCGCACGCTTGCGCGGCTTTTGGAAGTGCCTTTTGCCATATGTGATGCCACTACCGTTACCGAGGCTGGGTATGTGGGCGAAGACGTCGAGAATTTCCTGCTGCGGCTGTTGCAGTCCGCCGACTACGACATAGAGGCTGCCCAGCAGGGCATTGTCTACGTGGACGAAATCGACAAAATTGGTAAGACCTACCAGAACGTCTCGATCACCCGCGACGTCTCCGGCGAAGGCGTCCAGCAGGCGCTGTTGAAAATGCTCGAAGGCACCACGGCCAATATCCCACCCCAGGGTGGAAGAAAACACCCGGAACAATCCTACATACAGATCGACACTTCGCAGATACTCTTTATATGCGGCGGGACGTTCGTCGGCCTGGAAAATATTGTCAAGAAACGACTCGGCAAAAAGATGATAGGATTCGATTCAGAAATGGCCGGCAGGACCGATGAAAAAGCCGAGTACAGTGAGATAATCAGAGAGGTCATACCTGAAGATATCATTGAGTACGGAATGATTCCGGAAATGGTGGGCAGACTTCCGGTAATTACCACCCTTTCGGCCCTCGACGAAGATGCGCTTATAGAGATATTAACCAAACCTAAAAACGCGCTCATCAGGCAGTACCAAAGGTTCTTCGAGATGGAGGATGCCGAGCTTGAATTTACCGATGGTGCCCTGCACGCACTGGCTAAAAAGGCTCTCGAACGTGACACAGGCGCCAGGGCGCTGCGGGCAATTACCGAGGAACTGATGGTCGATTTGATGTATCAACTGCCGGAAGAAGCAAAGCCCGCAAAATATGTTATCACCCGCGATATCGTCGATGGTAAGGTGCAGCTAACCAAGGCCAAACAGAAGGCAAAAAAAGAATCAGCATAAGATGGTGATTCGGGGTACACGCCTCGTACTTGGACTTACGATTCGCAGCTCCATCCTAGCCAAACTCGATACAACAGTTCAAAGCTGCGACAACGGTGTTTTCCGGAAAAACATACTCAACATACGAAGATAAGAACGCGCAAACAAATGAATATGTCAATTGTCCGATGAATAGGAAAGCAACCGAAGTTTTTACGCAGAATACACCTCAAGCAACACGATGTATCATTGAAAAGCCTTATCGAGTGCCTCGGCGACTACCAGACAGGTTATGACAACAGCCGAAAAAGTAAACACCAACAATGTCAGCAGTACCCTCGCATGAACTTTGCCGTGTGGCCACAATATTATCAAGGCAATGCACAAGAGATCAAACAACAAAACAATGAGAATAACGAGCGCGGTAGGAAGCCTGCCATAAAGCATATCCGCTATGGGAACCAATAGTAACCTAACAGCACTCCAATAAATTATGGGGATCAGTACTGCCAGAGACAGCACTTCCAGAGAAATTAATAGCAGTTTTCGGTTCTTTTCGCGCATCCCTTATTCTCATAAACAAAGCTACGGTGAGACCCGTTAGAAGCCTTCCATTTGTGTCCCGTTACACATTGTAGAATTTCTAACGGTGCGAGCCGTTGCGACTGTCTTTCAAGGCCGCTAATTTGATATCGGTGGCGGTGCTTGCGGCGACAGCTGCAAGCGCGTATTGGGCCTCGGCAAAACAGACATCTCTGTCGATACGCAGAGTAACAACCCTATTGTCGGCGGGCAGGTCTTTCAGGCGAACATCTATCAATTCAGCAAGTTCATCAACTATGTTAACGTAGTCTAACTCAGTAATTTTCTCCGGGCCTACCGCAAATTCGCTGGGCCCTTCAACTGTCTTCATAACGGTAACGGTAGTCACCCGGGCCCCGGACTCAGGGTCACTTTGGGCGAACTTACAGCCATCCGGAACGGCTACAGGGAAATTCTCAGCCTCGATGAACTGACAAACCACTAAAAAAAATATAATAAGTAAAAACACGATGTCGATGAGAGGCGTCACATTGAACGATGTCGACTTTGTGGAACTCCGGAAAGCACCAATAATCTTCAAAGACATCTTTTTTCCCACCTATTGCTATTTATCGCAAGTATACGGATTCATCAACCGTTCCCTTTGATTTAGCTGGAAGTTCATGGATGGGCGGTTTGGCTTTACCATGACCGCCGGATTTGGCTATGGCCGGGCTTTGTTTTTTCAAGCTTTGTCTTATTTCAGGCACAATATTCTCCGCCTCTATCACGGCGTCGTTCGCCAGGGTCTCGATTCGGTTCTGAAAGACGCCATGTATCGCCAAGGCAGGTATAGCAATAAACAAGCCCCAAAAGGTCGTCACGAGCGCAACTGAGATTCCCCCTGCCAAGTGGGTCGGCTGCGGCTGACCGCCAGCAGTCACAATCGCGTCGAATAGCTTTATCATGCCAAAAACCGTCCCGAACAGGCCCACCATCGGTGAGACATTGCCAATTAAGTTAAGCCACTCAATCCTGCGCACAAGCCTCGAGGCCTGCTCCTGGAGCGATTCAAAAAGCAGATTTCGCATTCGGAACCAATCGCCCCGGCCCTGGGTCACCGCCTTCACAACCGCGATACTGACGAAATCATCTCTGTCCGCAATTTGGTTTTCCAATTGTCCCGGCCCATACCGCTGCACTATTTCTACAGTTTCAGCGCCTATACCGCATGGGAGAAGCTTTTTGCGTCGAATCGTAAGACTGTACTCGACCGCCAGATATACCATAACAAGCGACATCGGCAAAAGGACGAACCAGACAATAGGCCCACCAGCTATGACAAATTGCTCAAACAAACTCTGCCGGTGCCCCGCCCCCGTTGCAGTCCTGTCAGAATCCACACTCATAGTGGCATGGGTCTTACTTCGTGACGTCTTTGACAACGGGAACCCAGCAATTATCACCCCCAGCACAATGGCCAGTACGACAACTAAAAGAAAAGTTCTTAACAAAAAACTTTTTTGCATTGTCGATCACCCTTTCTGGAATTCCAATCCAACCGAATATTCAAAACCCTATCCTTTCAACCATCAAAAGCCGGAGATAAAGACAAATTCGCCCCCGCTTTGTTCTGCTATTACCTTTAGAACCTTACTGTCCTCTCCAAGAGGACAAAATCCAACGGTATTGATTCTTGTGTTCGGTGCAAATCTCACGAGCAGATTTGCCACTCTCTGCGAAAATCTCTGTTTGTCTTCGGCTGTCAACTCAAAACCGTCGGTAAGAAAATATATCACTGCAGGCCCAACACCGGTGCGGTCACGAACCTGCACCGCTCTTTCCAGCGCCTTCAGCGCATTAGTCTGCCCGGCCGGCCGGACCGAATCGATGAACTCATAAGCAGCCGATTTTGCCTGCCCGGCCGCCCGAACCAGGCGGCTATTGCCAAATTCAATCAATTCGTTACCGCCGAAAAAGATAATGCAGAAATACTGGTCAGGCTGCAGCTGTCCAATTAACTCGATGAGTTTGCCTCGAACAAGACCGAACATCCCCCGCATACTCCCCGAACAATCCACAAGATAGCAGACTTTACGCTCGTCTGTGGAGCTGCCGAAAAATTCAACCGTGTGCGCAAAATCGTTGATACTCAGCAAGGAGAATCCGCTTCCCAAAGCAGAAGGTTTTGCCAAATTCGGCCAATCCCGCAAGCGCGATTCTGCAGGGCCAAAAACCGGATTCTTCGGCAACAATCTGCCTTTCTTTTCTACAGACAGGTCCTTGACAGACCTTTTTACTTTAGGCTTAGGAATTACAGGTGCTGATCGGGCATGCTCTCTTATCCTGCTTACTATAGCCGTTGGAGCAGGTCCCTGGGCCAGCTGGGCTTCGGACTGGGAGAATCTGACAAAACCAAAAGCGGTCAGCACTATCAGATGCACGGCGATTGAAGTCATCCATGCCCAAAATGCCGCACCGTTGGTTCGGAAACCTGAAACCATCCTTTGGTTCACAAATATAGCCAAAAAACACTCCGTTATGCTTTTGCTTTAGCGAGCGTTACTCCACCACTTCAACTCGCGAATATCTCGGAACCAACAAATTATAAACCAGTACTACGTCACCATTGAGCAGGCGAATACAACCTTGCGAACCTGCGGTGCCGATTTCTTCGGGGTTCTTCGTGCCGTGAATGGCAAAACCAGTCCTGCCCACTGCCTCTCCCTTGACACCTTCCAGTCCTATCCACCTCGAACCCAAAGGATAATCGGGGTCCTCAGCTTCATATGTTTTGCCGGATATTGGGTCGGTCCAGGTGGGCGATATCAACTTGCCATCGGACTTGACGGCCCAAAGCCCGATCGGTGTTTCCATATCCGGCTTGCCCAGACCTATTGGGAAACTCCGCACAAAAGTATTCTGAAGATACAAATCCATTGTAAAGGTCGAACGATACACCCTGACATGGAACGGACCGTTAATGACTTTTATCGTCTCCCCCGCCTGCAGGGCCTGCGGACGGGCAATTTTGTTAATCTGCAGGAGAATCTCGTACGGCACCTTAAATCGCCTGCCGATCATCCTAAGCTGATCGCCTTGCTCGACCTTATAAGTACTGCAGAGCCTGTCCTGCGGGAAAACGGTCCTCGTAAACAGCCATTTATCAGCGAGCTCGGAGAGTTGCTTTTTAACAACGCTCTGTTGGTAGCCGCTCATAGGCGTGGGTAAAATCTCGTTTAGTCTGTCACGTGCCTCGATAATTTTAGGCGGCTTTGTGTTGACCAGCGCCATGGCTTCAGCAACAAGTTTTGCCACCTGGGAATTGGGCTCAGAAGTGGGCTCCGGTGCAACTTCCGACAAAATCGGTTCAGGTGCAAGCGGTTGCATTTTATCTGTTGCCTCACTTTCCATTGGGGTTTGAACAGTTTCGCCTTCGCCTTTATCTTTGCCGGAAGAACGATGACCATAAATAAAGGCAACCACGACAGCGATAATTAGCACTGCAGAGATGATATATATCCGCCTTTGATTCCGACTTCTCCGCCCCCTCATATGCCTAGCAAAATAACGCGCCATTTTATTCTCCTTGTCGGTCGTTAAAATACACTACTTCCTCATCCGTTACCAAAAAATCTACAGGAACATCTGTCTCAGCCATCGGCACTGAATCAACTATCTGCTCCGCAAAAGCAAAGCCACATCTGGGCGCTTTGAGTTCATCGTTTGCGAAAAATCTGTCGTAATATGAACCGCCCCGGCCAAGTCTATTGCCCTTCCTGTCAAATCCTAATGCCGGGGTAACCACCAAACCAATCTCCGCAAACGGCGTTGGTATGCCCGTTATCGGATTTCGAAGCCCGGAAGCTGAGGTTGAAAAGCCGGTCTCCAGCGAATTTATCTGCACCGGTATCATATGCCTTTGCTGCCAGGAAATCTTCGGCACCGCCACTACCTTGCCCAGCTGCCAGGCATGAAGTATCGCCTCGGAAGTATCCACCTCATGTGGAAGGGATAAATACATCATAATCGCTGATGCACTTTGAAATTGTGGCGTCGAAATCAAGTTCTGGCACGCCTTGTGGCTCTTGCCGCTCCTCTGCTCGTCGCTCATCTGGAGCAGGCGCTTCTGCAGTTCGCTGCGCAATTGTGCCTTGTCCATTCGGTTATCTCTCTTTTCCAGTACTTTTCTCAGCAGATTTGTAATTTTGTATCAAGCTCTGCAACTTTTGTAAATAACGTCTAATATTTTTTTCGTAGCCGATTTCTTTTGGTTTGTAATATCTGCTCTTCATCCCGGCCGAAAGGTACTCCTGCGGCACGAAGCCATTCTTAAAATTGTGCGGATACTTATAATCCGCTCCGTAACCCAACTTCTTAGCAGCGGGGTAATGGCTGTCCTTTAGATGTTTCGGCACAGGAATCGTTTTCTGCGATTTTACATCGTCAACCGCTCTCCAAATGGCTGAAGCCGTCGCATTCGACTTTGGTGCACAAGCAACATATATAGCCGCCTGTGCCAACGCCAGCTGCGCCTCCGGCAGGCCGACAAACTCAGATATCTGAACAGCCGCTGAAGCCAAAACAGTCGCCATCGGGTCGGCGTTTCCAACATCCTCAGCGGCACAAACTGCGATCCGACGAGCAATAAATCGCGTGTCCTCGCCGCCCGCTATCATCCGAGCAAGCCAGTAAACAGTAGCATCAGGGTCGCTGCCACGCATACTCTTCTGTAATGCGCTCGCCAAATCATAATGTGTATCACCCGTACCATTGTAGTCAATCGCCTTTTGTTGTATCGACTCTTTCGCAACTTCCAGATTAAATTTAATCCTTTCCTGGGTACCCAAACGCCCTTTCTTGCGCCTGAGGCGGGTTACCGTTTGACCTGTTTGACTTGCAGGTTCCCGGCCCTTCTTTTCTTGACGAACAGCCTGTGATAATACGCCCACCTCTAAAGCCGTCAGGGCCCTTCGCGCATCGCCGTCACTGGTCACGGACAAAAATTTCAGTGCCTGCTCGTCTGTCTCGATATCCAATTTACCAAGCCCTCTTTCGGCATCTGTAATTGCGGTTCTGAGTAATTGCAAGATATCCTGTTCCTCAAGCGGCTCAAAATGGAATACGGTACTTCGGGAAATCAATGGTGAATTAACTGAAAAAAATGGGTTTTCCGTAGTGGCACCTATCAGGACTAACACACCCTTTTCGACATCATCCAACAACACATCCTGCTGAGCACGATTGAAGCGGTGGATTTCGTCGATAAAGAGCACGGTCCTCTGGCTGCTGGCCGCGAGCCTGTCGGCAGCACCGGCAATTATCTCGCGAATATCCCTAACGCTGGCTGCCGGCGCACTAAGATAATGAAATTTTGCCTTTGTGTAATTCGCAATCACTGCTGCCAGTGACGTCTTGCCCACGCCCGGCGGGCCGTAAAATATCAGACTTGTTAGCTTGTCCGCTTCGAGCATTCTGGTCAGCAGCTTACCCGGCCCGAGAAAGTGCCTTTGTCCAAGAAAATCATCGAGGTTTCTGGGCCTCATCCGAATCGCCAAGGGCGCCGCCGAGGCTATATTGGCCTGCTCAGACCGGCTAAACAACGTCTTATCACTCTTGTCATCACGCATCAGGTATCATTATATGCAGTATGCCCAAAAGTGTCGAAATCTATTTCTGAGGCCCTGTAACACAATATTTTGCCCCCTCTTTCCCGCACAGCCGAGCAAAAAAATTCTCAAAAAAAACTTTTTTTATTTGATTTACATCCATATGCCGATAAACTTTCTAAAGCACCCGGCAGAGGACGATAACTGTCTTGTGCCACACGGAAGTGCATATAGTTTGAGAAGTTTAAGTAAGGTATTTTTAAGGAGATGAGCATGAACAAAAGAGGAATTTTAGTCAGTGTGGTGATTTTGTTGAGTGCAACCGGTCTTGTCAATGCCCAGGAGCCTGAGTTGCATGGAACTTTCGATTTTACCTACATGTCCAGCTACATCTGGCGAGGCTTCGATTACTACGCAGATGACCATAGCGCAATGCAAACCAGCCTCGACCTAAACCTCTATGACACCGGCCTCGGCGTAAAGGTTGGATACACAAGGGCTATTAACGGAGGTTTCGAAAATTCACAGCGGATACACGTCGCCTTATATTACGGCAACGACCTTTTCGAAGGTGAACCTTACGCCACCAACTACACCACGGGCTGGGTCTATTACGGCTTCCCGGACGAACCCAGAGGTGGAAGCTCCACAGGCCAAGCTGCCGATATGCAGGAATGGTTTGTATCTCTCGCCTGGCCAAGTATTTGCCCGGCAGGTATCGTCCCAAGCTACACAATTCTTACTATGTGGTCGTCCGAGGGCAACTCCGCCGCCAGCGGAAATCACGGATGGGCCCATATCATCGGCCTTGGTTATGACTGGATGATCCCGGGCCTGCTACCCGATACGCCGGAGCAAGCACTCCATCTCACCGCAGCAATGGTGTACAACGATGGCGTCGCTCCCGGCGTTGTCATAGGACCTGCAAGTGGAAGCGTAGACCATGACTGGTCGCACGCCGTTTTTGGTATCTCAACGGACTTTGCCCTTAGCGACAATCTTTCCTTCACTCCGGCCCTCTACTATCAATCATCATGGGAAGATACGGTCAATAGCGAAGACGAAACCTGGGTCACCCTGAGCATGAAGTACAGCTTCTAAGACTAGTAAGCCTTGTTGGCAAAAAGGCCGGCCTTGAAAGACCGGCCTTTTTATTTTGGTTCACTACGTAAACGATGATAGCAGATGTGCCGGACGCTACGAGATTACCGCTCTGTCAGCTACGAATCCGGCTATCTCAATCAAGGCATCCTTAGCATCGCTTTCTTTTAAATTAGCCAATGACCCAACCGCTTTGGTTGCAAACTCCCGAGCCCGGCTGTGTGCATATTCCAAACTACCATGAGACCTTAGCACCTCTACCAAGAGCTTTTTATTTTCTCCCCAGGCATTTAACTTACTCCTGAGATTTCTTTTTTCTCTCTCATCCACCGCGTCGAATAAACGTATTACAGCCAAGGTCAGCTTATTCTTGTCAACATCGCTGCCAAGCGTCTTGCCCGTTTTGCCTTCATCGCCGATTATGTCGAGCAAATCGTCGGTAATCTGAAACGCAATGCCGGTATTCAGGCCGAAATCAGACAAAGACCGGATCTGGACTTCACTTGCCCCAGCTAAAAGACCGCCAAGGTGGCAGCAGCTACTAAAAAGAGCGGCACTTTTTTCAGTGATTATGTCAATATATTCGGACTCGCTCAACTGCCAGTTCTGCTTTTGGACTATCTGCCTCAATTCACCCTCGCAGATTCGAGCAGCCGTAGCAGCAATTATCTTAGTGACCTGCGGCCTCAAGTCGGCACACATCTTGAAAACTCTGCTTAATAAAAAATCGCCCAGCAAAACAGCAGCTTCGTTCCCCCAGAGAGTGTTTACAGTAGGCACTCCCCGCCGCTTTTGGCCGTCATCTATAACATCATCGTGCAACAGCGTGGCATTATGGATTAACTCCAAAATAGCTGCAACGTGAATGTGCTCATCAGTGATTTGGCCGACAGCCTTACCAGCAAGCAACACGAGCCCGGGCCTAATCATCTTACCAGCACAGGAATTAAGGTACACGACCAGTCGGTTAATAGACTCATCCTGCCCCGGCGGAACCAATTGCTCAGCGATGGACTCTTTGACCCGGCATAACTCATCATTGATAAGCCTAAAAGCCGAAATTCCGCTCCGTCGGAAACCGCCTGATGTGTCAGTATGTGCCGGTAACTGCATAGCGTCTTGGGCTCAGCGGCCGGTTTCTTCGTCCGCTACCTGCTACCCCTTTCCGTGGGCATATTCGAAGAATTTTTTTCTCAGCGTTTTCGTAATAGGCCCGGGCTTGCCATCACCGATAATCCTGCCGTCAATCTCAACGATGCCAATGACCTCGGCAGCCGTCCCCGTAAGGAATAGTTCATCGCAAACATATAAATCACATCTCGTTAGATTCTTTTCAACCACTTGGAGGTTTCCTTGTTTTGCTAGCTCGATAACGAGATTTCGCGTTATCCCCTCCAGCGCACCGGCCTGGACCGGCGGTGTATAAATCACGTCGTCTCTAACAATAAAAACATTGTCACCCGTTGCTTCAGCAACATATCCCTCGTGGTTATACATAATCGCCTCAGGCACATCATTGTCCAGTGCCTCAATCTTGGCGAGAATATTATTTAAGTAGTTTAAGCTCTTGACCTGTGGCGGAACCGTCAGCGGATGATTGCGAACCGTCGTCGCACTGATTACCCTCATCCCTTTTTCGTAAAGCTCCTCCGGGTAAAGCTGAATGTTATCGGCTATGATAAATATCCTGCCATTCTCACAGATGAAAGGGTTCAGCCCCAGAGTCCCAACTCCGCGCGTTACCACCAGCCGAATATAGCCGTCTATCACACTGTTGGCTCTCGTAGTTTCCTCAACGGCCTCGATAAGTTCCTTTTTGCCCATTGGGATATCAAGGCGAATCACCTTCGCCGATTCATAAAGCCGCTTAATGTGCGCTTCCAACTCAAATATCCTGCCGCTGTAAACACGAATACCCTCAAAGACCCCGTCGCCATAAAGCAGACCATGGTCTAAAACAGATATCTTTGCATCTGTCTCGTCAACGAGTCCATCGCCAAGCCAAATTTTCATCTGCCTGAATCTCCAAAGCCAAAGAACTACGTTACAATTAAAAGCCCAAAACTTCTGAATGCTACCCTGTAGCTTTTCTCCTCACGTTTCAGGGCTTACTTAATTTTGCCATCAGCCAAGGTTATCACGCGGCTGGCCTTTTGCGCGATTCTTTCGTCGTGGGTCACCATCACAATCGTCTGGCCGGCCCTATTTAATTCCTCAAAGACGTTTAGGATACCATTTCCCGTCACAGAGTCAAGATTTCCTGTCGGCTCATCGGCCAAAAGCAGCCTCGGCTCATTCATCAAGGCCCGGCAGATAGCCACCCTCTGTCTCTCGCCACCCGACAACTGATATGGCTTATGACTGGCTCGCTCACTCAAACCGAGAAGACCGAGTAATTCGCCGGCGCGTTTCTTCGCCCAAATCCGACTTCCGAGCCAGCCGATTACGCTCTTGCCCGCCATCGTCGGCAGGAAAACATTCTCCAGGACATTCAATTCGTCCAATAAATGATAAAACTGAAAGACAAAACCGACCATTTTGTTGCGGAATCTATTCAACTCACCGGACCTCATCCGTTTTAAATCCCGACCTTCAAACCTCACGACGCCTTTATCCGGTCTATCCAGCGCACCCAATATATGCAACAGCGTACTTTTGCCGCTGCCTGAGGCGCCGACCACCGCAATAAATTCATTTTTCTTTACGGCCAAGTCAACCCCCCTGAGCACGCTGACCTCCGTCGCACCCATCCGATAAGACTTGTGAAGTCCCTCAGCCTCTAACAGAAAATCGTCCTTGCTCATAATTGGCTCACCTGCAAAGTATCTACCGGCTCACATCTGGCCGCCTGCCAGCTCGGCACCGCCGCACCGACAAAACAGGCAAATATTGCCGAAAGCATAATACCCGCCAGAACTTTTAAATCAATGGCGTTGGGAATATCTCCGATAGCATACAGCCTCCTGTCCCACAACTGAAACTCGAAATGCTCAAACAGCCAGTCTTCAATCTGATTTATATGCAACAAAAACTGCCATCCGCCCACCGCTCCTATAGCAGAGCCTATCACACCCACCAAAAAGGCAAACCCTAAAAACAACGCAAGTACGCTGCCGCGAGAGACTCCAACGCTCTTCAATATCCCGATGTCCTTGCTCTTGTGACTTACAATCATATAAAAAACTACAAACACAACGAAGACCGTTATAATTCCAATCATCCCAAAGATAACAATCATCATCGTCTGCTCTGTCTCCACTGCCGCCACGAACACCCGGCTGTAAGTCTTCCAGGTTTGAACCCGCACATTCTCCAGCAGATTCGCACCACTGGCACCAGCCTTGCTCACTACGAACTCCTGCCACAATCCTGCTATCCTATCACGGCCCGTTTCCAATCTCACGCCGGGTTTAAACTTTATATGAATCCCATTCACCCGCTTACGCACCGTCCCCATCCCGCAAAGCATCTGCGCATCCTCAAAAGGCAAATAAATCCTGTTCCCATCGGCCCTGGCCAATCTACTGTGCGCAACATCACTGCAGTAGAAAGTCTTCGTATTGACCTCCCCCGCGCCGGCCTTCGCCAACGCACCTCTCGCAGTCAGAGGAAAACTTGTGATTTCAAACTTCGTCCTCGGAAGCTCTTCGGCGATTTTGTAGCCACCCTCCGAATCACGGTCAAACAAAACAGCCACACCGGGCACGCAGCCGACAAGATTCGGGTCATATCGCGGCGTAAACACATTCCCTACATTGCCCTTATCATATTCAAGCCATTCACTAAACCCTGTTACACGACTATGTGCAGTTGGCTCAACACCCATAATCTCTACACCCCGGTCACTTCGCTGTCTTCCGCCATACTGATAATCTACAATGGCGTAACTTTTTATCACTGGGGCGACGGCTTCCACGAAATCTTCAGCTTCAAGTATCTTTACAAACTGCTCATAGTACCCAAATCCCACCATCGACTTGCTGCTGACCACACAGTCGCCAACAGCGCGGTGCATATTTCTTTTGAACTCAGCCGTCAGCCCCGAGAGAACCGTAATTACAACGAAAACCACAAATACACACAGTGCCGTCGCGGCAACTGAAAAACAACTTATCCGCCTTCTGACCAAATACCGAATTGCCAAAATGACTTTATACATATCCGTCGATTACTCGTACCGTAGAATCTTCACAGGCCGCAACCTCGCTGCAACCATCGCCGGTATAAGCGCACCAATTACACAAGCCGCTATCGCCGCCAAGACTATCCACCAAACCGCGGGCCAGTTAACCTCGTTGGGTATCTTCTCAAACATGTAAACGCTGCTGCGCCACAATTTCATACCGAATACTATTCTCACCCAATCCTCAAGAGTATTTATATTTTTCGTTACAATATACCCGAGGACTATGCCGAATGCCGAGCCAACTATACCCACACAAATACCAAATCCCATAAAAATCCACGCCGCTGAACCGCTCGCCGCCCCACAGCTTTTGATAATTGCAATATCCTTCTGTTTAGTCATCACTATCATATAAAATATGCAGAATATCAGCAGCACCGTCACCGAGCATATCACCCCGAATATCAAGAGCAACACCGCCATCTGCTTGCGCAACTCGTCATAAAATTGTTCATCAGGCCGCTCACTAAGCCATATCCAGGCCCTCGAAATAGCATCCGGCTCACGCCCAAGTTCCTCCGACGCAAATTGCTCCCAGACCCGCCAGACAGCAGGCTTCAATAACACCGCCTCAGTTCCCTCGCTCGCCCGTATTCTTACATTAGCGACGCGGGTTTCACCCTCATCTCCAAAAGCAAGCCTGTAAAATTCGTCGTACGGCAGATAGAGTCTCTTGTCCTTGTAATACATTCCACTGTGAAAAACATCTGAAATCCGAAATGGCAAAACCTTCCGCTTAATCTCCCATCCGGCTTCTTCACCTGCAGTTTCCGGCTCCACTCGCACCCGACCGGAAGTAGTAAGCACTACCTGCTTTCCTATTAAATTTAGAACGGCTTTGAGGTCATACTCATCTGTCTGGTCATCCGGTTCGGCTATAACACCAATCCCGACCCAACCGCCAATATCATTCGGATACCCCGGCACATCAAAGCTGAGCCCACCGCCCTGCTGGCTCTGCCTCAGCAGCGATTGGCTCAAATCACTGTCCTTGCTCTCGCGCTTGGCGTCAACTCCCCATATCCACGCCTCGCGAACATCCCCAGTGCCAAGACGCAGCAGCCCCCCACCGGGAAGAAAGGGACTCGCACATTCAACACCGGGAACTTGCTCGATTTTATCAATAAGAATGTCGTATTTCGGAGCCATGCGGGGTACAAGCATAATGTCCCTCATTCCACTGATATCCGCTTGCTTCAGAGACTCAATAAAGCCGGTAAACAGACTATTCACTACTATCAGAAGAGCACACGACAGGGCAACGGCAGCGATACTCAGTAATACAATCTTTCTCTTACGCAGGTATCGCAGCCACAAAAATAATTTCAGCATCTCAGGCCCAATCGATTCAGTCTTTGGCAGGCTTCAGAAGCGGAAACAGCACCACATCACGAATACTTGCAGCGCCGGTCAAAACCATTACCAGTCTGTCTATTCCGATACCCAGCCCCCCCGCCGGCGGCATGCCATATTTCAGCGCTGTTATAAAATCGGCATCCATCTTCGCCATCGACTCGGTCTGTCCGCGAAGCTGGATTTTAAAGTTCTCCTCTTGAACAGCAGGGTCGTTCAATTCTGTATAGGCATTGGCCAACTCCATGCCAGCTATATACAGCTCAAACCGCTCGGCATATTTCGGATTATCTTTCTTAGGTCTCGTTAAAGGACACAACTGGGCCGGATAGTCCATCACAAATGTTGGGGCAACGAGATTATCTTCAACAGTAGCCTCGAAAACCTTACTGATAACCACGGCATCGTCCATGGCACCCTCATCCAGCCCAAGCTCCTGCGCCTTTTCTCTGACAGTACTTATATCATCAATACTGCATCCGCTATGTTCGGCCAGCAGCTCCGCATATTCGGCCCGGCGCCAGGGCCGGTTATAATTGATTGGCAGATCTGCGAACCGAACCTGCTTACCAGCACAGTGCTTTTCCACGCACTGAGAGATAATTTCCTCTGTCAAATCCATCATCACATTGTAATCTGCGTAGGCCTGATACACTTCCAGCATCGTAAACTCAGGGTTGTGCTGTCTGCTCAGCCCCTCGTTGCGGAAATTTCTGTTTATCTCAAAGACCTTTTCCATTCCACCGACCAGCAGCCTTTTTAGAAAGAGCTCCGGCGCAATCCGCAAAAACAGGTCCATACCCAAACTGTTATGATGCGTCACAAAAGGCTTTGCAGCTGCCCCGCCCGCGATCGCCTGCATCATCGGAGTCTCAACTTCCAAAAAACCACGCTCCTGCAGAAACTCGCGAACCGTAGCAATGATAGCACTGCGCTTTTTGAACCGCTCCATCACCTCGGGATTGGCCCACAAGTCCACATACCTTCGTCTGTAGCGAAGGTCAACATCCGCCAATCCGTGAAATTTTTCCGGCGGCGGCAAAAGCGATTTGCTCAACAGCGTCACGCTGTCGGCCCATATAGTAATCTCACCGGTTTTGGTCTTGCCCAACTGACCCGGGGCACCGATTATGTCGCCAAGTTCGAGCAACTTTACAAGTGACCACTGCCCGGCGAGCCTGCTCTTGCTCAGACCAATCTGGATAGTCCCGCTGCTGTCACGCAGGGTGATAAAAATCAACTTGCCAATGTCCCTGGCCAGTACAATCCTGCCAGCACATCGGGCCCGCTGAGTTTCATCACCGTCTTTAAATCTGCTTCTAATATCTTGGGCCGGCTCGGCCCCGTCATATCTACCACCATAGGGGTCAATACCCAAGTCACTGATTGCCGAGAGCTTCTGACGCCTTTGACGCTCAAATTTACTGATGTCTTCTGCCTTTGCCAAATTCGCACCCCAAATCTCAAACTCAATTCATACTCGTAGCCAGAAACCCGGATTCAATCAGTTTGGTCTTGATAAGCAAAACACCCACTGCCAGCTGGGGGTCGGCCGCTAGCGTCTCCTCAACCGTATGTCTTCTCAAAGGTACTCGGTCCTCATCGTGGTCCGCTTTAACCAGCACATCATTGTCCCTCTGTACATCAAACATCTTCTTAATTTCATCGCTTCTTAATTTGACCTCAATATTCGGCCCAACGCCCCAATCATCCCTGCCCTGCTTTTTCATTGCGTCCCTGCTTTCAACCCTCTGGCCTGAAGGCAGATGATAATACGCCATCGTGTACTTTAGCTGGGCACCGACCTTCGGATACTGGGCTATCCCCTGAACGCTGCCCTTGCCGTGAGTCCTTTCGCCAACCAATATTGCCCGGTTATGTGTCTTATCCGCCAACGCTCCCGCTACAATTTCCGAAGCGCTCGCAGAATACCGGTTTATGAGCACAACGAGCGGATAATCCGGATGTGTTCCCGCCCTGCGCGCCTCCTTATAAGTCGATGCAATCCAGGACTTGGGGCGCGTAATGACTATCAATCCTTCCTTGAGGAATTTGTCAGCCACCTCAACGGCGGCATTTAAAATCCCGCCGCTATTGAATCGCAAATCCAAAATCAAGCCCCTCAAACCTTCGGCCTCAAGCTCATTGAGCACCCTCTCAAGACCCGAAGCAGTCCTCTCAGAAAAACTGGTAACGCGCACGTAACCGATCCCATCTGCCTGGTCAATCATATACCGCCAGAGGCCTCGTTCGGTCCTTTGCCAACCGCGAATTGTCGGAACAATTATCTTAGCTCTGGTTATTATAATATCAAAGCTCTGCTGTTCACCGGCACGTCCTATTGTCAACGTCACCTCAGTGCCTGCAGGGCCGGTAATATTCTTAACCGCGCACGAAAGAGTCATATCCTTGGTTTCAATACCATCAACTTCTTCTATCACATCACCTGCATCAAGGCCCGAATTATATGCCGGCGTGTCAGGCAGCAGACTCACCACGGTCAACAGACCTTTTTGTTTTGAAATCTCTATGCCAATACCCGTAAACTCATTGGTCATTACCTTTTCAAAATCCTGCACCTGCCTGGGCCAAACCATAATTGTATAAGGATCAAGCGCAGCCAGTGCTGCCTCCACGAAATGCGCAATCAACACGCCGCTGGGCAATTCCACAGTTGTCGTGTTCAGCGATAGGACCTCCTCGAAAATACCTATAAACTTATCCTTACTCATCATCGGCGACTGTTTAACTTCATCCAAAACCGCTCCCAGTGCCACCGACCAGGCCGAAAGCTTTGCATCGTATTCCATGTCAAACGTACCGTCTTGCTGTTCGCCCAACGCATCACGCACAACACTCGATGAATTCACCACCTCCGCCAGTAACTTACAGCGCTCGATGGCTTTGATTGCCATCTGGCGATAATCAATGGGGCTGACGTAATTGAATCGCAAAGCATCAACCGCCCAAATAAACATCTCCTTCCTTATACCCGCGTAACGCTCCTCGCGCGTCTCGCAGGAGCTATCTCGAAAAGAGCCCACAATATTGGCCTTTTCCAACAACCGCTCGGCATAGTCCGAATATGCCTCGTTATCCTTATCAATCGACTGCAGCCAACTGTAGCAACTAATGTACGCGTCAAACCAATCGCCTTCCGATTCGAATTCCGCGGCCTTGTCTATCGCCATTTGAAAAACTTGCTTTACAAACAACTCCGATAGAAGTGCATCTCTCTGCTGCTCATCCGCAAATTCCCTTACGTTGGCAATAACTGAAAGTATCTCTGGAATATCATTTACTTCGTTGGTATCTGCCTCAAGTCGGAACTTATCCAGCTCAGCCAGCTTTTCTGCATACGCAGCTTCTCGTTCCGACCGACGCCGCTGAACTAAATCCTCATGTTCGGCAACAACCTCCCCTAACCGACCAAGCTGAGGAGATTGACCCGGGGCGTTTTGTTTTATTAGCTCACCGACAGCATGAAATTCGCCCTGATAAACCAGGTCACAAGCCGCCTTAACAACATTGGCGTCTGCCGGTTTTGTCCCTGGAACTTCAATAGGAGCCGGTTGTTCCGGTACTCGGCAGCAAATTAAGCCACAAACAATCACCGCCAAACAGGCCAGCCAAATCAAATATTTATTTTTAGCCCACAAATTTCATACCTCGCTTCAAAACAGTACAAGGACAGTTATAAGTTGCGACCTTATAATTACAACCCGTGCCCCGTTATGAACACTCAGATGCTTTTCCGGCGCAACCCAGAACCTGCAGCTTATGTTTAACCATATTTCTGATAGCTTCTCTGCCAGGGCCAAGGTATTTGCGCGGGTCGAACTCGCCGGGACTCTCGACAAAAACCTGCCTGATTTTAGCAGTAAGCGCCATTCGTAAATCAGTATCGATATTGACCTTGCACACAGCCATCTTTACCGCGCGGCTTATAGCATCCTCCGGCACACCCATCGCATCCGGCATATCACCACCGTATTTGTTAATAAGGTCTTTGAACTCCTTCAGCACACTACTTGAGCCGTGCATAACCAGCGGAAAGCCCGGAAGTCGCTTGCTGACACCCTCTATCACATCAAGCGCCAACTTCGGCTCGCTCTTGAACTTAAAAGCACCGTGACTGGTACCACAAGCTATTGCCAGAGAATCACAGTCCGTCTTCCCTACAAACTCCTCCACCTGCGCCGGGTCCGTCAGGTGCTTGCTGATATCATCACCGCTCACACCTACCACGTCTTCCTCGATGCCGCCCAACTGGCCCAGTTCCGCCTCAACAACTACATCGTGGTCATGGGCATATTCGACCACCTCTCGGGTGAGTTTGACGTTTTCTTCAAACGGCAGCTTCGACGCATCAATCATCACCGACGTAAAACCATCATCCACACACTGTTTGCAAACCTCAAATGTATCGCCGTGGTCCAGGTGCATCGCAATAGGAATGTCGGGGTTCTCCGCAACCGCCACATCAATAATTGCTCTCAAATAGCTCATGCTCGCGTATTTCCTCGCTCCTCTGGATATTTGCAGGATAAGCGGCGCCTTCTCTTCTGCTATAGCACTTATAATCCCCTGCGTAATCTCCATATTGTTCACATTGAACGCACCAATCGCATAGCCGCCTTTATAAGCCATCTCAAACATCTTTTTTGTGCCGACCAATGCCATAAGAACTCTCCTTACTAAAACTTAAAGCCAAAGCCTAAAAACCATAACTGAAAATTCAAAATATAAACACTGAAAACGTAAAGCCCAAGGCGAAAAGCTATAACAAAGAGCCCAAGAACATAAAACTGCTCACAACTCGTGAACCGGGGCTGTATGGATTTTTCAATAACCGACCGGGCCGCCCACTCCCATATACCTTCTCGGCCCAAGAGCCATCTCCGGAACGCCCTGAGGCCATATACTAAAAACAACTGACTGCCTGTCCAGAGACTCATCGGCACTATACGTAAGGCTGCAATATATCCTGTGATACCGCCTTATCACCGTTACATCGCTTCGCACGTTCGCACCGTAGTCAAAATCAAACTGCTGCGAAAAAACCACCGTATATCGCGGGTCAAGCACATAAGTGGCGGCAAAAGTAAATGCATTCGAACCCCTCTCCTCATCGCCGGCCACATCAATCTCAACCCGCCTCAAATACCTGCTGCCTACATAATAACTCAAATTCGGCCAAACCAAACGCGAAAAACCGATATTCAATTGCTGCACCACTCCGCTTTGCATATCAAAATACATATCACTCAGCACTGCCGCTGTATCGCTTAGGCGCCAGATATAGTCGGCGCCGAAGTAATCCCTCCTTGGGCCCCACATCTCAAATCTCTGCAGACTGCTGCTAAGGTCCCCATTGAAGATCTCAGGGGCCGAAAGCACGCGCAGCGGCACCATCGGAGAATTCCAGATAAATCTGTCTGGACCGGATGAACCTGCATCGCCTGAAGGGTCATCAACCCACGTAGCATCAATATCCAGCCGCATCCAGTCAACGGTCCGCTGCTGGCCAGCCGGGCCTCTCTTAGTCTGCAATCGCTGAGAAACAGCAACATTCAGCATATCACGCTGTTTGACCGCTGAATCATTCTCCTCATAAAAGACAGCGGTCACCTGTGGTTTTATGATATGCCGCAACTGGTCCAAATCCCAAAGCCGTGACTCCACATCACGATAAACTTTCCAATATTGCGTCCCGACACGCAGACCCGCTTCGCCAATCCAGGCCTTATCCTCACCAAATTCGCCCGTACCACTTCCGTCAACAAGCGTCCGCGTGAAACCGCTGCGGTCATCATAACCGAAGGTACCGGCCACAAACGGCATAATCTTAAACGGCGCCGCCCAAACCGGCATATCGACCTCGGTCCGGTGTGATACAAACGCAAACCGCTGCTCATCGATAGCTATGGCATGATCGTTGCCTATTCTCTGTCGCAATCGGCCGACCTCTGTATCGCTGTACAAAGTGAACCTGTCATCGAAAAGCGACTCGCCCGTCAAATGAAACTCACCCGACGGTAATTCTTCAAGCTCATCCTCAAAATCGTTTATCCGCCCCTTGGCGAGCAGAGAAACCGCCCAATTATCTTCCAAGCGCTTCAGATGAACATACGTTTCCTGTTCGCGCACATTAAATTCGCTGCGATAGTACGATTCAATAAAATTCTCATCGGATGCATAATCGACCCCGGCTGCGAGCTGCCAGTTGTACGGTAGAAAATGCCTGTGCTGCCAGTGGAACCGGCCGCGAAGCTCACGAGGCGGTTCAAGATCTTTCCGCTCCCTGCCAAGCCTGTCTTCACCTCTATCACTTATTATGTACCCCAAAAGCCTGCCGAAATAATCCTCACTCTCGTATTCAATCTCTGCGCCGGTGCCTATGCCCCGCTTGTCATAGTAGTCCAGACTAAAGGTACTTTCGGTCCCGGCCGGCTCGGTTAATCCCAGCAGCCTTGATAAATACCATTCTGTCTCGACCGATGTGCCCCACGTATTGTCGTTACCGACGTGTACGCCTTTGAGCGGAACATCAGGTCTTTGCAGATTACTGCGCATAAAAGGCCAGTGGAAAATCGTCTTATCACCCACCTTCAAACGCACATCCTGCATCTGGGCATCATAACTGCTGTCCGTAACCTGCTCCATCTGCGCATCGACCGTGGTCGTATCGGTAATAATAACACTCGAGGCGTCAAGTGAAACTTGAGGTAGATGGAATTCACTGGTTGTCAAAGTGATATTTTCAGCGGCAAATTTATTTTCCGCCAACCGCCGCAGTTTCGCAGCCCGGACATAAATTGGAATCCCCCGATCCACATCGAAATTCCTCATCACCGCATTTATCGCAAGTGCTCTTTTTCTTTCGAAATCGTAGTATATCTCATCGGCCCGAATTGTCCGCTGACCTTCAGTCATCACAACATCGCCGGACATATAAATTGCCCTCACGGCTCTCCCGGCCGGCATATCTTCCGCTGTAACTACGTCTGCGCTGGGCTGAAGTTCCTCGCTTGAATAGAATATAACCGTGTTATCAGCCAGTAATTCCAGCAGACCGCCCTTTTCGTCCTGCTTCTGCCACACATAGAATCTGCCGGTAACCGTTGCAACATCTGTCCCGTCCGGCGCCTTGGCAGACTCTATCTGAGGCGCAGCTTCGCCCACCGGCGCTATATTAACCGGATACCTAAAACGGGGCTCCTTCACCTCCGGCTCCGGCACAGTTGCTTCAGGCGGCTTCTCCTCTCTCTCAAATATCCTCTCGATAAAACCGGGCTTGCGCGGCTCTGCAACAACTTCCTCTTTTTCAGGAACCGCCTCTTCTGCAACCACTTCTTCAGCCGGCTTTTCCGGCGGTATTTCTTGCGGCGGCAACTCGGGCACGAGCGCCTCGGCTTCAACAAAAAACCTCGGCACAACAGGCTTAATCGATGCCTCAGCCCTTTTATAAAGCTCCAATCCGCGAGGGTCGTCCACTTGTCTTTTCTCGGCCGTTACGAAAACCTCGCCGCTGACGCCAAACCGAACGAACATCATCTGGCCATCTTCTAATATCTTCCCGCTCAAATCGGTCGTCCTGGCACTCTTGCCTTTCTTAATCGATACATTGCCCTCCAAGTACGCCCGCGCCATATAATCGACCTGAATGCGACCACGAAACTCAGTTGTCACACTGTCCAGCCATACGACCGCACTGTCGCTAAAAAACTGATTGGCCCCAATCGACATCAAAAAGCCATCCTGCAAAACAAGCATGTGCTCACCGGGATTCGGTTGATAGCTTATCAGTTGCCCCCCCCGCAGATGCAAATCCTGACCGACAAAGGCCCGGGCTTTCTGTTCCCCAATAGCCCATGAAACTGCCGCAGGCAGAAAAACCGATAAACCTAAAATAAACAGTTGTCTCTTTTGAATTCTCATACTGAGTTCCCATTTTGCCACCTGATGCAAAATGGGGCACTTCCGTTATCCTGCAAAATCCAGCCTTCCGTTGGCATTTGTCGCAGATTATAGCTGCTCATTTCCGCAAAGCCAGTAAAAACCGTCCTAATCTCGATTTGTCAAAATTGACACCTTGATTTATCTCAAGGTTTCCTGTAAAAACAGGTTTATCTGGACAGGATACAAAATACCCAATGCAGATTTATGGCTAAGAGCGAACTCTCAACATATCAAAAGGCGGTAATCTCGCGGTATTACGATAACCTCGATACGATAATGCTCGGCAAACTTGGCGAGCTGGTAACAGAGCTATACCTTGCGGATACAAGCGCGAAAAAAGAAAGACTCTGGCAAAGAGCGCAAAAAGCAATGAAAAAGCTAAAAGTCCCGCCCGCAATAATCGACCATATAATGGAAAAACAAAGCGTGGAAATACTGGCCAAAAACCTACAAGACTGGCTCAGTAAAGACAAGAAAAAGTGAGAAAACGCAGGCACATATGACCGAAGAATATCTCGCTTCACAAAAAGTATACTCAACAGAAAGTCTCGGTAAGTTAAGCATCGCCGATATGCTGGCCTACTTCGAGGAAAAAGGGGCGATGCGCGTCTCCGACCTGCATATCAAAATCGGAGCACCGCCTACTTACCGCATTGATGGCGAACTGGTAAAATTAAAAGGCCTGAATCTCACACCCGAAACAGCAAAACAGCTAATCTATCCGCTTCTCAGCGAACGAAATCTGCAGAAACTCATCAACCAATACAGCGTGGACTGCTCTTATCGGTATGGCTCTCTGCAGTTTCGAATAAACGTCTTCATGGACAACGACGGCATCTGCGCCGCAATCCGCGCACTGTCAATGGACGTCCCGAAAATCGAGAAAATCGGCTTTCCCAACGACATTTGGAAGGACATCGTCAATCGCAAGCACGGCCTGGTTCTCGTAACAGGCATCACCGGCGCCGGAAAATCTACAACCATCGCCTCTCTGATTGACAGAATCAGTGAAAAACACGCCTGTAGAATCATAACCGTTGAAGACCCCATCGAGTATATCTACCAGCAGAAATATTCCATAGTCTCGCAGCGAGAGGTCGGAAGAGATGTCAAATCCTTTGTCGACGGATTAAGAGCGATGCTCCGCGAAGACCCCGACATAATATTTGTCGGAGAGATGCGAGACCCCGAAACCATAGCCATGACACTTATGGCCGCCGAAACGGGGCACCTGGTGTTCTCCACGCTGCACACAAGAGATGCCACGGGTACAGTCGCGCGAGTACTCGACTACTTCCCGCCCGGAAGACAACACGAGGTACGAAATCAGCTCTCCCTCGGACTGGCCTACATCATCAGTCAAAAACTCATACCCAAAAAAGACGGCAAGGGCAGAATTGTCGCAATGGAAATAGTTAATAATACCCATTACGCATGCGCGAATCTGATACGCACCGGCAAGGTCGAGCAGCTATACTCACAACTACAGACGAAGACCAAAAACAAACCTGACGAGAAAATGATAACTTTGGAAAGCCACCTTGCCAGATTGGTAAAGGATGACAAGCTCGACCTGCTCGAAGCTCAGAAATGGGCCAATAATATCAGCAGCTTCACCGACGCCATGAAGCGGATTTAACGGCCTGATTATGACAATCCAGTTCTATTGCCCCAATTGTGATTCGCTGATAGCCTTTGACAGCAAGCACGCGGGCAAACGTGCCCGCTGCCTAACCTGCGGACAGGTTCTTATTATACCCTCCAAAGACCACGAAAAACCAAAAAAAATTGGACCTGAGCGTGAAAAGAGCGAACCCACACCCGGCTTCTACCGTGCCGTCTTCCTGGACAGCTGCAAGATATTCTTCGACCCTGAAAATGCAACTTCGCTGCTGTTCGTTATCGCAGCAGTATGTTTCAAATTCTTTCTCGGAAAGGCGATATGCTGCATGAACTACATCTCGTACGTTGTTGTCTGGGGCTGGCTGCTGGGATTCTACCTCAATATCATCTACGAGACCGCCTTCGAGATAGACAAACTGCCCGAGATTTTCCTCGGAACGAGCATCACTTTCCTGTGGTATATCATCAAACCCTTTCTTACCTTCTTTTTTACTATGTTCGCCGTCCAGCTCCCATTCGTAATCACCCTGATATTACTACAGGATAGAGGCATCACGTACGAAAATATGTGGCAGGCGCATACCGGCCTGCATTTACTCCTCCAGGCCTTGTTCATCTTCGGCCTGTTTCTGTTCCCAATGGCCGTTTTGACTACGGCCGTAGGAAACGACATCACTCTACTTAGGCCCGATTACATACTAGTGCCGGTGCTCAAAGCACCGCTGCCATATACAATCGTCGTGGCTTTACTTGTCGCTGCTTGTGTCGTCGAGATGCAGACCACCCAATATGATGGTTCGGCTCCCTTGATAACCGCCGCTAATTTGGCAATCAATCTGGCCATACAGGTAATTGCTATAATCGCTATGCGCTCAATCGGCCTGTTCTACAGACACTACTCCTGCCACCTCCCGTGGTAAACCTCGAAACCTCGAAATAACCCCCCATACACAGGAAAATTGATGTAATCCGACACTAATGTTCCGGCTCTCTGCTTTTCCTTTTCAACTCAGAAGCTCGAACAATCACATACGCCACAAGTGCGAAGACAAAGAACACAAGAAGCATCCACGCTGTACCTTGCAGCGTAGCTATTATAGTTCGATATACTTCAAGCACCCACCGCTCCGGGTTCAGCTCGATTATCTTGGAGCCCTCGTATCTCGGCTCGGTAATGTACTTCTCAAGTTCCCATATCCTTACGCCGCTTGATATCCCCGTCACATAGATTGCGAATTTAAGATACTTTGACCACGCCCTGCTTATCTCATCTGATATAATGCGAACAAGAATCTTGTCAATCGGCTTGGCAAAAACCAAAACCACAATAGATGAAACCACAAACGCAATTCCAAACGTTACAATCAAGAGCGTGATAAACATATCGTTCCCCTTTCCTCTGCCTCACTCCCCTCTGCCTTACGTTCTGTAGCTCTGAAACTACTCAAACCTGAAACCACAAGTATCTGCTGTAATAAACTCCGATTCTGTCCTCGGATACTTTCTACAACTTAAAGGACGCAACTGATAAATTTTACAATAACTGCTTCCATCAGGCCTATACCGCAGGAACGGACAGACATTCGGCAGCCTGCAACATCGGCCACAATTAACACACTCCCCCATTCTTCGCTCCGAAATAGGCAACACCGAACTAATTGTCCTTTTTGCTTTCGCAATCATAACATCTGCTGTCTCTCAGATAACAACCTTTGTCCAGCGGCCACAGCTTCAAAACCTAATGCTGGCCGACGGCTTAGAAATTATAACACCCGAAAATCCCATAACAACTCTTTTCCCGCTCATTTGAAGTTTAATTCTTAACAATCAACCGAAACTTTCGGACATGCGAGCGGTAGTGTCGGCTGTTCTGCCTCCAACTGCCTGAGAACTGCATCCACCCGGTTATCTCATCCTGCGACTGCTTCAGCCATTTAAGTGGTATCCGCGGGCAATAGGGGGATATATCAGCATTTTCCCAATTATCCTCTCTATGAACAAGTGTAAACGGCCCCCAAGGCTCCGGAGAATCGTACATCACCAGCTTACTGCCGCTGTTGCAGTCAAAATCGCGTTTTAAGCTCCACGTCAGCAGCAGATACCGCTTGATGGATTTCATGTAAACCATCTCAGGAAGGCTTATCTTCTTATGATTCGACAGAACAGGAACCGCCTTGGTCATATCGCTGCACCAGAAAGGACCGCCGGAGCCGTCAAACCCACAAACAAATTCCCATGCTTGCCTCTCAATAATGCGGCCCTTCGGCACCCTGCCGATTCTTAAATGCGAGCCGTTGTCCCATTGCTCGGCTGAAACCGCATAAACAAACCCATCTCTCGCTCCTTCGTTATTCTTGCCAAAATTAACAAAGGCAGGGCCACCAAAAATATATCCCGGAAACATAGGCTCCTTTATGCTGTTAATGTCCGGCGTCCACGTCAAACCGTGGTCTTTCGAGCATACGATAGTCGCATTTGTCCCGTGCTGGCTCTTTTTACCATACACAGGGGGCTTTTTACCTAACAGATTCTGAAACGCAAGATACAAAACACCGTCAACGCAAATCATCCCGCAAGGCTTGGGCCCATCCCCGCCGTTGCCGTAATAACCGTACATCTCATTGACCTTGCTGATTTTATAATTCGGCGGATAACCGGCGAACTTCTCGACATCAAGACCTACCGCCTTTTTGCCCCAGTGCGGGTCCCCCGAAGAGGCATAAATCTCACCGTCATCAGCCCACGTCATCGGGTATGTATCACCGCGTACCGCAGGTCCCGCCTTCTCGAACCAAATGGTATACACCGTACCAAGCTCACTCACCTCCTCACCGGCCGCAGGGTCCGGATAGGTAATCTGCTCACCGAGCCACTCAAGGCCTTTTATCACATCACTGCGCGATACCGGCGCAACCGCAGAACCAGCCGACTCCTTACTTTTAGTCTCTCCCAAGCCTGTCGAGAAACCAATCAATAAAACACCAGCACTGAGTATGGACATTCTTTTCACTTCGTTACTCCTTTAATCTCTAACGCTTTTTATAAAAACCATTCGTGCAAAATCCTTTCAAAACAAGACCTAAGACACTTTTAAGAACGCCCAGACTCTATAGATTTCACAATATTATAAACAACCATATTATAAGCAACCTCCATCTGGTATTTATCAGCCAACTTTATCACAGCCCCGTTTAAAGCATTAATTTCTGTTTTCTTGTGCGCAAGAATATCCTGCAGCGTCGATGATTTGTGCTCAGCCGTATCGGGCACCAGCTTACTATAGAAAACTTCGAGAAAATCTTCCGCCTTTTGCCAATGCGTCTGGTATCCTGCCGCCGCCATAACACCGAATACTTCCCTGACAATCCCGTTCATTATAGCCCGTGTAAATTCATTCTCCGCCAACGCTCCATACGGCATATCAAGAATCGCACCAAGAGGGTTCAGTGCACAATTGTACAGCATCTTCGCCCACAGGTCCCTGCCTACATCACTTGTCACCTCACAAGGTATGTCACCTTTGCTTATAAACTCGCATAACTTCTCAACACAGGCCGCATCACGACCGAATAAACTACCGATATGAATCGAGTCCGCATGTACCGTTATCTCAACTGCGTTTTTTTCGAGTCTGCGAAATCCCGTAATCACCCGTGCGTTGTAAACCTGTCCCTGCTCAAAAAAAGGCAGAAATACCTCCGCGTTGCCCCACCCATTTTGGAACAATACTATCTTAGTCTCTTCGCCGAACAGTTGCCTGTGTCCGGACAGCTCTCTCGCCGCCACGGAAGTATCAAATGATTTGACACAGACTAGTATATAGTCGTAGCTCCTGCCTTGGATATCTTCCAACGAGCAGCAACTTCCAAACTTCTTCGCCTCCGCGCGATAGTCGCCGAAAATACCTGTGCGCGCCAAGCCACCGTCGTGCAAAGCACGCACCGTAGCCTCTCTGCCGATAATATCAACCTCCGCGTCGGCTTTTATCAGGCAGCTCGCGATACCAAGGCCAACTGAACCACCTCCATATACTAACACTCTCATAACGGCGACTATTATAATCCCACTTCCGAAATCTGAAATGCAAAAAACCTAAAACCGACAGCCCGTGTACAAACAATAACGCCCCTCAGTAAATGAACATACGACAACGACACCGCGCATGAAAAAAGCCAGATTCCGGGGAATTCGGGAATCTGGCTTCGGAGGAGGGTGATGAATGCGCCATTGCCCTAAGATTCAAGGCAATGGTTTACTTCGGACTCTCCCTTCGCTGGCCCTGTCCTTCTGAACCTCGCCTCAGCACGCTCGAACTCTGTGCCGGGCGATTCACCTTCAGTTCAGAAATTAACCGCTCAGCTAATTCAGCAACAGTCTCATCTTTTTCCAAAACCTTGCCCATCTTTCACGCTACCTAACGTCAAACGATTTCGCGGCCCGATACATTTATTCGGCACGTCCAGCAAAACCTAATGTTCAAACCGCCTGACCATAATCATCCAATGCCCTCTGTTTGTCAATCGGGGCCAGACCTGTTTTTTCTATAGGGGAAAACCCTATACCCCCATCAAACAACCTTAAACCCCAAAAAAACCAAAAACAAATTGACGGCCCGCAGCAGGAAATGTCCTGGTCGTCGCCGGCCACTGTTTCTTTCCGGGACTTACCGAAGATTGGCAGCACAAAAACGGATGCATCCGCATAAATTACGCTCAGGACCAGAAAACCGTCACTGCGGGCCTTAAAATCATCGGCGACGAGATAAAAAAAGCCTACAAAACCACCTAAACCAGTCTCCCGCCGACCGAAGTGAGCTTCTTAGTTCCGCAATTCTATTGCGATGCTGGGGGCCCTTGACTGCCGATGCGGCCAACCAACAGCAGTAACAGGCACGCCCCCGTGATTATCCCTATGATGCTCATCAGCTTGACCAAGGCCTGCCTCACTGCCTCGTTTTCAAAGATGTCCAGCACGTACAATGATGCAATTACCGCTAGCGCAACAATCGCAATCATTAAGGCCGTCTTGACGATCGCCAAAAATCCCTTTGACATAATCTCCTTACTCCTTTCCAAAGCTAAACCTCCGGCTCAGCCCTTCTTCAGCAACAAATCATACTCGGTTTCAAACCGCAGCTTGTGCTTTACTTCCTCCTGTGCCAAACCCAAAAGCACTTCCCGCGTCTGCTCATCTTTGACTTGCGCTACCATAGCCACATAAGTCCTGAAAGCCGCATCCTCCTTTTCTATCCCCAGCATAAGTACATCCTTGTAATCCATATCCAGCGCTGCATCAGTATCCGATATAATATACTCATGCTCCGGCAGAGTAACTCCTTCACCTTCCTCCAATACCTTGCCTGTCTTCATAAATTCCAGTTCCAGCTTGGCCTTGTGTTCCAGTTCCTCCTCCGCTAACTCCTCAAAGACCTTACGAATCTCTGCACTGGCCACACGCTCCGCCAGAGCCAGATAAAACCGGTTCGCCTCCACCTCCCTCGCTATCGCAAATGCCAAAATGTCCTCATCAGGTTTTACTCTGCCCATCGCGGACCTCTTGTCTCAAATCACCAGTCTTCCGTCTTTAACAAATTATACCCCTTTTAGACAAGACCGCCACAAAATTACCCAGATTTGCCCTATTATTACCTCGCGCTTTTCTACTTTTTACTCTTTACAACACTTCACGCAGCATCCGCTCCAGCAGCTCCATTGGCAGACCCATCACATTAGTCAAACTGCCATCGATTTTCTCAATAAACTCGTCACCTTCTTCTTGTATGGCGTAAGCACCCGCCTTGTCCTGCCATGAACCGCTCATGATATGCTCGGCCATCTGCTCCTCACTCATTTTCTTCGGATAAATGGTCGTCGTATCACTCTCCACCAATTCGACACCATCTTCTAATCTGACAATCGCAACAGCCGTCACAACTTTGTGAGGCCTACTGAATAACTTCCTTGTAATCTCCTCGGCCTCTTTCGCATCTGCAGGTTTGCCGATTATTTCCTCGTCAAAATCCACCACGGTATCCGCCGCAATGACCAAACGACCCGGAAAATCACCGGCCACACTTCTCGCCTTCGCCAATGCCAGCCGCTTAGCGTAATCACATGGCCCAATACGCTCAGCCCCAAAAGCCGATTCGTCGATATCAGGAACCACAACCATAAACTCATAGCCGGCTTCGGTCAACAAATCTTTCCGCCGGGGCGAAACCGAAGCCAAAATGATGGAAACTGTAAGCTCATCAGCCATAACTGTCTATTTCAGCCGTACGTGATATACTATCTTCCTGCAGAACGCCAGATACTCTTCTTCTATCTTGTCAAAATCATCGCCGATGTACCGTTCAAATAACTCCAACCCAACAGCCCGATTCCACCGGACTGTAAGCGGGATGTTTCGATCCGCTGCGATTCTCCTGTTCTGCTCACTGAGCGGCCAATTACCGCTCAGACCATCCAGCAGCAGCCGTTGATAACGCCACAGCCGCTTGCCGTAATCTTCCTCCCGCAGAAAACGAACCAGCGCATATGCTTGACTATAAAAAGCCACTACCGCCTCTTCTTTCTCTGTGGTCAGCACCTCTCCCGGGTTCACAGCTATCAATTCTTTCAGCGGCATGACCTCGTCTTTCAGCAGCGTCTTCTTCAAGCCGCCCAATCGATACATATTCTTGCCAGGTTCAAAATAGAAAAAGCCTCCGCTTTCTCTACTGACCTCAAAGAGCATTGCGATACCTTCGTCAAGCCAGCTCGGCAGGCGAAATTGAAAAAGCCTTTTGTTAAACTGGTGCCAACCCTCGTGTCCGAGAGCAGAGAAAGTCCGCTCTCTGCCGATATTGTACGCCACGCACGCACCGTTTAGATAATATGCACCTGCCTTTATTTTACGGAACATCGACGCCTGCCGGCCCGCAAAGGTCTTCGTAAAATCCTCCCATTGTTTACGCTCGGCAAAAAGATAAACAGGGAACTTGGCTGTTGTCTCGATAGGCTCAGGCAATTGGCCGTTATAGCCGCGATACGCCGACTCCAAAAACCCGGGGACCTCTGATAGCATCAGTGGCTCTAAAAGCGTTGTAAAAATCTCATAGTGAGCGGTGGACAGCTTGAGCCCCGGCCCATACTCGTTCTGCCATACCTCCACGGATTTCAAGGCAGGTAGATTCCGTCCCCGCAGGTAGCCAATCATCCCTTCAGGCGTATCAATCCGCTGCACTTTACCTTCCATCGTCCCAACAGAGCCGGGTTCAGAACAACCAGCCAAGCAGACGACCGCAAGCGCCCAAACTAACGCCCAATTCCTTGCCACAATTGTTTCTCTCCCGCTCAGATTTCCTTGAATTCCGAACCTAATACCTCGGCGGTAAATAAATAAACCTCAGTAGACGGGTCTTTCCACGCATCAGCCGGCAGGCCTGCTTTGTGTGCACAGCAGTATGAAAGGAACTCCTCCTTGCTCCAGCCGGTTTCGGTGGCAACCTGAGGCAAAAAACACCCCGATGCACAGCCTTTCTTTATATAAATGCCGTCAACTCCAAGACGAAGGCTCAATGGCTCATCGGTCCGCTTCAACGGCGACAGAACCGATATCTCGATATCCAACTCATCCAGCTCATCGGCCGTTATCCGGTCGGCAAAAAAACGAGGGTCGCCGGTAGCCGAGGCCTTCGCCATCTCAACAACCAGCTCAACAAGAGGTTTATCGGAAGTGAATTGACCGATACAACCTCGCAACCGGCCCTGGTTTTTCAACGTTACAAAACAGCCGCAGTGAGCATTCAGTTCAGAGTCATCAGATCCAGCCCTCGGAACAGCCCCGCTCGTGATGACCGCTTCAACCGTATCGCGGGCAATCTTCAGAAGTGTTTGTTTTTGAGTGTCGTTCATTTCTCAGCCGGCAAATATATGTCCCAGCCACTTTATCAGATATGCCACAATAGCCAGTAATATGATAACGACAACCGTGGCAAGATTAAAGTATTTTTCTATCAGGGTCCGCGCACGCTCACCAAGAAAATAAAACAATAATCCCTCCGAGCCAAACCTCATCGTCCGAAATACCACACTTATTACTATAAATTTCACCAGTGAGACCTCCGCCATCCCGCCGACCCAGCTGAAAATCATATAAGGCACCGGCGTAAGCGCCGAAATAGCAATCGCCCAAAAATCATACCTCTGGTAAAGCTCAAGTGCAAACTGTGCCTTCGAGCCAAGACCAACGGTGTTAAATAAACCAACCACCCTATCAGGCCCTATCGCCAAACCAAGAGAAAAGGCAATTGTACCCCCCAGAACAGAAAAGAACGCGCATGTCAGGCCGTATCTTATCGAGCGCCTCGGCCTGCCCAAACAAAGCCCAATAACCATAACATCCGCAGGAATCGGAACGCAAATCGGCTCGGTCAAAGCAAGCACAATAAGCGCCGGCACGCCGAATCGTGTATCAGCCCAGTGAACTACCCAGTTGTACAGCCGCCTGTGCAACCGCCACCATGCAACAGTATCACTCTGCTGCGGCTCCCTGACAATATCATCCATTCCGTCACCAAACATAATTTTTGTACTAAAAATAAGGCCACCTTGTTACAATGTCAACGAGCAAATTTCGCACTATGAATTGAGCCACGAGATAACAGCTGCAAGTCACGAACTATGGTTGGCAAAGAGCAAATCACAACCCTCAGCGACGGATTGCGGGTACTGGCGCCGGCCAAGGTAAACCTGAGCCTGCTCATAGCCGGTAAGCGGCCTGATGGCTTCCACGAAATAGAAACCATAATGGCCAAGGTTAACCTCTTCGACGAAATTCTCATCCAGCCAGGCGAAAAGCCCGACATCGAACTTCTCTGCAAAGGCCCATACTGGGCACCCCAGGGAAAGCAAAATCTCGCCTACAAAGCATCTGAAATGCTTCTGGAAAACTCCCGCTCACAGGCCAATATCAAAATCACAGTGAAAAAGAATATTCCGGCCGGCTCCGGACTTGGCTCAGCAAGCAGTGATGCAGCCGCAACTCTCATAGCTCTTAACAAATATTTGGATTTAAAACTTTCCAACCACCGGCTCGCCAAACTCGCACCAAAACTCGGCAGCGATGTCGCTTTCTTCCTGGGTGGTCCGCTGGCGTTCTGTACCGGAAAAGGCGAAAAAATAAAAAAATTAAAAGAAAATTTTAACTTTTCCGCACTGCTCATACTCCCTGATGTAAGTGTCTCTACCAAAAAGGTTTACGCAAATTATAAGCATAACCCAGCCATCTACCAAAAGCTCAGCACACAGATAAACTCGCATCTTGTGAAAAACAGGATTGATTTGGTGTCAAGAATGTGCGCAAATATGCTCGAAACAAGCTGTTTTAGTCTATATAAAGAACTTTTTGATTTGAAAGCTAAAGTTGAATCGTTAGGTATCGCTCCTTTGTGCCTGAGTGGTAGCGGGTCGGCTATGTTTTGCATTATTGAGAGTTTTGACGAGAAAAAAGTCAGAAAAAACAGACACAAACTCCGGGAAAAGACCGGTTGCAAAAGCGTTATCGTGAGCAACAACAGATGGTGAACTTTTAAGAGAGGCAAAGAAAATGGAAATCACTGAAGTTAGGGTCAAGTTAGTAGACAACAAGGATGACAGGTTAAAGGCTTTTTGCTCGGTGACGATGGACAACGAGTTTGTGGTCCGCGACATCAAAATCGTCGAAGGGGCGGGCGGTTTCTTCGTCGCCATGCCCTCGAGAAAAATGAGCGACCACTGCGAAAAATGCGGCGGCAAAAACCACCTCAGAGCCAAGTTCTGCAATAACTGCGGAACATCGCTGCCAGAAAACCGGGCAAGGAAAAACGGCAAGGGCAGAATGAAGCTACATGCCGATATAGCCCATCCAATCAATTCAGAGTGCAGGCGAAAAATTCAGGAAAAAGTTACAGCCGCCTTCAAGCAAGAGGTGGAAAAATCAAAGGAGCCCGGCTATAAACCGGTTGAGATGGATACGCTGGACGAGGATATCCCTGAAGTAATCTCCTAGTTAGAAAGAAATGCACAAGTCGCTTTTGGCCTTGTGTACTTTATTATTCTCAAACCACTTACGTGGTAAGGTCCTCAAGAACTCTATCAAGAGCGACATTCAAGCGCTCATTCAGATTGTATTCACCCTTGTTTATCTGCTGGCGGACGTCCAGAACTTTTTCCTTGCGAACCTCCGGCAGGCAAGCTATCTTTTTTAACACTTGGCCAATGGGCGTAGTATTGATGTTCTCCAGTATTTGCTCCATAAGCAAATCGTCCTCTCCGACCAGTTCCTCTCCGAAAAAATCTGATTGTCGATCTCGGTCTTCAAAACGCCCCTCAATATCGGATTTTGACATTTAAACTACCTTGCCTGATGAACTCCAAGCGAAAATGTCCATATCTCCGCCAAGAAGGCTATAACACTATATCTTGTATGCCCCCTAAATCCTTTCGAGGCACGAAACAGCCTTTACAGTATTGCTATCGACACAAGCAGAGCGAAAACTTTAGAAAAGTTTATCTTGGGTTTAACTGCCACAAAAACAAAAAGTTACATCAATTCATTGTCAAAATACCCCCTGTCAATACCAAAAACAAGCTTCCAAGAAAGCCTATTTTCACACCAAAACCCACTTCAAAAGTTTGTCTGGGAAAGATAGGCAATACACAACATATAGTGATAGAAAAAAAATTGGGATGCTAAAGCCGAAGCGATTAAACTCTCCCAGCTACCAAATGCCCCCCGTTCTTTCAGTAGTAATATTTGAAATCCAAATCCACATCCCAGGCATCACGCAGGCCCTTCTTCTTGGTCAGCTTGACCTTCGTACACTGCAAATTCGCCCAACGAAGTTGAATCGTCGAAAGAAACTTCGCAAATTTTGTGATGTCAACCTGCTTTAGAGTCACCTTGGCATTCTGGCTCCTCTGTCCGCCTGAAGTTATGATTACTCCCGAACTGAGTTTGTAATTGGTCGATTGTATTTTGCATAAACTGGCTGTTTTCTCAACGGCGAATGCGTAATCAAATTCAGCACTTGCTATCTTCGCATCGGCAAACTCCAGTCGCTCGGGATCAAGGACCAGAATCTCTGATATTATTTTCTGGGCCTTGCTGTACTGTGCCCTCTCGGCCTGCCATTTGTGTTCTGCAGCCGGCAAATATATACCCCACATAAATAATGACCACAGAGAAACTATAACCGGAATGAGCACATAATATAAAGTTGGATTTCTATATAAGTCCTTCATGCAACTTGTCCCTGGTTATTTCTTGGGCGCGACCGTTATACTGAAATTGTCACGTCCGCCCTTTGCATCGAGCCGCTGTGTCAGAACATCCAGCCTGCTTTGCTCCATTGTTTCGAACAACTTTAGCGTGTTTTTCCGGCTCGATGTGTCCCCTCTAACAATGATAGTCTTCGCCGTTATACTAATCGATTCTACAGTTAAATTCGTCCGCGCTGCACACTTGTTAAACGCATCCAGTACTAGAGTCAGCTTGGCCGATATCGATTCCTCCCCGGTAACGCTCAACTGCCCGCTCTTGACATCCTGGATGCGCCTGAATTCACTCGCAAGCTTCCTAACAGGATCGGTCTTCGGCGGTGGCTTTTTGCCGAACATAACTGCCGAGTACTCTTGCTCAAACTTATTACGCAATTGGCTGCGGTAATTGTTCTTCTGCCACAACTGCAATTGAAAATACAGCCCCAGAGCAAGCATAAGGACAGCCGCACATACGCCAAGAAACTTAATTGCCTTTTGAAGCCGAACCTTTTTACCCTGATATGGCATAAAATCGTCGCGGAAATTCACACCATGGACCTTCTCCGAACAGGATAAAGCCGCTCCATAGGCAATCGCAAAATCCACTGGCCCGGCACAACCTACCAATGCTTCCGGAACCGTGGCGGCAGCAGCCACCAAATCCACAGAACCAACTTCGATGCTGAGTTCGTCGCTCAGTTGTTGATGGTCTACAGAGCCGGTGGAATCAAAAACTCTAACACAATTTATCGGCTCGTCGGTCCCGGCCAAAACAGCGGTTACCTGCACTTCCCTTGCGAGCAATTCTTCTCTGCCCTGGCTTGGGCTAAGCAGAAATGTACGCACAGCCGGTGTCTCTTGAGACTTCGCAAAGGTGATAAAATAGCCGCTCGAGTCGGAAAGTACACACAACAGAGCATGCGAATCCTCTGGCAAAGGTATACTCTGTAAAACAAATCTCGACAAACAATTGACGTCCGGCTCTACGGTTACCGGGTCGATATTATTACTCTGCAAAGCAATAAGAACATCCGACAGCATCTTCCGTCGCGCAGTAAAGACGGTCAGTGCCGAACCACTCTGGCCGCTTGAGGTCGCTTTGAAAGCTATCGCAAGGTCCGTTATGTCCATAGCAAGAGCTTCCTCGGCATCGAACCTCACGGTAGCAGCAATCTGTTTCGGGTCGGCAAATTCGCTATGTACATTATGCTGCATGAACATTGCACAATCCAAAGCTAACGCAACCTCACAACCCTCGTACATCGGCAGTCTCTCTGCACAACCTTCTGCAATAAGACGCGCCAGTTCCTGAAGCTTTTGTTCCTCTTGTTCTTCAACGGTAACAGTAAAGCATCCCAGGACACTTCTGCTCCCACCTTCCAAGCCCAGGCAAACCACAGTCGCACTATCCTTGTTTAGATAAATTCCTAAGTAGCCACGACCCTTCACTTCAGGTAAACTCCTAAAAAGCCTTCCTCTCAACCGGAGAGTACAGCAATTTTTCCCATCTTTTTGCCTTCTTTAGTTATCGCTATAACAGCGGACGCCCTTGCCACGCCACTTACCGCCGTCACCCTAATCGTAAAAAAATTACTAGTTGCTGTGATATATTTTTGACACTTTTCAATTGAATCAGAATACCTGAGCAGCGACTTTCGTAACTCCTCCACATCATCAAAAGGCTTTATTCGTCTTCGCTGTATGACTTCCTCGGCGATTGTGTCAGCGTCGCCGCCGAAAGTAAAAGCCGCTTCCAATACGTGTCGAGGCGCTGTATTTACATTTACCTTTCGCGATGCCCACATCCCCATATATCTCAGTGCCGATTCCTTCCTGCTCTCGCTCTCTATTGTCGGTCTGCCGAGGGTATCCGTATCAATCAGCCCACTGTGAAAAAGCTTTGCAAAATCCGCAACGTGTACAGACGCGGGTATGGTCTTTCTGACCGTCCGTCTTTGGGAAACGCTTCGCCTTCCCCGTCTGGTTCTCCTCCTCGATTTTGTCTTCGTTGCCCTTCTTTCAACTATCTTTATCGGCTTAAACTCGAGTTTGAACGGCTTTATTTCACTTATTTCCTCCAACTGTTCTTTCAATGAGTCAATCTGCTCACTTTCGACATTCATCCACTCACAGAAAGTCTCCAGCCCCGCCTCGGCCTCCCTCGCCACCTCCGCATCGGCAAGCATCGCCCAGCCGATAGGATATTTTGCATTTTCGTCTTCAATTTCAATCCGAACCGTAGTAGAACCGATCTGAAACTCAACCGGCTCGGTCACAAACGGCCAGGCCGGACCGTAAGGCCCCCGTACCATCATAAAATTAATGTCATTAAGGTCGGCAACGCCACCGACTTCGTTGAAATCATTAACGTTATTAATGTCGTTAACACCGTTGATGTCATCAACATCATTTGCCTCAAAAAGATTCTTGACATCATTAACATCGTTGATGTCGCTAAGACCCTTGTTCATATCGCTTACGCCCAGCTGCATCTTGGCAGCCCACTCGGCCAAATATTCCCTGTATTCCTCCTCGCTCTTCCAAAATAAATCCGAGAAATCCGGCTCATTTGGACGGGAAATCAACCGAGGGCTGTTCATATCCTGCAACACGGCAAGCGCATATTTTATCGCCGAGTCACAACCGTAACGGGCAGCCTGATAATCTATAATATAATGGTCACGGTGACGCTGTGCCGCAAGACGACTACTCAATGTGTAACCCACTGTCGAAAGCACAACCAACAGCACCAATGTCACCATCAACACGATGCCCCGGTGGCTGCCGACCCCACAGTTCTTCCGACCTATTCTATTCATTACTGTCCTTCAGACCCTTGCTTAAACTCCCTATATCGCTTTTCTCGTCCTCAGGCTCGTCTTCGCCCTCTGTACTTTCATCTTTCTTCACAAATTTGAAATTGATTTTCCTGGTCCTGTCAATGGCTATGGTTCGCGTGATTTTCTCCTCTTCCGGTACATCCAAAGGGCCCATCACTGTCTTGAATGGCTCCCCAAAAGAAATCGTTACCACGATGCCGGGAGGCAGCGAAGGGTCCGTCCAGCTATCTGCAAAGTCTTCGCCCTTGGGAACCTGCACATTAAAAAAAGTAAGGCCGCTACAAATTGGCACAAATGAATAATCTTTTTCCCAGCTTGCTCTCGCTTCATCCAGCAGCTTGTCTTCCACCCCCACCCCGTTGTGACTGCGGTACAAGATAAGGCTGTCGGTGTCAAAATCATAATTAGCCTGCCAAACAATTTCTTCAAATGTCTGCTTTTTGTCCTTGCTGTCGTAGATGGTTCTTAGAATTGTCAGCCGAGCGGATGGATAAAGATTAATAAGTTTATTCTCGACGGTAATTTTTGTGTCAGCTGCCTTTATATCAGAGATAGGCGCAATTATCCCGTCAAGGTCTTCGGCAATTCGCTGCAGAACCTCAAACGGCCACCTCGAGTCATCAAGTTTGCGCCTGATTGCAGCCGCCGAACTCTCGGCCCGGCTGTAGATGCCCAGTACCGCAACCAAAATCATCGCACCTATGGTCAGAGCAGCAAGGACCTCTGCCAGCGAAAAACCCTTATCGTCGTTGCACAATTTGTTCAAAACACTCTTCATGCTAATCAAAAAGCATTTGTCATTCCATGCATTCATTTACATAACTAATCAGCTCATCCAAGGTCGGCCTGCCTGGTGTGCCCGCCTCCATATGGCACAGCACGCTCTCACAGAAAGCTAAATCATAACAATCAACCTCCGAGTCCGGCGTAGGTGGCCCATTCGGCTCCGGCGTAGGCGGTGTAGGTGGTTCATTTGGATCCAAAGGTGCGTTCGGCTCGGACGGACCTTCCTGTCCATCCCTGATCATTTGAATTAACTGAGCCTTCGACACCTCTGTCAACCAGTGCGCCAGCTCAATCGTCTGCTCATCACCTTCTGTGTCGGTATACTGAGCCGAGCAAATCGCCTGAAACCATATTCGCGAGGTCAATGACTCATAAAACGTCTCGACCGTCGTTTGCCATTGAATCTCGGGGTACTTCTCACTCTCTCCGTAATCAGACGTTTCCGCCACCGACTCCGATGACAGAAGCTTCTCCATATTCTCACGTGCAACCTCAAAGGCACGCATCCGCAGCTCCGAATCCGCCGCCCCTGCCAGACAGCGATTTATAACAACCAGCACACTCGAACAGACAAGCCCAAGTATAATCAAAGCCGTTACAGCCTCCACCAGGCTAAAGGCCTTGCGCTGCGGCAAAGCTAAAAACAATATTTTTTTAGAACAGCACTTCATCTTTTGTCTTCGGCGCCAAAAGTTCAACATCACCGTCTTCCAATGTAACAATCCTGCTTATTCGGTTAACTACTACCGAATATGGTCTTTCGTCTTCGTCGAGCAGGACGATTTTACCGCCGTACTGCCAGCCCGAATGTCCCGCCACAAAATGTACCCTAAATATGTCCTCATCCGTTCCGGTCCAGTCATCAAACTGGACATACGAAATCCTGCACTTGTCACCTAACTCATTCGTCAGGATAATCTCCTCTTCCTCCGGAGTCCCGTACAACTCCGGCGAAGTAATCTCACGAAGCGTATAGCTCTGCTCTGCAATATTAATTATAACACCATATCTCCTGTCGCTCTCGGCAGCAGCACTGACAGCGGACTGCATCGCAGAGACAAACTCGTGGGCCTGCGCCCTGAACGTGCTCCTCGTGAGCAGACCCGAAAGATTCATCATCGCCAAAAGCACAAACAGCGAAACCAACAAAACCACCACTATCAGCTCGGTCAGCGTAAAACCTCGGATGCGCCAGTGCGTGGACGAGTAAAAAACCGAATGAGTCAACCCATTGGCACATTTACGCATCTTCGCATTCACGCAGTTACGCATATAAAACTCAGAATGCGTCAGTGCTGTACAGGTCGGCATCATAACCCTCACCGCCCTCTTCGCCGTCGGCGCTATAACTCTTAATCACAAATGGCTTGCCGCTCTCAGGAAATTGCTCATAGACAAAATCATTGCCCCAGGCATCTTTCGGTATCTCCGTAGTCTCCAGATAACCATCAGGCTCATAACCTATAACATCGCTTGGCTGCTCAATGAGTGCCATAAGACCCTCTTCCTCAGTCGGAAACCGGCCCGTGTCCAGCTTAAACTGATTTACCTGCGCATGAAGACTCTTCAGGTTCGCCTTGGTCGTCGTGACCCGGGCCTTGTCTATCTGCGACGCCACCTTCGTAACCACCAGCGTTGCAAGCAAACCGATGATAATCAGCATCGCCATAAGCTCCACCATTGTAAAACCGCTTCTGAATTTTCTCCTTTTTCTCTTTTGCATCTGCCTTTCACCTCGCAAAAATAATGGCCTAAAAGTTACCCGCTGAAATTTCCAAAATCGGCAGCATCGTCGCCAAAGCAATTACGCCGATTACTACCGCCATAATTATTATAATAAGTGGCTCCACCGCCGCACCTAACCGCTCAATCACTACATCAGTCGAGGCCTCAAGACTTTCACTGATATTTTTAAGCATCTTCTCCAGCTCCCCGCTCTTCTCTCCAACAGCCACCATATGAGCAATGGCAGGGTCGATCACACCACTGTCCCGTAGTGGTGTTGCGATATCAGCACCTGCAAGAATCCTTTCACGCGCCTGATTAATCGCTCTTTTCATAAGGCTGTTGCCGGTGACCTCGGACACAACTCGAAGCGATTCAGCCATCGCAAGGCCGGAACTAAGAAGCGTCGAAAGAGTAGAGGTAAAACGTGAAACAACCCGCTGTTTTATAAGAGGACCGAACAGAGGAAGTGACAATATAAACTTGTCACGTAAATATGAACCCCGCTCCGTCCTTAGAAAACGCCTAAGACCAAAGACAATCCCAAAAACTGCCCCAAGCACTACAACCACCCACCAGCTCGTCAGCACGTAGCTGATATTCATCAACTGCTGGGTAATCCACGGCAGTTCCTGACCCGCCCGCTCAATCTGAAGCGCTATCTTCGGTATCACAAAAGTCGTTAAGAATATAGTCGCCCCTGTACAAGCCAAAATTAGAACACAAGGGTATATCATCGCCGTTATAATCTTCGACTCTACCCGCTGACGTTTCTCCATAAAACCCGCAATCGTCGAAAAGCTCCCGCCTAAAGAGCCCGTAACCTCACCCACACGCACCATACTCACATATATAACATCAAAATAATCACTGTGGTCACTCAAAGCATCCGTAAAAGACTCACCCGTTACAACCCGGTCACGAATATCCGTAAGAGCACTCTTGAATCTCATATCCGACACTTGCAAAGTAAGCACCGAAAGCGCCTCAGTGAGTTTAATCCCCGAGTTAAGCAGCGTAGCCATCTGTTTGGTAAAATCTATGATTTGTGTCTTGCTGCTTCTTGCAAAAATCGAAAGTAATGCCGCCTTGCCTTCTGCGCCGGAACCGACTTCCGCAATGGCGGTAGGATGGATACTCCGGCCCCTCAACTGCTTTCGCGCAGCATAGGGGCTTTCAGCACTTATCATACCCTTGACCCTCTTGCCGTCCGCTGCTATCGCTGTATAATTGAATCTCGGCATAAACTCCTGACCTTACATCACATCCGCCTGCGTAACCCTCAATACTTCCGCAATAGTGGTTACACCCGCAAGCACCTTCCGCGTACCGTCCATTCGAAGCGTCTGAAGGCCCGCATTAAGGGCGGACTTTTTTACAACTCCCGCACTTTCCCTTTTGTATATCAGGTCCTGGACTTCTTCATCAATAAGCATCAATTCATAGACCCCGGTTCGGCCGCGGTAACCTGTCTGAAAACATCTGTCACAGCCTGCACCAACAAAAAAACGCCCACCACCTTCACCAAGACCGCTCAATCCGGCATCCGAACTGTCAAGACCAAGTTCCCTTAATTCCCGAGCCGTAGGTTCATATGCCTGTCTGCAATCCGGGCAGACCTTTCGCACCAGTCTTTGAGCCATTATAGCAATCAATGACGAACTTGCCAGGTATGGTTCGACGCCCAGGTCCAAAAGCCGGCTCACCGCACCCGCAGAGTCGTTTGTGTGCAGTGTGCTGAAAACCAAATGTCCTGTCAGTGAAGATTGTATCGCCATCCGCGCCGTCTCAATATCTCGAACTTCACCAACCATTATAACATCCGGGTCCTGACGCAATACGTGGCGCAGTGACGTCGCGAAAGTCATACCTTTTTTGCTCGCAACCTGAATCTGACTGATTCCTTCAATTTGATATTCGATGGGGTCCTCTATCGTTATAACATTCTTCTCCGCTGAATTAATCCTGTTCAGACACGCGTAAAGAGTGGTACTTTTTCCGCTGCCGGTCGGACCCGTCACAAAAATCACCCCATGCGAGCGGTTCAGCAATGAATCGAACCTGTTTAAATCACCCTCCCAAAGACCAAGTTCATCCAACGCGAAAAGACCTGTGCTCTTATCCAGAATTCGCAGCACGCTGCGCTCACCGTAGCTGGTCGGAACGGTGCTGATACGCAGATCAACTTAGCGATGGCCCAGTCGAACGCTGCACCTGCCGTCCTGCGGCAGCCGACGCTCCGCAATGTCCATACCCGCCATAACCTTGATACGTGAAATAATCAAAGGCACAACATTTCGGTTCAAGCTCAGAACGTCATATAAAATACCATCAATGCGGTAGCGAATCTGAATCTTTGCCTCGTAAGGGTGAACGTGAATATCACTGGCCCTCAATTGTAAGGCACGAAAAAGGATATCATTGACCAGTCTAATGAGCGGCGGACGATTCACCACGTCAAGCAAATCATCCGACGTGGTCACCTCGTCAACTAATTGGTCGAGATTTTGAGAATCCAGTTCCTCTGCTACCTCCTCGATAACAGTACTCCTCTGTTCATACGCAACATCTATTACAGCCGTAATAGTGGTGCGGGTCGATATCGCCGGCTTGACCGGCATCCCCGTCATCTTCGAGACATTATCCAGTGCATTCGAATCCAAAGGCTTCGACAAAACCACCGTAAGCTCACCGTCATCGTCGTCGGTTTTTATCCCGATAAGATAATGGTGCTGGGCGTAGGCAGCCGGAACTGCTTCCACGAACTCCGCGGGCACAGCCTTCACAGGTATCTCATCCAGAAACTCACGCCCAAGGGCAGCCGCAAATAGCCTTAAAACCGACTCCTCAGTAAAGTACGGACAGCGAAGAAGTGCCTCATCAAGCCGGTCGCCCTCTTGATTATTCTCCAGAAATTCCGCCAATTGCTCCGCGTCAACCAGACCGGTACGCTTGGCAGTTTGTACCAATAAATCTTTCATAGACCTTATTTTATACGAAAAATTAATGCCGATGGCCAAAAAAACCCAAAACCAAAACCCATGATCCTACATTTCGGCTTTTAACCGCGGATTCCAGGCCTTGACCTATTCCTCCTCCAGAACATGCAGCGGATCCATCGGCTTGGGTTTTAGGCCCGGCCAATCCTCATAACTCTGGAATTTTTCTTCAAATTTCTCAAACGCAACTCTGTTCCGTTGTGATATTCTCTCCAACTCCGGCAGGCCGACGAAAGCTTCATCTGGCCTGAGGATATTGGCTTTAACAAATATATAAAGCTTAGAGTCGCGAGCACTGTTAGCGGTACTTCTGAAAAGGCCCCCAACAATGGGGATATCTCCCAGAATGGGTACTTTTGTGCCGCCTTTTACCTGGTTTAGCTTAATCAGCCCGCCCAGAATTATCGTCCGACCATCAGGAACAGTGACCACCGTATTGATGTTGCTTGCGACAGTATCCGGAGGAGAACCCGTCGCGGGAGTTTCGCCAAAATCAGTCCTGTCTAATTCCACTTCCAACAAGAGCAAATCCCCTTCGCTGATATTCGGCGTTATCGTAAGGGTAATGCCAGCCGTGTGGGCTTGGAATGAGGTACTTATTTGCGGGCTACCTTGGTCTGGCACGATAACAGACTCTATTTTAACATTGGTTGTGTCGGTAGTTTTAATTGTGCCGTTTTGTCCGTCGTTAACAAGAATCTTTGGTTTTGCAAGGACCCGGCCGTAGCTTTTGGTTTGCATGGCGGTCAATAAAGCCTGAATATGGGCATCACTGTAGAAACCTTCCGCTGTACTTGATACTGGAGAAGAAAACGCTTCGCTGGCACTGCCGACAAAGGGGGCAACCGCGCCAACTACGTCCATCGCTCCGCCAATTTGAAGTTTGGGGAATTTGGTGGCGAGCTGTAAATCGAGGTCAAAAAGGTCCGTCCTGCTGACTTCGACAAGCGTTACATCGATAAGCACTTGTGGTCTTCTGCGGTCAAGGGTCTTTATTAAACTCCCTATCCATTCCTGGTTCTTCCTGCTCGCATACACAATAAGCGAAAAAGTATTCTCATCAGGAACAATGACAATGTCCTCTTCTATTTTCTTTACCGTTTTTTCAATCTTGCCTTCCTTGTCTTTTACGGTCTCCTGAATAAGTTTATCAAGCACCGCCGCCAAATCTTCAGGTTTTTGGTTCTCAAGCGAATAAATCTCATAAGGTATTGCCTGTTGGATAGTCTCGCTGTCTACATACCCTATAATCATAGCGATTTGCGCGTGCTGCTCGCCCGTCGCGTTAACCAAAAGTGAGTTCGTCGTCTCAATCACTATCACCTGCGGCTCTTCCACAAGCGGCTCCGTCGCCCCGGCTGCCGTCGGCGCAGGCCTAGCGGCCGCGGGCTTGGCTGCCTTACTTCGGGCTGGCGCCCTCCTCGCCGCCGGCCGGCCGGTCGCGGCCCCGATTATACCAAGCTCTGCCAGCTTCTCCCGCACCTCATCGGCTCCAACATGCTGTATCTCGTACAGACGCAGAGCCCGCAGGTCCTGCTTCTCCACATCAAGTGCATCTATCAACCCATCAACAACAGCTAATTGGTCTTCAAAACCTATCATCAGGATGCGGTTCGTTCTTTCGTCAGCATCGAGATAAACTTCTGGTACCCCCGGAGCCGGAGCCGCAGCCTTGGGTTTCGGCTTCGGAGCCCGCCGGCCGCGAGCAGGCGGCTTTGCCGCTGGTCGCGCCGCGGGTGCCCCAATAGTAATCGATACCGTTCCAAGCTGCTCAGCAAGGGTCTTCACCTTAGGAGCAAGCGTCTCCGCCATAGTGTATTGCAGCTGCCTGAACCTGAATCGCTTCGGCCTGCCCGGCACATCCACCATCGCCAAAAGCTCCTCTACACGCCCCATCCGATAGGCATAGGCAGTAACGATAAGTGTTCCCGTCTCCGGAATCGGCGTAATGTCTGCACCCAGCTTCATACCAGTCAGCAGATTCTGTGCGCTTGCCGTATCTATATGCTGTAGCCTAAATACACGGGTAACGGTCACATCCCCAAGCCGAATCCTGTCCTCCTCCGTCCGCAACAAAGCTGGGTCAATGTTAAGTACCTCCGCCGCAGGAACTATCGTGACAAGATTGCCCTTCCGACTCATCACAAAGTCCCTGAACTTTAGCACCGACTCAAGGAGAGGATACAGGTCCCTGACCTTAATACGCCCCTGCAGTTTCAGCGTAACCTCCCCTTTTACCTTCGCAGGGTCGTACATATAATCAAGATTCAGATACTTGCCAACCAAATCCAGAAGGTCAATAATATTCAGCTTCTCCGGCAAATCCAGCTCAAGCATCTCTTCGCCGGTCGTTACAGTCTCAGGCTCATATGACCATATCTTCTTCGGCTCCGCCTCAACAACTTCTTCCGGTTCCTCAAGCTCAACCTCAACCGCTGCCTCTTCTAAAACAGGCTCAACTGGAGGTCCCGGCTCCGGCTCCTCAGCAACCTCTTCAACTTCCGGCTCCACAAAATTAGGTTCAGTCGGCACCTTTGCCTCAGCAATCCGCCGGGCCTCCTCGTCAGCCTTTTCCTCAGCCTCGGCAAGCGACTTAAGAAGCCCGTTGAAAAGCTCCTCTGCTTCGTAATCTCTTACTTCAGGCTCAACCTCTGCAACTTCACGAGAAGCCTTCCCCTCTTTCTTTGCAAGTTCCGCCTCCGGCATTGCCTCTAATTTTGGCACCTCTACCTGCTTCGGTTCTTCTATTGCAGAAATAATTCTTTCAAGCTGCTCAGCCGGGGCTACTACCACAACTGCGCCATTGTGCATGTCTATTATTGCCTTGACTCCCGTGGCACGACTTGGCGGCTCAGAAAACGTACCAATCGATATCTTGCCGACCTTCGCCGCAATCTGCTCATTAGATGGCAGCTTCTTGGCCTCCGAGCCGGGCAAAATAGCCTTTATGACAAAATGCTCCTCCGCATCAACCAGCCCCAAAATGACACTTGCCTTCAACAGCTCCTCCGGCTCGGCCGTCACCAAAAGCGCCTTCGCTCCGGGAAGCTGCGAAACTGTGCCGATTCCGAGCTCGGCCAGATATTCTTTGCCCCGCTCGGCTGAGATGTGCCTTAACGAAAACACCCTGTATCGCGGCAGCGCAGATGCCTCTTGCTTTTCCGCAGCGAAAACAAAACCGCCTGTCAGAAAAATACTTACCGCAAAAACATAAATAGCCCTACCATAGCCACGGTTATAAAACCGCCGTCCAACTAACATAAGTCACTCCGAAATCTGCCGACCGCTTCTTGCCGGTTCGGATCCACGTTACCAGCGCTGCCAAAATGCAACCACTTGTAAAATCGCAACCCTTGCCAAAATAAGAATCTACGCATCTGAAAGCCTGTTAAAGTAATTATCGGGCCCACTACTCGAAAACAAACTAAGTAAATCCTTTTTTTACAAGCCCTTATGTAAATATTCACCTAAATCTCAAACTCCATCTTACACCAGCCACCTAATTAATAAGACATAGATAACGCCAAAAAGTTCCCCATTTTCAGCCTAAAATCTGCCCGTCTATGCGGCCATCAAAATGCTTTTTTTGCCTTCTCCGCCTCTCTGACGCGGTCCCCCCTGCCAATAATCCTGAAAAACGGCAAAAGGCCCATTCAAACAGACAAATAAACAGGCCTTAGTTTGTGCTAAATTTAGGTGCACTACTCCACTTGTATGGTTCGATTTAAGTGCGCACGAGATGCTTATTCTGTTGCTTAATATCGGCCTTCTTATTGTCCCCGTTTGCCGGAACTATTCTGACTCTGGACTGTTCGCCTCACCTAGGTTAACATCATTCAGATCTACGTTCTTCAAGTTCGGTTCGCTCAGGTTTGCATCAACTTCAATTTTACCATCCCGTGCACGGTTCCTATCCCGCCGACTCTCTCTTAACCTTTCGCCTAAACGCCCCAGTCGCCTCGCCTCTTCATCACCCACACGCATAGCTTCCAACTCAGCCACAGCCCTTTCCACCCGAGCCTCTTCCTCCAACCTCCGCCCCCTAGCCTGCGGTGCACCCAAGAGGCCTTTTCGCCGCGCCTCGGCCCATTCCTCATCTGAAAGCGTAGCTTCGAGTTCGGCAAACATCCTCTCCAATACCGCCTCTTCTTCAGCGCTTATCGGCGAGTCTTCTGTGCTCGTAATGCTGGCAACCGCTTTTTCTTCAGCGCTTACCGGCGAGTCTTCTGCGCTCGTTATGCGGGCATCGGATACAGAGCCTTTAACCAGACTCCTCTTTTTAGGCCTCTTAACTTCAAGCTCAAAAGTCCTTTTGCCGTCCCGAACTACTACAACGGCGTCTTTTATCTGCTCAATTACCAAATGCCCAACCTCACTGGATTGCCTGACCCAGCGAAAACCCTCGCCA